>Ga0247609_10004301_pt1 | contig 14216 bp, 17 predicted proteins | sample 172DNAGHGlowgp2_FD_193487 | JGI IMG/M metagenome (GOLD analysis project Ga0247609, IMG submission 193487) | Sheep rumen microbial communities from Palmerston North, Manawatu-Wanganui, New Zealand - 1728 DNA GHGlow gp2 | ecosystem: Host-associated > Mammals > Digestive system > Stomach > Rumen ...
ATCATGGTAAGATTTGTGACCAGATTGTACATGTGGAAAATGGTTACCAGATTTGACAAATAAAAAGAGGATGCTGGAAAAATCCAGCATCCCGAACCGGTACCAGATTATACATTCTGTTCCGGTTCTGCAGCTTTCCAGGTTTCGGTAATCAGCCTGGTACCGGTCATGTCCGTAATCATGCATGAAACGAAATCAGTTTCAGCATGCTGGCCGTAGGCATAGGCACCCATATAGGCATGGTATCCCTGTTTCGCAGCTTCGAAGGTATCTTTGATCACAATACCTTTTTCAAAGTTGCCCGATGTGCGCTTGATCTGGTGCAAGAAGAATTTGTTTTCCATGTGTAACATCTCCTTTATATAATACTCGCATTACTGCGGTAAGGCCCTATCTATATAGCTATAGTATACTGTTCTTTGTGCATTTGCTGTCACTGTCCATTCACCACTTGAAGTAGAGGATAATCTGAAAGCTAATGTTCCGTCGACTCTTTTATACGGAGTTGCACAGTTATTATTAGAAGCCCAGCAAGACAACAAAGTTATATTATCAAATATAACATTGGTCAGAAGTGCACCATTGGCATCTGTTGTACCGGTTTCGCTATCCTGTTTTATTACAATATTCAGCAGATTCAAAATACCTTGCACAGGTGCAGCTGTAAATACTGCCGAAGTAGCGGAACCACCGGATACAGGGAAAGCGCTTGACGAAGAATTAATATAAAAACCATCAGTCAAACCATGTGTATTATTTTTAAGGAAAGCATATGCACCTGCAGGAACTGCAGCAGCAGCAGTATCCCCATCTACAATGTACGCCAGGCCATCACCGGATGGGCCTACATCTGCAATAGCATTTTGCAAATCTGTAATATCACCCTGGATTGTTGTAATATCTCCCTGGATATCCGTAATATCATCCTGGATATCTGTGATATCTCCACCCTGTGACAGCAACTCTGCATCAATATCGGCCAGCTTCGTATCAATGCTAACCTGGGAACTGGCATTGATTTTGATATCGGTTCCGGTAAGGGTAACCACCCCAGATAAGCCATTGATGGAAATTACACCGGAACTTGACGGTATATCGTCTGTGGTCAGCAGCTTCCGGGAGTAAGTAACCTGGGGAGTATCTTCAGTAAAGAAATCAATCCATGCTTCCGCTTTAGTCGCGTCAGTTCGGATCTGTATGCTGCCTACACCGTCCAGCGTTTCCCGGCCGATACTCCATTCATGGCCGTTTACTGCCTGGCTAAACATCACATCTGCGGTGCTGACATTAGCGAATGGAACCGCAATCATAACCGCGCCTGTCTGACCGTTCACGCTGGTAACATCGGAAGTTACCTGGACATCACCGGTCTGGCCGTTCACGCTGGTAACCGGGTAGGGTGGGGGGTTCAACGCGTCATAAATTTGTGCGCGGGTGGTTCCGTCCATGCGGAAAACCTTATCCGCTTTCAGTTCGATACCCACAATATGGTCTGTGCCGGCCGTCCTGATCTGGCGCCTGATATTGGTATAATCATCGGTCACATCCGGCAGCCGGGTAGCTGCATCGGGGAATACCGTCACATCCCCGGTCTGACCGTCAACGCTGGTAACAGGATAAGCCGGGGGATGCTCCGCAGTATATACCCGTTCCGCAGCATTATCGAACATCACATACATCAGGCCGTTTTGGAACATAACTCCGGCCGTATGCCCGTCCGCGATTCTGACCATACGCCATGTATTAGCATCCACTTCCGGGAAAACGATATTTTCAGACTGATAGAGAATAACATCACCGGTCTGGCCGTTGACGGAAAGTACAGCCTGGTTACCCATTTCCTTAATCTGATTGATTAGCCAATCAAGATTTAAATCATGGAAATTGGAATAAGGGAACTGCTGAAAAAGGCCCATAATTTTCACCTCCAGAATTTATTATATTGAATATCAGTAGACAAGCAAGCAAAAACGGTTTTTGAATGATTCAATCATGGTATTGATAACATTCAGTTTAGGAATTAATTCAAGTTCAGATTCCAGCATCTGCTGGCTGGTGGTAACCCCGATATTACCGGAAATATGGCTGTTGCGGGTGATACCGGTGGTATCGGTAATAATATGGCCGTATCTGGTGGTATCGGTACTGTTCTTGTTATGGGTTATGGTGGTATTCTTCCCCATTTCCAGCTTTTCAGCAGCCTGGTATGTATTGCTATCGTAACCGGTTCGGCTGGTGGTATCGGTGTCTGTTCCGGTAGCCACATCGGAATCATTGCCGGAGCCTGACACGGAATCAGTACCGGAATGAGTCACGCTGCCGGAATGCGTATCTGTGGTCAGTTCGGTTCTGTCATAATTCTGTATCGGGTTATACTGTGCAGCCATAGCAGCGTAATACCGATTCCAGGATATAACCTCTTTAGCTGACCAATTATCAATTGCGAATTTAAGGAAATTCCAATCGGTATAAAGCACTTCCAATTCCGCGCATTCCATCAGCAGATTATTAACAAAAACTTCTTTTGCTTCCTGGGTGAAGGATTCCGGGAAGCTCATATCATCAAATAAGGTATCGTCCCAGGAATACATACCCATAAGGGATAACATAGCATTACTCATTTTCGTTTTCTCCCTTCCAATCATCTGCAATGTCCGTTTGCGGATTAACGCGCCAATCTACAGCCAGATTCAAATTAAACATATCATTTGCCTTTTTAATTCCTTTCTGGATGGATTCAAGCCAGAGTTCACACCGGGTAGCCGTTTCCACGTTGTTAGCGTTTACTTCATCGGTTACCAGCCGTTCCTTTTTGTCTGTGTTGGCATTCGGAATACCGATATCAGTATCAAACATTGCTTCGATTTTCCGCATGTCTGATAGAATATCCGGCGCAATATACTGTTCTTTCATGTTCTGCACAAATGGGAACCATGACGGTTTACCATCCACACCGAACATGTTTTTCCCGATTACCACAGCAGGGTTACCGTCCCCCAGCTGATCATACATTTTTTTATAGCTTTCGGCCTGTTGCTTATTCTCCGCACCGAAAACAACACCGGTTTTAACGTTAACAAGATTCATCCCCAGCGCTTCCGCGCACAAGGCCAGCTGATCAGCATAATACCCGATGATATCCATGATCGAAGAATAATCCGGCTGCAGCTTGATCACCGCGCAATCGGTTCCGATATTCGCGGTAATAGTTCCTCTGATCAAAGGATTAGTAATCATGATATAGGAAGGCCGGTAATACAGATTATACCCGCCCAGCGCGCCACCCTGGCAGATAACCCCGAAGGATTTAGTATTCAGTACCGCAATATATCCGATACCATACAGAACATACTTAAAATAATCCTCGTCCCATTCTTCCGGCAATGTCCATTTAAAAACGGAAATAGCTTTCTGCAACAGATATTTACGGAAATACCTCTGGATTGCAACGTTTTTCACATGAACAGTTGACGGTGAAAACTGTGAATTATACAGATTGATTTCACCGTACCCGGCCGGAATATCAATACCATTTTCTCCGAACATTTTTTAATAACTTCCTTTCATTAAATTTATATAGCATCCATACAGGAAATTGGGAAACCGGTGGATTATATCCATCAAAGAATATATTATTACCAAAAGCCACATGTGTCCACCATGGGGGATTTTCATCTAATCGTGTTCTGGTATCATGAACACCGTTAAACCCTGATGGCGGGGTTACATCATAACCGGCCGATTGCATAACACCCAGGCCACGATTAGTATAAATACCTATATGATCAAAATTACCAATACCATCTCCCCGGTACTGATCCGGTATGGTATCATATCCCGCGGACCCTTCCGGGTAACATTTGAAAAGATATGCACCAACCGGAACCGATCCATATGTATCAATACATTGCTGCAACGTACCGCGCCACCACAGAAAATTCCCGCCTACATTTCGCCACAAAGAATTTGTGCCATTTGTCATTTGTGGCAATCCTAACCGTCTGCGAACCAGATTAACAAAATGGATGCAATCATATTGTGCATATGTATATCTGGAATCACGGAAAAGATATGCCATAATGGCATTCATTGTATTGGAAACTTCCAGGTTAACGGAATACCCGGAAAAATAATCAGACCAGAATTGTGCATTTTCTCTCCGGTGCTGAATGCCGGAAGGACTATCGTCCGACCTTTCCCGGTACATTCTGAAATAGTCACATGCTGTACCTACATCACCAGAATACGCTTTATAATTTTCCCAGGTTATAGCAGCTGAACCGCTGACCGGATACCAGAAATTATATGTGGTTCCGTTAACACCACCCCAGCCGGAAGGATCATAGATATATTCAAGTTCAAGCCGGAATAGCTGCAATTCCCAATCATACCATTCCAATTTATAGCGAATACCGGTAGAAGCTACAACCTCGCCACCATCGCTTGCTGTTCCATTCCAGGAAATCAATCCGGTATCATGCGCACCGTCACCATGCCAATCAAACATTACCGAATTAGTCAAATCACTTAAATGTTCACCATTATTCGGCAATTCGTTCGTCATTCCTGACAGAGAACCTGGGGACATTCCAGATTCCGTCTGCATGTTTCCCAGAACACCACATGCAGCCACATGGGAATACCCGAACACCCGCAGCAGATTATAATACAGTTCTGCATTATGTTTCTGCCGGTCATTCGCGCCCCCATAATTAGGCCCCAGATGATCACGCAAGTATACCCAGGCCCCATTATACAATACCGGTGAATCTACAGCCATGATCCCACCTCATTCATAAAAGAAGCCATTAACCATGAAATTATTAACAGCATCTTTTTCCGCATCAAAGCAGTTACCGGCGAAATGCGCTTCCGCACATTTAATATATCCAGGAACTGTATTAATGGTTCTGGTTTCCATTAACGGACGGCCCAGATCAGCGTTATCTTCATCGACCAATAACATATGTTCAACAACAAGATTCGGTTCCAGCGCAAAGTTAACAAAGGAACCATTAGCGCCATTTGTGGAGACTTTCGGCGCCTGAGAAGCCACAGCGCTTTGCACCGTTGCGCCGATGATCCCCATAACAGCACCGGCAACCCCACCCGAAACGCTGCCGGTTAGAGTATTAACCGCGCCGGAATAATCGGAAAGCACCTGTGCCAGCTGAATAGGAACCCCCATCATACATGTCTTTTCAATACAGGGTTTTGCGGAATAGGGGAAAGAAGTTTCTGCTCTGAATGCCACCCTTAATGTAGCCTGACCGGTAATGGTATCAATACATACCTTTGAATACAGGTACATTCCGGTTCTGGTGAATGTCGCGTCAATCGGAACCTCTCCGAAAGGGGGACAAAACAGCGTTATCCGGGTATACGGTGCATAATTAAGGAATGCTCCCCGCGCAGCTGCCTGGGGATGCTGGGGAATGGTTCCGGTGATAAAGCGAACATCAACAAGCGCATCAACGGAATAGGCCCTGACACCGGTATCCCAATAACCAACCTTTACGGTGGTTTGTGTACTTCCATAGGTTGAAGCAGCTGCAGGAAACCACATACAGGAAACAACATACTGAAAGGGATTAAACAAAGATTTAAACAAATCTTCCCCGATTTCTGTAATGCTTCCGGCTTGATATATATTATTGGAAAAGAGGAATGCCAGCAGACTATTCAGATTCGCGCTTGTCATAGCGTAATACGTTACAGCGCCGATATGATTAGCTGGCTGGTAATTAATAAGGCCCAGAACATAGCACCCGCCAGACGGCGCGACATTTGCCCAGGAAGTTGCAATCGTTGCGCTGGTTATCTGTACATCCGTTTTGGCCGGATACAGATTATCTATGATATCTCCATTGGATGCATACGCTGACCTTTCCACATATGCAGAAGTGTTCCCGATCGCGGTGCGGAAGCTGGCCAGGACATCAACCGACAGCGCACATTCCCATAATCCTGTTTTCCATGTCCAATCGGTAACAAAATAATACCGGCCGAAAGACGGTATATGTGCATAGTTAAAACCGGAAGGAACAAACGGAACCGGAAGCGCTGCATTATTCGGGTTGATCAGCAGTACCGGATTCATGATCCCGGTATCATCCTTTAACTGTACGCTGGTAAGCGTTGTTGCATCTGTTATAGTAGGCTGTTTTGTGGAGTTTTTCTTTTTCTGGAATGAGTATAAATTTACAACCATAGTATCACTCCTTATATATTAAAAGGGACGGACGGAATTGCTCCATCCGTCCCCAGGGATAAGGGATGGTCACCCTGTGGGGAACCAGGCCACGGGGCCGTTAGTCAAGCAGGAATACAACGCATTTTTCAGTAAGATCCTGTACGATTCTCCTCTTACTATGCACATGGAGATTCCTGTAGAGGCCCTTACTATTCAGCATCGTAGACAGAACACGATTATCACGCGTTGTCATTCCCATGCAATCTCTGTCAAAGATAATGCCAAACACATTATCCTGTGTAACGGGAGTAGAGGGAGAATAGAGAACACCAGTGCTGTCAGTATAGGCAGGAGTGATCTTGATACTGCCTGGAGTATTAATACTCTGCCAATAGTTCACAGTCTCCACATCCGCATACCGGAGATAATTATCATGGAAAGTATCAGCGAGCACCCTTGCATCAATATCAAAGCGAGCAGGAGCATACATATATACTCTCTGGTCCTGATACGGAGTATGCCGGAGAACAGGTTTACTGTTGATAATCGTCTGGAATTTTTCGCTGCGTTCCGTCATAAGAGCAGAAATAGCAGCAATGCGACTGTAAACACATTTCATAAACGGAGCAAAATTAGCAGGTTGATAAATCTGCTGAGCAGTAAAACTCTGGCCAGTTGCAGAATTGTATTCAGTCAGCAGATGCACAACACGATCCGTCTGGCCCTCGTCGATCACAGCAGCAATGCCATTAGCAACCAGGCCTCTCCGAAGTTCTTCGTTGCTCTGTTCCATCCGGTCCGAAAGATTCGTCATAATCAGGCCCAGGAAAGAAGAAAGCTGTTCCGGTCCCTGGAAAGCAGTTTCCAACTGGTCCTCGAAAATCGTCATTTCGTCAAAGTAAACACTGCTGCCATAGAAATTAGTCTGCAGCACATCAGGCTTTTTAATCGTCCAGGGATCAATACTCTGGCCATTACCAGACGGGGGAGTCTGAGTGCCGTCCCACAGTGCGGGCCATTCATATGCAGGATCATCCTGCCAATCATTGTCAGCAATGGAAAGTTTCCGCATGACATTGCCCCAACGGAATGTATCCATCATAAGGCCTGTCATTTTAGCGGAATAGGGACGGACCGAGAAAATCGTCCGGCCAATAACATTACTGATTGCTTGCATTACCGCATCATGATCCGCACGAAGTGCCACCTGTGCAACAGAAACAAACGAGCCGGTATCAGTAGGAGTGAGTACACTCTGGCCTGTGGCCTGATGTACCAGACTGGTAAGGATAGTAGAAACCTGTTCAAAGTTAAGGGTATTGACGGACATTAGTTTTCTCTCCTTTCATAACTCGGCCTGATCAGTTCGGCCATTGCGTCATCCGTTTTCTTTTCCAAATCTGAATCCGGAAGTATGTTCACACTGGCCGTTTTCAGATTATTGGCTTGCATCTGTTTAACCAGCTGGGCCAGCTGCTTCTGGGTGTTTGAAAGTTCATCCTTCAGCGCTGTAACTTCAGCATTAACAGAATCAATATTATCTGCCGGTTCTTCCGGCTGTTCCGGTTCCGGCTGCTGATCACCCGGCTGTTCCGGCTGCTGATCAGCTGGCTGTTCCTGGTTATCCATCGCGGATATTTCATCCTTTGTATAACCAGCATCCAGGAGTTTAATAATTTCGCTTGTGGTCATTTCTTTAGCCATCCCTTCATATTATTAAGTATTGATTCCAGCTTGCTGACCGTTTCGGTTAGTTCGCTTTCCTCTACTTCAATAATATTATGGGATGTATACTTAAAGTCAAGCATTTTCGGTAGGCCGATCATATTGAAATCGGACAGTTTCCGGTATGCAACCCCATCCCGGCCGGTTCCTTTTGTGCTGTCACGTACCTGAGATTGATTAACCACGATTGAAACATGTGCTGCATTTCCTTCCTGATCATGGTATCCCCTGGGAACTTCTCCCCCATCATGGGAAACCATAAAGGCCCAGCTTCCAACCGGAACCTCTCCGAACTTTTCCCGCGCTTCCGCAATGGTTCCTTTCCAGGATACAGCATTTCGCCACATATCATTAGAACCGCGCCAATCGTACCGGCCACCCTTCGCGGTTCTGACACCTAAATCATATAATACTTTTTCGCAAAATTCCTGACAATCAACCTGGGCATATGTCAGCCGGTTATAAGAAGGATCTTCAGCTTTCCGTCCGTACTCTTTCCCGGTGTACACATTATTCCCCCTTGTCTAATTTATCAATCAGTTTCTGAATGACCAGAGTATTGTTATTGATGGCTTCCACCATCTGGTTTTCCTGATCATGGATTGCATCCGAAAAACTTGCCTTCAAATCGGTAATTGTTTCGGACAATTTAGCGCTTTCTTCCCGGTGCGCTTTCTGTTCAGATTGCAGCATAAGGAACATGGCCACCGCGCAAGCAATAGGGAAACCAACTGTCTGAATAATTGTGATAAAATCCTGCATTTGTTGACACCTTCTTTCACATAATAAAAAGAATGGTTCCATTCTCTCACACTCTCGCCAGAGTATCCCCACCCTTCCGGGGCTTGCGTAGGGGAAGAAAGGAACCATCCCTATATTTATTTTATGAAATTACCAGGGAACTGTCAATTATGCTTCGATCAAATCAAATCCTACATATTTGTTCCCGGCCTTGCTGGTAAGCAGCGTGATAACGATATCCGGCTTCTGATCATCGGGCAGATCACCGAAAGAATCGTCATACTTCGTAAACTTTTCAATAAAGGCAGCAACCTCGGTTTTATACATCTTGCCATCATGGCCGTTCAGAATAACCAGTACCGTATGTTCCTTGCCCTTGCTATCCTCATAGTTGTGGATATGGAACGCCACAGGTTTGATAACCAGGCCCTCGCAATCCTTCAGATTCTCATGCTTGTCATTCATTGCCTTAAATTTCTGAATACCGGTCAGTTCCATAGTTAGCACCATCCTTTTAATCATTTAATGTAATCGGTGAAGGGTTAACCGATCCATACAAAGTATATCAAACAAAAACAACTATGTCAAACTTTTTAATCACATTAAATCGAATAATTCCCGGAAAATTAATTCACACTCATAATTTTCAAAATAAACAATCTTCTGCACAATATAAAACAATCGCAAAGAGTAAAAATCTTCTCTGAACATTTTTAATCCGATCCCATAACTGTCATATACTTTATCCTTGTTAGTAACGAATGAAACATAATACAATCGCTGGCTTTTGTGCCGGTATATTCCTATCTCCCCGATACTTACCAGATGATTAAATTCCCTTAATGGCATTGACCGTATTTGCGTACCGTCAGTTCTGAAAGCATTATCAAGCGCCATGGTCATAAAATCCCGGCTGGCATTTTTATATAATGCTGTTTCTTTCTTCCTATTAGATATAGCGCTGTCAACCAGCATGATCATGATCCTGGTTCCGTCAGCTGACCGCCAGACCATCTGCCGGCCCTGCAGCATATTCAGCGCTGTACGCATGAAACCCCAACCAGAAAAGTAGGGATTAGTCAACCTGTTAGCATTCCCCAGGAGAAAGCATTGTACAGCCGGTTCACCGGATAATTCCCGGTTCCGGTTTACTGTTTCATAAAAGTTAAGAAAAGCGGAAAATTCTTTCGGTATCGGCCGTTCCCCTTCGCTGGCTATTGCTTCATCGAACACAATCATATCATACTGTGAATAATCGAAACCGCGAACGTTCGCAACCGTAGACAAGGCCACACCCAGCGCAACGGTCTTTTCATCATCCGCGAACACGATACCGGCTTTTGTTGTTTTCGGCCGGATGGACATGTTCATATCTTTATTAATCTTATTGAATGGGTTACCGTCAATAGTCGCGCATTGATCCAGCTGGGATTTTAACCGGCGAACATACAAAAAAGGCCGGTCATGTTCAAGCGCATATTTTATCAAGCCATATGTTTTTCCCACACCGCGAGCGCCCACGATCATGTTAAACGCTGCCCCCTGGCTGACGATATAATCCCAATTGACCCATCCTTCTGCAGTATAAATTTTAGCCATCCCTTTTACTCCCTTTCTGATTTATATTCACCATACAGTTTAATTTCCCCAAGCAGCTGCTCATAATCCCGGCTGTATGTCATTTTGTACGTAGTAGGTATGATGCTGACATTTTTGGATATATGCACCTTCCGGCCGGTACTTTCATCGGTATAATCAAAATCATCATTATCATTATATACAGCCATCGTCCCGCCAGCAGCTGACCAGACCATCCCCACCCGGAAATTTTCCAGCTGCTTCAGTTCTTCCACAGCAAAATATTCCCCGGTATCTTCGTTTCGCTTCTTCGTTACCCCGGAAACAGTAACCCCGATATGCCCGTCTTTTTCATATGCATACCGTTTCGCGCCCTGGGTGATAAACCGGTCATAGTGTGCATCCTGTTCAAACAATCCTATATAATGCCGGTCACCGTTTCGATCATCTGCGTAAGCATTGGCTTTTACTGCTTTATTCAGCTGGTAATCATTCAATTTCTGAATGTTTACCTTTCCCAATACTTTAACGCTATCAGTATCACAATAAATAATTTTATTCCCGCAAAGATTAATGGCTCGCTGCAGCTGCTGCCGGGCCAGCGCTGTAGTGTATACCCCCCATTGGTAGGGAAACGGTGCTTGCTTCAGCGCTTTGGCTTTTTCTTCTTCGCTCATGCTGTCATAATTTGACCGGCTGTATTCACCGGAATTGTACAGTATTTCCTGGTGAATCGGATCTGTAGCAGACATCCCATATACACTATTCAGCATGTTTTTACTCTTTGTATATAGATATAATCCCTGATCTGTATTATCACCCTTCAACGCTGTTTTATTATTATAATATTCCTGTATAACTTTCCGGTATTCTTCCGGCAGATAATCCTTTTTTGCTACCATAGCTTTTAAAATGCCTATTTCATCAAAATCATACTGATCCAGGATTATTTCCAAATCAATTTCTGTCAATGCCATCTCACTATAATAGCTTTCCAGAATCCGGCCGTTATCCAGCTTGACAAGACTTTTCTTCCTGGTATGCTTCACTCCGTTTGTATCGGTATATTCTTCATCCCGATACATTAAAGTTTCTGTACGCGATAAACTGATATACGGTATCGGGGTTTTCTTGTTCTTTAATCGCAAGCCTTTAAACTGATACAAACCTACCACAGCATAACCCAGGCCGATAAACCGGAAAACACGCTGCAATGTTAACCTGCAATCAAGCCACTTAAACGGTTTCATAGGGAATTTTTGCGTAAGCTGCTGCGTAGGATAACAGGATACTATATCATAGCTGTTCACATCTTTCAGTATCTTGTCTGCTTTTCCGGCTGCCGCATGAGTATTGCCACCTCTGAAAGCCATACGCAATAACCGATACTGTTCTTCGTCCGGTTTCATTTCACCGATATCATAATACCTTCCCTGTAGCGCTGCCTTGCATTCCCGGCGAACATAACCGGTGCTGGTAAGCGGAACTGTTACCAGCGTATCACCGGCCTGTTCTACCCTGATCCGCATGGCCTTGACCAACGATTCAACGTCAGTAATTATGTATTCCTGTTCATACTCTGTTAACGGTGTCCAGGGGAAACGGATTTTATCATAATTGAATTTCTGGCCTGACAGCTTTTCCGGCACTCCCATCTGTTTACACAACATAGCAAGGGAAAGATTAGTTTGTATGTAGCTGCACCGATATTCAAACACATCAAACATGCTGCAATATATCGGTTTGCGCACATCCCGGAAAAAACATTCCTCATCGGTAAAAGGATATAACCCGGAAAGAAAAGCAAACTCATAAGCCAGATTATGTACCCATATAACCATCTTCGGGCATACCTCGCAAAACCGGCTTTTCTGGACAGCTTCCAGCGCTTCCTTCAGCTTCCCCAGAAATGCAAAATAATCATCCCATTCCCGGCCACAAATTGTGTAATCCTCAATCTGAAATGCCCAGGAATACATAAAACTATGAACATCATAGTCAGCATGTTTATCAGATAACCAGATGGTACTTGTTTCAATATCGAAAGCAGCATACAAATTCATGGTATACCGTTTGTCCTTCTTCCGGCGCTGCTTCCCCATTGGAACCGTACCATACTGTAAAAACAAGGAATTAAAATCAAACGTTTTCCAATCTATAACCATCCCTTAATCACCTTACCTGTTTATAAATTCATCCCACAACCCGACCGCCTTTTCCATACTCATACCTTCCATTTGACCGGCCCGGCTGGCAATCTCGGCCTGATCTGCTTCAAACTTCTGGAAATCGGAAAGTATCTGATCCGGTTTATATCCTTTCTGCAGCATTTTCTTAAAATCATCAACAAAGATATCAAAAACATACTTCTTACTGCCGGCACCCTGGGCAAAGCGATAATCCATATACGCGAAGAATGCCGGAAGCAGGGCCGGTGGAATATCCACTTCCATCGTTTTCAGACCTTTAAGATATTCCCGGTACTTTTTACCTTTTACCGGTTCATACTCTTGGGTCTTTTTCCTTCTCCGGTAATCTCTGCTCTGCTCCCGTTTTCTTTCTCTGCGCTGCTCATCCGTTAAGCGCTCCCGGCTGGCTTCCTTCCTTCTCTGCAAGGAAAAGCCGGTTTGCAGAAACTGCTGCAGCCGCATAAATTCAATCTGCTGCGCAGCTTCTCCGCGCTGCCGAAGTTCCTTAACAGTAGGAACCCGCACACCGTCCAGACCATAACCAGCAGCCTGACCGCGCTTTATACGTTTCTGCGCAATATCTCGCATCCTGGTATATTCTTTACTATCAAAAGCCATTACTTGACACTCCTTTCAATTGTATAAGGATAATCCTTCTTTACCAGATGATTTTCCACCCATTTTTTACATCCGGCACATGATCCGGTAAACCATAACCGGCCGTCATAATATTCCACTACACAGTATTTCATGATTGAATCATCTACCCGGACAATATGTTCCCGGCCATCTATGTCTATCTTGTACCATCTCATTTTATCAATCTTCATAATTCTATACCCCCAACAAATATTCTATCATTCCATCCCTGTTTTAGTAAGTATCCGCAAAACTGCTGTGATGCTTCTATGTTCTCCAATCGTCTGATGTAATCAGGATTATACCCGGCTTCTATGGATAATGTATGATACCTGCTGTCCTTAAATACTGCCACCATCGTACCGTTCATTATCTCCGCAGCCTTCCGATCCGGCAAGTTACCATGCACCAGGATAACCCTGTCTGATTTTGGCTCCAGCCATTTCCCCATTAATAAACAATGCGCGCCCGGCCGGAAGTTCCGGCCAGGAACGCAATACAAAGTATATTTCATTCTCGAACCCTTTCTTCCCGGTAATACTTTTCAACCGGCTCATGGATAATCCATTGTATCAGATGATCACCAACACCAATAACTCCTAAATAATCTTCATCATGATAACAATGAACCAAATTTACAAGATCCTTCCGCAACTCTGGATAACGATCCCGATACCATGCCACATGATTAGCAACACTCTGATACCACATTTCCGGATGAAACAGAAAATCATTATCTTCTATTTCCCAGGATTCCCCCAAATCATTACATAAAAAACGATAACCCATGAAAACCATCCCTTCTGCGCGATGCGCTTTTATTACCTATTATATAATAGGAAGCTGAAACCGTAAATGTCAAATCTGGTAACCATTTTCCACATGTACAATCTGGTCACAAATCTTACCATGATTTTTACCCAAATCGCGTCCAGCTTTACGGATGATATAACATCCATCCTGGCATACCTGGCCGTAAATGGGCCTGTTTTGGGCCGTTTAGGCATAATGTCTTTTCTGGTATGCTGCCTGATGCATGATGTATAATCTGGTATGATGAAATGATGTATAATCTGGTCAAATTCTTTACCATTTTTGACAATGTACAATATGGGAAGATTTGTTACCAGATCGTACCCCCTAAAACCCTC
>Ga0247609_10004304_pt1 | contig 14206 bp, 32 predicted proteins | sample 172DNAGHGlowgp2_FD_193487 | JGI IMG/M metagenome (GOLD analysis project Ga0247609, IMG submission 193487) | Sheep rumen microbial communities from Palmerston North, Manawatu-Wanganui, New Zealand - 1728 DNA GHGlow gp2 | ecosystem: Host-associated > Mammals > Digestive system > Stomach > Rumen ...
TGTGGGAGCAACAAATTGGTGATTTCGTCTGCGGTCTTATCGCTCTTAACAATCCACATATCCTCCAAAACATGCCGGTAATCTGGCATGTTTTCCTTAATGGCATCATACAAACCGTCGTAAACCTTTTCTCTGTTGCGTAGCCAGTACGTTATTATATATGTTTTCATTTCTTCTTCCTATTCGCCTTATATTCCCCGGCATCCATCAGGAGTTCGTCAATTGAGTTCGGAACATACATGGAATCCTTCATTTTTTTCTTGATGATTTTCCGATTCATCTCATCAATCGCCAGAAGTCTATTCCATGTCTTGTTCTTTATTCTTTTCGGCTTTCTCATCGTAACTACAATCTATCCAAACTTCGCCGCCTAATGTACCACCTCTTTCAAAATATTCACAGTCGTAGCAGTTTTCCCTGTCAAGAGGACAACCATCATTCCAGCAATCCTTTTTCGGAATGACAATTTCTACACAGTCATAAAATCTTTTCATCTCCCCAATATGCTTTATCAGCCTCAAGCCACTCCTTATAATCGTATGTTATCCTGTCGTTCGGGAGAATCCAATATGGGGCTCCTTCCTTATAACCGTCAGGACAGAACATCTTCCTCATTCTTTCTATTTCTCTGCCCATTTATTTTATATTTCATTATTTCCTGAACCAATTTAGCGGCTTGAACATATATATCTGTCTGTTCAAATGGCTGACTCCCCAAACAAATCCTAAAATGCTTATCATCAATCATAAGTACAGCATCCCCATCTGGCAGCACATATGCATCAAGGGTTGTATCTCCGTCACCTGATAGTATTTTCATTGTGTCTTCCTCCTTTCCTTTGCTTCCTTAATCTTCTCTTTCATCAATCTCTTCTCCAATTTCTCCTTGATGACATCTCCATGGCACCTCTCTGGCTTGCAATAGCACTCTAGATAAATGTCCTCTCCACGCTTATACTTCTCGTATATTTCATCAATGATAAACTTGAACGGGGCGTTTCCCTTGTACATGCGGTCAAAATAGGCATCATATCTGTCAATGGCCTCGTCTCTGGACTTTACAACAAACGATGCAAGTGTCTTCTTGTCCTTAATATGAGTATAAGGATTTGACAAAATTGACGGCCTGTATATAGGGTAGTTGTTCTCCCTGTCGCTGTAATCTTCCTTTGTCCTGTTATACACGTAAATCATTGGTTACACCTCCAAGTTGTTTTCCGGTTTCAATCTCTTCTATCATTACACAACTGTCGTAGCACTTCTTGCAAACATATGGAACCGCCTGATATCCAGAGTGATACTTCATCGGTGTCGGTTCAAGATACTCACAATCCTGGCCATTGTAATCCTTATAGAACTCCCTGGCCGGAATCCACTCATGTTTGCACTTGATTATTCCGTGACGATAGAGCCACCTTTTAGCATTACTCAACATAAAAGTCATAAATCATCAGTTCAACTTCTCCCGTATCTGGATTGATGTCAATGATGAAAGAGGTGCTGTCTTCCTTACCATCAGCATCCCACGAGCCACTATTCTCCTGAACCGGAATTTCTCTTCCAAGGTTAAGAAGCTGTCTTATAAGCAGTTGTGGAATTTCAAGGTCTGTTTCATATTCCTCAGTTCTATCCGAGGCTCTTGATACTGTCACTTTCATAATTCAATTAAACCCTCCTTTCTCAATAAATGAAAAACAAACAGAAGCGCAACAATACCACCGGCGATTGCGCCCCATGGATTGCCGAAATAAATCGGTCCGGCCACAAAGACATATTTGATGCCATAGTAACCGACAAGGAACAAAGCTATGTATTCCAAGAAACCAAGTATCGTTTTCAATGCATTCTTCATAATTGAAATATACAAAAAAGAATTGAGAAAAACAAAACCCACGCACTTGTTTGCTCAGAGGTACGTGGGAATAAAAACTCTAAAACATATACAGGAACATTGCGCCAACCGAATTCTGTTTCAGTTTCGTGTCGTATCGGTACTGTACTGCAAATCCTGCGTCCTGGTGGAAAAACATACCTCCTTGACCCATTAAAGCCCCGTCTGTAGCAATTCCAGCGCCGAGGTAAGGTAGGAACTTCCTCGTGGTTTTAATTGTCGTCTCGGTCTGTTTTTGTACCGGAACGAAGGTATAGTCAAAACTTGCCAGACGATTATACTTGACAGCAGCATCAAACGAGAACTTACCAAGCGTGTCACTGTCAAACAATGTCTCACTGTAAAGTCTCTCGGTCGCCCAATCTTTTAAAACTGCAGCGGTATCAGCCTTCGTAATGAACACCGTATCCTTCTCAACCGGGAACAACTCAGCAAGTAGTCCGCTCATCTTCGCCTCCATAATGATATTCATACTGTCAACCGGCTCAATCACCTTGTACGGGACCGGCTTAGGGATGCTGTCATGGATTGGAGGCAGCTCAACATATTTTACAACTTCTTTCGTTATGACTTCCGGGTCCCTCTTTCGACCTATATAAAACCCACCCCAGAACAACGCAAGGGCAGCGATTACGATTACGGCTATCTTCCACCAGTTCTTTTCGTTCATAATGCTTACTTTTTGTTATAAATACCGCGAAGAAGGTTTTCTTTAACCATACGGAAATAATAATCAGTGACAAAAGACATGTCGTAACTGTTTATTATACCGATTGTTTCATTCCCAACACCTTCGAATATCCTGGCGCTAAACTCAATCTCGTCCTCTTCCTTGTATATACCGAAATCTATGGTTTCTTCGTCCTCTTGGAAATATAGCGGGTTGTCACTCAGGGTAATGGACGGACCAACAAGAACGATGGTTGAACCGTTTTCGCGTATGATTTGGCGCTCCACGTTCATAAACACGTAGTTGGTCCCATTGTCAAAACAGACGAAAGAATTTTCAAAATCAGCCGAACCATCAATCATAATCCTGTTAATCTCGGCTTCATGCTCGTTGATTTCCACATTCAGCGAGGCGATTTTCTGCCTCAGCTCTTCAATTTTCTTTGTTTGTTCCTGTGTCATAATCAGTCCTCCAGTTTTGGTACCTCACCAGCGTATCCCATTTCTCGGAGAAGGTTCTCCCACTCGTCCTGGGTTATGTTGTTCCCATTGGTGTCTTGAAGAACTCGCTCGAATGGTTTGACAAAATGCTTTTGAGCGAGGTTTAAACGCGCATCCTCCCTGGCTTGCTCGGCACACAATTCGATATAATCCTCCTCGGTCATGTTGTAATCGGTTACACAATCAACTACCGTGGAAAAACGGCAAAGTAGCCCGTTCGGTTGTCTTGCAATATATCGTCCCATAGTCAATCCTCCTTTACAATGATGATGCGAACCTTGTCGCCGTACTTTCTGCCTTCTTTATGGGGAAGAAGTATAGTATATTTGTGATTGTCATCAAACCTAAATGCGGCAATATCATATCCTAACGCACCGTTGGCGGATGTTATTGAGCCTTCCACTGCATCCTTGAGCATCTGGTTTTTCTGCCATTCAGCGAAGTGGCGGGCGAACGCAATTTGGTCTTTCCCACGAATGAAGAACGGTAGTTTTACCATCTCCTTTTTAATCTCCTCGTCCAAGCTTGCCATAATTATAATCGTTTCAAATGTCGTATTATTTCTGATATGCGGCTTTAATTCTGTTCAATTCGGTATACCCCTGGGTCTTCTCAAAGAAAGAATCGATGGTGTGATAGAACATCTTATTCCACGACCCGGACTTGTAATCGGTGCCATAGCAACGGTTGAGCTTAAGGACACTGACATCGTAGTTAATGTAAACCTCAGCACACACATTGATAGGATGCAGGAGGTCAATCGGGGAATCCATGTCGTCACTGCGGTTGAAGGTCCAGACATCTTTCGGGCTCTTCACATAGATACGGGTAATCTTATCCTTCGTCTCACTCTCGTAATAGAACGTGAACATAAGGTTTTCATAGAAACAACAGTAAGAATCCGTTTTCCCGTTAACTCTGAAAAAGACCGGTTCAGCGTTATATGCGTCAACAGCGAATATATAACCGGGGCCTTCTTTCACGAATTCGTCGGTTTTGTTCTCACGGATTTTTCCATACTTGTCGGCCAGGTTAAGATTGTCAAACAGGTCCTTTGTGCCAAGCTTTGTGTCAATCAAAAATTTGTAAAAGTTCCTAAACATCTCTTTATAAGTTATTATTATTGAATAAGATAATTGTTATAATCCAGTATGCGCTCAATGTCTGTCTCATCAAGTTCTGGCATGTCATAGGTGATTCCGCTTGTAAACGACACACGATAGCCGCCGTCGTCCGGGTCTTTGTAAATTAATGTAACCTGTTCAAGATTTATCAGGTTATTCTCCTTTGTTCTGTAAAGTTTCATATTCTTTTGCTAATTTAACACAAAAATCATGTCGTTGTTTATACCATTCTTCAAAATTATCTACTATTTCACCGTAGTAATCTATCATCCACGGTTGCAACAGTCCAAATGGAACAAATTCAATTCTATCAAGGGTTTTTTCAATCTCTGGGTTCCATTTTTCGACCGTTTCCCTTATGTAGTCAAACTTATATTGTTTCATATCATTAATATACAAAAACTGTGCCAAACTTACAAAAAACCCCGGAAAAATTTCATTCCCGGGGGTCCTTCAAAAAGTGTCAGGGTAAGCAACGAGAGCTACGTGGTTGAGTCCGTTTCCTCGTTATCTCATTCACTATTAATATACAAACTTTCCTGCTAAAAGACAATAAAAAAACCGGAAGATTTCTCTCCCGGTTTCATTTTTGTTTACCATAGTTTAGTCAACGCTAAGGGTAAGGATGGCACTCCTGGAAGTCTCAGGATTCTCAGTAGCATCAATCTTATAGTCAGTTGAAATTCTGCTCTCTGCGATACCATAGACATTTACAAGCATATTCTTAACAACATTGGCGCGATTTTTGGCAAGGGCGAAGTTCCTGTTCTGGGACCCGGTCTTGCTGTCAGCGGAACCAACAATCTGAATAAGGGTGTCACCGTCAAGGGACTTTGCAAAGAGGGCAACCTTCTGGCGCTCCACCTCGCTGAGAACACAGCTTCCGATAGGGAAAGTGATAACAGTGCTTCCTACAAGTACCCTGGTCTTCTCAACAACAACTTCCTTGGTACCGAGAGGCCTGTTCTGGCAGTCGGTAAGCTGGTTGCGGAGCCTGTCGTTGTCACGCTCAAGAGCACCTACACGCTGGTTAAGCTCGCCATTCTCGTTGTAAAGCTTCTCGTAGTCAGCCTTATAAACGCCAACTGAGGAGAAACGGTCAAAATTCTTCTTCTTACCGAGGTTGAAGGTAACACCAACAGTTGCGGTAGGAATGTAGAGAGGGCGCTGATAACGGGGAACCTCATTGGTAACAACCGGGGAACCATCTTCAACATTCTTAAGCTTGAGGACGTTCTCAGTGCCGATAAGGTTAAGGTCAATATAAAGATTAACCGTACGGCTGAGGCGAAGCTCGTTGTAAAGGCCTACGTTAAGACCAAAGGTATTGTCGGTTGAGCCGTTGTTGAAGCCAAGGATACCACCACCTGCGTGAGGAATGATGTCCCAGAAACGGGTCTCCTTATATCCGCCGAGGGCATTTGAGAGGTTCCACATAACGTCACCGTGAGCGTAACCAAAACGAATCTGCTCACCGGCACCATAAGCTGCGGAAACAACCTTCTCAGGGTCATAGCCGAAGTTGTTCATAACACCCTTGTAACCGACGCGAACACCGAGTGAAGGGGTGAACCACTTGCCTACGAAAGCCTCAGCGGCCCAATTGTTTGCGGGCTTGAAGTCAGCAACAGGGTTGGTAATACCCTTTGCGACAGTAGTATTGAAGCCACCACCAAGTCCAATAAACCAATTCTGTCCACCACCGTTAGTAAGGTATGGACCTCTAACTACGTAACCGTTTGCATCACGGTTTCCGTCTTCCTGAGCGTACACATTAGTGGAGCCCAGGGCAACAAAGACTGCAACGAATGCAGCCATAATGAATTTAATACTCTTCATACTATAAAAATATAAATGTGTTTAACTTTTGTATTATTAAATATACTGAAAATAAATAGAACATACAAGAAAATCAGACTATTTATTTGTAAAATTGTAGTTAAATGGAACATACTAACTTATTCCTTTATGAAAATGATTCAGCGCTCCAGGCTGACTACCCTAACGGGAAAGTAGATACACCAACACCTGGCGTCGCATATGCAAGGGCAACCGGAAGTGTTAACCCGACCGTGATATATAACAAAAAAAAGACCACTTATACGGTTACTTTGAATCTTAAAAACAGAAGCGGAGCAACTATTGGTGAGTCTTCAACGGTCCAGACCCCAGAGGCTATTGAAGGTGATATGATTAAAGTAAACATCGTTGCACCGGAAGTGGCTAACTATAAGCCGTCAATCCTCGTTGAGAAGATTGAAGTATCAGCAAACACTTCCCATGATGTTGTTTATAATTCATTGACTTCATATACGGTTACCGTCCATCATATGTGTGAAGGCTCTGCAATTACCGCAGATACAACTGTCGTTAGTGAAAGTGTATATGAGACCGAAAAGACCAGTGTAACCATTGAACCTGTTGAAGTTACTGGTTATACAGCTAAACCGGTTACTATCACAATATCTGGAGATTGTGAATATGAACTTGAATATAGCGAGTATTCCTGCGAGGCCGTTGACCTTGGTCTCCCTTCCGGTACGCTATGGCTGTCTTGCAATGTAGGCGCATCGGCTCCGGAGGATTATGGTGATTTTTATGCATGGGGCGAACTTGAGACAAAGAGCAAGAGTCAGTTTACCGAGGCAAATTACAAATTTTACAATGGCTCTTCGGGCGACTACACAAAATATAATGACGATGACGGAATAAGAACCCTTGATTTAGCAGACGATGTAGCAAACGCTGTAATGGGTGGAGATTGGCACATACCTTCCAGTAACCAGGTTTACGAACTGATGGGTTATACAACCAGTGCAGTGACAAGCGTCAATGGTGTTTCCGGAATTCGCCTTACTTCAACTGAAAACGGAAACTCACTATTCTTCCCATTTGCTGGTATAGCCGGTGAGGAAATTCCATCCGGTTATGAAGTTTTTGGAATATGGACAAATACACTTGGAAGCAGTGGGCCACTTGTTGATGGGCCTGAGGTGTCAAGTCCACAACTTTTGGGTGCAACGTCAAGCTACGACCCGAAGACCGTCTTCGGGATTAATAATGGAACGCTCTCAAGGCTTCTTAAAAGTAGCAGACCCCGTTGGTCTGGCTTGTCCGTTCGTCCAGTTCTTGGGGAATATAATCCAGGCCCAATTTTGTCAGATAGTTAATAAATGACATGTTCAATTTCCTAAAAAAAATATTCAAACCAAAAGAGGATGTTTGTGTTAAACCGGAGGTACTTGATGAACCTTCGGCTAAACCAACTGAATCCGTTAGGGAACCAAAGTTCTCAACAAAGAAGCCGTATGAGGGCAAGAAACTCTATGTTCTTCTTGATAACGGACACGCGAAATCAACCGCAGGTAAACGAAGCCCGACGCTTGACAACGGTACTGTTTTCTATGAATGGGAGTTCAACCGCGACATTGTTGAAAGGATTGCCGAAGGACTTGATAAACTCGGAATTAAATACCATATTCTTGTCCCTGAGATTGAAAAAGACATTGCGTTGACCGAGAGGGCTAACCGTGCAAACCAATATTGCAAACAATACGGGACAAAGAACTGTCTTTTCATCTCCGTCCATTCAAACGCTTTCGGTAACGGCAAGAAATGGGAAGACCCGGGAAGATGGTCTGTTTGGACTACTGTCGGCGTAACCAATAGCGACAAAATCAGCAAGGTCTTCTATGATGTTGCTGAAGAGTATCTTGAACCTTACGGATTTAGCTGTAGGAACGGGAAGGTACAAGGAAACGGAAATGACGGTCCGGACTATGAATCGAACTTCACCGTCCTTTACAAAACCTGGTGCCCGGCTATCCTTACTGAAAACCTATTCTACACAAACAAGAAAGAATGTGAGTGGTTGATGACCGTTGAAGGAAGAAAGGTAATAGCCGATATACACATAGAAGCAATCAGGCGAATAGTTGATAGCTTATAAAACAAATCCCCGGCGCAATATGCTGGGGATTATTGTTTATGCATTGACAGGGTCGTTTGACTTGTTCATCATCTGCCGGTAAAGTATCTCGCGGACATCAACATGTATCTTCGGTGCCTCGCCCTTTTCATATTGACGGGCCTGCCAAGAGAGATAGCGTGCCTGCCGATGAAGGACCTCACGAAGCTTTTCCATGCGGTATTCTTCCCATTCCTTGTCCATATCTATAATCTCGTCGGAATCATCATCCTCCTTGAACAATAGGTCGGTACGGGTGATTTCCTTCCCCGTCGCTTTTTCATACATTCGTTGGTCATCAGTAAGAATAACATCAAACCATTCATTTTCCGGCGCGTCCTTATATCGCGCCTTAACTAACATGTCCTCTTTCATATATGTTTCTTGTTTCTATTTCCCAAAAGCACGTGGGTTATTATAATATTCTTCCATCTCATTGTAATCAACCACCACGAGCCCGCAATAACGGTCGTCGCTTCTAATGGCTAATCCGTATTTCTGGCAAAGGTCAATAAACTCGTCAATGAAATCTTCCTTTCTTCTTCTTTCTTCTTTGATGGCTTTGTGTTCTTTCTTGCTCATAGTATTCCACTGTTTGCCCACTCCTCACTGAAGTAGATATTATCCGGGTAGTTTCCGGTATAATCCGTTGCAGCGACGAACATCTTCATAAGGTCCATTCCGGAGTAGCCACATAGCGTAACTTCGTCCGGCTGGTTCCTATAGGCAATTTTGAACTTCTTGTCCGGGTGTTGCCTTGCGCATTCATACATCCGCTTGATATTATCCACAATGGTGTCGAACGGAAGCGATTGCCTGGCATAGTTCGTTACACGTGGGTCACTGGCATCTACCTGGTTTTTGTAACGTAATTCAGTGGTAGGCAGAGCGTAGGCGTTTCCCTGGAGCCCCTCGCCTTGCCCATAGATTGCACCGAACTGTAGTCTTGCTACCTTTGCAGAGCCCGAGCCATGTCTCCCTTCCGGGTTGGAGCCAAACACAAATATTGTATCCGGCTCCGGCGTGATATTTCCTGTGTAGTATTTCATCAGCAGTTTATCTTTATTCCATATCCTTTGTCTATGAGGTCCATGAGTTCTTCTATAGTAACCTCCATTGTTTCAAAATTACTCCTGAAAGTGGACCATGTGCCATTCATATCCATACCGTTACTTCTGCCCAAGTCTTCCATATCCTCGAACCACTGGTTTTTATTAACCTTTACTATCATCGGCCATAAACTTTTGAAGCGGCGTCCAATCATCGCACCCTTCGTCATAACCTCCGCGTACGTACCACTGGTCTCCCTTGAACATATAGTCGTACTCCTCCTCCATCTTATGGTTTTCGCTGATTGGCCTTGGCTTGATGCTTTCCCAATCTTCACACTTCCTTGTTGCATAAGGAGTATATGTTCCATTGATACTCGAGCAATCACCGCCAAGTACAAGGTTCAGTGCATCCTCATAGCTATTGTATTTCTTATAAAGCGTTTCGCCAACTCCGTCAATGTAGCCGTCCCAGTGATGATAAATTATAAGTGCCTCTGCCCCGCCTGGATTTACGGTTTTCCACATTCCCTCATCAAGCTGGTCTTTTCCCCATTCGTTTTCCAAAAGGTCCCTGGACTGACGCTCATTCGGTACAAATTTCAAATCTTTGTTCCGGTCCTCTTCCTTGAGAATGACCCGGATATTGCTTCTTGTTGCCATTTCTAAAATTGTTATAAATTATCTTCTTCTTCCTTGTTCACTCCTGTTATTACTCTGCGGAGGGGTTGCTGGTCTTCCACCTTGATTACCTCCTCTCGGGGGATTGTTAGGGCCGGTGTTTGGTTGCGGCCTCTGTGGATTGCTTGGTCTTGCCTCCGGCCTAGGTCTTGGTTGCGGAGGCGGTGGTTGCATCCTTCTCGGAGCAAGAGGGTAAGGTCTCGGACGATAGTGAAGTCTTAAACCACCGTATGTGCCAGGATAATAATGGTAGTAATAATCATAAATACGACTGTACGAGACATGGAGTCTGATTCTGCCACTGCCTCTGTCCACATAACTGTAAACGGAGCCGAGGTCAATCACACCACTGACATACATTTCATAAAGTTCGGGGTAGTTCGCCTTGACTGCGGCAATCTTCTCGTTAAAATCAGTATAATAGTATCTTACGAAATCATACTTGACCTTGTAATCAACCGTACCGTCAGGCAGGACGACCTCTTTCAATGAGTTAACCCGCAAGACACCTTCCATGTAGTAGGTATAAAGCTGGGGGTAATAATTGGCCAGGACGTAAGAAATCTCGTCCATCTTATTGACTGAACGCTGGCTCACATATCTGGCGGTTCCACAAGAGGAAACGGCCAGCATAAGAGCCATAACGAGCAGTAAATAAAATCTTTTCATGGTCTTATATTTTTATCTATTATTATCCGCCATAATATAGAATTGACGGACTGTTTTCGTGTATCAGGATGTTCGGCCAGCGGTCCTTGAATCTTCTCTTGTCAAACGGGGTCACGAGCAGGTGAGAGCCACTTACGGTGGGAACAACAATAATCTCACCACTGGTTTCTCTCTTAGACTCGTTATACTCGTTCATAATGAAATCAATGAACGGCTGAAGCTCATCTTCGGTTCTGAGGTCATCAAGGTCGACAACCCACTTCTTGTGCTCTTTTCCGATAGGACTGGTATAAGCACCGGCCATCGTTTCCGGAAGACTGAGGATTCCACGATACCTCTCGTTTTCAGCCATCCCGGCAAGCTCGCTGAAAGCCCCAAGGACACACTTCTTGTATGAGGATGGGTTGACGCTGATGTATGCCCGTGCGTTAAAAGCTTCGCACAACTTGACAATCATATCCTTGTGAGACATGAGGTATTCCCTGGATTCAACAAACAGGGTATGGATGTGCTTCGGCTTCTCACCGGTGTCCTTGGTCCTGGTCATAATCTGAACCATGTAGAACACATCACCGGCAAGCTCCGGGCGAAGGTCTTCCTTGAAAAGGAGAACCTGACTGAACAAATCAAAATTATCTACTTTCATACGTTATTAAATTACAAAAAATATACCAAACGAACAAATACTGCGAAAATTATTCTTTAAAATATCTTTCATCAAGGACATCACACGCGATTTTTTTGACCGGATTTTTGCTTTCTAGCTCTTTTGCCGTATGGACAATAACTCTTTCACCGCAATCTGGGCATTCAACATAGTTATAGCCAAAAAAATAGCTGTGTATGACATCTTTTTTAAGGTCAAACTTAAATACACACTCGCACTCTGGACATTTCGTTATAATGGTTCCGGATTTTTGTGTTTTTCCATGCTTAATTACTTCAATCATTGTATCCTCCTGTTAAATCGTTCTCATATTCGCCATCATAAGGCTCGCTGATGATTGGAATGTATGTCTGCCCAATAATGGACCAACCTTCTGGGAGGAACTGGTAATCCCAAGGGTTTTTCCTTCTTGCCTCATAATACTCGTCCTCCAGTTTCTTCCTTTTCTCCGCCTCCTCGCACTTCTTGGCCCATAACTCCAGCGCCTTCCTGCGTCTTTCGCGCTCTTTGTCCTCACGGATGGCATCTCTCATACGGCGGTCACGCTCCATCTCTTCATGGAGTTCCTTATCGGACTTTCGGTCTCGGTAAATAAAAATAGGTACAATCATATCTCGTTTTATTTATAAAGTTCCCAATCATCAGCCAACACATCTTCAAGAGAGAAGGCGCGGTCACTAAAAGCATGATACTTGGTTGTGACGACTTTCTTACTTTCCTTGTCATCATACTTCTCCCAAATCGTATCGCCGTTTGATTCCATGTAAAATGACTCTGGCCACACTGAACGACGAACTTTCTTGCCGTACGTCAGTTTCTCAATAATCTCTTCAAATGTCATAATTTTTATTTATTATACCATTTAACATATTTAAAATCTTTCCTAACGTAACCAGCACAGATTTGGCTTGGAACAGCACGGATGGTACTTTCCTTATCCTTTGTGGCATAATATCCTTCCCCGTCACTGTCGCAGAAACCGCCGCCCTCACAACAGTCAATAAACTCTTCAAGCGGAATAAGTTCTCCAAAGCTCAAATGGTCTTGCAGCTCATATTCATCGGTAATCATATTCAGCTCGCCCATAATGGGTATGACCTCTTTATTCAACTTTTCCACCTCCTTACGCCACTCTTCAAAAGGTAGTCCGGCGTTCCACAGCTTGTCAAATTCCTTATCCCACTTTTTAATCCGCTTCTTTAACTCTTTTTTCCTTTCCATAACTATAATATTGCAAATACCGTGCCAAACTGTCAAAAATCGTCTAAAATTGACAAAAAGCCCTGGATTCGTCAAAAACCCAGGGCAAAAACTACTTGGTCATCTTAAACCAGGCATAGCGGCAGAACCAGCCAAAACCGCTGTCCTTAATCTGCCTGATGATGGCGACCAGAGAATAAACCGGCCAACCCATTACCTGATTGAGCATCCACACATCAGGGAAAAGTCCAATTGTGTTTGATATCATGCCGAACTGAAGGCCGATATACACGTAAAACCAAATGATTAAAAAAACTGCAGTCATATATCTAAATAATTTTAAAGTGCTGAGCAACCACCTTTTGGAACAAACATCTGGCCGAGCCCCATCTTGAACTTCGTTTTCTGGTGCATAGATTCGATTGCTTCATCAACCTTCTTATCACCACTGGTTCCCTTTGTGAGATAATCGTCAATGGCGGCGTAACTGAAACCCCACTTGGCGAATTTCTCGTCATCAGGTGCGGAATTTGGAAGCCCATCATCCGGAATCTTGTCAACCCACTGTACAGGGAGCCCAAGAACATAACCAATCCCCTTAACCTGGCGGACCGTAAGACTACCAATGGGTTCTACGTCGCTGGCCCCATCACCATAACGAGTGAAATACCCCACATAGTTCTCACTGGCATTACACGTACCAATCACACGACCGTTATTGGACTGGGAAACAGCATAGAGGACGGTCATTCTAAGCCTCGGGGGAATATTCTGCTCGGCTTGTTTGCTCATATGTCCCGGAAAAACCGACTTAATCTCATCAGTAAGACCGCCGATAGGGAACTCAAGGAACTTGATGCCAAGATATTCAGCAATCTTGTCAGCATCGTTAAGGCCCTGCCCAGTGTCCGGAATACCAACACCAATAACCCTATCTTTACCAAGGGCTTCCACACAGAGTGCCGCCACAATGGTACTGTCCTTACCGCCGGAGAGACCGATTACAGCATTGCAACCAGGACCGTTCTTTTCAAACCAGTCCTTAATCCACTGGACAATCTCGTCCTTCAAATTAGTATAATCCATATCTGTTTTTTAAGATTTTATTGTTTTCAATGATACAGTGAACAGAATAAACCATTCGTAAGGGAAGTTCTCCATTTGCATTTCGGTAGTAATCACTTTCTCTCAAGTGTTGAACCGTCCACTCGTCCTCGTTTTTCACATACAGAACGTCATCAACAAGAATCGTGCTGTACAAGTCAATAAATGTTTCTGGCGTATGTTGCTCTTCCATACCAGGGATTCTTTTCTCCCAGAGGAGGTTTTTAATTTCCTCCGGGAGCGAATCCATATTCTGCCTTTTGATGGTTCCCATTAGAACTTACCACCGTTAAGTCTCTGACGAATAGTTGCAAGGTCATCGTCAACAACCATCTTTCCATCGCGGAAAATCGGACGAAGGGCGTTGTATTCGTTGTCAGTCTCATCCCAATTGTAGCCATCCGTAAAGGTATAGCTGCCATCATTGTTCTTGGAAACCACCACACAACCCTTCTGGGACTTCTTGAAGTTGCCGCCTCCAGCTTCGCGGTCAGTCTTCGGGTCCTTATAGACCGGCATCTTCGTCACATTACCGTTCTCGTCAGTGAATTCAGCGTAGACGGCCTTGATAGCCATACTGAAAGTGTCACGAGTGAAAGGCTTGAGCATTCCGTCCTCTTCAATACAATGCATGGAGAAGGAGCCGACACCGAGGGAGACATTGGAAGCGGCGAAACCGTTCTT
>Ga0247609_10004305_pt1 | contig 14202 bp, 8 predicted proteins | sample 172DNAGHGlowgp2_FD_193487 | JGI IMG/M metagenome (GOLD analysis project Ga0247609, IMG submission 193487) | Sheep rumen microbial communities from Palmerston North, Manawatu-Wanganui, New Zealand - 1728 DNA GHGlow gp2 | ecosystem: Host-associated > Mammals > Digestive system > Stomach > Rumen ...
TTGAAGGTACGAACCAGTTGATGAGCGAAGTGCTGCTCTCGAACGTGCCGTGGCTTACTGACGACAAGATGGTCGCCTTCAGCGGGCCTTCGCATGCCGAAGAGGTTAGCCGCCATATCCTTACCGCGATTGTGGCCGCTTGCGTGAACGAGGAATCCGCAAAGCTCGTGCAGAAGGTGATGAGCTGTTCTTACCTGCGCGTTTACAGTTCTACCGACATCGTGGGCGTGGAACTCTGCGGTTCTGTGAAGAACGTGATTGCGATTGCCTCTGGCGTGCTCTACGGGCTCGAAGCGAGTGGGAAGTACAAGATTGGCGACAACACGCGTGCTGCCCTCCTGACGCGCGGTCAGGCCGAAATGTGCCGCCTGGGCAAGGCTCTCGGTGCAAAGTCCGAAACGTTCGCGGGCCTCGCCGGTATGGGCGACCTTATCGTGACCTGCCTCTCGCAGCATAGCCGTAACCGCTACGTGGGTGAACACATCGGGCGTGGCGAAACCATCGAGCAGGTCCTTGCCGGCATGAAGATGGTGGCCGAAGGCGTGCCCACCTGCAAGAGCACCAAGGCGCTCGCCGACAAGCTCGGTGTCGAGATGCCCATCGTGAACTCCGTCCACGCGCTCCTCTTCGAGGGCAAGAAGGTCGACGATGTTATCAAGGACATGTGGGGCCGCGAGCTCAAGGAAGAAGTCTGGGGCTAAAAGCGGTATCGGATTGCGAGACCGCTCACAAACCCATTCTTGAATATTCCGGAAGGACTTGCTCCTTCCGGATTTTTTGTGCTTGATTTTCCCGCGGGCTTTGTATCAGTCTTTTCACGGAGGTCTGTCTTTATCGGGATAATCTGCGTTGCATTCCATTCCAGCGACAGCCCACGGGACTTGTCTTGCGAAGTCTTGTCGAGGGATATTCCGAGACTTGCGATAAGTCCTGTGCTTTCAAGAGACCAGAACCACCATTCTGTCTCGGAATTGTAACCTATGAATGATGTCGTTTCGGATTTCTTCTCGATTTCGAGGTCGTTATAGGTGTAGTATCCGTGCAAACCTGCCTTAGGCGTAATCTGCATATTTCCGGTAATGTTGAAATGCGGATTGAAGTACCCGCCGAGAGTTGCTGCGGCTATATTGAGGTCGGCCTCTATTAGGTAGTTCATCTGCAGAAACGAGAAGGAGAGAACCTGTATGACGGATGCGGGCAAGAGTCGGTTTGGCGCTAGTGTCTCGAAAAATCTCCTGTTGTCCTTCTCCATTTTCCCGTATGCGAGTATTCCCTTGGCGTCGACCTCGAATAAATCGTTTTCCCATTGGATGTTGTCATAATACAGCCGTGATTTGATGGGCAGGTACATGAATCTCTTTGTGCTTCCGTCTCGGTATGAATTCCCGATAATGTTGGACCGGACGGAAACAGCGACATGCTGCATATTGAGCGCGCTCTTGCCGAAATCGTGCCTGTAGCGGGAATCCCAGATGCTTATCTGGGAGGAGTCCTTGATGAAATATTCGCTGGTCGCATTGACCGGCGTGGTGTGGATTTGTTCAAGGAGTGTCTGGAAATGGTGTTTCTTGTAAGATGCTCCTACAACGAATCCCTTGCGGATGTAACTGGTTTGCCAGTCTCCTTCGATTTCGTGAATTTCGTCGTTTTTATTCTTGGATTCCCAGCGGACGGTTGCAAGGACCGGCTTCCCTTTTCCTAGAACGGTTCCTGCGTAAAAAGAGGAGTCGGCTGTGTGTACAGTCAGTTCCGATGTGATGGATGGATCGCTGCTTGCGGTTGCTGATAGCGAAATGTATCTGAAATCGCTTGTGAATCCGGCTGAACCGAGTAGGGCATCCCTTTTTAGGGTGAGGGTCCAGTCGTCGCTCCATTTGGCTTTGGCACGATAGTATCCGATATCGCCAAATACACTATGGATGCCAGCCTGTACGGTATCCGAGGTGGAACACTGCGTTGCGTTGAGTCCAGCCGTTCTGGTGTCCAATAGAAAAAGGCCGCCACAATGGGCGAGGCCTTTTGTTTCACCGTACACCAAGGATGTCACAAGAAAACTTGTTAATCCTATGGTGTAAAGCGGTTTGAAAAAAGTATTCACGTTTTGTTATTAATAGTCGTATTCGTCGTCCCAGTCTTCATCCCAGTCTTCTTCGTCATCGTCGCCGAAGATGGCGGGCAGGATGTCATCCCAGAAGGCATCTACAGTCATGTCGGGGAAAATTCCGCCGAAGGTGATATCCGGGAAGATGATGAACTTGCGTAGATCTTCGTACTTGTAAGGCTCGATTTCGGTGTCGACCATCTTTCCGTTGACGAGTTCCTGGATGGTTGCGGTCTTCTTGCCGTCCTTGTCGGTGAAGTAGCCGTAGTTGGGAACTTCGTTCTCGTAGTAGGCTACGGCGTACTTGATGGTGCCCTTGTCTTCCTTGCACATTCCTGCGGGGAGTGTCACGTCGGGAATCTTCCATTCGGTTTTCGTTGTCGGTTCGTCGCCACCGACGGTCATGTTCATGGAACCGCCTACTTCGTAGTTGCGGATGACGAACTTGACCTTGCACCCGTCGGCATAGTAACCGATTTCGGCCGCGATGCGCTCGGGCCTGTAAATGTCCATATGGATGGTTCCGGTCGTTTCGTCATCTTCCCATCCGTAGATTTCGTTGGATTTCACTTCGGGATTAAACTTGTAGTATTCCTGGGCTACATATGACTGCATGAATCTCTGGGCGTAAGCTTGTTCTTCTATGGCTTCGGACCAGTAGAAACCGCCATCCGGGTTCACCCATTCGGACTTGTCATTGACAACATGGTAGGGCAGGAATTTCTGGATGCCGTCTGTATTCTCGAACAGCTTGGAGATGTTGACCTTGATGGTCTTGCCTTCGGCGTACGGGATTTCGAACCCTTCGCGGAGCTGCTTCTTGATGGATGTCAGGGTGTCGATAAACTTCTGGGCGTCCTTGGTGCTCAGGTCGGCAAATTCACCGTCACCCACGACATACAGGTCATTTTCCTGAGTCTCGAGGCCGTTTTTCGCTTCTTCAAGGCCGTATTGTAGGCCAAGCTGCCCGTAGGTAATCGCGCTGTCCAACAGGTTCGGGATGTTCTTGTATTCCGTTTTCCAGGAATCGTGGATGCTTGTGAATTTGCTGTCTTTCCCGATGAGCTTGAACAGGTGTTCAAAGCCATGGTTGTCGTAGTAGTTGACTTTGGCTTCGAGTTCCATCAGGGAATCGACCCAGTCGTATTTCCCGTTGTCGTCGACATCAAGGTTTATGCTGACGAGTGCGGTAAGGGATGCCTTTGCTACATACAGGGCGGCAAGGACAGGGGCGAATTCACCGCGGTCCAGTTCAACGTCACGGTTCTTGACTGGATAGGTGCAAGTGAATTCTTCGTCATTTGCGATGTTCGTCATGTAGCTGATGGCGGAATCCAGCGACGGAATGGCGCTTCCGATAGCAGACTGCACGTCGCTCACCAAAATGCCGCGAATATCGTCGGACGAGTTGATGGTGTAGTTAAATGAAAGCTTGGCGGCATCGCCAATATCTTTCGAGAAGAGCGCTGCCTTTTTTTTGCCGTTGCGTGCAGCCAGAGTGTCGAGGAAATTGTTGATTTTCTTGTTGTTTGCAATATCCGAGATTATGGATGCGACATAGGCAAGCTGAGCTTCGCAGTTTCCGGGGTATTTCTTGAGGATTTTCTCGATATCCGACTTGGTGTCGGCACTCATTTCTTGAGCGGTGCTCAAGTCACCCCTGCCGAAGGCGGAGTATACATCTGTAAGTTTTGTCTTGATTTCTTCGATTGCTGCCTTGTCATCTGCGTTTGTAATTTCTTCGCAGCCGGCAACGACGTCGACTTCGGTTTTTTGCGGGTCGTCGACAGAAATGGGATCGTCTTTTGACTTTGTGGGCGAGGATTCGTCGTCCGTGGAGGAACACCCTGTCAAGTATGCCAGGGTGCAGAATGCGATAATGGAGGCTTGTTTGAGAAATTTCATATTGTCCTTCCTTATTGATTTGTAAAGAAAAATAAGAAAAAAGAAAGGAAAAGGAGCACCTTTTCAAAAAAAAGTGTTTAAAATCAATTTTTGGCAGATAAAATGCTTATTTTCGCTTTCCAAGGGCGGTAAAGACGAATGCGCCCTGTACGGCCTGGAATACCATGGGGATATACCCCAGAAGTGCTGCGGCAAGGACAATGTCGGCGGGAATGCCGAGAAGACCTGTGAAGAGGCTCACATTTACGCCTTCGCGGATGCCGATTCCGTTTATAGAAATGGGCAACATGGATACCGTGATGGTGATGGTCATGAAAACCGTAATTGTCGCGATATCTACCGGAACGCCTACCGCTTGGAAATAGGCGTAATGGATGGCGATGGAAGAAATCTGTAGCCAGATGGAATCGAGGCCCGAAAGGAAAAACGCCTTCTTGTAGCCGCGATAAATGGAAAACGCATCCTGCAACTTTGTAAGGAATGGAATGCGTACAGAAATTTTGGCGGGGATTCTTATTTTGTCTGAAAATAGCCCGCTGACAATGACTAGTACAGATGCGAGCGCGACGGCACAGACTGCTCCCGTATAGACTGTGGGAATGTCGTAGCGGGCGATGACGAAGGGGAGGGTCGCGAAGAAGCAGATGAACATCGCGAGGAGGCCCATGACGCGCGAGATGGCAACAGCCGCAACGGAGTTGGCCATGTTGCCGAAGCGCTTGCCGAAGGCTATTGTCTTGACGGCGTCGCCGCCGAACCCGCTGGGGAGCAGGTTGTTGAAAAAATACCCGAGGGCTATATAGGCATAGAACGTGCGGAACTTGATTTTCCTGCCTTCTTCGAGCAAGAGCCCGCGCCAGCGGTTCGCCTGGATGAACATGCTGAAAAGCGTGCAGAAAAGGATGAGCGCTATCCAGGGGAGGGCCTGTGCTGTCCAGTGCCCGCAAACATCGGCGAAGGGAACCTTGTAGAATATATATATAAGCCCGCCGATGCTGATGACGGCCTTCAATACGCCCGAAAGAATCTTCTTTGCTGAACCTTGCTGCATCGTGCCCTCTTATTCAGCCGCAAGTTCCGTTGCGATTTCTTGAATCTGGCGTGCGCTCGATTCCCAGGTGAATTTGCTTACCCAATCGAGAATTTCTTGGTCGTATTTGCCCTTGTCATCGATGGAATTTTCCAATGTGCGGGCGATACTTTCGGCGTCCTTAGGGTCAAAGTACTTGGCCACATTGCCACCGACTTCGGGCAGTGACGATGTATTGGAACAGGCTACGGGCGTGCCGCAGGCAAAGGCCTCGAGTACGGGGAGCCCGAACCCTTCGTAGAGCGAAGGCAGTACGAACAGGTCCGCCAAGTTGTAGAAGTTTACGAGGTCTTCCTGGCTGACCATGCCGGCATGGATGGTGAGGCCTTCGATTCCCAGTTTTTTTTCGCGGGTATCTTGTGTGCGGCCGTCGAACGCCTTCCCGACAAGTACGAGACGGCAGTCTTCACGCCCTTGCATGCGGGCAAAACCTTCCAGGAGCATGTTCAGGTTCTTGTGCGGCAGCAGGTTCCCGACGTACAGGATAATCTTCTTGTCGCGGGGAATATTGTACTTGCCGTACAGGTATTCAATTTCTTCTTTAGGCTTGCGGACGAACTCCTTCCCGTACCCCAGCGGGACGACGGTCATCTTTTTGGCATCGGCCTTGTAGAACCGGAGCAAATCCTGCTTGGTATTCTCGGAATCTACGAGAATGCGGTTTGCCCGCTTGCAGATAAACCAGAAGATGAACTTGAAGTACAGGTGCGCAAGTTTCATCGGCAAGAATTCCGGGTATACCAGGTGGGTGAGGTCGTGGACCGTCACCATCATCTTCCCGCGGTAGAATAGCGGCACGTTGCAGTGCGGAACGTGCAGTACGTCGGGCTTTTGCTTGCGCAGCTTGCAGTAGGGGAACTTGAGCTGTTCCTTGTAGCCATAGATGCCACTAATGAAAGGAATTTGTGCAGGGACAGAATCTTTGTAGGCGTCAAGGTCCTTCGGGTCACCGAGCGCAATGCTGTAGCCCACATCCCGCAGCCAATGTTGAATGCAGGTGCCAATCCCGGACCTGCTTACCATGCGGGCGTCAATTGCAATTCTTGGCGCCGATTTCATGGTCGAACATCCATTTCAGAGTTTCTTCGATTCGTGTACCGTTCCAGTAGCCGCATTCCACGATGCGGGAGTTGTCGCAGCACTGGTAGGGAATATCGACGGGGCGCATCTTTTCGGGATCCTGCTCCACACTGATGTTCACGGAAGCGAACGCGATGATGGCCTGGAGCAGGTCGCCAACCTTGTGAGCAATTCCCGAACCGACGTTGTAGACTTCGTACTTGTTCTCGTTCTCGAGAAGCATGCGGTAAACGTGCACTACGTCGCGTACATCCGAAAAATCACGCCATGCGCTGAGGTTCCCGACCTTGATTACGCCCGGTTGGCCGCTCTTTTCGATTGTGGCCACTTGTTGTACAAAACTCGGGAGCGCAAAGCTGGTGCGTTGGCCAACGCCAGTGTGGTTGAACGAACGCGTGCAGATGATTTTCATCCCGTATTTTTTGCGGTAGAGTTCTGCAAAATTTTCTTGTGCTATTTTGGAAATCCCATAGGGGTTGCTTGCCTCGCGGTCGCAGGATTCCTTGAGCGGGGTGCTTTGCTGGGCATATTCCTCGGCGCTACCGATAAGGAGCGTTTTTGCATTCGGGGAATGCTTTGCGATGGCATCGAGCAGGTTGAGCGTGCCAACCACATTCACCTGGATTGTTGAGGCGGGGTCTTTCCAGGATGCACCGACGGAACTGATGGCCGCAAGGTTCACCACATAGTCGGGCTTGGTATTTTGCAAGAGCCTATCGATGCATTCGCGGTCCAGGAGGTTTACTTCTGGAATGTCTACGGCGGTCACCTTGTGACCCGCAGAAGCGAGTTCCTTTACTAGGTAGCCGCCGACAAAACCGCTTGCCCCGATGACTAATGTAATCATTAAATCTTGCCTTCGGCGAGGAGTTTCATGTCGCTCTTGACCATGCGTTCCACCAGCTGCTCGTAGCTGATTTCGGGCTCCCAGCCAAGGACTTTCCTTGCCTTGCTGGCGTCACCGATGAGCAGGTCGACTTCTGCGGGGCGGAAGAATTGCGGGTTCACCCTCACGACAACTTTCTTGGTGCCCTTGAGGGTGGCGTATTCCTTGACGCCTCCGTCGTGGAATTCGAGTTCCATGCCGGCAGCCTTGAAAGCGAGGTCGACAAATTCGCGGACCTTGTGCGTCTTGCCGGTGGCAATGACGAAGTCGTCGGCCATGGGCTGCTGCAGCATGAGCCACATGGCGCGCACGTAGTCGGCGCTGTGACCCCAGTCGCGGCTTGCATCTAGGTTGCCCAGTTCAAGTACGTCTTGCAGGCCGGCCTTGATCTTGGCGACGGCAATCGTGATTTTACGGGTCACGAATTCTGCGCCGCGGCGTTCGGATTCGTGGTTGAAAAGGATGCCCGAGCAGGCGAACATGCCGTAGCTTTCACGGTAGTTCTTGGTAATCCAGTGGCCGTAAAGCTTGGAAACGCCGTAGGGGCTGCGCGGGTAGAAGGGCGTGTTTTCGTTTTGCGGAATGGCCTGCACCTTGCCGAACATTTCGCTGGTGCTTGCCTGGTACACGCAGGTATCGGGCTTGCAGAGTCTGACGGCTTCCAGGAGCTTGGTTACGCCGATGGCGTTGATGTCTGCCGTAGAAAGCGGAGTTTCCCAGGAGGTGGTCACGAAGGACTGGGCCGCAAGGTTGTAAATTTCGTCGGGTTTCGCAATTTCCATGGCGCGCAGGAGCGAGGCCGAGTCGGTCATGTCGCCGAAAATGAATTCCACCTTGCCTTTAAGGTGTTCTGCGTTGTTGAAGTCCAACTTGCTCTTGCGGCGTACGAGCCCGAAAACTTCATAGCCTTTTTCGAGAAGCAATTCTGCTAAATAGGAACCGTCCTGGCCGGTAATCCCTGTAATAAGTGCACGTTTCATGTAAAAAAAGATACAATTTTTTTTCTTCCGGGACCTAATTAATTTATATTATATCATGTCTTTTTATAGGAAGGAGAGAAAATGCTAAAAAAATTTCTCTGTCTATCAGTTGTTGGCTGTCTTGGCCTCTGGGCTTGCTCCGGAGACTCGACGTCTGCTGGTTCGACCGAAGATTCCATGATCCATAATGTCGCAAAGTCCGACTCGAATGCGATTCTCAAGTTCGCCTTGTGGAGCAGTTTGGACTCTATGGGCATTCCGGGCTATTTCAAGGCAGCCTCCGAAAAGGGAATTTACGTTTATGATCCCTACACGCGCGATAACTTGCGCTGCCCGGCACCGGCCTTGGCGATGGATGACAATACGCTGTTCTTTGATGAACTGGAGACCATTTACCAGGAAGGGGAACTGGTGGACGGTGTCTGCGGGAAGGCGGTGTCGTTGGCCGATGGCCAGGTGGCTCCGCTGGGTGTGAACCTGATTGATTCGATGAAGGTAGGAACGGTCGAATTCTGGTTCCATCCGGGTAAGGAATTCTACGATAAGCCGGCTCGTACCCTTCTGGGTAACGATGGTGCCCGAATTCATTTCTTCTATAAAGATGGCGAGTTGATATTCCAGAAGAACCATCACAACCAGCATTTCTTTGTGAAGAATATGATTGCGCTGGATTCCGGCTGGAACCTGATTGCCGGTCAGTGGGGCGATGGCTACATGAGCCTGTGGCTGAATGGCAAGCTGGTTGCCAAGAAAGAGCATGACTTGGGCTACGCTCCGGCCATGCGTGGAATCCCCTTCGAGAACCTTTTTGTGATAGGGTACAAGTCCAAGTGCTGCATGGAGGGTGTTGACCAGTATCAGGGAATGACGACTGCCGGTGCGTTCGACCAGTTCCGTATTTCGAATGTAACGCGTTACGATGTCCAGGCCCCGGTTGTGGTCGTTGACTCCCTTCCGCCTGCGGCTGATCCTGCTGGTGAAAACGAAGAATCGGAAGACGAACTCGACTCGCTCTCGGAAGGCCAGTGCTCTACAGGCATTGACATGTCAACGGATCTCGATTCGCTGGACAATAATGTCGTCCATCTTAAGCTAGTGACCGAAACGGTTTGCCCTCCGGATTATGAACTCGTAATAGACTCCAATGCGTATGACGAGTTTACCTATAGCCTTTACTTAAGGGATGGTTCGGTCGTCAAGGAACTGCTCCCTGTGGGTAGCGTTTACTATGGCTGCATTGACTTGACGGATTCCCATGATCCGAAGTTTAATGCTTCTGCCTGCGCAGGCTTGGCTCCGGGCACCTATCGGTTGTACATCGCCTACGAAGGAAAGCGCACCTACTATGCCTTTAAGGTACAGGGTGAAATTGACGAATAGTTTATCGCTTTGAATCGGATGGGCCCGGCTAAATAAGCCGGGCTTTTTGTATTTACTTCGTAGATTCAAAAAAATTTTTAAATTGCGGATATGGCTTTTGTTCACCTGCAAGTTCATTCCGAGTTTTCTGTTTTAAAATCGTCTGCACGTCTCGACGGCATTCTTGCCGCCGCTGCTGATGACAATGCTCCCGCAGTTGCCCTTACGGACCATGGTGCCATGTTTGGCATCTTGGAAATCCAGACTCGCGGCAAGGACATGAACAAGGCTCGCAAGGAGAAGGGCCTTCCGCCGGTAAAGACTATTTACGGCTGCCATGTCTATATTGATTCCCCGAGTGCAAGCCAGAAAGATCCGACTACGTTTGAGCGTTTGACGCTTCTCGTGGAGAACGAGAAAGGCTACTACAACCTCTTGCGCATAGTCAGTTACCGTTACGAAGAAAGCGACCGCTGGGCCGAGATTCCCTCGGTCCCGCTGGATGTTGTGAACCAGCACAAGGAAGGTCTGATAGCCATCGCGGGCGATTTCTTTAGCCGTTATGGTCAAAACGTGTCTTCGGGCCGAGACTCCTTGGCTCGCGAGTACATGGACTCCCTGGATAAGATTTTTGACAGGGACCATCTATACCTGTCTGTATGCGATAATGGAGTGCAACAACAGGGACGTGTGAATGAGTTCAATGTGAAACTCGCAAGCGAAATGGGACGCGAGGTGGTCGCTGTGGCCGATGTCCATTACATCAAGCCCGAAGACGCCATGGCCCACAAGGTGCTCCGTTGTATCTCGCTTAAGTGTACGCTAAACGATTTTACGGATGCCCGCTTCCCGACGGATAAGTTCTATTTCCGCACCGAAGAAGAAATGCGGGCCCTTTTCGGGCATATTCCGGGCGCTATCGAGAATACGGTGAAGATTGCGGAACGCTGCAACTTTACTGTAAAGACAGGTATTGGCGACGACTTCTGGCCGCGTTTTAAGATTCCCAAGGAATTCCTGGAATCCGAAGAATATACGCGCATTAAAGAAATCATGAAGGCGGAATACGATGCCGAGTATCCGGTAATCCGCGAACGTGAACTCAAGGGCGTCATCAAGGATAAAAAGAAAAAGGTCACGGAGACCTATTGCGCCGACAAGGGAATTGAACCTGATGCGCTTACCGACGAAGACAAGGCTGAAATAGAACGCCTGTCACAGCCGGAATTCTTTACCGAAGAAGACAATAAGGCCTGGGACAAGAGCATCCACAGGTGGTGCAAACCGGGTGGCGATGCCGATATCTACATTACCCACCTGTGCAACGAACGCCTCCAGTGGCGATTTCCCAACGAAAATTTTAAGTTCCCTGCGCACGAGACCGACGTGGCCAAGCGCATGTACAAGGAACTCAACTGTATCCGCAACATGAACGTGGCGGGCTACCTGCTTATCGTGTGGGACTTTATCAACTGGTCGCGTGAACACGGGATTCCCGTGGGTCCGGGGCGTGGTTCTGCGGCAGGCTCTCTCGTCACCTACATTATCGGTATTACCGACATTGACCCGCTCAAGTTCGACTTGCTTTTCGAACGATTCCTGAACCCGGAACGCGTGAGCATGCCCGATATCGATACGGACTTTGCGGATAGGGACCGCGGGCGCGTTATCCAGTACGTGACCGATAAGTACGGCTACGATTGCGTCGGGCAGATTATTACCTACGGTATGCTCAAGTCGAAGGCCGTGGTGACCGATGTGGCGCGAGTGCTCGGGTTCCCGCCGGCAGAGGCGAAGCAGATTACCAAACTGTTTCCGCAGCGTACCTTGAATTTCAGCCTGAAGCAGGCTTGGACGGGTAAAGACAAGAAGGGTAATAACCTTGAAGATGGTTATAGTCCGGAACCCCTACAGGCGTTCATAAATAGCCGCGCCAGTTACCAGAACCTTTGGGATATTGCGAAAAAGCTTGAGGATTTGCCCCGACAGACTGGCGTGCATGCGTGCGGCGTGGTGATTACGCCGACCCCGATTTACAACCTGGCTCCGTTATACCGTGCGGCTCCTACTGACACTCCGGTGGTGATGTACGACAAGCATTATGCCGAGGATATCGGGCTTTTGAAGATGGACTTCCTTGGCCTCATCAACTTGTCCATCATCCAGGACACGGTCAACATGGTCAAGAAGAATCGCGGGATTGATTTGGACATGGGCCATATCCCGCTCGATGACAAGAAGACTTTTGACTTGCTTGGCAAGGGCATGACGACTACGGTGTTCCAGTTTGAATCTCCGGGTATGCAGAAGTACCTGCGCGAACTGAAACCGACGCGAATCTTTGACTTGATCGCTATGAACGCGCTGTACCGTCCGGGGCCGATTGACCAGATTCCGCACTTTATTGCTCGTAAGAACGGTAAGGAAGAAATCGACTGCTACCATCCGGATTTGGAACAGGTCCTGGGCGAAACGTACGGCGTTATCGTTTACCAGGAACAGGTGATGAAACTCGCCCAGATTCTGGGCGGTTACACGCTGGGTGGTGCTGACAATATCCGCCGTATCATGGCGAAAAAAATGCCCGAAAAGATGGCAAAACTTGAACCGGAGTTCTTCCAGAAGTGCCTGGATAAGGGCTACGACAAGGCCATGATCCAGAAGGTCTGGGACGCCGTGCTCCCGTTCTGCGGATATGCGTTCAACAAGAGCCATGCTGCCGCATACGCTTACGTGGCGTACCAGACGGCTTATTTGAAGGCGAATTACGGCCCAGAATATATGGCGGCTTCGATGACCTCGAAGATGGGCAAGACGGAAGATATCGTCACCATCATCCAGGAATGCAAGCGCATCAATATCCAGGTCCTTTCGCCGAACATCAATACGTCGTATGGTGTATTTACGGCGGACAAGGAGGGCCACGTGCTTTATGGTTTGGCTGGCATCCGCAACGTGGGCCTTGCCGTGGTCGAGGATGTGGTTGCCGAACGCGAGAAGCATGGCCCCTTCAAGGATATTTTTGATTTCTGTAAGCGCGTTGCGGAATACCAGGGGGCTTTCAAGGAAAAGCATCCGCCTCTGAACAAGAAAGTCCTGGAATGCCTAATTATGGCCGGTGCGCTGGATTCGTTCCCCGGTAATCGAGCAGTCCTTATGGCGACGGTCGATAGGGCCATCGAGGTGGCCGCCAAGCACCAAGAAGAAAAGTCGATGGGGCAGATGTCCCTGTTTGACATGGGCGGCGCTAGCGCTTCGATGGAGAATACCGCCGAAGTCTTGGAAGATGCTGAAGAATGGAGCTGTATGGAAATGCTCAACAAGGAACGCGAAGTCCTTGGCATGTTCCTTTCGGGCCATCCGCTCGATGAATTCCGCCCCGAACTTAAGGGATTTACTACGGTATCGCTTGCTTATGACGACTTGAAAAAGAAGGTGGATAGCCTAGTTGTCGTTGGCGGCGTCGTTATACAGATGAAGTCCATCGAAACCAAGCGTGGAGACACGATTGGCGTGGGCATGATCCGCGATTTCCATAGCGATGTGGAACTCTTCTTCAAGAAGGATACTTGGGAAAACCTCCGCGACCACATTTCTGAAGACGACCGCATTCTTGTGAAGGGACTTCTCGGTTACAAGCGCGATAAAGAACGCAAGATGACCGAGGAACTCCAGATAACAGTCGAGGAAGTCGTACAACTCGATACGGTGCGTGAATCTATGGTGAACTTTATCCACGTTTGCATGGATTCTGTCATTTTCTCGGACGAGTTCCTTGCGAAGATGGAGGACGGTCTCCAGCGCTTTGTTGCCGATACCGAAATGGGGGACCATCCCTGTGAACTTGTCTGCCATGTGGAAACGGAATCCGGCTACGAGCATGCCATTGTGCTGCACAAGTACAAAGTCCTCTACACGCAGGAACTACTTGCGTGGCTGCGTCAGGACCTGGGCATCATGAAATTGTGGGTGTCTCCGAAATCGAGACGTTAGTATGCGCACCCCTTTTGTCCTTTTTTGTGCGGGCGAGGATTCCGGCGACGTGCTGGGAGAATCCCTCGTGCGTGAGGCGGTCCATTTGGGGCTCATTGCCCGAGGTGTGGGCGGTTGCCGGATGCAGGCGGCGGGGCTTGATGTTGTCGAGGATTATGAGACGCTGCCTGTATCGGGGTTCCTTGATATTTTTCCGCGCGTGTTCCGCTTGAAGCGGATCTTGGCGCATCTTGAAGGTCTGTTGAAGAGCGAAGACTGCGTTGCTGTAGTTTGCATCGACTATCCCGGGTTCAACATGAAACTCATACGGATGGCGGAAAGACTGAAAAAGCCTGCCCTGTATGTAGCGCCCCCGCAGGCATGGGCCTGGAAAAGCAGCCGTGTAAAGCACCTACGCAAAGCGCGCTTGGCGGTGCTGTTTGATTTCGAACGTAAGTTCTATGAGGAATGCGGCTGTAGGGTGGAATGCCTCCAACACCCCTTCCCGCGGGTTGTCGGCAGCAACTTGAATTCAAACTTACTCCTCCTTCCCGGTAGTCGTAAGTCGCAGGCTCTCCGCAACCTCCCGTTCTTTGCCGCAGTCGCATCGCAGTGGCATTTCGCAAATCCGTCTGGCCGTATAACCGTACTGGCTTCGCGTGAAGCCCTTGTCGAACCGTTTGCTCGGGCGATTTGCAAATCTTGCGGGCAGAAAATTCCCGAGTGGATTTCTGTTGAAATCCCTCCCGTCGATGCCGCCGCCCGTGCCGCCATGTTTGCGGAATATTCCTATGCGCTTTCTGCTCCGGGGTCTGCTTCCCTTGAACTT
>Ga0247609_10004307_pt1 | contig 14195 bp, 23 predicted proteins | sample 172DNAGHGlowgp2_FD_193487 | JGI IMG/M metagenome (GOLD analysis project Ga0247609, IMG submission 193487) | Sheep rumen microbial communities from Palmerston North, Manawatu-Wanganui, New Zealand - 1728 DNA GHGlow gp2 | ecosystem: Host-associated > Mammals > Digestive system > Stomach > Rumen ...
TTCTCAAAATCATTCTTCTGATCCATGTATGGACCTCCTTATTAAATTAAACTGTAAATTAATTATAAATATACAACTTTAAAAAGTAAACTACTTTATTTACCAAGCCTTAACTAATATGTCAAGGCATTTCTTATCGTCTCTAAAAAACCAACTATATCCATATACTTCAGTATATTTACTATAAGAATCTCCATCTAGAGGTTTGAGTTCATTATTTTTCCATTCAAATATTCCACAAAATCCAATAATATCACCACCACAATCTTGAAGAGAATGTAGTTGTACTAAATCAATATTATTATCTTTTTGCCATTCACAAAATACAACTGGTTCATCAAGTATAGTAAAGTTTTTGTATCTATCTAATAAAAGTACTTTATTAAGATCCATATATTCAGCCGTATCCATATAATCAGTCATAAGTTATTCCTCCTTAGATACCAAATTTTCGTTTAATTTCGTCTTTATCAAAACTAATTTCAGTCTTCTTTCTAATTTGAGCTTTGGCTATTTCAGTCAACATTTTAAGTGAAGTATAATTACTTTTACCCTCTACCCAAGCTTCAAGAACATCTTTAAGTTCAGAAATATGAATAGGTTTAGTATGACACTCTTCCCAATGATCATCTCTAATGATCTCAGTTTCAGTATCACTAACTATACAAATATAACCATCAATACTTCCAATAGGAATACCAGCATTATCCATTACTCGCTGCCAAATATGAGTAGAAGGATGTACTGTAATAATTTCCTTCATTTTCTCTGCATCAAATAAAGTATTATCTACTAAAATAAGAGGATTACCTGGCTTTGTCTTAAGATTTTTAGCATCAATAACAAGAAGATTATTTCCATATACTAATAATGTATCTGTATCTGGAATATAATCAAGATTATTTTCTTCTCCAAAATCATAAGCCAGTGAGGCAAATGCAATTAAACCTTCAAGTTTGTCATCGTACTTTATGAGTTTAGCTAAAAACTCGCAGAGCTGTTCTTCCCCTTTTACACCAGCTTTTGTTTTAGCAATTTGAGATTCAAGTTCTACGTCTTTAGTTATCCAGTCAGTAATACCAAAGTTTTTATTATCTCGTTTTTCTTCAAGCTGAGCAAGTGTTTGTCTTAATCCTTCACCAGGATCACCAATAACTCGATTACCAGCCTTTAAATAATTAACTACATTGATAGCTAAATTATATTCAGTTTTATTATTCTTGTCTAATCCATCTAGATTTAGTTTCATTTCGCTATCTCCTTTAATTTAACTATAGCTTTGTTCATATCATCATTATTGTATAATCTCATATAATTTAGTTTATTTTTAACAGCTATCTCATATTTTTTAACATCTAAAGATGTCCATACGTTTATAAATTTGCGATAAAACTTAATACTTTTTGACTTTTCTTTAGCTATATTTAATTTTTTAATATCATCTAAATTATTACTGTCAAATGGATGTTGTCCGTGTGTCCAATGATTATTAATTTCGATAAACAAATCTAATGACTTTATATAAAAATCACATGCATACGGATAACGAGTTTCATCAAAATATTGGCATTTAATATCTGATTCTTCAAATATATTTAATAGCTTAATATAAAAATCATCTTCTACTTTAGAAATATTCATAGTGTTATTAGATAATTTAGTCTTAGTAGCTTTTATATGAGAGCTCATTAAAGATTCTTCAGTTCTATTTATAGCAGATTCATGTCGTTTATTACAAAGTTCTTTATGTTCTTCTTCTGATAATGAATTATAATAATTTTTTTGAGAATTACTTATTTTTTTAGTTCTCTCACATTTCTTTTCTTCTGGTAAATTATAAAAAGTATTACTAATTTTTTTACCGATAGCTTGAGTTTGTTCGATCGATCTATTTTTTACTGTTTTCTTATATGATTCAACAGCTTTTTCTGTATTATGATACCATATATCATTATATCTATTTAGTTTAGTTTCTTTTATTTTTTGTTTACCATATTCTGATGCATATACATTAGAAGTACCATATCGACTTAACATAGTTTGTTCAGTTTTTTCTCTAACTACTAGATCATTATATGTACACTTATTAGAACAATGCTTTGCATAACCCTTAGCAAAACACAAGTATTTAGTAGATTTACCACAAGTTGGACATATTCCTTCTCCATCTTTCTTTAAGTACATATCATAATATTCCTTTGAATTTATGTTATGTTTGTTAATATGAACTCCTAAACCAACATTATTTTTAAAATTTTTCTTACAAATTTCACATTTAACCATTCTTGTTACTCCTTAAATAATAAAACATCCACGAATCTATAAGAAATCCGCAGATGTATAATTATAAATTATAAGTTGTTTATATTATTTTTATGGCTTCCATATACTTATCTCGTAGCATTAAAGCATACTTTTTATCATAATCACATCTATAATTTCTATTACTCTTATAAATGTAAGGCATTATATTATACATATCCTTAAGTTTAAACTTTTTCTTAGTCTTAATATCTCGGAATGTATTAATAGATACCCATTCACATCTGTTATTAATAATAGCTGAACTAATGACATCTACAGCCATATCACGAATAATACCAAGAGAATGTTCACAAGAACAATTCTGCGCGTATAAAAGTTTAGTCATTAAATACCAAATAAATATAATCATGAGAGCATTATATCATAGATTATTCAGGCAGTAAACACTTTTTTATTTCTAGTTCAGACATAATATATTGTTTTACCAAACATAACCATCTAATACGTAGTTTAGAATCTTTAGGCAAAACTGATAATACATTATTTACTCCATCTACTACATGCTGAACTATTTCAAATGCAACTTCATCATTATCTTCAAAAAGATAAAATACATAATGACCAAATTCACAATCTCCACTATCAGATAGTAATTCTGATAATGCATAATCTGATTTAGTTAATGCATTAAAATAATCATCTACGTCTTTAATGAATCCATCATTTGTACGAGTAATATCTATACTATCAGTAACTTTAGGATGTCTTATCTTATACTTAAATTCTTTCTTGTCATGATAAAATTCATAATCAGCTTCTTTATATATGTAACATTCAGTACAAGTAATCTCTAAATTATCAAGATCAACTTCATATACAAATGCCTTTTTAGGACAATCATCAATCTTTTTAATTAAATCTCTAACAGATGCCATATTTATTACCAAGTACTAAAATAGTTTCCACCTACATAATCGTAAGGTTCTCCAAGTCCATTATAACCTATACAATTAAAAAACATAACGTCAGGCGCTGTGCCAGCATTAATCTCTCTATAAGCAAACATTACTGCCTGATCACTATATATTGTTCTATTTACTACAGCGTGTCCATTTCTAATTGTACTAAACTGTCCACTCTGAGTAAGAACTCCTGTGACAGTATCAGGAAATCTATCATCATTTACACGATTCAAAATTGTTTCTGCAATTAGAATACGACCACTAAGATCTCCATCTGTACTTCTATTACTTTCTGCTTCTACACAAGAACTAAGTAAAGTAAATTCCTCCACTGTCATATTACACTGGTTAGCACAATACTCAGGAGTAATAGGTGCACTTGCTTTACATATTGGATGTGTAAGCATAATAACAATAGATATTCCTACTAACAAATTTCTTCCCAATAATAAAATAAAATCACTTCCTTAATTTATACTTCATATCGAGCTGCGCACTGATCACAATACTTGTGCAATTTCATAAACGTCTCGATAGAATCAACTTTCTTAGTGACATTACCAACTTCGCTATTACATCTTTGACAAATAAACTTGCCATTATCTATATTTAATTTAGTAGTTGGCATACATTCCATCATACCTAATGCATAAGCTTCAAAATAATTACAACCATCACAATGATCTTTCTGATAATTAACGCATTTCTTATTGCATATACGCTTATAACACCAGTCAAATTTACTCATTCTCCATTACCTCAAATATATGTATTTATATTTATTATGTTCCTATTCATTCTGGTTAATTCTGGTACATTCTAGACTATCTTGAAAGACCAACTATAATATCATATATAAAGTTTGGATCATTCAATATAGGTAATGCTAGAATAATCAAAAATGTTGTTATTAATAATAATATAATTATATACTTGTCATACATAGTCGTAAATACTTTTAATAAATAGGAGGGACATACTATGGCGAATATGTCCCTCCCGTAAAAAGGAGAACAATTTGAGCTTACAATGAAATTACAATATCATAAGCTCTATCAACAAGTGGATTTCCATGTACAGTGGTCATCCATCTATTGATTGCTGCATTTTTAGTGTTCTTACTGGGACCATGATCTGCGTAGTCAGCGACTGCAGAGAGGAACTTATATCCATTACTACTCATGTCAGTAAGATCGTCTTTATCTAAGTATACTCCCATAAGCTGATTTCTCTTCATCTGACAATTTTCCTGCTGCTTAATTGTCATTTCATCAGTCATAGGGAAGATTAAATCAATAAGATCTTGGATTCTTCCATAAGGAATTTCAATTTCAGACAGTACCTGAATTCTTCTTTCAAGTGCTTCCATATAGCTTGATCCAGCAAGAAGAATCTGTCTAGCTTCATCAATCTTCTTAAGAGGATCTCCAGAGTGTACACATCTCCAAGCTCTTGGGGCTTCCTTAAGCGGGAAGTTAAGAGCATTAGAACATGCTATTCTCTCAGGAACTATCATACACTTAACTGATCCAGAACCATCATGTGAGTTCATAAAAATAAGGTAACAATCAATATCGTCTCCAAGAATAGAATACTGACCAGTCACTTTAGCTTCAAGCCAAGTAGATGATCCGCCACGATATGATCCACCACGAATAAATTCAATGTCCTTTGAATTAAATAAGCTCTCAGTAAAAGCAAATGCATCTTCATTATTTACAAGCTTATACTTATCAGAAACAATTCCAAGTGGCTTCTGATCTTCCTGGCGTACTACAACCTGAGAACCAGGAATCTCAATAAAATTTTCTCCAACCTTTGTATAGGCTGCATGAGTTCCTACAGTCCAATTAAGTCCTGCCTGAACAAGTACATCATTATAAGAACTGGCGCCAATAATCTTTTCGCCAAATCCAGTATGCAATCTTTCTTTATCGAGAAAATCTAATGCCATAATTGTTTCTCCTTAATCTTTAATTATGATTAGATTATAAACCGCAAAAGTTACATTGTAAATACATTTTTTCTTAAATCCAGTCGTCTTCTTTAACTTCAAGACTCTCGAATTCTTCTCTAGAAAGTTCATTTATGTCTCTATTATCTTTATAGACTAATTCACTTATAATCTTATGAGAATCTAATGCATCTTTAATCTTTTTAGAACCAATAGCGCCTGCATCATCAGGATCTAATGCTAATATTAATTCTCTGAATGGAGTTTTCTTAAGCATTTCAATTTGTTCTTCTGAACCAGTTCCATTTAAGGCAATAGCATATTTTCCATAAGTCCAAATAGTAAGAGCATTAATCATACTTTCGCAAACATAAACATCTGTGATTTCTTTACCCTTTTTCATTTCTTCATAAATTTCATATAAACCATAAAGAGGCTTATCTGCTGAAACAGGATAATGAAATAATTTCTGATTGATAGCTCTTCTAGCTATAAATATGAGATTTCCCATATCATCTTTTACTGGGAAAGTAATACACTCTCCAAAATGAAGAGTCTTACCATTCTTTTCAAGAGTAAAATCTGGATCATAGCCAATATTAAACTTTTCAATTATTTCATCGGTAAGTTTTCTCTTATACATATAAGGATGCTTTTTATGATATTGTTCGAGAACTATAGGGTCTACATAGACTTTTTGTTGTACTTCTCTATCAGGTACTCCAAAATCTATATCTCTATCTTCCGTAGCAACACCTTCAAAATTCTCTAATAACCAAGCTCTTCCATTAATCCCCAAAATATCATAAATTACACGAGGTAAAGGATGCTTTTCTTTACAAGTAAAACAATTAAAGAAACCATCTTCTTTACTAAATCCAGCAGATGGATTGCGTTCTTGACCATTTTTGTGATATGGACATTGTACCATAAGCCAATTTTCTGTGTTCTTATAACCAGAACTAAATAAATTCAAACCAGCTTTTTTGGTTTCATCCATAAGACGATCAAGAATCTTATCCATGCTAGTATGTAGTTCAATATTTTGTATATGCATTATAATTTACCAGTATCGTTAAATTCACTTCTAGCTTCTTCAGGATCTTGAGGAAGATTAGCTTTTGGATTATTTACATAAGTAAACTTACCTTCATTGATGAAATATTTATAGATCAACTTAACATTAACTTCACCATATCTATTTTTATTAAGATAAATAGTAATTGTATTGTCTTTATATCTAACTGAGATAACTCTTGAAGCATTATGTGAAATACCATCTGAACCACGAATTGTATCAATCTCAGGTGTATCATCATTAACTTCACCATTAGCATCTCTAGCACCTTCTCTATTAGCCTGAACTACAGCTATAATAGGAATCTGAAGTTCATTAGAAAGTGTCATTAAATCTTCTGAAAGATCTGTTAATCTCTCATGATCAGGCTGATGCCCATTTACTCTCTCATTTTTAAGATATGTAAGACCATCAATAACTAAAAGCTTAAGATTAAGGTCAGTTGCCCATTTCTTTAACTTAGATACTGTAACTTCCTTATCAAAATGAATAGGTGATGTTACACTAAATATAGTCTTATTCTTAGAAAGATTTCCAATATAAGTCTTATATTTAGTAGTATCATAATCAGGTTCACTACCTTGAATTGCTTTATTACTAAATCCCTTATGAAGAGTATCAAATCTATATCCAATAGACTTATCACTCATCTCAGGTGAGAAGAATCCAACATTATTACCAGCTTCCCAAGCAGATACTGCAATCTTTTCAGCAAGCCAAGTCTTAGCATTATTAGTACGAGCAAAAATTACAATAAATTCTTCACCCATATGCATTCCACCACCAAGCTTCATATCAAGCTCAGGTAAACCGGTACTAATCTTATTTGCATTAGGACTTGCAAGCGTATCAATCAAAGAATCATATCTATCTTGAGCACTTGCTACAATATTAGTTCCCCAAGTAGTTCTTGGTGGATGAAGATTTGCCAACGCAACAGCAATCTCATTCTTAGCTCTAACAGCATCCTGCTTAAATAATCCAGCTTTCTGTTTCATTATATTACGAGTAAACTCATAAACATACTCTTCATAAAGCTTCTGTTCTATATACTGCTTAGATTCGTTAGTATCAATAACCTTAAAAGTAGGCACTTTATCAAGCACAGTTAAAACATCAGGAACTGTCTTATATTTAGTATAATGATTTTTGATAACATTATACTCAGCTTCATAGTTGAAATAATACTCTTGACCATAAGTCATCAATAGATCATGATCTCTATTTTTAAGAATATAATTCAATGCCTGTAATTGTATCATTCTAATTTACCTCCAACTCGCCAGTCACCAGCCTTAAATTCAATAACTTTAGAACTACTATAAATTCTACTAGAAAGTCTATTTCCAACATAATTAGCGAGTTCATTAGCATCTGTAATATTGCTCGTATATATATTACTTAAACCACTTGCCATTCTATTATCTATAAACTGAAGCAACTGTTCATGTTCATATTCAGTTAACTTTGAGAATGCTATGTCGTCCCAAATAACTACATCAGCTTCATTAATTCTACTAACATAATTTGGTATATTGCCAAAATTCTTAATATCAAGAAGTAATGTAGGTACATGAACATAAAGACCTCTAGTAATATCATAACTATTAGGCCACATTCTATCAAAATATTTAATCATTAACTTAACTGCCCAACTTGTTTTGGCATTACCACAAGTACTAGAACAAATATACAAATTCTTTCCTTTACTTATAAAATCTTCTATATTGTCCTTAATTTTAGCCAATTCAATATAAGAAGGTCTATCTTCATCAACACTAATAATCTTAACAGGTGTTTGATACTTAGCAGGTAAATTACTCAATTCCAGTAATCTATTCATCTGCAAATATCTAATACAAGTTTCAGAACACTTATTAGTACAAATCTTTTTATATAAACAATCTTGTAATTTCATTAGAATACTCCTTGTTCACCAGTTGCTTCAAGTGCTTCAGCTTTCTTCTTAATTTCTGCTATATCATCTATAGTATAATTTCCACTCTGTAACTTAGACTTATCAAATGTAGGAACAACTGTTTTAGGCTGAGCTACAGGAGCAATAAACTTAAACCACTGCTTATCAATACTTGTTTGAATACAAGTAATTTGATCTTCTTCACTAAGATGGAAGCTTACTAAGTCTCCTATCATAGCTCTAACCTGGTTAGCGTGTAAGTCATCTGATTCTGCGAATCTTCCTTTCTTACCAAGTCTTGCTTCAAAATATACTAATAATAACTGTTGTACATTAGGACTAAGATCATAACCTTCTATGATTAACTTAATCTTATCATATATACTAAGCTTAGGAGGCTGAGTTGTCTCTGCATACTCTTCTGCTTCCTTAACCTTTTCTTCTACATTTTCTACTGCCTTAGGAGCATTATGCTTAAGCTTAGCAGATTTATTATTCATTTCTACATATCCAATAGAAACTAGTTCTGCAAAGTATTTTTTAAGTTCTTCTTCATTGTTAGTAGTTAATTTTGATAAATCTTCTAAACAACAAATATCATCATTGCTATAAATTAACTGAACATAAAGACCTTTAGCTCCTACTGAAAGTCTATTATCACTAAGAATATCAGTAGGAATAGTAAGTTGCTTTCTTATACCTTGAACCTTTAAAAACATATTATCCCTCCCAATCTTCTTTAAGTATTTCCATAATAACTAAATCATCATAATGTCCATCATGATAACAATATTCATGTCTTCTACCACATTCTTTGAATCCAGCCTTGGTATAACACTTAATAGCTCTAGTGTTTTCACCAAGAACACTGAGTTCAACTCTATGAGCATTCTTTTCTCTAAAAAGATAATTAACCAGCAATTTAACTGCTTCAGTACCATAACCTTTATTATGTTTAGTACCCATATAAATACCAAGAGAACCATTTCTTGCATCACCAAAAACTCCACAAGAACAAGTTCCAATAAGTTCACGAGTATCTTTAACTACTATACAAAATTGACAACCATCTTCAGATTGACTGTTTGCCCAATTTGCTTCATCATTATACTGAGTTACTCTTCCATTAGCATGAACCCACTTATTTATACTAGCATCATTTTGCCATGTAGTATAGAGTTTGATTGCTTCTTCGTCAGTTCTAATAATACAAAGATCAATCGTTTCTCCAGCTAATCTTACAATATCAATTATGTCACTCATTTTTCTAATTTCCTCACTTAATGCCAATTTCTCAAATCTTTTGCAATAGGATAACCATCACAAGTTGTAGGAGAAATATATTCACGCTTACATCTATCAAGAACGCCTCTGCTCTGAGTAATTCTTGAATTCTTACTATTATTAGCTGAATAACCAATATAAGAAGAAAAATATTGTATAAAGTTATTATTCTTCTCTGTATCAAACTGAGCTACTACATCACAGAAAATCAAATATCTCTGATTAATATCAGTCATTTTCTTATAGCCAATGTACTTAACATTTTCCCAAACATATTCGTAGTCACCTCTATCTAAAGCATCTATTATATGTTGCTGATCGTTAGTACCTCTTTTGCTCATAGATTTTCTCCTTTATATCTAAGTGTATGTATATATTTTAATTTATTATTTCAAAAAGTAAACTATCAACTTTTATAATATTCTTCAATTTGTTCATAACATTGATGCAAAATATCTTTTGCAGATGTTTTATAAGTAGGAACACCAACATTATATATGTTCGTTCCCATACTCCAAGTAGATTTTCCAAAGAGACTATCTCTTCCATCCATCTTGTTAAAAATAAATACGTTACTCATATCCATATAGATTATACGCTTCATATAACCTTCAGGCAAAAATCTTTCTTCAGTAGTAATAGCTTTAATTTCACCAATTAATCTATTCTTATCTACTGCAGTATGCTTACAATTAAATCCTTCTATCATATAAACATGAAAACCTTTTTGATTTCCATACTCATCAATGTATGGATCACCAAATAAAAAAACATGTATTTGTGTTTCCACAACTACAATAAACTTAGGATTAGTAAACTTGTGTATAAATCCTATTTCATTATGCTGTACAGGTTTCCAGTCTCTATCTTTAGAAATTATATGTGCAGCCTTGAAAAATATCTCTAAACTAGGATTTAAGTATAAAAGCCCTTCTACTAAATCTTTAGTTTTCATATTCTTCCTTTACTTGACAGTATATGTCGTAGGCTGCGAGCATAGCATATACGTCCTTATTTTTACTTGCGCTATCTATAAACATTAACATACCACTAAGAACTTCTTTAGGCTCACAACTTGTAGTAATGTCATACATTCTATCTAAATAGTTAAGATAGCGCTTATCACTTTTATAATTAGAAATATCATTTTTAAGTTGCTTGCACTGTTCTAACATAAGAAGTTCTCCTTTATTGATTATTTATTTCGTCTAGAGCATTCTTCATTTCCAAAAATGTTCTCTCATCTACACAATAATAATTAGGCTTATCAGGTCCAAAATTAAAAACTACTGCAGTGTAGTCTTTCTTCATAAACAAAGACTCTTCACGGTTCTTAGTAAACCACTCTTCTTGCATAGTAAAAGTCTTTTGGTCTTTTACACAAGTCTTAGCTTCCATAAGCCAACCTTTTCTATCACCTTCAGTAATATCACCTTTACTATAAGCAGTAGCACCTGAATTAGCAGTTTGTCTTCCACCTACAGCCTTAGCAATAGATTTTTCTTGCCTATTAGAAAAATATCTAGTTGGTTTTTGTTTTCCATCATCTTTATGTAATCTACCAGGATTATCTCTAGATGAACTATCTTTTTGTAATCTCATTTAATACCTCAAAAGTAAATATAGTAGGCTAGACTATTACATCTAGCCTACCATAAATATTACTCTTTATTAAAACTTTACGTCATCATTATCAGATGTATCTGCTGAATCTGTGGGAGTGTCTGTTGTCTTGGAATCTGTGGATGTATTATCATCCTCTTCTTCCTTATAATTCTTAATAGACTCTTCAACACCCTTTTCAGCTTCCATAATCTCAGCAAGATCTTTCTCGTCAATGATAGAAATATCCTTGCTAGTCTTATTAATAAAATCTGATACGGCCTTCTCATATTCTGCTCTAAATGCAGGATGTGTCTTAATGTAGTCAATCATCTTAGGCTTACCAACAAACTTAAGAGGATCACCATTCTCATCAAGATATGGAGCTCCAGTATTAGGGTTCTCAAGATACCAAGTCTTACCATCAAGTCTTGCAATCTCATACTTTGTAATAATCTCAATAAGATCAGTTAGTGTATCAAGACCAGTATCATATCTAAATACAATCTTAGCACCATTTCTATTACGAGCACCAAGTCTATTCTTAGTAACTGAGAATGTAGAACAAATACCATCTGTCTCACTATCAGTCTGTGAAGCAGATACATCAAGCTTATCACCCTTAGTAAACTTAATAGATGCAAATCTTACCTTAACTGAAGGATAGTAATTAAGTGCATATCCACAAGGCTCAGTATAAATCTTAGCACCTGTAAATGTAGTACCAGCTACACGAGTATGGTTGATAATAAGAAGAGGGTTACCAGCCTTAGCAATTGAAGGAATCATGAACTTAAGGAACTTACCCATTGACTTAGCAATTGAAGCTCTCTGACCATTATCCTTAGTAATCTCATTATCAATATCTGCCTGAGAAAGAAGCATAGGAGCTGAATCAATGATAATCATACCAATATTATCAGCTTCCTGAAGAGTAATAATATCTGCAAAAATCTCCTCTGCAGACTTACCTGCGCAGTCATATCTCTGGAATTTTTCAGGATCAAGATCAAGACCTGTCATCTTAACAAACCAGTCAATCTGACCTCTAAGTGTTTCCTCAGCATCTACATAGATACAAGTTCTATCTGGATGCTTTTCCTGATATCTAGCCATACCATTAATTGCTACGAGTGACTTACCAGAACCAGACTCACCTGCATATACAATCAACTTACCCTCAGGAAGACCACCATAAAGAGCGTAGTCTGCAGACATGGTTCCCATTGAAAATCTCTCACATTCAGGTATGAGATCTGCTGATGTTAGAACATCAGTCTTCCAAGCCTTATTTATTGACTTGGCTACATCTAAAACTTTACTCATTCTTTAAAAAATTCCTTTCGTTTAATGTTTTTTGATTTTTTGCTTTAACGTGTGTTATATAATTAAATAGCCTTTCGTGTCACCCCATAGCAAAATTTGTGACTTTATTTATAGAAATTGGCTCATCTATCTGTTCATAATGATCATTGTCCCATTTGAATAAATAACGGTTAGTTGTAGGTGTAAAAAGACCTTCTTCGTATTCTTCTATAATACAATATTCATTTCTACCATCATGCAGTTTATCTGAATTCTTATTCATATATAATAGAGCATCCTCTACTGATTCATAATATCCTGCACAACGTATTTCTCCAAATTCAGGATATGGTAATATAAATACTTCACCTTTATTATCTGTTTCCAACTTAGTAATCTTTTCAAATGTCGTTACTGTGTGTATCATCATCTCGACTTCCTCCTCGTAATTTTGCTTCCGCATTCTTACTAATAAGGACATTACTAAGCACATTAATCATTCTATGAACTTCGTCTAGCTTTGACTTAAATCTATTATTAATAGCATTATACAAAGCACTTACTACTTGCTTATCGACTGTATCAATTGTTGCCTGATTATTTCTAGCTGCAGAAGTTCCTGCAGTAGCACTATAAATTGTTGCTTGTTTTGTTTTTAAAATAGTTAAAGCGAGCTCCTGTTTGAGCGCGCTTGAATCCTTGACAGCAGTTAGATCAAAGGCTTCAGCCTGTAACTGCAACATATAATCTTGTAATTCCTTATTAGAAAGAGTTGTAATATCTTTCTTGATATTCTTGAATATAACATCAATGTCCTTGGTGTGTCTATTAACTACATCATCGACCATTGGTTGTAACTGCTTATAAGTATCATCTATTTCCTTTAAAGCATCCTTTATATCCATTAAACTCTCCTTCATTATTCGTTCCACCATAATAGTAGCTTTTTGTAACATTCTGGACAGAGATCCTGATCTTCACTATACCCAGACTCATCAATTATCTGCAAATTTAACTGATCAGTAGAATCTGGAGTATATGGTACATAATCATTATGACATCTATCGCAGCTTAGTACTCTAATCATCTATTTGCTCCTTTCTCTAAATTATTTTTATTATAATTATAGTCTCATTCTAAGTAAAACAATAAATAAAAAAGAGAAGAACTTTTTGTTCTCCTCTTTATATATTTATAAATGTAGTTATATATTTATAAATTAAAAGAATGCGTGACCAATATAAACAAAAATGAATATTAGCAATCCAGTAAGAACTATAGGCCCAACCCAATCTTCAATAAAATCCATAAGTTTTGTCATTTTGTTCATAGGCATTCTCCTTAAATATTTGATAAATATAATATATCAAAGATAAGAAGTTAAGTAAATACTTTTTAGCTTATAGGAACATAACAATTATATTGATTACTGTCAGTATAGGTTATTAGTTCGATTCGTTTATCTACTTGACCCTTAAGAGTTTCTATGTTACTGCATTGAAATGAATAAGTAGTGTTTTCTTCAATGGTTCGTATGACAGGCTTATAGTCTATATCATTAGTTTTTTCTTGTATTTTAGACCATACTTTTCTAGCTACTTCCTTGGCCATATCAGCAGTATCATATATTCCTATAAGATTTACTGTAACACCAGTTTCAAACTTATGAATCTCTTGTAAGACTAAATACTTCATTCTAGCCAAGCCTCTAATTGTTCTTTAGTAAGATAATGATCTACAAACCATTGTTTATTGGATTCAGGTACCTTATTGAAATTCTTAATAAAATCATTAATCTTATCTGGAGCTACCTGATAAACTTTATCT
>Ga0247609_10004308_pt1 | contig 14193 bp, 11 predicted proteins | sample 172DNAGHGlowgp2_FD_193487 | JGI IMG/M metagenome (GOLD analysis project Ga0247609, IMG submission 193487) | Sheep rumen microbial communities from Palmerston North, Manawatu-Wanganui, New Zealand - 1728 DNA GHGlow gp2 | ecosystem: Host-associated > Mammals > Digestive system > Stomach > Rumen ...
TTAGCGTTGATGCCCGAGGGGTTGATCTGTGAGCGCAGGGCCTCGCGCGTCACCTTCTCCTTCACCAGGAGGGTGGTGATGCCCTGCTGCTTGTCGGAGATGTCGAACAGACGGCCCAGGGCGGGCTTGCGGATGTCGAGACCCACGAGCATGACTTTCTTGCCGAGCAGTGCGAACGACACCGCGAGGTTGGCGGCGTTGAACGTCTTTCCCTCACCGGCCATCGACGACGTGAACATGATGACCTTCTGGTCGTTCTCGAGCATGAACTGTATGTTGGTACGCATCGAACGGAATATCTCGTCGGTCTGGTTGTTCTTGTTCTCGTGGACCACGATGCCGGCTGCCGTCTTGGCACTCTCGTTGGCAACGGCAACATCGGCGACGATGGGCAGGTCGGTGAGCTTGGCAACGTCGTCGTGCCCCTCGATCTTGTAGCGGAAGAGCTCAAGCAGGTAGATGACGATGAGCGGCAGGCCGAGGCCGAGAATCAGTGCTATGAGGAGGATGATGGCACTCTTGGGACTGACCTTGCCCTCGTATGCCGGCACGTCGATGAGCTTTCCCTTGTCGGCGGTGGCGGCCAGCGAGATGGCGTTCTCCTCGCGCTTCTGCAGCATCATAAGGTAGAGACCCGACTTCACCTCCTGCTGACGGCCTATCTGCGTCAGTATGCGCTCCTGCTCGGGAGTGCTGGAGACGCGGCTGCTGTAGATGCGGTACTGGTCCTGTATGCCCTGGCGCTGGATGTCGGCAGAGCGGCGCGCCTGCTGCAGTGCCGTGCGGATACTGGTCTGAAGCTCGTCGAGGGTGCTGGTGAGCGTCTGCACCTGAGGGGCGTACTCCGAGTTGGAGCGCAGCATGCGGTTGCGGTCCTGGACGGTCTTGTTGAAATTCACGATGAGCTGCGTCGACGCCTGGTCGGACAGTCCTACGTTCGACGGGATGAGCTCGTAGCGGTTGTCGGGGTTGTTGACGTACTCGCGCAGGTAGTCCAGCAGCTGTATCTGAGTGTTGGCGTCGGACAGCTTCTGGCTGTACTGGCTCGACTGCTGGAGCGTCTCCGAGGCATCCAGACGTATCTGCGTCAGGTTGTGGCGCTTCTTGTAACTCTCGAGCTCTGCCTCAGTGGCACCCAGCTGCTTCTCGATCTTCTCCATACGGTCGTTGATGAACTCCTCGGTCTTCATCGCTATCTCGTTCTTGTCGGCATTGGCCTGGCGGTTGTAGCACAGGGCCAGCTGGTTGAGGAAATCGATGCCGCGAAGGGCGTTGGCGTTCTTAAGCGTCATCAGCGCTATGGACGTCATCTTCGATGTCGGGGCTACGCTGAGGGAGTTGACATACGATGTGGCCACGAGCATCGGCGGACGGATGGTGACGAGCATCGGGCGCTTGCCTATGTTCCACTTCTTGCCGGGGTTCTCGGTGATGGTTATCGTGCCGGCCTTCGTCTTGAAGTTCACGGGCAGCGACTTGAACGACGTCTGGAACTTCTGCAGGATGCCGCCGTTGCGCATCACCTGGCCGTCGATGGCGTACTTGCCGCTCTCGTCCCTGACAATAGACATGGTGTAGTACGTCGTCTCGTAGAGCAGGTTCTTGTCCATCTCGTCGAGGCTCTGCGGGTCGAGGTCGACGTTCAGAGGCTGGCTCTTGTAGATGAGCACTTTCTTTACACGACCCTCGGTGCGGTACTCGGTATAGAGTTTCAGGTCCTTGACGGCCTCACGGGAGAGAATCTTCGACCGCAGGATCTCAACCTCGTTGTCAACACCTGTAGAGTTCGAGATGATGCCCATGTCCTGCATGTTGGCAAGCATGGTGTTGCTGCCGCCGCGACGCTGCTGCATTTCGTCCTTGATGAGCATCTTGGCCGACACCTGGTAGACGGGCGACTTGTAGCGCAGGTAGAGGAACGCTGCACACACACAGATGAACACTGACAGCACGAACCAGTGCCAGTTGAGAATGAAAATTGTCAGGATGGTCCTAAAGTCGAATGAGTTGTCCTCCTCCTCGGGGACGAAGGCGCTTTCTACGTTCTCGACGCTTTCTATTTTCTTTATTTCTTCCATATTCTTAGGTAGCTCTTTTTCTACTGCGCAATCTTTGTTGACTACTTTTTGTAGCCCGTCAGCTGTCGGCTTTTCAGTGCTTGGCAATGTCAAGGAGGTACTGCCCGTAGCCGTTCTTGAGCATCGGCTGGGCAAGCCGCTCCAGCTGCTCACGGCTTATCCAGCCGCGTTTGTAGGCTATCTCCTCAAGACAGGCTATCTTCAGACCCTGCCGCTTCTCTATCACCTCTATAAAGGTAGAGGCCTCGGCCAGCGAGTCGTGGGTGCCGGTGTCGAGCCATGCGAAACCGCGCTGCAGCGTCTGCACCTTCAGCTGCCGACGGCGCAAGTACTCCTGGTTGACGGTCGTTATCTCAAGCTCGCCACGTGCACTCGGCTTGATGTTCTTGGCTATCTCGACGACGCTGTTCGGGTAGAAGTAAAGGCCCACGACGGCGTAGTTCGACTTCGGCTCCTGAGGCTTCTCCTCGATGCTCAGACAGTTGCCGTCGCTGTCGAACTCCGCCACGCCGTAGCGCTCGGGGTCGTTGACGTAGTAGCCGAAAACGGTGGCCTGGCCGTGCTGCTCGGCGTTCTCCACACTCTGGCGCAGCAGTCCGCTGAAGCCTGAACCGTAGAAGATGTTGTCGCCAAGGACGAGACAGGCGCAGTCGTCGCCGATGAACTCCTCGCCGATGATGAATGCCTGTGCCAGTCCGTCAGGCGACGGCTGCTCGGCATACTCGAACCTCACGCCCAAATCCTCGCCAGTGCCCAAAAGGCGGCGGAAGGCAGGAAGGTCCTGCGGCGTAGAGATGACAAGGATTTCCCGTATCCCGGCAAGCATAAGTGCAGAGATGGGGTAGTATATCATCGGCTTGTCGAAGATGGGAATCAGCTGCTTGCTGATGCCCTTGGTTATCGGATAGAGGCGGGTACCGCTTCCTCCGGCCAGCACAATTCCCTTCATTTGTCTTTTCGATTTGGCTGCAAAGGTACACATTTTTTCATTAATCGTTCTCTTTTCTCGCCAAATTTTGTGCTAATTACAGAAAAAAACGTACCTTTGCACCGCGAAAAATTTAGATTATGGGATTTCTTTCAAAAATTACAGGCCGCAGCTCGGCCGAACAGCAAAGTGGAAAGTCCGGCGGCATGGAAGACTTCATGACGCTTATCCGTGTATATTTCCAGGCAGTGATGGCTGCCGACCTTCACATCACCAACCTTGCGGCACTGCCCGACCTGAGGGTCTTCAAGCAGACACTGAAGGTGCCTACGCAGAACAACCGCCTCGGAGTGGCTGAGAAACAGCGGGTGACGAAGATGATGAAGGAGATATACCAGATGGACGAGTCGTTCACTAAGGAGATTGACAAGAGCATCACACGACGCTGTAAGACACCGCAGGACATACAGACATATATGTATCAGTTCCAGGGACTTACGCAGGATCTGATGATGCTTGTATCAAGCATCCTGGGCGTCAAGGCACGCATTCCGTCGGTGTTCAAGAAAACTATCTATTCGGTGACGGAGAAAGCCGTCAACGACATTTTCAACAAGAACGACTACACCGATGCCAGCGTGCTAAAGACGGTAGTGGCAGTGCGGCAGCTGAACAAGAAGCTCGGCTTCTCGCAGCAGTGGGTGACACAGTTCGTCTACCGTGTGCTTATGCTGGCTAAGAAAGAGCCACGGCCGAAGCAGCAGTAACCTCAAGAGCGGTTTGTGACGAGTAGTCGTAATGCTTCATAATTGCTAAAAAGCGTTAATGAAACATAAAGCATGGACCGTTAAAGTAGAACTTAAACTGAAAAACCTTACCTTTGTAGGGATAAAAGCGTAGTTATGACTCCTAATGAGAAGATTGCAGCCGAGTTCGAGTCGCGACTCAAGCAGCTGATACTCCGTTTTCAAGAACTGAAAAAGGAGAATCAGGAGCTTTATTCGATAGTCGACAAGAACGAGAAGGATATAAAGGCCCTCGAGGCACGTCTTGCACAGTCGGAGCGTGACTACAACTCGTTGAAGATGGCGAAGATGCTGGAGATTACCGACGGCGACCTCGATGGTGCCAAGGCCCGCCTGCAGAAGCTCATCCGCGACGTTGACAAGTGCATTGCAGTGTTGAGTAACGAAAAGTAAAAGAGACAGGCGATGGCAGAAGTAAAAAAGGAGAAACAACATATCAGTCTGAACATCTGTGACGAGCGGCTCGACATCTACGTCAAGCAGGACGAAGAGACCTACTACCGTAAGGCCGAGAAGCTGGCACAGGCAACCTATGGCAAGTATGCCGAGATGTTCCGGGGCCGGCGCAGCGAGCGTTTCATTGCTGCAACAGCCCTGCTGGAGATTGGCGTTAAATACCAGATAGAATACGCCAACAAGGATGCTGAAGCTTTTAATAGTCTTCTCTCACGACTTACTTCCGAAATCGACAGTGCACTGAAGTAGGACAGCTTGTGAGAAGAGTATTATGAACATTATCTTTATATATTAATTATGGTACTTACACTGATAATTGCCGCTGCCGCCCTCATAGTAGGAGGCATCTGCGGATACTTGGTTTTCCGTTATGTCATTAAGGGAAAATACAACGAGATGGTAGAGGCCGCCGAGAAAGAGGCCGAAGTAGTAAAGAAAAAGAAACTGCTCGAGGTAGAGGAGAAATTCCTCAACAAGAAGAGCGAGCTGCAGAAAGAAGTGCAGCAGCGCAACCAGCAGTTCCAGCAGAGCGAGAACAAGCTCAAGCAGCGCGAGATCTCGCTCAACCAGAGGCATGAGGAGCTGGGACGCCGCAAGAACGAGCTAGACAACCAGCAGCAGCGCATCGACAACGAGAAGAAGCTGCTCTCCGTCAAGCAGGAGGAGCTGGAGAAGATGCAGCTCAAGGAGCGCGAGAAGCTCGAGGAACTGTCGGGGCTGAGTGCTGAGGATGCCCGCAACCGGCTCGTGGAGAGTCTAAAGGACGAGGCACGCACTAACGCGCAGGCGTACATTAATGAGATTATGGACGAGGCGAAGCTCAACGCCAATGCACAGGCAAAGAAAATCGTCATACAGACTATTCAGCGCGTGGCTACAGAGACTGCCGTCGAGAACTCCGTCTCGGTGTTCCACATTGACAACGACGAGGTGAAAGGCCGCATCATTGGCCGTGAGGGCCGCAACATACGTGCGCTGGAGGCTGCCTGCGGCGTCGAGATTGTCGTCGACGACACTCCCGAGGCCATCGTCATCAGCGGCTTTGACCCCGTACGCAGAGAGACCTGCCGTCTTGCACTACATCAGCTCGTTGCTGACGGACGCATACACCCCGCACGCATCGAGGAGGTAGTGAATAAGGTGAAGAAACAGCTCGACAACGAGATTATTGAGACGGGCAAGCGTACTGCCATCGACCTCGGGATACACGGCCTGCACCCCGAGCTCATACGTATCATTGGCAAGATGAAGTACCGCTCGTCATACGGACAGAACCTGCTGCAGCATGCACGTGAGACGGCAAACCTCTGCGCCGTCATGGCAGCAGAGCTCGGACTGAACCCCAAGAAGGCGAAGCGCGCCGGACTGCTGCACGACATCGGCAAGGTGCCCGATGAGGAGAGCGAGATGCCGCACGCACTTTACGGGGCAAAGATTGCAGAGCAGTTCAAAGAGAAACCCGACATCTGCAACGCCATCGGTGCACACCACGACGAGATGGAGATGCAGACGCTGCTGGCTCCCATAGTTCAGGTCTGCGATGCCATCAGCGGTGCACGTCCCGGTGCACGCCGCGAGATTGTCGAGGCATACATCAAGCGACTGAACGACCTTGAGGCCATCGCCATGTCTTATCCCGGAGTCACCAAGACATACGCCATACAGGCTGGACGCGAGCTGCGCGTCATCGTCGGTGCTGACAAGATGAGCGATGCCGAGACAGAGGCTCTCAGCGGCGAGATAGCAACGAAGATCCAGAACGAGATGACTTATCCCGGACAGGTCAAGATCACGGTTATTCGCGAGACGCGCTCCGTGGCTTATGCCAAGTAGTCCTTCTGGCTATATTGTACATGGGAGTTGAAACTGTTAAGGTCATTAGATAACATAGGTTTATGGCAAGACGTTTTCTTTTCTTAGGCGCAGCAGTAGCAGCATTGATCTGTGGAGTCTGCGTTGTTACATGTTGTTCCAACGACGACGAGCCTGTCGCTGTCAGTCCTACCGACGACTCGAGCCTGTTCGTCACACTGACGGATGTGGTGCCCGATGTTATACTCGAGATACGATACTATGGCACCTATAACTTCGTCGGACAGCGCATCGACGGATACCTCGAGCCGACGGCTCTGCTGACACGTAAGGCTGCCGACAGCCTCAGGGCCATTAGCGACGACCTCCGTAGTCAGGGCTACAGACTGAAGATCTACGATGCATACCGTCCGCAGAAAGGTGTCGACCATTTCGTGCGATGGGCAGCAAACACCACCGACACGCTGATGAAACCGTATTTCTACCCAGACCTCGACAAGAGTGTTCTCTTTGACCAGGAGTATATCATGGAGAAAAGCGGACATACACGAGGCTCCACGCTCGACCTGACGCTCTTCGACATGAGGACGGAGAAGGAGGTCGATATGGGCGGAACTTTCGACTGGTTCGGACCGGAGAGCCATCCTGACTTCTGCGGAAACCCCGAGACGGGAGAGTATACCGGCGACAACAGCAAGAGTCCTGTCGGACGCAGCATCACCGCTGAGCAGTTCGCCAACCGTATGATTCTTAGACGTGCCATGCTAAGCCACGGCTTCAAGCCTCTTGATACAGAGTGGTGGCATTTCACACTGCGGGAGGAGCCGTTCCCCGACACTTACTTCACCTTCCCCGTCAAGCAGCTTTAGAATTCTTCATAGAGAAAGGGATGCTACCGAAGAAGTGGCATCCCTTTTTTGGTGAGTTCATAGAGAAAAGGGATGCCACTGAAAAGTAGCATCCCTTTTTGCGATAGTTTTGAGCCTAAAAGCAATTCTTCAGGCTTTATTGTCGACGGCACACTGCTCTACGGGCAGGCAGCGCTTGTAGTTCTCGATGTACTTCTCGAAGCCGGTAACGTCCTCGGCTGTGGGAGCGATGCTGACACCAGTGTTACCGGCGAAGACGACGGTCTCGAGGTAGTCGGCAAGCGACAGATTGTTGGGGTTGTTGACAAGGAATCCGGCCAGAAGGGCTATGCCCCAGGCACCGCCTTCGCCGGCAGTCTCCATTACGGAGATAGGAGAGTTGAGGGCGGCAGCCAGCATGCGCTGACCAACACCGGCGGTCTTGAAGTATCCGCCGTGGCCTGTTATGCGGTCTACCTTCACCTGCTCTTCCTTCAGCAGGATGTCGTTACCTATCTTTAGCACGCCGATAGCACCATAGAGGTGTGCTCGCATGAAGTTGGCAAGGTTGAACTTGTCGTTGGCAGAGCGTACGAACATCGGACGACCTTCCTGAAGACCGGTGACAGGCTCGCCGCTGACGTAGTTGTAGGCCATGAGACCGCCGCAGTCGGCATCACCCTCAAGGGCTTTGTTGAACAGCTTGCCGTAGACCTCGTTCATGTCAACGGGCACGCCGAGGAGTTGCTGGTATTCCTTGAACAGTGATACCCAGGCGTTGATGTCGCTGGTGCAGTTGTTGCAGTGGACCATGGCAACGAGCGAGCCGTCGGGCGTGGTGACGATGTCGATGGGCTCGTAGGGCTTCGACAGGGGCTTCTCGAGGACAATCATCGAGAACGACGACGTACCGGCGGAGACGTTGCCCGTGCGCTGCTTCACGGCGTTGGTGGCTACCATGCCTGTACCGGCGTCGCCCTCGGGAGGACAGACGGGGATTCCGGCCTTCAGGTGACTGGAGACATCGAGCTTCTTGGCACCCTCGGGAGTCAGGAAACCGGCCTGCTCGCCGGCGTTCAGCGACTTCGGCAGGATGTCGAGGAGCTTAAAGGGCAGACCCTTGGCGGCAAGCAGCTCATCGAACTTCCCTACCATTGTGGCATCGTAGGTCTTGGTGGCGGGGTCGACGGGAATCATACCCGAGGCATCGCCCACGCCGAGGACGAACTGTCCTGTCACCTGCCAGTGTACGTAGCCTGCCAGTGTCGTCAGATACTTTATCGACGGCACGTGCTCCTCATTGTCGAGGATAGCCTCATAGAGATGGCTGATGCTCCAGCGCAGAGGGATGTTGTAGTTGAAGAGTTTCGAAAGCTCTGCGGCGGCCTTGCCGGTATTGGTGTTACGCCACGTGCGGAAGGGTACGAGTATCTCCTGCTGCTCGTTGAACGCCATGTAGCCGTGCATCATGGCTGAGAAACCGATGGCGGCGAGTGTCTCTATCTCGGTATCGTACTGCTTCTGAACATCTTTACGGAGTTCGGCGTAGCAGTCCTGCAGACCGTACCATACGGCCTCTGTGGAGTATGTCCACAGTCCGTCGACGAGCTGGTTCTCCCATTCGTGGGAACCTTGTGCTATGGGCTTGTTGTCCTGGTCAATGAGGACTGCCTTGATACGTGTGGAACCGAATTCAATTCCGAGAATGGCCTTTCCGGCCTCGATTGTTTGTTTTGCGGTCATATTGGTAAATTGGTTTTAGGGTTATGCATTTTGCTTGCAAATATACCTCTTTTTCTTCAAACAGCCAAACTTTTTCGTCTTTTCTTTTCGTATGCACTATGGGGCACTTACCTTCTGACCATCTTCCGCCTGCCGTTTATGTATAATCCTTTTCTCTTTGGCATGGATTCCAGACGGCGGCCCTGAAGATCGTACCATGAGTCACCCTCGGGGGCTGATTCCTCAGTGCCATCCTTACAGCGGTCGGCGATGCCGGTGTCCTGTCCCTCAACCCCCAGACGTTTATCCAGCCAGCTGATGCGGCGGTCGATCCACGAACGCAGGTATGCTATCTCCTCGTCGTAGCTCTTTGTGGCGTTGATGGCCAGGAAGATGTCTTCGTCCCAGTTCGGCCAAGCTTTGTAGTTCCGTTCACATGCACCGCCGACGCAGAGGATATTGACGAGCGAGTCGATGACGTGTGTGACATGCTCTCTCGTGTAGTTGCCCGTTCGGTATTCGGCCCACCGTCTCTTAAGGCTGTCTCTGTAGTCGGAATCTTCCATCAGACGTGTCCACCAGAATGGGATGTTGAAAGGCCTGAGTATATAGAGACCCGACTTGTTGGTGTAGTGCCATGCATTTGCTTCCACCACTTCCTGCAGACTGCCGCCGTATGCAAGGTTGAAGTCCCATAGGCACATCTTGAACCGTCCGTCGATGCTGTCGCGCCGCTTGTAGAGGTATGTGCTCCTGCGGTAGCCATCGGGGTTGCCGGTGAACTCCTGCGTCAGCATGTTGTCAATGAACGACGTCATGTCGATGTATCGCCGGTAGCCTGTGTCAAGGTTGGCGAAGTCCTTGCCGTTCAGTGCGTCCTCCATGTCGGCAAGCCGCTTGTTGATGTACTCCAGCTGTGACGCGTTACTGCCTGTCATGTCGTCGTACTCGGGGTACTTGTACTGTATGTAGATCTTGGCGTTTATAGGGAGGTTCGCGCCACTCTCGAAACAGGCTTTGTATTTTGAGGTGTAGTAATGTGGCTCGTCGTTGCCGTCAATCTCCAGCAGATAGTCGCCGGTGGCGGCATCGCCCTCGTTGCCGGGGGCTTCAAGGTCCAGTCGGTTCTTCCCCTTGCCAGGCTTCTCGCACAGGATATAGACACCACGGTAGATGCCGTCCATTATCAGTTCGCAGAAACGGCCGCGAGGGGTGTATTCGAAATATGGCCTTGCCAGCTCGAAGGTGAGAATGTCGCGAATCATACTGCGGTCGTGGTAGGGGGCCAGAAGTACCCAGTCGTTGTCTTTGGGCATTCCCAAGAGCTGTACCTTCTCTTTCTTGCCGTTTACGTTGCTTGTCTCCAGAGTCTTGAAACCAATGGGCTTCTTCTTGCTATAGATGAACGACGAGACACCGCGCCACTTTACGCCCACCCAGCCGGAGTAGTCGATGGTCTGCCCGCTATGCGCCAGCGTGTCGGCGTAGTTCCTGCCATCGCCGTTGTCGATGACGGTCATACGAACTGCTGTCCGGTAGTCCTTGTGGATGACGGCGGTGCTACCTGTCAGTGCCTTGGTGTCGATGAAGACTATGGGGAGATTGGTCTCGCTGAGTACAACACTCGTGTCTGTCGGCAGGTAGTTGTCGGCATCGTATGTATCGGCCACGGCCGATGACGGGATGTGGGCCAGGGCCACCCAAGACAGATATGTAGCTAAATGAGCTCTCACGGATGTACTGTATTGATAATGCTTATGCACCACTTTCTGCTGCAAAAATAAAGAAAAAAGCCGAAAGCGCAAAGCTTTCGGCTGATTATTTGATGTAATGAGTTGCTCGAGTGGCTTACTTTAGTGCCTTGTTCAGCATGTAGTACATCTCGTTGTTCTGCAGCTGCTGCTTGAAGTCGTAGGTCTTCGTGTCCTTGTTGATCTTGACATACTCGATGCCAACCATTTCGGCGAAGTCCTCCCAGTACTCCTCGGTGATGTCGTAGGAGAAGGCACTGTGGTGTGTGCCGCCGGCCAGGATCCATGCGCCGGCACCAATCTCGAACGAAGGCTGAGGCACCCAGAGGGCACTGGCTACCGGCAGGTTTGGCATGGGCTCTGGCTTAATGCACTCCACGGCCTGCGAGATGAGGCGGAAGCGGTTGCCGAGGTCGACGATGGTGGCCTTGATGCCGGGACCTTCCTTCGATGTGAAGACCAGACGGGCGGTCTGCTGCTTGCGGATACCGATGCCGAGGAAGTGTACCTCGAGCTTCGGCTTGTCCTCGACGGCGATGAGCGGGCATACCTCGAGCATGTGGCTCTGCAGGCAGCTGGAGCGGTCGCCGGCGAAGTTCAGCGTGTAGTCCTCAAGGAACGAGCATCCCGTGGGCAGTCCCTGCTGAATGACCCACAGCGTACGATATAGACAAGCCGTCTTCCAGTCGCCCTCGGCACCGAAGCCATAGCCCTCTTCCATGAGGCGCTGTGAGGCTAGACCGGGAATCTGGTCGAAGCCCAGGAAGTTCGGGTCGTCGATGTCGGCACCGCCGAGGTCGTCGAAGTTCGTGGTGAAGGCGGTGGCACCCTCGTCCTTGAGCACACGGCGCAGGGCTATCTCGGCCTTGGCGGCATTATGCACCTTCTGCCAGTACACCTCTTCGCCGCTCTCGTCGATCTTGATGACATACTGTTTCTTGTACTCCTCAACGAGCTCGTCGGCCTCCTGGTCGGTGACCTTCTTAAAGTACTCCATGAGCGAGCTCACAGGGTAGTAGTCGACATGATAGCCCAGACGCTGCTCGAACTCCACGCGGTCGCCGTCGGTAACGGCAACGTTGTTCATGTTCATACCGAACATCAGGCAGCGCACTTGTCTTGCATCGGCAACACCGGCGGCAACACGTGCCCAAACGGCAATCTGCTTCTGGGCTGCCTCGTCCTTCCAGTAACCGCAGACCACCTTGCGGGCCACGCGCATGCGAGTGCAGATGTGGCCGAACTCGATGTCACCGTGGGCCGACTGGTTCAGGTTCATGAAGTCCATGTCGATGGTGCTCCAGGGAATCTCGGCGTTATACTGTGTGTGGAAATGGAGTAGGGGCTTCTGCAGAGCCTGCAGACCCTTGATCCACATCTTGGCGGGCGAGAAGGTGTGCATCCACGTGATGATACCTACGCACTTGGCATCGTTGTTGGCGGCCTTCATAACGTCCTCCACCTCCTTCGAGCTGTTGGCGGTTCCCTTGTAGACTACTTTTATGGGAATGATACCACTATTATTGAGTCCATCGACCATCTCCTTTGAGTGACCGTCAACGGCTACTACCGCGTCACCACCATAGAGCAACTGTGCACCAGTCACCCACCAGATTTCTAAATTCTCAAATGCTTTTGTCATTGTTGTTACAGTTTTAAGTTATTAATAAATTAGTTGTCAATGCTGCTGGCCTTTCTGGCCGTAGTAGGCGTTGGGGCCGTGCTTGCGCGAGAAGTGCTTCTCGATGAGCAGCGGGTTCATGGTCAGTCCGGGGTTGACGGAGTAGGCCACGAAGGCCATCTTGGCCACCTGCTCCATGACGACGGCGTTGTAGACGGCGTTGTCAGGGTTCTTGCCCCATGCGAACGGACCGTGGTTCTTCACCAGCACGCCGGGGGTGTGGACGGGGTTGATGCCGCCGGCCTCAATGCGGTTGACAATCACTACGCCCGTCTCCTTCTCGTACTCTGCCATTTGGTCGGCGGTCATGTCGCCTGTGCAGGGGATGGCATCGTGGAAGTAGTCGGCGTGCGTCGTCCCGATGTTGGGTATGTCCTTGCCAGCCTGTGCCCATGCGGTGGCATAGGTGGAGTGGGTGTGGACAATGCCTCCCAGCTCGGGGAATGCCTTATATAGTATAAGGTGTGTCGGTGTGTCACTCGACGGGTTGAGGTCTCCCTCCACTACATTGCCTTCGAGGTCGACAACCACCATGTCCGATGCTTTCATCACGTCGTAGTCTACCCCCGAGGGTTTTATTACGACCAGTCCTTTTGCGCGGTCGATGCCTGAGACGTTACCCCAGGTGAAGATAACGAGGTTGTGCTTAACCAGGTCTAAGTTTGCCTTGAACACTTTTTCTTTAAGTTCTTCTAACATAGTATTTTTATAGTTTAAAGTTAGGGTCTTCATTGTATGCCCGGCGGTTGAAGCGGTAGAGCGATGCTCCACGTTTTGAGCCGGTCTTGTCAATAAGTTCCGTCTTCTCAATAAAGTCCATCTCCTTGATGCGCTTGCGGAAGTTGCGCTTGTCGAGCGGCTCGCCGTTGACGGCTTCGTAGAGCCGTTGCAGCTGTGTCAGCGTGAACAGCGGTGGCAGCAGACGGAAGCCTACGGGCTCGGTGCGCAGCTTCTGGCGCATCAGTTTCAGGGCTTTCTGTATCATCTCGTTATGGTCGGAGTAGAGCTTGGGCATGGTGTTGATGTCGACCCATTCCACACCGTGTTCTATCATCAGCCGCTCGTCGTAGTTGTTGACGTTGATCAGTGCATAGTAGGCTATCGAGATGACGCGTTCGCCGGGGTCACGGTCTACCTGTCCGAAGGCTCCCACCTGGCGCATATAGATATTGCGCAGACCAGTGAGGTTGAACAGCGTGCGGGCAGCACAGTCGTCGATGCTTTCGTCCGCGGCGACGAAGCCTCCGTAGAGGCTCCACTCGCCACGGCCGGGATCCATCTGCCGTCGGCCGACTAACACCTTCAGCTTCGACTCGTCGAAGCCGAAGATGATACAGTCGACGGCGACCAGTACTTTCGCGTGATCGTTGTAGAATGTCATGGCTTACCAGAAGTATGCGTAGAAGCAGGCGCAGAGAGCAACGACGGCCAGTGTGCCGACGATGTCCCATACACCCCAGCTCTCGCGGATGCTCTTCTTAAAGTCTGCGCTGAAGGTGATGGCATCGACCTGCTCCTTCGAGGGAGCGGGAGTGAAGCAGCTCACGACGACCATCAGCAGAATGATGAATACGAGCAGCCAGCACTCGAAGATTAGCCAGTTGGTCTGCCAGAACCATGAGGTGCACTCCCAGAAGGCACCGTCCATCACGGCCTTGCCCGAGTCGGTGACGACATTGGTCAGAAGGCGGATCATGCCGATGACAAAGCCTCCGATAAGTCCCCATTCACCAGCCTTCGGCGTGATCTTCTTCGAGAAGATACCGAGCGTGAAGACTGCCACCATTGCCGGGGCAATGAGCGACTGGATGTCCTGCAGGTAGCTGTAGAGGTTGCCCATGTTCATCATGATAGGCATCCACGCCAGACCCAGCAGCACGACGACGACCGTAGCCATACGTCCTACGAAGACATAGTGCTCCTCGCTCTTGCCTTTCTTCATCGGCTTGTAGAAGTCCTCGGTGAAGAGCGTGGCACAGCTGTTGAAGAAGGCAGCCAGCGAGGCTACGAGTGCGCAGACGAAACCGATGGTCACTATGCCCTTGATGCCGGCAGGCAGGATGTTCTTCACCATCATGGCGAAGGCACCGTCGGTAGACTCGTGGTTAGTG
>Ga0247609_10004309_pt1 | contig 14189 bp, 12 predicted proteins | sample 172DNAGHGlowgp2_FD_193487 | JGI IMG/M metagenome (GOLD analysis project Ga0247609, IMG submission 193487) | Sheep rumen microbial communities from Palmerston North, Manawatu-Wanganui, New Zealand - 1728 DNA GHGlow gp2 | ecosystem: Host-associated > Mammals > Digestive system > Stomach > Rumen ...
GTAATCATCACCACTTGGCCCAAAAAGAACAACTATTTGGTTCAACCTCGTGATTATCTGATGGAGACAATGGATGGCGAAGTGTTGGTGCGTTCCACTTCCAATTGGGTGCTTTTGGATGGAGACGGCAAACCTCATCAGTTGAGTGCATACGAAAACAACTTAGGTACGGTTGAGGGACTCCATGCTTTGGAAACACCCGCCTCGCGCCTGCGCACTGGCGTACCCTGCGAGAAACCTGTCTTCAAACCAGTAGTCTATTCCAACATCGACATGAACTGTCATGCCAATAACTCCGCCTATGTCACTTGGGTGATGGACAGTTTTGATCACGATTTCCACATGACGCACAAACTTGCCTTCTTGGCCATCAATTATTTACAGCAAACCCATGCCAGCGACCGCTATGCTGTGGTGAAGCAGGAGACCGCTCCGAACGATTTCCTTTGCTCCATTTATTCCGAAAAGGATATGGTGGAGGTTTGCCGTGTGCGGACCGTGTGGAAATAATAAAACCAATATCCTGTTAAAGTGGTCTATTGACCACCTGTTTCCCGAATGAAATCGTAGGAAATACGGAAACATTCGTCAAATTTCTGTTTGTCTAACTGATACATATACAGATATTTGAAATAAAAGGCATGGGACTCGTTTTCAAGCAGATGTAATTCATAGGATGAGATTCCAAGACTTTGAAACCGCATGGCCATGCTTTTGGAGCCATACACATATGGCAGCGTTGGCATCGAAAAGGCGTATCCGGATTTGGCATCCAAAATCTTATCTTTTCCACCATGAATCATGCAAACCGGTGTGATTTCGTCTTTGTCTATCATTTTCGGATCAAAGATGCTACCCCAGAGCAATATGGCACCCGCCACGCTGAACTCTTTTGATTGGGTCTCAACAAATCCTGTGGAATGAAGGGGTGGCAATTTCGGTTTGGCAAAAGTCTCGGCAGGCCGCTCATCCTCATCCATATAGAGCGCATGGATGATAGCCACCGCCCCTGCCGACTGCCCGAGCAGGAAGATCCGATTCGTATCTATATGATATTTACTGGCGTTAACTTTGAAGAATCGTACAGCAGCACTTACATCCTGTGCCGCCATATAACCAGTACGGATCATGTTCTTGGCTGAAAAATGCTGGGCAGGCATCAATCTGTAATCGATGGAAGCGGCAGTCCATCCGCTTTCCGCAAAACGGGTACACCATGCCCGCATATCCGCCCAATCGCGTGATCCAACTACGAAACCGCCACCGAACAAGGTAATGACCAATGGGCGCAATGTATCTGATTCTCCTGCAGGTTCATAAAAGTCGAAAAAGAGTGTTTGCGGTTTCTTTTGCCCAGGAGTTTGCACCGTGCAATAGGGAATTCCGCGTTCCACTCGGATATGCGTGGAAGGCATTTGAGCGGAAAGCATACCGGGTATAGTCAGTATCAAAGAAGAAACCAACAAAACATATAAAAACATGCCATACCTTTTGCGCCTTATCATGACATCAGCGATCAACAATCATTATAGGTGCAAAAATAATAAAAATGCCAGCTATTATCCCTAATCTTCAATTATATTGTATTTTTGCGCTTTAATAACATAAAACATCATCATGTCACAATTCCAACAACTTTTCCAATCCGCAGCATATCATCGGTTTATGAAGAAAATTTTCTGGTCGTCGTTATGCGTGCTGGTGGTCGGTGTCATTTTCTGGTTCATGCACTGGCCTGGCGTTCTGACCCTCGTCATAGTGGGTGGCAGCTGCCTGATCATACGGATGATCTTCTTCCTTATCGAAAAACTCTTCTTCCACGAATGAAAACAGTCCGCATCCTCTTTATCTGCCACGGCAACATCTGCCGCAGTCCGATGGCCGAGTTTGTGCTGAAACAGAAGGTGGCGGAGCGCGGGCTTTCTGCACAGTTTGAGATTGCCTCCGCCGCCACAAGCCGCGAGGAGATCGGCAATCCGGTGTATCCGCCCGCCCGCAGGATGTTGCAGGCGCACGGCATCTCTTGTGCTGGCAAAACCGCCCGCCAGATGACCCGCGCTGATTACGACTACTTCGACTATATCATCGCCATGGACCAAAACAACATGCGCAATTTGCAACGCATTGTCGGACAAGATGTTGACAACAAAATATCGTTACTGATGGACTATACGGACACGCCGCGCGACGTGGCCGACCCATGGTACACCGGCAATTTCCAAGCCACTTGGGACGATGTGCAAGAGGGCTGCGAAGGACTGTTGGATGCCCTAAAAATTGGCGGGCAGGAGTGATGGAATTGCTATCTGGTATCAGGTAATAGGGAATGATTTTTGTCATAAGTTATACGACTGGTATTCTTTCCATTTCTCAGGAATAGTCAAATCAAAATTTGATAATGATAAATGAACGGTATCGGGCAATATACAATGCCGGAACCTTGACTCATAACGTTCTAAATTAATCACACGTGAAGTACTGATGTTGCTCAAACTATTGGAATAGTGAAATGGCGGAAAATAAACAAAGACTTTTGTCCCTGCTTTCAATGCCAATTCAACGGCAGGAATCATATCGCTATCCGCAGAAACGACAATGGCCACATCACAATTGTGATTGTTGGCATCATTGACGATTTGGGTTGCAAGCCTGACATCCGATTCTTTCTCCTCGTAGGTTTGAATTTGATAACCGCAATTGTAGCACCTGATATTTTTGCGCAAGTATTTTCCCAACATCAATTGGAATTTGGGATTCTCCTTATTGGCTTGGAAAAAGGCGTTTTGACGTAGCGCCTTTTCGACATTATCAGGTTTGGCGGAAAAGTATTTCACGCGCACCAGTTCTTGGTCCGGTTTCATGAACAGTTCAAAAAATTTAACCACATCTAACCAGTAAAAGCGTCTCCACTTATGATTCTTTTTCAAACCATAATAAAAGTTGAACCCGTCAACATAAACAATAACTTTCTGCATAATATTTTTGTTTTCAAAAATTAAGCCCACTTTTTTTAGGAGTGGGCGAGCCTTAGTATTTTCCACCTAAGGGGGATTCGACTGCAAAGATACTAAAAATCTATTACACCAGCATCATTATTGAAATTTTTGATATGTTTTTGTAAATCTTTTTCCAACAGACTGAATCACAATCGCCCGTCAACATCAAAAATTCTTGACAAGAAAATGGGCAGAAGACACGATATTATTGAACCTCATGTTGCAGGCCATCGGCCTGCATAGCTTGGTAGCGGGCGGGCATGAGAGAAAGATAGGCGCACGCCGTAGGTGTGCGGGGAAAAGATGCGACAAATGGATTTTATAATGTTGTTTGCGAAAAATCCAAATCAAAAGTCACAACTCCTTTCTCATTTTTGTAAAAATGCCCAATACATATTAATTCTGGTATATCATTCGTCCAAAAAGGTATTTTTACAACGTCCTCTTCAGAAAAAACAATGTTTGCAGTTAGTTTTTCTGCCTCAAATTTGCATAAGTGTTTTAACTTTTCAAAATCATCTGTTGTGTTCCCACAATGAATTGCTTTATTGTTCATTTTGCTATATTTTTATAAATCTTCTCCATTAGCCATATTTAATTCATTATCATAGTAGATATTAATATTATATCTATTAAAATTTCTAGAAATCATGAACCATACTGATTTATGTAAGGAGGGACGATTTAGGCTGTCCCAAAATTGATTCAACATCATTTTTGCCTCTTCTTCGCTTAAATTTTCAAGTTCTTCTTCCGTATAATGATTTTGAACGTTTTCTAAAAATTTCATTAAATCTGTAGAATCATTATCATTTTCAGAGATTTGATAATAAGCCGCTTGAAATCTCTTATTATGTACAAGCATCTCATAAGAAATATCCACATCTTCACCAATTTCATAACTTCCTAACAAATCTCGATGAATATATTTTTCATTATTTTCAAATTGTCGGCAAAGATTATTAAATCTGATTTTAATTTCCGCTTCACTTATGCCAATATCATCACAAACCATGATTCTACAAACCTTACCTTTATTTGTCGCTATGTATATATTTGACTTTCTACCATTAAATTGCCCATGTAAGACATCATTAACAGCATCATAGGTAAATCCTTTTGTCTTTAACTTTTGAATCATGTCTGATTTTGTTCCATCAACAGGAATGCCAAGAAACTTTGTCACATCATTTTGGGCAAACGACACTATTGAAACAAGCAAGACAACTATAAGCAAGGAAATATTTTTCATCAATTTCAGTTTTTCCGCTCCCCAGCACCTAAGAGCATTAAATACAAAAGAAGCGTGGCACTGTACACCACTTCTTTGACTGACGGTCGTGAGAAAACCTTGTTACGAAGAAATAGACAACAGTCCACGCTATAGGCGCGAACCGTCATACACTCTTGCGTAACCTTGAAAATTTCTCACGTTTTCAGTCACAAGACGAGCATAACGCTTCGTTTAATTCAATAAATCTTGCCAGCCCTACAACACGTGTCTTCGGGTTGACGGGGCAAAGATAGGAAAAAAATCAAAATTTTGGGGTTATTTTATTTTCGGGATTTCCAGTTGCTTGCAGATTTCTACCGCCAAACGATCCCCTATTTCAGAATGGCGCGGTATAGCTGACATCCCCTTTCCTTTCTTGTTTATGTAAACAGAATGGCTGCTGCCTTCTCTGAAAAGGGTACAGTTATTCTCTAACAAGTACTTGATTAGCGTTGACCTCTTCATTAGAGAATGGCAATTTTGCGACGAATGATGCGTTTCCCGACATAATTCTGCCTGGTCTGCTCCTTTTTAGCGGCCAAAACCATCTCAATGGCATCTTTGATGTTCTCTTTTGCCTCTTCAATAGTGGTACCTTGGGTTACCGCCTCAGGCACCTGCTCGCATTGGCAAAACCACTGGCCATTATCCATTTTCTCTAATATGATGGTAAATTCCATACTCTTTCTTGTGACGGGACAAAAATACGTTTTTTTGTCAATCAGAAGTTCTCGCGAAACCGCGTTTGATATTTCTTCTTTTTTCATGATTTTTCTGTTTTAATGAATGAATAAAATGTTTTCAAAAAATCCCGCCAACCTTACAACACATCGTGCCTTCAGATTGGCGGGACAAAGATAGAAAATATTATCCAATTATTAGAACTTTAACCTCAAACCGCCCAAGAAGTTGATGCCGGCTTGCGGGAAATAGCTTGCCTCACTGTATTTGTCGGTAGCCATGTAATAATAGGAGTACATCGAGGCATTGTTTTCATATTTCGTATTGAAAAGATTGTTAATGTTGAAGAATAACTCCAAATCTTTCAAACATTTGAAATGGAATGTGTAGGAAAGACGAAGATTCGTGAACGAATAGGGCTTCAACATATAAGTGTCGTCACCAGAGTTGTCCAGATATTGCTTGCTCACAAACTTGGTGATGAGAGAGATGTTGAAATCTCTTATCGGAGTGAAGGTGAAATCGTTGCCAATAATAATGTTAGGAGAATATGCGATGGGGGTGTTGCCGAGATGTTGCACCACATACCCATCATCATCCCAGTCCTCGTTATAATTGGACACATAGTGGACATAATCCAGCACTTTGTTCAAGCTGAAACCACCATTAATATGCCATGTGAAGAAGCGTACCGGACGATAAGCCGCGGAGAGTTCGATGCCGGCACGATAACTCTTGTCAACATTGGCCATAAGCGGGTCGCCAGTCTGGTCCAATTCGCCAGTGCGCACCAATTGGTTGCGATAATACATACCATACAATGTGGTGTTGAAGAAGAACTTGTCGTTATGCATCATGTAACTGAACTCCAAATCATACAGGGTTTCCGGCACGGGTTTGCGGTCGTCGGGCGCGCCAACAAGATCGTTGCGCGTGGCCTCACGGTTGGCGGTGGCAAAGGAGAGGTCAAAACTGTGTTTCAGATTGCCTTTGTTCAAATAATAGTGCAATGCGATTTTCGGGTTCACGAAGTTCCAGTGGTATTCTTGCGGAATGGGAGTCAATTCATCATTGACACCTTCTATAACATAGTCCACATGACGATATTGCAATTCTGCGGTCACACTGAAATTCTTGTACCAATAGCGCAAATTACCAAACACCTTGGCTTGCAGCTTGTTACCCGTTCCTCTGTACCATTCGAACATAGCCGGACACTCCACTACGCGGTCGGGTTGAACCCACACGATATTGCCATAGTGCTTGCCGTTGTAATTGCTGACATCCGTACCGGCCACCCAACGCAAACCTTGGTCGCTATGATTTTTAAATGTCTGAAGACCTGTATATTGTGCATGAATACCGTAAAAATAGTTATCCAAATATTTCTGTGTTACCAAATCGGTTTTTTTCACCGTTTCATAAATATTGTTGACCGTATATGTGGCGCTGTCCAGTTCGTAACCAACAATACGGGTGATGCCTTCCAAACCATATTTGCTCACTTTCTTGTCATCTTTGTATTGCTCATAATAACCGATACCACGAGTCAGGTAAGGCATCACTTGCAAGGTGTGATGCTGGCGACCTTCTTGGCGGGTCCAATCCTTTACATACTCCAACTGATAGAAGGTTTGAGTGTAGTGGTCTTTGGAATTCTCATAGTAGTGCATATTGTCATTATCGTCATAGTATTCACCACAAGAGTTATAGGTACGGTTGGTCTCCAAAAGGTCATACGGCACGCCGTTCCAAGCGAGACCGGTGTGTTCAGTGCCGTACAGCATGTGGAACTTCAGCTTACCGTAATCCTTGTTCTTTTTGAAGTTGTAAAGATCGTATTGGGCGGTGAGGAAACCGGAGTTGAGGCGCACACCGGAGTAGTCGATGTACCCGTCGCTACGGATGTCGGAGAAGGAGGCGAGCATGGAAAAACGCTTGCCGATGAGGCCTGTTCCAGCGTTCACCATATTGTGGAAAGTGTTGAATGAACCGTATGAACTCCGCACCTCAGCAAAAGGTTTGGTGGGGATTGCTCGGGTCACGAAATCAACACGGGCACCATAGGAGGTGCTGCCGTCAGAAGTGTTGGCACCACTCTGCACGCTCACATTCTCAATGAATGCGCCCATATCAGGAAGGTTCACCAACCAAGAGCCTTGCGACTCGGCATTGTTGATGGTGACACCATTGAGGGTGGTGTTGATACGGGTTTGGTCGATACCACGGATAAAGAGGTAAGTGGCACCAAGACCGTTACCCGACTCGGAGGTGGTGACCACGGAGGGCATCAGTTCCAGCAGGTTGTTGACGCTTCCGTTGCCTTGCTGCGCACGGATCTGCGGCATGGACATCGTGGTGACATTCGCCGACTGCTGCACCGTGGGCTTGGTGAATTGGATGGTCACCTCATCCACCTCGCCATGCTGCACGGTGTCAGGCACCTGCGCGAGCAGCACCGACGGGAACAGTAGTACCATGATGGCAAAAAACAAATGAATAAAACTGGCCACTGGCTGTTGGTCGTTGGCCGTTAGCTGTTGAGTGTTGGAATCTAAAACCTCAACTCTAAACTTTAAACTTTGAAACATACTCTAACAGTTTGGTTATTAATAATTAAACATACTGAAAGAGGGATTGGGAAATAGAAGCGTTTGTCTCCCTACGGCGGCATTATCCGCATCAGGTTCAACGGGTCTGATCTCAGCCATAAAGGCACCCCTTTCAAAACGGCGGCAAAGATACAAAAAAAAGCAGAGCCATCTTTCAACAGCCCTGCCTTAGTATTCATGTTTAAAATTTAAGCACTAAGACCTACTACTCTTAATATCCGAATATCTCATCCAATGAGAGCGTGGTCACTTTACCATATTTCTCCATTCCTTTCAAATCCACCTCATCTTTGTTGCCAAGAACCACAACCACCCTCTTTTGGCCTTTGATATAGGTCTTGTTGAAGTTCACCACATTATCAATCGTCATCTTTTGAATGGCGTTGTAATTGGCTTTGACAGGAGATTCCTTCAAACCAGACTCTTCAAGAGCCAAATAAGAATTGATGACTGACATTTTACGGACACGATTAGTACGGTATTGTGCGATGAGTGACGTTTTGGCAAGATCAAAGTTGAGCTCGGATACTGGCATGTTGTCCAACAGGTCGGTGAAGGCCTCCATGGCATCCAACAGTTTGTCATTCTGGGTGCCGATATGGGTCATGTTGTAATTGGACATGCCCTTTTCATTCGGCTCCACGAAATAAGCGGCTGCGGAATAAGCCAATGAGCGTTTTTCGCGGATTTCCTGGAAGACGATGGAGTTCATGCTGCCACCAAAATACTCATTGTACATCTTCACCGCAGGAGTTATAGCCGGATTATATGGCACGGATGTGGTCAGCTGGCGACACAACGACTGTTTGGCATCGTAGTGGGCAAAATAGACCTTGTTCTCCTTGGTGGGCACACGGTCATAGTTGACACCCATCTTAACGGGTTTCTTGGCAGGATGCACACTATGCTTTTCCGTGATAACTTTCTGCAAATCGGCAAGCGTTAAATCACCGTAATACAGGATGCGCTGCGGCTGGGAAGTCATCGTCTTAATCTGATTGACGACATCCTGTGCCGTGATTTTCTGCACTTCGTCATTGCTTACAAAATATTTGCGCACATTGTCTTTACCATAGGCAACATAGCTGAGCATTCTCTGGAAGATAGTGTTCTGGCGGGATTTGGCATCTTGACGGGATTTCAGCACATCTTGAATGGAATTGCTAACGGACTCTTCAGAGATCTTCGGATGGTTGAGGATGTCCTCTACAATTGCCATTGCCTTCTCCATGTTTTCGCTCAAACCGGAAAGGGAGACATAGGCGTATTTGTCGCTAAAGCTAATGTGAAAATTGCAGGCAAGGTCGTACATCTCACGATTAATCTGGCTAAGTGTGCGGTTCTCGCTCTCCAACTGATCCAGAAATTCGTTGGTGATGCCGGCTTTTTTGTCATAAAATCTACCATAATTGTAACGATAATTCAACTGAAAACGGCCGTTGTCTGTGTTCTGCACATACAAAATCTCGTTACCGTTGGCTTTACCTTTCTTCATATCTTTGTTGTAATCCACAAAAACAGGCTCGATGGGCTTAACTTTCATGTCTTTAACTTCTTTCAAGAAGTTGCTCTCCACATCGCGGTTCATCACCACGGGCGTGATTTCGGGCTTATCAACTTTCTGGACATCGCGCTGCTCGCCTTGGCGTTTATAGACCACCACATAGTTGTTGTTTTTGAAGGTGCGTCTTGCAAAATCAACCACATCTTCCTTGGTCACCAAACTCATGTTATCCGTTTCATTGATAATATCCTGCCAGTTTTGATGAGAAAGATATGCCATTGCCATGGCCATGGCACGGTTGGAGTTGCTTTCAAGAGAGGACATGTCGCGCAATTTACGGTTGTTGATGGCCGCCGTAAGCAGATCCTCATCCCAATTGCCGGATTTCAGAATCTCGATTTGCTGGAGCAACAGGTCTTTCAATTGTTCCAAGGTTTGTCCTTGTTTGGGTCTTCCGGTAAGACGGAAATAAGCATAATCATTCAGGTCGCTCACACCAGAAGAAGCATATTGGGCCAACTGTTTCTGGTTGATGTTCTCATCGATGATACCGCAGGAGCCGTTCATCAGTACAGCATCCGCCATCTCAGCAAGGAGCACTTCACGAGAGCCGGTGCCCGCATCAATGCGGAATCCGATCTGCACATTTGCCGGTTCCAAACCATACACATCCACTATTTTCACCTCACGGATGGGTTTTTCTTTCACGTATGTGAAATCAGGGATATACTTAGGTTGAATCTTTCCAAAATATTTGTCAATCAGCTTGATGGCTTGTTCGGGATCAAAATCACCAGCCATGGCGATACAGTAATTGTTCGGCACATAATAGGTATTGAAGTGCTTGATAATGTTGGTCAATGACGGGTTCTTCAAATGCTCGATGGTACCAATGGTCGTCTGTGTGCCGTAAGGATGATGCGGGAACAGCGCCTCGTTCATTTTCTCATAGGCGGTACGGCTGTCGTTGGCCATGTTCATGTTTTTCTCCTCATACACGGCTTCTAATTCCGTGTGGAACAAACGGAAGACGGGGTTGGCGAAGCGTTCGCCTTCAATCTTGAGCCAGCGCTCCAACTCATTGTTCGGAATATCTTCCTGATATACAGTCATGTCATTGGAAGTAAAGGCGTTTGTGCCCTCAGCGCCGATCATAGACATCATCTTATCGTATTCGTTTGGAATGGCGTATTTGGATGCCTCGTAGGACACAGAGTCTATCTGGTGATAGATGGCCTTGCGCTGAGCAGGGTCCGTGGTATGATTGTAGGTTTCATACAGGGCCTCAATTTTCTTGAGCTGTTCCTGCTCCTTGGCCCAGTCAAGAGTACCAAAGTGGTTGGTGCCCTTGAACATCAGATGCTCCAGATAGTGGGAGAGTCCGGTGGACTCGGCAGGGTCGTTCTTGCTGCCCACGCGCACGGCGATGTAGGTCTGGATACGCGGAACATCTTTATTAACAGACATGAACACCTGCAAACCATTATCCAATGTATAATGAATGACATTCATTGGGTCATTCTGATAAGTCTCCTTCTTGAAATTTTGGGCATTCAGATTGGCGGTCAGAAGGCAGAAAACCGCAATCAGCAAACCCACGATAAAATTACGCTTCATACTAAAATTATTTATGTGATTTATAACTTTTTGCAAATTCAAACAATTCGGGTGACAAATGACAGTATCCGGTCGGGTTTTTCTCCAAATAATCCTGATGATACTCTTCTGCCCGATAAAAATTCAGCAGCGGAAGCACTTCCACGCAAAGGGGTTGTGTGTATTGTGCCGCCACCTCATCCATTATGCCTTGAATCATGGTCAAATCCTGCTTATCGATATAGTAAATGCCTGTGCGATAACGGGTTCCAACATCCTCTCCCTGCTTATTCAAACTGGTGGGGTCAATGGCTTTCATGAAAAACTTCAACAGGGTATCCAACCCAATCACTTCTGTATCATATTGCACATGGACGGTTTCCACAAAGCCGGTACTATCCGTGTAAACTTCCTCATAGGTAGGGTTTGATGTGCGCCCGTTGGCATATCCGACTTCCGTAAACCGAACACCCTCAATCATTTTCAAGTAGCGTTCAGCACCCCAAAAACATCCAGCAGCCAAATAAATATCCTTTATCATTGATTAAAAAAATAGCGGACAAAAATAAAAAAAAATCGTTTTATCAAAACACGCCCTAAAATGTAAGATTTTTCTTACTTTTGCAACACAATTGAATTAGCCACAATAGAATTGATAATTTAAACCCTCTGTCCTATGTACATGAACAAATCCCTTTTTACCGATTTTCTGGCGGATCGGGAGATTTTATGGACGGGCATCAATTTTTCCATGGCCAAATTCACCAAAAATGGCTTTGATTTTCCCCAAGAAATACTGCAGCATTACTTTCACGACTGGAACATGCTGATTTTAAATGACCAGAAAAAGTATGATATCCGTATGAGTTTCCGGAAACCTATCATGCAATACAATCTTTCCGCGGTCACTAAAATCAACAAAAACATACGGATAAACAACATCCTGACTTCAAGGATAGATTTGAAGGACACGCTGACGGAGGAGAAAATTTTCAATAATCTTCCTGCCATCAATCCTGCCCCAACCCAACGGTTTGCCTTGTCGTTTTTTGTCGAGTCCTTCGACTCCGTGGCAAAAGTGGCGGCTGTCTGGGTGGTCATCTACACTACCGACACAAACGAGGTTGCGCTCTGCGAGCAATATCTGAAAGTTCCCAGCGGCATCGGCACCCGCAACTACTGGGCTCGTGTATTTTATAATATATTGTATGACATAAAATCATACGCCTTCCTCCGTTGGGAGAACATGGTGATGAACACCGAAGAGAATGGGGAGAATGGTGAACATGAGGATAATTCAATTGACACTAATAATATTAAATAACAAATAGTTATAAAAATGGGAGCATTTAAGGCATACGACTTTAGAGGTGTTTTTGGAAAAGATTTTGATTTAGAAACGGTATATAAATTCGGTTTTTTTCTGCCTTCTTTATTGAAAACGGACAAAGTGCTGGTTGGTCGCGACATGCGCGTAACCACTCCGCAGATGTTTGAGGCATTGGCAAACGGCATTACGGATGCGGGCGCCGATGTGTATGACATGGGACTGACCACCACTCCGATGGTCTATTATTTCACCGCACAACATCACTTTGACGCTTCGGTGATGATTACCGCTTCGCATAACCCAAAAGAACACAACGGGTTAAAAGTCTCCAGGACCAATGCGCTCCCCGTGGGTTACGACTCTGGACTGGGCGAACTGGAGCGTCGCGTAAAGGAAGAACCCGTCACACCCGCCACTGTTAAAGGCAAAATCATCACGCATGATGTGAAAGCCGAATACTTGGAGTTTCAAGCGCGCTACCATCACGACATCTCCAACCTCAACATTGTGATGGATTGCAGTAACGGCATGGCCTCCATTCTGGTAAAAGACATCTTTGGCAATGCCCCTACCTATTTGTTTGACACGCTGGACGGCACATTCCCCAACCACGAAGCCAACCCGCTGGAACCGGAAAATGTGGTCGCCCTGCAAGAAAAGGTGCGTGAGACAAAAGCCGATATCGGCGTGATCTTCGACGGGGATGCCGACCGCGTAATGTTCGTGGATGAGCACGGTGACTTCATCGCTCCCGACCTGATGATTGCCGTGTTGGGACATTATTTTCTGGAAGAGAAACATTATACTGGCAAAGTTATTCAAGATATCCGAACATCCAAATCAGTGGCGGAATACATTGCCAAGATGGGTGGTGAGATGGAGATCTGGCGTGTGGGTAGAGCGTACGCCGCCCTCAAGTTGCGCGAAATAGACGGTTCTTTTGGCGGTGAGTTCGCTGGCCACTACTATTTCCGCGATTTCTTCTATTCCGACTCCGCTATGATTGCCTCACAGGTGCTGCTGCACGTGTTCAGCGACATGAAACGGAAGGGAATTACCGTATCTCAACTCATCAGCCAAATCAAGCAATACGCCAACTCCGGTGAGATCAACTTCACTATTGAGCGGAAGAAAGAGGCCATGGAGGCTGTGAAAGAACACTTCTGTGCTATAGAGACTCCGACCAAAGTCATGGATTTTGATGGCTATCGAATCGAGTTCGCTGACTGGTGGTTCAATATCCGTCCTTCCAACACAGAGCCATACCTGCGCCTGTTGATGGAAGCGCGCACCGAAGCTATGCTCCAGCAGAAGTTGGAAGAGATAAAGGTGGTGCTGAAAGAATTTATAATGTAGATGTAATGGTAGAGATGTCATATTATGGCATCTCTATATTTCTGTTTCGTATATATCCTCGCCATTTTTCCAGCACGGCCTGAAAGTCCGTGGGTAGCTCGGACTCAAATTGGACGAACTCGCCTTTGGTGGGATGCATGAAGCCCAGGGACTTGGCATGCAATGCCTGACGTGGCATTAGGGAGAAGCAGTTGCGCACAAACTGTTGATACTTGCTGAAGGTAGTGCCCTTCAAAATACGGTCGCCGCCGTAAGTTTCATCATTGAATAGCGGATGACCGATGTGCTGCATGTGTACACGGATTTGGTGCGTGCGACCGGTCTCCAGCCGACACTCTACCAGTGTAACGTAGCCAAATCGCTCCAGCACTCGCCAGTGTGTAACGGCATGCTTTCCCTGTTCACTGCCCTCCGGAAATACGGTCATCATCATCCGGTCCTTCGGGTTGCGTCCCACATTCCCAATGATGGTGCCTTCATCCTCTTCGAAATCACCCCATGCCAGCGCCCAATAGCGGCGTTCCAAATCGTGGTCGAAAAAAACTTTAGCCAAACGCATCTGAGCAAGCTCATTTTTGGCTACCACAAGCAGGCCGGACGTGTTTTTGTCAATGCGGTGTACTAACAGTGGCTTCAACGGGGAACCGTCGGGAAGTGTCTGGTCTTTAAGATAGTAGTATAGCGCATTCACCATGGTGCCTGTGTAGTTTGCATAAGCGGGGTGCACCACCATGCCTGCCTCTTTGTTGACGATGAGCAAGTCGTCGTCTTCGTAGGCGATATTGAGCGGGATGTCTTCGGGGATGATTTCGGTAATGCGCGGCGGTGAGGGCATCAGCAC
>Ga0247609_10004311_pt1 | contig 14185 bp, 12 predicted proteins | sample 172DNAGHGlowgp2_FD_193487 | JGI IMG/M metagenome (GOLD analysis project Ga0247609, IMG submission 193487) | Sheep rumen microbial communities from Palmerston North, Manawatu-Wanganui, New Zealand - 1728 DNA GHGlow gp2 | ecosystem: Host-associated > Mammals > Digestive system > Stomach > Rumen ...
ATTTTTTAGATACAGAATTATTAGTAAATATTCGAGTATTCATATCGCATACTTCGTCTAATTCTAATACTTCGGGTGATTGAATTATGGCAAATGAAGTTCATTCATATGTGACTAAAAAATTTAACTTGTCTCAAGTTCATGCAAAGACTTTTATTAGAGCTCATCAAATATCATATTCACCAGGAAAATCAATGGATAGTAAATTACCCCTATCGTAAGCCATTTCTTCTCATATTGTTGAAAGTAGATTTATAATTCAAATTTCAATATGAGAAGGATTAAATAAAAATTTATTTTCAATTAGTATTCAATTTTCAGTCTTTTTAATATCGATAGCCATTAATGTAATGATAGTTAAAAACATAAAATATATCTGTTTGTAGTATAATGTAACAAAAAAAAATTGCAAGGGAATTAATTTTATCGTGCTTGCATTTTATTGTTGAATTGTTAATGTTTAATTATGTTTTATTGGTTTAAAGTTTGATGCGAGAGTGAATATTACAGTTTTTATGATGACTTTGATTTTTCTTGTTTTGAATGAACTATTTAGAGCAAGCTGTTTCTTCTGTTACTAATGGTTGATTCAAAAATTTTATGAAGAAATTTACATCATCTTCTTCTAAGTCTTTTTTTAGTTGAATATTGATTACTACTATTTTGCAAAGTTCCAACGTTATGTCGGTGCTTGTGCTCGCATTTGTTTGAACGTGAATCTTATCTTTAACTTCAGCATTAGCTGTTATCCTATGAGTAAACATAGGAACTATGATTCCTACATCGATTTTATGAATTGTATGATTAAGCCTGGATGTATCGATTATAGCTTTTCCTTTGATTTTTTTATGAGCAATATGTGTTAATTTCTTTTCTCGTTGAAGTAAATTTGAGGCTGTTTGAAAATTTTTACTTAGTTTAGGTTTGATTTTTTTGGCGTTTTCTTTTATGAAGAATGGGCTTAATTTTCTTACAGATGTTGATATTTCTATGTTTGTTTGAATGAGCCCTTGGATATTCTTTCTATTCTGACTTATGTTAACTCTTTTGGTACAATCAGGAAGTATCACATTTATAGTTGTATTGGCAACTTTATGATCATGAATATTATCTCCAGTATTAGCATTGCCTATGGTATTTTGATGATATTTAGGATCTACAATAACTATAATTTTGTGAGCTATTTGAAAAAATTCATCTGCAGTTAAAAAGCAGGTAGCAATTTGGCATGTATGATTTAATTTGGTTACAGTAGTGGTTTGAATGCTATTGGTTGTACCAATTATTAATTTTTATAAGTTAGTTTTGGAACCTAATATGTGAGTAGTGGTATGATTTACTATTTTGTGGGTATGATGGCGTAGTATTTTTGCGTTTATGTTTTTGCCATTAGTTAAACCTGTATCAAAATTATTACAAAAAACAATAAAAGATAAAAATCAGGGTATTGAATTGGCAATACAAAAAATATTTAATGTTGAAAATTTAACTCCAGCAGTTACTCAGTTGGCAGTAAAGCAGGATATGCTGGTACTGTTTTGGAATGCGATAAAGTATAATTTGAATGTACGAGATTTTTCTCCGGTATCTGTTGATGCTTCAATTTCTACTGAAGATGATATTGCAAAGACATTATCGTTTAAATGAAATTTTGATAAGAATGATCTTTCTAAAGTTTATCGTGATGTAAAATATATTCAAAATGAATTATTAGAATTTTTGGTATCATTACCTGTTTCTGAAAAAAGTCCGGAAAATGCTGAGTTATATCAAAGCGTTATTGCTGTTCTTGATTCTTGTAAAACAATTAAAGATGTTCAGAGACATATAGAAGATTGGCAACGAAGTAGTAGTGATAATTTGCAAAAAGACTATGAATGAGCTCGTGATATGGTGATTAGATTTTATAGTTCTATTTTGCATTTATATCAACGTTTTGATAGTAAAAAAGCATTATCTGATGCTCATTTAGTATTAGAAGAAATACAAAATGAAAATGATGTTTATTTAGCGCAGCTTCGTCCTCATAAGAATGATGATATTCCATTAACGGCATTAATTCAGACAAGGCGTTATTTTGTCCAGTCCTGTAAAGATTTATTACATGCGATGGAATTATTTAAAGCTTGACCTGATGAGATTAAATATTTTAAGGAGAACTTAATAAATTTTATGAAATAATAAGATATTAGTACTATGAATCTTGAGGAAGCAATAGACCAATCAATTACAAAAATACTTGAAATAAATCCTGATTTAACATATGCTGAAGTCTATGAATTATGTTCAGATTATCTTTTAAAATTTAATAAACCTACTAAAGAAGAGACAAAAATAAAGAGTTTGAAAAAATATTTGAGTAAATTTTTTGAAATTGATTTATTTATCAATGAAGAAAAAAATGTTGGAGATGGACAGTCTTCTATGTCTCCTTTACAATCTATTCCAAAGCAATATTTTCAGGAAAGATCTTGGGTAAAAAAAGATTATATAATTAAAATCCATCATTTGGATAAACAGATTTGAAAGACGATTCTTTTTGATGATGCGAATTTACAGCTACGTTTTTGAGATGAAGCAGCCTTGATATGAAAAAATGGGAGTTGAAAATCTACTCTTTTGAAAATGTTGATATGAAAGGAAGAATCGTGATTTTGAATGATAGAAATTGCAGATTGAGTAAAAATATGATATCTTTCACAGGATTTATTTTGGGCAAATGATGAACATACCGTAGAAGAGGAAATGAAAACTTGTTTTCCTGATATTAAATTGGCTATGGAAAGATTAGAAGAAATAGAAAAGTTATTAGTTGATAGTGATTCTGATCATCATTCATTGTTTGAAGAGCAGATTAAACTTCAAGATTTTCTTAGGAAAGAGAATGGATATCAAAAACGATGAATGCAGATTGAAATTTTGAAATATTTTTGATTTTCAAAGGCTATGCTTAATTTTAAAATTAAACAACTTTCATGATGAGAGCAGACTAAACTTCAAATAGCAAAATTCCTAATTCAGGAGGTGGATCTATTATTACTTGATGAACCCACAAATCATTTGGATATTGAATGAATTTTTTTCTTACAGCGTTTCTGTGAATTGTGGTGAAAAACCTTAATTTGTATCTCTCATGATAAAAAGTTTTTGAATTCATGTTTCAATCGTGTAGTGGAAATTAGCCAGAAAAAACTTCATCTCTATGAGTGAAATTATTCAGATTACTTACGTCAAAAAGAGAAAAATCTAGAGATACAACATAAAAATTATGTTGCTCAGCAAAAATATTTACAGCAACAGGAAGCTTTTATCACAAGATTTCGTTATAAAGCAACTAAAGCTGCACAGGTCCAGAGTAGGATAAAAATGTTGGATAAGATTGAGAGAATCGAAGCTCCAGAAATTGAATCAGATCCAAAGAAAATCAATTTCAAACTTTCACAAAGATTGCCAAATCTGATTATGCAGATTGAATGATTGACTGTGTGATATCCTTGAAAAGAATTGGTTAATTTGCCAAACAAAATTGAGATTACAAAAGAAATGCATATTTGAATAATTTGAAAAAATTGAATTTGAAAAACTACATTGATAAAAACTATATTAGGACAACTTCAACCTTTACATTGAACAATAAAAATTCATCCTGAGCTGCGTATTTGATCGTATTCTCAAGTGTTTGATGATTTACATCCAATGGATACAGTTATTGAATCAATTATGTGAACATGAATTTCATATCAGGATGCTAGGGCTTTTTTATGAGCTTTGCAGATAGATGTCGAAAAAATGGATCATAAAGTTTCGTCGCTTTCATGATGAGAAATGGCAAAAGTTGCACTTACTAAAATGTTATTACAAAAACCTCATGTAATTATAATGGATGAGCCAACAAATCATTTAGATTTATGATCTAAAGAAACTATTAAAATGATGTTACAATGATTTAATGGTGTAACGTTGATAGTTTCTCATGATAGAGATTTTTTAGAATGAACGTCGAATATGCTATGGGGAATATGGAATAATCGTTTAACAGTTTTCCATGATTTACAGACATGATTTCAAGAGTTAGAAAATAGCTGTCGAAAAGAATAGCAAATATTTAATGTTTTAATTATTTAGTCTTTTTTTGATCTTCAACAAAAGATATTATCTTTTCTTTTATAGGTTTTGCTTTAGATCTTTTTTCTACAAATCAGATCCAAATATTAGCTTTTCAATCTCAGTCATATTTGTAGTCAATTTTATATTTTACTCATATATAACTTTTAAAATAAGCGACATCTGATGCTGATCTAAGAGGGAAGATGTCATCTAGAAATGTTTTTAAGTTTATGGAAAAATCTTTGAATGATTTGCTGAAAATTTTTGGATCATAAATTAATGTTAAGGAATCTTTTGAGTAATTATCTAAGGAAAGATCTATTTTAATAATTGGATTATTCCACATTTGATAATTTGGAATAACAAAAGATTCTCAGGTGTTTTCTCAAAAGTCATTTTTTCATGATAGTCATATATGTAGGAGTTTCATGTATAGTATTTGTCATTGCATAGTATCTCAATTTATTTTTACTTTTATCGTATCTCAAACTTTATAATTTGCTATTAGTAAAAAGTATGTAAATAAAGATATAGTGAATGTTTGGAATGTTATTATTAATCAACCAATTCATACAGCAAGAATTGTTCAAACAAGTTTATCTTTTGTGAGGAGGTAAATAAAAATTAAAATTATTCAAATTAGAGCTCAAAATAAATCTACATATTGTAGTTTTTTGTAATAATTAACGTAAAAATCTTTATTTTCTATGTTTCATGATCGTTCATACGGTTCAATATATTTTTTTCTTAAACGTAATTTAAGGATATGAGATATTGAGGACCAAATTAATAAAATTAGAATTATTATAAAAATAAATGGTTGTTCGTATGTGAATTTACATATAGTATCTCGAACGTATTGAAATGATTTTATAATTTGATTTCATCGCATTTTATAAATTTTGAGTATTCTATAAATAAATTTAGGCAAATGAAAAAGGCATTTAATAGCCTCTTATATTCGTTTTAATTAAGTTCAGGGCTGGCAAGACTCGAACTCGCGACGCGCGGCTTTGGAGACCACCGCTCTACCTCTGAGCTACAGCCCTATAATTTAATTATTCAATCAATAAGCCTGATTCTGTGTTTAAAGCACGATATATCTAGCAAAGAGTGAATCTTTGATCTCGCACACCTCATAAGAGGAAGCTTGCATTGGGAAGTGGTTTGCCCCTCGAAAAACAATCTGTTAATCTGAGTAGAAGTAAGTAAATCAGATTTACTATCTTCACGTTGCATCTTTCCCCGAGAAGGGTAGTTTACGTTTCTGTGGCACTTTCATTTGAGCTCTCGCTATCCAACATCCGTGAGATGTCTCCCTTTTTTTAATGTCAGGACTTTCCTAATTCCGGTTATCCGAAACTTTGTGCTCTGATTGAACGTTGTTGAATATATTAAAATTAAATTATTTTTCAAGTTATTAATTTAGAATTATTTTTACTTTGTTTCTTTGAAATATTTTGTTTTCTTGATATTTATTTTTATTAAAAAGTGTGCAAAAATTTGATTTTATATATTTTTTTAGATATAATCAATTAAGTTGATTTTATATGTCTTTTTTTGTGGTGATGACGGGTCCGAATAAAGAAGATGTAAATTATTATGATGCTCTAGCCGATAAAGAGAAACCTTGGTATAGTAGTATTGGAGGGATTAAGGATAGAATTAGATACCCTTTGATTGATGCTTTTAAATGAGCTAAAGATGGGATTTCTGATTTTGGTTATAATTTTTTTAAAAAAGTAGATACAAATCGTAAATCTTCTAGAATATATAGATCTAAATGAAGATATTGATTGGTAATACCAAAGGGATATAATGGTAAGAAACTTGATCGGAAAACAGCAGCAGAATATGATTATATTGAAAGTCTTTCAAATTGATCATTTCTTGTAAAAGTATGAGAAAAGTATTGATTGGTTGATAATAAGTGAAAAAAAATAACAAAATTAGAGTATGATAATGTTGTTGTTGAGAAAGTTAATTTTGGAACTAAAGATTTATTGGTTGTGACAAAAGAAGGTAAAAAGTGAGTAATGAATGATATGTGAGAAATAGTGGTTCCTCTGGAATATAATGGTGTTGAGGTTGTGCAAAATGAAGATAAGATATTTTTTATTGTAACAGAGTGAGATAAGAAGTGAATAATGAATGAATCTTGAGAATGGGTGGTAAGACCAGAATATAATGATATTAAAGCAGTAACACGTTATAATTATGAAAATGAAGGTAAAGCTGAAATATCGTTTATTGTGAAAAAATTGGATAAAAAGTGAGTAATAAATGATAAGTGAAAGACGGTCATACCTTTAGAATATGATGAGATTGTTGTTCCGTTTCATGGGACTTGAAATATTGTTTTTATAGTTAAAAGATGGGATCGATATTGACTATCATCGTTTGATGGAAAAATTATAAAAGATACAAGAGAGTATGATAATTATGAAATAATAAGTGAATCTGGGATAGGTTTGAGGGAAAATAGTTATATGGAAAATAGGGTAACTTTAACAGGTAAAGGTGTAAAACCGTTTACTTATTTTCAGTATGGACATAATTAAAAAAATAATTATTCCCTAAAATAGGAGATTTATAGTATTTGTATTTTTTTCTTTTTTTAATCTATTTTTTTTTAATTCATTGGATTTCGTTTCGTAGGATACGATTTGCATATATTAATGCATCAATATCTTCGGGTTCTCGTGTTTTTCAAAATTGGTCGAGATCTTCAGAATAATGAAAAGGAACAATATATTTGTTATTTTCTTTAGAATAAATTTTGTTAAAGATTTCCATAAAATGTCAGTTCTTCATAATGGGGGAAATAACAAATATATTTTGGAGTCAGAATCTATTTTCATTAATTCGTTTACATAGCATTTCAGAATAAAATTCTAAAGTTTGTATTACGATATTTTTTGCAAAGGGATTATCTTCAATTTCTTCATAATTTTTATATCGATATTTAGAAATTCAATTATCTTTGTACATTTGCATTAGGGAGTTTACTCCGAGATTTAAACTTTCAATACGTTTGTAAAATCAGTTTTCAACTAATACTCATTTGCACTGGGAATCTCTGATATAAAGTAGGAGAAAATTATCCATGTTCATATTATTTCTTAAGAATGATATTGTTTGGAAGCTTTCAGGGTAAATCTCAATGTTCTTTTGTGATTGAAAATCTCAAAATTTATCGTTAAAAATTTTACAAGTATCTCTATTTAAAAAGACAAGAATAATTCTACAAGATATTTCTCCGGATTCTCAGATTAAGAATTGTTTTTCTTGTCAGTTTACAAATATTGAGTCTATATGAGAAAAAAGGAAATCTTCTTTTGTTTCTTTCTCAGCTTTTATTAGTTTTTCTTGAACTAGTGCGTTTATATCAGAAATTGTTAATTTTTTATTACTAGAGAAACTGGTATTGTAACTAAAAAATGAAAACCTTTGATCATCGAGTAAAAATATGTGTTTATATTTTGGATATTGAGTAGTTGAATCAATTATTTTTGATAATGGTTCATATAGTAGATAGTTTTGTAGTCAGAATTCTGATTGTGATTTTATTACGCGGAATTTTGGATATTTAGGGTCATAATTTTCCTGCCGCAAATAAAACATTATTTGAAATAAAAAATAAAAATCTGACTTTTAATCAACTATTTCATCATAATTAATGGTGCTTTTTTTTCAATAAATTTTTTTGGGTAATTTTTTGCATTATAATTAATTGTTAAGTATAATTGATATTGTTTTATTATTGTTATGGAAATTTATGTGAATAATTTGATGAGTTCTTTTTATGATTATTATAGTAATAATTATTCCAAGTCAGCTTATTTCTTTGATTGATAAACGTGAAAAACGTATTAAGAGGGAATTGGAGAGGTGAATAATTCGCAAACATAAATTTGGGAAAAATAAGGTTTGGGATAAAAATGTAATAATTGAATATGAACCACCAAAGTGATTATCTCCAATTGAAGTTTGATATTTATATGATATGGATGTAGGGAAAGCGGATATTATTTGTTTAATTTATAAATGGGCAGTGAAATGAATTGTTTCTTTATCTTACGAAAGTAATTTGTTGAAAGTTACTAAAAAAGGTTCAATTACAGATAAAACTATTCCGTGATATGAGAGGAGTTTACGATTTAATCTTTTTGAAGATAGTGACACAGTAGAGATTACAGAAGAAGTTGTTAATAAAAATTTATGATATTTGAGAAATACTGTGAAAGAGTATTGTATGTATAAGGATTGGGTGGATTGGGATGTGTTACATTTTTCATTTGAGGATATGTGTAAGACAATTATTCCGTTTGTAAAGCCTAAAAAAAAGATATCCTATATTCCTTTTGGTAGAATGATTCTTTTTTTATTTTGAGTTGCTATCATGATAATGTGATTAGTTTATTTTGTTTCACATATTATGTCTTCTATATGAGATGGTTTTTTGATGAAAGATCTTTTTATTACTCTTGGTCTTTGTTTGGGATGATTATGGCGGTCAGCATTACTTATTCCAGATTTAATGGATACTGGAAATAAGCATGTTATGAATCTTACGAAAAAATGAGAGGAGTTAGTTTCTCAAATTTATTGATATAAAAGATTTTTGGAAGCATGTGAAGAAAAACAATTAAATGAATTGATGGAGAAGGATCCGTTATACATAGATAAAATGATACCATATGCTATTGCATTATGATTGTGAGATGTTGTTTTAAAAAACGTGCCATCAGATTTATTAGATGATGAGCGTTTGTTGGATATTTTGCATATGGAAAAAATAATTTAATTATCATTTTGAATTAGAAATTATTTTTTAGGTTATTTATCTAATATTAATTCATCTACGGTGAATGTAGAAATAGTTACATCTCATTGTAGTTGATATTTTGATTTAATTCCAGCAATAGCTTGTTTCATTGAAGTAATTCATTTTGTGTTTGGTAGAATTAATCATGTCTTATTTCACTGTATTTCTGTGAGTAATACTCAATTGATTTTGGGATCCATATTTAAAAAAGCATTAATATCTTTTTGTTCATTGATTTTGTTTATTATATCGATTATAATATGTTTGGTTTTTGATTCATATTTTTTTAAAATTCAATTGTATAATAAATTTATCATGTCATCTAATGTTCTATCTGTGATTAAAACGCCATTAGAAATTAGAAGATTTGAATTTTCATCAAAAACTGAAAAGAAAAGTCATATTTTGTCTTCAGGTTTATATTTAGAATATATTAGTTCTTTAATCTTTTCTAGCATTATAACTTTAATATGGCAGTTAAAATCGTTTGCTTATTATGGTTTTTTTCATATATTGAAACAGTTTATTTTACCTAGAATCAATGCATAACAAACTAAAATTCACTATACTTAAACAAAGGGGAAATGCAAGAGTTGGAGAAATTGAGCTAAATGGAGTAAAAATTCAAACTCCTATTTTTATGCCAGTTGGAACAAAAGCAACAATTAAATGAATAATATTAGATTTATTGCGTGATGCGCATTATATTTGAACTCATATAGAACCTATAAAATTGATATTAGCTAATACGTTTCATCTTTATTTACGTCCAGGTAATGAGCTTATAAAAGCTGCATGATGATTACATAAATTTGAAAATTGGAATGATTGATTAATTTTAACTGATAGCGGAGGGTTCCAGGTTTTCAGTTTGTGACTTGGAAAGAAAGATGATAAATGATTTTCACATAATGTAAGAATGAAACTAACTGAAGAATGAGTAAAGTTTTCGTCTCCACATGACTGAAGTAAACATTTTTTTACTCCTGAAAAAGTTGTAGACATACAGTCAGATTTTGGATCTGATATTATGATGGTATTGGATGTCTGTTCTCCAGGGAATGCTGATAAAAAGCATACAGCTAGACAGATGCAGATGACCCATCGTTGGGCTAAAAGAGCTTTTGATCATTTTTGACCAAAGTATGATGAAACTAGAGGAGTTCTATTTCCAATTGTTCAGTGATGAACGTATTTAGATTTACGTCAAGAATCTTTGGAAACTTTATCTCAATATGCACGAGATGGAATAGCAATTGGTGGAGTTAGTGTGGGGGAAGAAAGATCAAAAATTGAAGAAGTAGTAGAATATACAGCTCCTAAATTACCAAATGATAAACCTAGGTATTTAATGTGAGTATGAACTCCACAGGATTTTCGTTTTGCGATAGAGCAATGAATAGATATGTTTGATTGTGTAAGTGCGACTAGACTTTGAAGACATGGAATTATATTTTCTGATGAATGAAATATAAAAATAACAAATGCAAAATATGCTAGAGATTTTTCTCCATTGACTGATAATTGTGATTGTTATGCATGTAAATATTTAACTAAAGCTTATTTTCATCATTTATTACGTGAGAAGGAAGTGCTTTGATGAGCTTTATTATGATTACATAATATTGTTTATTTAGAGCGTATATTGGAAGATTGGAAGAGAAAGTTTTTATCTGAGTAATTTATAGATCAGATGTATTTTGCGGTGATAGGGAATTTTCCAGAAATTACATTAGCGGAATTAAAATTAATTAAAGCAAAAAGTATTCAAAAAGTTTGAAAGCATTTGATTGTTTTTGATACAGAAAAAGAGGATAAAATTTCATCTTTAGCTTCACTTGTGAAGTGGTGAAAAATAATTTCAATTTCTGAGATTCAAAATTATGTTGGAGATAAAAAAGTACTTTGAATCGAAGATAAAAATCAAGCAATGAAATTAAAAAAACAATTGAACTTAAAAAGATATAAGGAAGTTTGACTATTACATACTGATATGGATATAAAAAAGAAATGAATAGAATTAATTAAAATTGGTGCAGAATGGTGAATCGTGTATTGATATCAGAATATAAAACTTTATGAATTGGCTGATTTTGGTAAACCTTGACGTAGTATGCAGATGTGAATGATGCCGGCAAAACTTACCCATACTATGATAAATATTTCATTGTCTTATACAGAAAACAAGAAATTCAAATTAATTTATGATCCGTTTTGTGGGACATGAACTACATGAATTATAGCAAATTATTTATGATATGATTTTATAGGTTCGGATATTAAGCTTTGATTTGCTTTAAAAAATCAAGAATGGTGGAAAAATAATAAGTATTATCATGATGTTATTTTTGATTTTTTTGATCAAGATATTTCTAAACCATTAGATGAAAAATTATTTGCTCCATTGTTTAGTCATGAAACTTTAATTGTGACAGAATGATGGCTTGGACCTGTTATTAAACAAACTACAACTGCAGAACAAGTTTATGAATATCAGCGTTGGGTGAAGAATTTATATCTTCAGTTTATACAAACTATTGCAGACTTCTTTGATAAACATGGAGAGAAAAGACCTGTGATGGTGTTTACGATTCCTATATATATAGGGCATGAAAATATAATTCAAGACTTGATAACATTGTTATGTGAGAAATTGAAGTGGGATTTAGAGGTGGTTGATGAACTTTATAAAAGAGAAAATCAAAAAGTTTGAAGAAAAATTATGATTTTGAAATAATATATATTTTAATGTTTGAGTTAGATATGTGTTTTTAATGTATTGACTTTTTTTCTAGAAAAATTATATTATTCTTACTTTAAAAGTAAGAAATATAAAATAATAAATAACAAAAGAAGTGAAAGATATGAAACAAAAGAAAAAGATTGTTTATTTTTTGTTTGGAGGCTCTTCTGATAATATTAGAGCTTCTCGACTTATTGAGGAGTGGGAACATAGGTCCCGAGAAGGAGTCTTCGTAGTTACCGGTTATCCAACCGATGATGAGGGAGAGCTTGAATCTATGGTTTCTTATTTGTTAGCACATGGTGTTCCTCCTGTTAAAATTTGGATTGCGTCTTCGTATGAGACGCTTTCAAATGTAGAGTGCGTTAGTTCGATGCTTTTTCAGGCATCACAGATCTTTGTCTCTACGAGTTGGTGGCATTGGAAGAGATTTTGTTTGATATTTGATAAGTATTATCAAGGCATGGTTGAAAAAATCCTGTTCCTTTGTTCTGGAGAACAAGAAGCCAGTTATGCAAAAGGGGCTTTTTGGTTTTATAAATTAGTTGGTCCCAAGTGTTTGCAACAGGTTGCAAAGTTGGTACGAAGAAAAAAGTATGAACTTTGCAACGATGAATCTATCATCCAAGGTATTGCTAAAAAATTTGGGGTCAATTTAATGGAGTGACCATTAAAGTTAACCTATAATGATTAAAAAACAAATTGGCTAGTTCTAGTTGATTTGTTTTTTTATTCAGCTTTTTCTTCTTTTACTACACAATCTACAGTTAAGTCTCAAGTTTTCCACTCAATTGCATCAGCTTTAGTTACTCACAATACATCATCTTCGAATAATTCAATACTTTTTCTATCTTGATTATTACAGTAAATTACAATCTTTTCTAGAGCTGTTCACATTGAAATTTGAGATTCAGTTTTAAATCTTCTAACTGCTTCTATAACTTCACTAACTTTTTCAAATTCAGATATAATTTTTTCTGGATTATCGATATTTAATATCTGAGTAGGGAACGCACATTTATGAATAGATATTTCATTATCATAATTTCTGAATTGATTTTGATAAATTTCTTCAGTGATATGTGGTAAATATGGAGCTATCATTTTGAGAGTAGCGAATAGTACGTTGTACAAAGTCCATTGTCATGCCAATTTCTTTGTTTCTCAATTCTCAAATAATTCAGGTTTATATAATCTTACTTTTACTAATTCAAGATAGTTGTCACATAAATCATGCCAAAAGAAATCTTCAAAAGCGATTTTTGCTAAACCGTATTCGAAATTATCTAAGTATTCTGACATCTTTTTGATAGTTTCGTTGGCTCTAGCTATAATCCATTTATCTGTTTCAAGTAAAGTAGAAGTATCAAAATCTGCTTTTGGATCAAATCATTCAGTTAACATTTCTACGAAATTTGCTGCATTTCGGAGTTTTGTAACTAATTTTTGTCAGTTTTTGAATTCATTTTCTTCAAAAAGCATATCTTTTCCGAGTTGTCATCCGGCCGCCCAATATCTTACAGCGTCAGCTCACCGTTGGTCTATAAGTGTTTCTGGATCAAATTTAGCGTTTCATTTTGATTTACTAAATTTTTCTCATTTTTGTGCCATTACGAAACCTGATATCATCACATTTTTGAATGGTATATCATTTTCTCTGAGATAACTATGTAATGTAGTATATAATAACCAAGTTCTGATAATATCGTGTGCTTGTGGTCTGAGGTCCATGGGGAAGAAATTTGTAGTATCAAATCCATCTCTTTCAAGCATTTTTTTATTAATCAATGGAGATAATCCAGAAGTGAACCAAGTATCTAAAACCAGTGTTTCTCATTTTACTTGGTCAGCTGTATATCCATCAGGTAAATCGACGCTTGGGTCTACTGGACCGCGTTCAAGCTGTTCTTCACTTGGTAAAATTATTTCATTTGTGTTAACATCATACCAAACAGGAATAGGAATTCAGAATTTTCTATTTCTAGAAATATTCCAATCCCAGTGTAAGTTTTCAATCCAATCGTTTGATCTTTTCTTCATGAAGTTTGGATACCAATTCATTTTATCATTTTGAGCAAGAAGAATATCTTTTTTATCCAAAATTCTTACAAACCACTGATGAACTGGTAAAATTTCCACAGGTACTTTTCATCTTTCAGAAATTGCTTTACTCTGAATAATTGGAGTTCTAGCTCTAACTACTCATTTTGCAGTTAACATTTCCATCATTTTTTCTCTTGCCTCTTCAACTTTTAATCCATCAATTTCCGATAATCCGGTATTTATCATTCTTCCATATCTATCAATACAGATTTTTGGTTCTAATTCATGTTTCTGGAACCAATAAACATCCACTTCATCTCAGTAACTACAGCACATTACTAGTCCGGTTCCTTTATCAATTTTTGCCTTATCATCTGGTAAAAGAGGTATAGTATCTCCGAGAGGAGTAGTAATCTTATGACCAAAATATGGTTGATATCTTTCATCATCTGGATGAGCGAAAA
>Ga0247609_10004316_pt1 | contig 14180 bp, 15 predicted proteins | sample 172DNAGHGlowgp2_FD_193487 | JGI IMG/M metagenome (GOLD analysis project Ga0247609, IMG submission 193487) | Sheep rumen microbial communities from Palmerston North, Manawatu-Wanganui, New Zealand - 1728 DNA GHGlow gp2 | ecosystem: Host-associated > Mammals > Digestive system > Stomach > Rumen ...
TCAACATTCTTGACACCGGAACCAGTATCAGTCACCGCGCCTAACTCTGTGTCAGAGCTGAAGATTCCAGAGCAGGATGTCCTGAACATTCTGGTAACCCCAGAGGGCAAGGTATTCTGCGGTACGGAAAACAAGAACAACATGCAGGCTATGCTGGACGCCATGACCGACAAGTTTGGTGTACAGCTCAACGCCAACCAGGTTAAGCACTTCCGCGAGGATGCTATGGTCGGTGCTGCAATGTCTCAGCTCCCCAACTACCTCAATCTCGAGCCCGAGAAGATGAGTGAGGCTATCCAGAAGCTTGGTCTGCCGCTCGATAGTATCGACGGAGGCAAGAGCGAATTCCAGGAGTGGGTCACAGCGGCCCGCGATGTGAACCCCGACATCAAGCTCGCCATCAAGTGCGACTCTAAGACTCCATACTCAGCTATCAAGCTGTTGATGTCGGAACTTCAGGACATGAGCGAGAACCGTTTCCAGCTCATTACGAATCTCGATGTTAAACGTTTAAACGAGTAGTATTATGGCAAAGAAAAATCTATCCAAGCAGAAAAAGATGGATACCCGCGTGAACTTCACGCCGATGGTAGACATGATGATGCTTCTGATCACCTTCTTCATGCTGTGTACTACACTGGCCAAGCCGCAGGCTATGCAGCTGACCATGCCGTCAAACGATGACACGAAGAATCTGAGTGAGGAACAGAAGCAGGTTACAAAGGCTTCTCACACCATTACCCTTTATCTGGGCTCTAACGACAAGGTTTGGTATGTAGCTGGTCTGCCCAACTACGACGATCCATCTTGTGTAAAGGAGACCACCTATGGTAAGGAAGGTATTGAGAAAGTTCTTAACGAGCACACTACAGAGGAAGGTATCAACCCGATTGCCAAGATTAAGATGGCCAAGAAGGAGCTCGATGCCAAGAAGAACGAGTACAACTCGAAGATGACCGACGAGCAGTACCAGGAACAGCTCAAGAAGCTGAAGAAGGGTGAACTCCCCAACGGCGAGAAGGTTCCTACGATGACCGTCATCATCCGTCCTCTCAACACCGCTACGTATGAGAATATGGTAGCCGCTCTTGATGAGATGCTGATTAGCAACGTTGATAAGTACGTCATTGACAATGTCGACAAGATGAGCGACGAAGACAAGGAGCTCATTGCGAAGGCTGGTGTCAAGTGATTAACCCCTAAAAAGAAGAAAGAACTATGGCAAAAATAGATCTTATTGACAATGGCTGGGTTGACCTCGTGTTTGAGGGCAAAAACCAGGCTTACGGAGCTTATCAACTGCGCAAGAACACCGGTGCTCGTAACTTAAAGGCTATCATTACAATGTTCGTTGGTTTTGCCATCATCGCAGCCATCGTCATTGCAAAGGTGTCTATCGAAAACTATATTGCTTCACAGAACGCAGCCATCGAGGCCGACGTAGAGTTGGCTAGCCTGGCTGAGAAGAAGGAGGCAAAGGTTGAGAAGAAGGACGAACCCGAGGTTGAGAAGATTGAAGTAGAGCGTGTAAAGAGTTCTGTAGCATTCACCGTTCCTGAAATTAAGAAGGATAATGAGGTGAAGGAAGATCAGGAGATGAAGTCTCAGGAAGAACTTCAGGAAACCAATACCGCAATCGGTGCCTTCACTGTTGAGGGTAACGACGAGACTGGTGGTGAGGTGCTCAAGGCAAAGGAAGTAATTGCCGAGCCCGAGCCCCCGAAGGTTGAGGAATCCAAGGTATTCGACGTCGTAGAGGAAATGCCCCAGTTCCCTGGCGGTCCCTCAGCCCTGTTCGAGTATCTGTCTAAGAATATCAAGTATCCGGTAGTAGCCGAGGAGAACGGTGTACAGGGTCGTGTTATCGTAACCTTCGTTGTAGAGCGTGATGGTTCTATCACCGACGTAAAGGTTGTGAAGAGCGTTGACCCCTCACTCGACAAGGAGGCACAGCGCGTGGTTAAGTCCATGCCACACTGGATTCCTGGTAAGCAGAACGGATCTGCAGTACGTGTAAAGTACACCGTACCTGTAACCTTCCGTCTGCAGTAAACGCTGATCAATCTGAAATGAACGCATTCAACAAATTCACAAAATTAGTTGGATTAACACTGATATTAGGCTTGTTCCCCGGATGTGGGAGCAAGCCTAATCCTGAATTGGAGGAAGCTTATCAGAAAGCCGCAGCTTACTTCGTAGCCGATGAGAGCTTCTACCCCATCCTCGATGAGGAACTTTATTATTTCACCAGTCAGACACTCGACTCCATCACCCCCGTTTACATCAACGAACAGGATGCAGTCAAGAAACTGATGAAACTTGAGACGTGGCTGGCCTTCACCACTCGTGACTTCACACAGAAGGAGCGTCAGAACCTGATCGACCGTAAGTACATGCCAAGAGCGATTCCCATCGCGTACGACGGCCTGGCCATCATTGTCAACAATGCAAACCCCGACACATGCATCACCATCAAGGACTTTGCCCGTGTACTCCGTGGTGAGATCGTCAACTGGAAAGACCTCGACCCACAATCAAAACTTGGCGAAATCGACGTGGTGTTCGACAATCCCCTGTCGAGTACCGTCCGCTGGTGTGTCGACTCCATCCTTGGAGGCAAGCAGTTCAGTGCCAAGAACATTGGTGCCGTACAGACGAGTGCCGCTGTGATCGACTATGTCGAGAAACACGAGAACTCACTCGGTATCATTGGCAGCAACTGGCTCAACGACAAACGCGACACCACCAACGTTACCTTTAAGAAGAATATCACCGTGATGGGTGTCAGCAAGATGGACTCAGCCAAGAGTTACAACAGCTGGAAACCCTATCAGTACTATCTATACAACGGCAACTACCCCCTCCGCCGTACCATCTATGCCCTGCTCAACGATACGCGCAATGGCATTCCCTCGGGTTTCACCCATTTCATCCAGTTGCCCAAGGGACAGAAGATTATCCTCCGCTATGGATTACTGCCCCGTACAGCTAATATGAACGTGCGCGACGTCATCGTGAACACAAAGTAGAGCGCTTTTTTAAACCAAACGAAGAATCTAACGTCAAACAGATAACAAGAGAGAGATAGCAAAAATAAAGTATAACTTAAAAACAAAAAGAATTATGAAAGCAATCAAATATCTAGTAATGGGTGTGATGCTGGCAGGTTTCAGCGCCACCGCAAATGCACAGGAAGCAGAGCTCAATGCAGCTCTCGAGGGAATTAAGTCAAAGGCTCCTAATGTAGCCGAGTTAGCAAAAGTAGCTTATAAGAAGAACAAGAAAGACGCCGAGGCTCTCGTAAAGATCGGTCGTGCCTTCTATGAGCAAAAGGATACTGCCAATGCAGCCCAGTTCGCACGTTATGCCAACGAGGCCGGCAAGCCCAAGTATCAGTATGCCCCCGCTTATCTGCTCCTTGGCGATATCGAGTCAGCCTATGGTACCGATGGTGGTAAGGCCGCTGGCTACTACAACCAGGCCATCAACTTCGATCCGAAGAACCCCGAGGGTTACAAGAAGTGGGCTATGGTTTATCGTAAGATCAGCCCCTCTCAGGCAGCCAAGAAGCTGGATGATATGAAGGTAAACTGCCCCAATGAGGATGTAGATGCCGTCAAGGCTCATATCTACATGCTGGCTGGCGATGAGAAGCAGGCTTACGAGAACTACAAGAAGGCTGACATCAACAAACTCGATAAGCTCGGACTCAACGAGTTCGTACGCTGCTCATACTTCACTGGTAAGTTCGAGGATGCCCTCCGTGCCGCAGAGGCTGGTATCAAGCTCGAGCCACGCAACCCGACATTCAACCGTCTGGCCATGTTCGCCAACTATGAGTTGAAGAAGTACGACGAAGCTAAGGCTTACATCATCAAGTACTTCAACGAGACCGATAGCGCCAAGTTCTCTGAGTACGACCACTTCTACACAGCTCTGATCTATCAGGCTCTCGAAGATAAGGCCAATATGTATGCAGAGTACGACAAGGCTCTCGAGCTGGTTAACGACTCATCTATGATTAAGCGTTGGGCCATCTTGAAGAGTGTTTCCGACTCTTATCTGAAGGATCAGGAGTTCGAGAAGGCTATCAAGTACTATAACGACTACCTCGGCTGCAAGCCTGATGTAAACTTCGACGATCAGGAAGGTCTTGCCATCATCTACTCAAAATATGGCGATGCTGATCCTACCAAGAAGACAGAGATGCTTCAAAAGGCTGCAAGTCTATTCCGTGAAGCAGGTCAGAAATTCTCTTTCCAGGAGGCATATGCCACCCACATGGCAGCAAGCATTACCAACAAGCTTGACGACAACATGAAGAACTCTCTGGCCAAGCCCGACTATCAGAAGGTAATCGATTTGCTGGGTAACAAAGAAAACCGAGACAATCGCGAGGACACTATGCTGAAGACTGCTTACCACTACATGATGTTCAACTCTTACATCAACAAGAAGGTAGCCGATGCTAAGAACTTCGCTGACAAGATCCTCGCCATCGACCCCGAGCACGAGCAAGCCCTTGCGATGAAAAACCTGAAGTAATTCAAGGATTCAATCGATACATTTTAAGAAGTGCTCCTACACAAATAGGGGCATTTCTTTTGTTAAGACATCATCAGAGCCTATTTGCTATATCAAAAATACTATGAGCGGCTGGGATATATTTTTTTCATCCTTTTTCTTGGAGGTTTAATAAATAATCCTTAACTTTGCAGTGTCGTTCTGTGAAGAGGACTGTATGATTAGTTGTAAATGGTAGAAATGGAAAAAGAAGGGCCAGATCAGGCATTAGAAAGACTTCGTGAAGCAATAGAAATAGCAGTGGATAGGAAGATGAAGACACCAAAAGACTTCGACTTCCTGGCTGGGCAGATATTCGACAAACTGCACGAGAATGTCAGTTCCACAACCCTCAAGCGAATATGGGGCTACTTGCCCGAGACCTCTGCACCTCGTATATCCACCCTCGATCTGTTGGCACGGTTTGTGGATTATGAAAATTGGGACAGCTTCTGCCGCCATGATGAACAGCCGTCTGAGCTTCAACCATCCGAAGGACAGAAAGCTCGCTATTCCAAACGCAGTTTTAACATTATCTGGACTTCTATCGCACTAGCCGCCGTGATCACGTTGCTGCTGGTATTCACCCATTCGACAAACCCCCAACAAAACCCGAAAGATAATTTATACGTCATCTCTATCGGCGACTACTTCAATACTTCAGAGGACTATCTGCGTCTGTTCGGTATCACCGGGCCTCAGCGTTCTCCTTGGGACATCACGTTGCCGCATCACTCTTATATCAAGCTTTGGGGGCCAACATACCATCATCCGCTCTGGCATAACGATGGTGACAGTGCTAAGATGTTGCCCACCATTAAAGAATACTATCTAAACCCCGATAAGCCTTTAGAGGTGTCAAGCACACGCAACATCAACCAGTATTGGTTTTATCTGCGCATTAATGAGATCCGTCTTGCCTTCGTGAAGAATCTTGTTGACACGGGTTATGTCTTTACTGGAGCCTATCGCATGTCAAAGGAACTTTCTGACACTACCCAGATCATCTGGGTACGTGTAGCTGATAAGGTAGACCTTAACAGTCTCAATTACCTTAATGAGCTCCGCAACTAAAGCAGAAATCATTGTTTGGACTTATTTGGACTAACCAAAGGACTGGAATGGACTTGCTTTATTCCAGTCCTTTTGCTTAATTTTGCAGTTGATTAAAAAAATCAGCCCTAAAAGAGCGGTCTTTCAAAAATAATTCGTATCTTTGTCGCGTCATACATGTAAAATGGATGGCAGACATTGAGGAGAGCGAAAAGGCTTCAACCCGTCAGTAAATCTGGAAAATTCACTGTAGCATGGGTAAAGGTCTGAAAGCTGTTCCTCCTGTAGTTGCATTAGTCGGGCATACTCCTTATCTTTGGGAGTACCTCCTGATATTACTATAGGTGTGGGCTGATTTTCATTCTTTATGCTACAGGTATTCCAGAACCTTCTGACGAAGAATGTCAAGAAGGCTCACACTCTTTGTGCTTAATGGAATATCAATAACTATTTATAACTTAATTACATCTATTATGGGATTATTTGACAAATTAAAGGATCAAGCATTGAATAGTATCAATGAACTTCAAGAGAGAGTTAGCAACGTTCAGAATCAGCAGTCTTCAGTAACCCCGCCGCCTGCGCCGCAACCACAGATGGCTCCACCTCCTGCACCACAGCCTTCACAAAGTGGTAATTCAGAGGGCATTTATGGTAATTATATGGAGCATTTGATTGATATGGCATTGGCTGATGGCGAACTGACAGAAAAGGAAAAACAAGTCCTTTTCAAGAAAGCCGAAGCAAATGGTATTGATTTGGATGAATTCGAAATGGTTCTAGATGCCAGGCTTTATGAAAGACAAAAAGCCACGCAGGCCGTTCAATCGACCACACAAGGCGCAGCTCCGAAGTCGGAAAAATATGGTGATGTACGAAAGTGTCCTAGCTGTGGAGCTATCGTTGAGTCATTTACGACTCGTTGTCCTGATTGTGGTCATGAGTTCAGTAATATAGGAACTGTGTCAAGTTTTAATTTACTTTCTTCAAAATTGGAAGCCCTAGAGAATCAAAAGAAAGGTACTTTATGGGGAGCTATTAAAGACGAATCCATTGACAAGCAGAAAGTTTCTTTGATTAATGGTTTTCCTGTACCAACTACGAAAGAAGACATTTTAGAATTTGTTTCAATGGCAGCACCATTGGCAAAACCCGCAAATAAACTTATGATATTTACGGATTTGGATGCAGGGCAGTATGGCGTTGCAAAAGCATGGAAATCGAAGTGTGAACAAGTAATAATGAAAGCACGTTTCTCAATGAAAGAAGATAAAGCAACTCTTGCAGAAATAGAAAGGTATGCAAAAGAACTAAAAATTAAATAGACATGGGATTATTCGGCAGAGGTAAAGGTGGCGGATTGATGAATATCATTCGCTGCGATGAAGAAGAGTATATGGTGTGGAAGTGGCGACCTGAAGGACAGGGTGTCAATACTACTACACGTGAGAATAGTATAAGGTATGGAAGTAGCCTCCGAGTTAAGGATGGCGAGGTTGCTGTTTTTGTCTACAAACAGAACGATGGTTCTATGCAGGATTACATCATGGGACCATACGACGATACGATAAAGACAGCCAACTTTCCTGTTCTCAGCAGTATTGTTGGTATGGCCTTTGGAGGCGAATCCCCATTCCAGGCAGAAATCTATTTCATTAATCTACAAGGTAATAACCAACTCCGTTTTGCTGTTCCATACTTTGATGTGTTCGATCCTCGTTTGCCTGATCATGGTATACCTATGGCAGTAAGAGGTACAATGACTTTCAATATAACTGACTATAAAGGCTTTATCAAACTCAACAGACTAGTTAATTTTGATCATGAGCAATTCAAAAAGCAGATTAAGGATGCATTGACTAAGTATGTAAAGGGCATTGTTATGAATGTTCCTCAAGAGATGGGTATTCCCGCAGTTCAAATGGAAAGGCAAATCTTGAGCATCAATGATCGAGTAGCTGATTATCTAAAACCTCGTATGGAAAATGACTTTGGTGTTAATATGAAAGGGCTTGATATTGGAGCCTTGGAAATTGACAAGGAAAGTCCGTATTATGAAGAGCTTCGTCGTTTGACAGCAGGTAATACAGCACGAACGTTAGATGCACAGACGGATGTCAATATCAAGAATCTGCAAGACACGCAACAAATCAATGCCGAAAATATGGAAGAAACCCTACGTATTCAGCGCGAGGAGATGCAACGTGCACAGCGGCTTCAGACTGAGACAAATTTTATGGGTGCTCATTCACTCGACCAGCAGACAGATGTCCTCAAAACAGGAGCTCAGAATCTTGGTCAAATGGGCAGCATGGATATGGGCTCTGGCGGCGGAGGAAGCATGAACCCCGCAGGAATGATGACTGGTATGATGATGGGTGGAGCTATGGGACAGCAGATGGCTGGCATGATGCAGAATATGGGTCAGAATATGCAGCAGGCTATGAATACGCCACCCCCAATGCCTAATGTACAATTCCATGTTAGCAATAACGGTTCACAGGTCGGACCATTTAATATGCAACAATTGGCACAAATGGCTCAAAATGGTCAGTTAACTCCCCAGTCTTATGTGTGGAAACAGGGGATGGCGAATTGGGCTTTTGCTAAGGATGTGCCAGAACTGACAAGTCTATTTGCGCCTCCAGCACCCGGTTCCGTACCGCCACCTCCACCAATGCCGTAACAAATAAAAAGCTATAAATATGGATGATAATCAATTCTTTTCTATTGACCGCTTGGTAGAATTTGGACTTGGAATGGGCCTAGCACAACAAATGGTTGGAATGATGAACCAGTACATGCAGTCTATGTATGTACCCGGTTCCATCCAGTCTATGCCGAAGCCAATGCCTCAAATTTATTATGTGGCTATCGATGGCCAACAAGTTGGACCTCTTAACGATAGCGAGTTATCCCAGTTGGTAATTCATAAGAAGATTAGTAAGGATACGCTTTCATGGGTGCCCGGTATGGTAAGTTGGAAACCGATAGAACAGGTTCCTGCTATACTTAAAGTGATTGCATTAACCCCACCACCATTGAACATATGAAGATTTCAGTATTTCCAACTTTACTACTGCTGATTATTACAGCGGCATTAGGCTATTTAACTTATCATATAGCAAACTCTAATGCAGATACAAATGATGTCGTTGTAGGTATTGGAACGTGTATCTCTGTTCTTCTTACATTGGGATGTGTTTTAGGCGTCTCAATTGAGAACGGCAGAATGAATGCTAATATGAAATCGTGGAGTATAACAGCGTTTATCATTTTAGTAATCACAAATCTCTGTTTCGCAGGATTAGGTGTTACCATGCCCTACTATATAATAGTACTTGCATTGTTGCTGGTAATACATTTATGGGTAGTATGGAAGATATCAACAATAAAAGATGCATAAGAAGGAGTAAGCCGAAAATCCGATGAAGAGTAGGCATAAAGAATAAAAAACGATGAAAAAAATAATGTTTACGATGATTACCATGATGGTACTAGGTGTCATTGTTGGATGTAAGTCAAAGCAAGGACAGTCTGCTGGAATGTCAGATGGTGATAGCCTTATGGTGGAAACTGAGGCTCAACAAGCTACAGGTGGTATCAGTGATAGCATGTGGGTTGAGTTGAGAAGGGGCGGTATTGAAAATCAGAAAGCCTTGGATGACGCTATTGAGTCATTTTTCACAGATGTTTTTAATGATAGATATTATGAGGGTGACGGTTTCGCTGGAAGATTCTGTACTGAGAAACTTCAGAAGAAACTGAAAGAGGCATACGAGTACGATGACGAAGATGGCTATGCCACATGGAAATTTCGTAGCGATGCTCAAGATGGACCAAGCGAAGAATATAAGCTAGTCAAATTTGTTCCGGTGGGCAATGGATGGTATAAATATGATTTTATTGACATGGGGGTGAGTGGATCTCATAGAATCAAATTTATAACCCATGTAAATCCAAGAGATCAAGTTGAGTTTTATATTGATGATTTAGAATAAATGGTATAAATACGATTGGTATCAATAAAACATTGATTAAATAGTAGCTCAATTATGAAAGATTCTTTTTCAAAAGGAGCATTAGATAAACTGAATTCCAATGGCAATAATATGTATTATGTCTATCGCCTGATAGACCCTCGTACATTTCAGACATTCTATGTTGGAAAAGGATGTGGCAACCGGATTTTCGATCATGCCAAAGCGGCAAAGGCTCTCATTTCTAAAGATGAGGATGCGGATTCACTGAAATTGAAGTTAATCTCTGAAATACTTGCTTCAGGAAAGGAAGTCATCTGTATTATTCATCGTTGGGGACTTTCTCAGAAGACTGCCTTTGAGGTTGAAGCAGCCTTAATTGATTGTTACCCAGGTTTGACAAATATTCAAAACGGTCATGATAACGAACGCGGTATGGTGACAGTTAAGGACTTCGAGAAACTAAGCAATTTAAATGAGTATCAGGAACCTGAAGAGGATTATATTATTATCAAGACCTCAAAAGGAGCCATTGAGGCCAATGGCAGCCTCTATGAAGCAACAAGACGTTCATGGAAGGCAGATATAAATAAAGCGATGAAATACAAATATGTTCTATCTGTTATCCATGGAGTTGTAAAGGAAATATATGCTGTAGATAAATGGTATCCTGACGGTGACAGAATAGCTTTTGTAGGAAGAGAAACAAACGATAAGATTTCATCTTTAAAAGAAACCTTGATTCCTGCTATGTATCGTAAGAAAGGAATGGCAAGACCTTTTCTGTATAAGAAGAAATGATATAATTTGAATATACAATGATTTAAATAATTATAGGAGATTTTTGTTATGAAACAAGTTTTTTTATTTTTGGTAATGTTATTTGTTGCGAATTCAGTTTATTCGCAGAGTGATGAATGGTATTGGGATGAAAGTACAAAAGATGCTGCTTATGAGGCTCCAAACTCAAAATTTGCCAAGAAGTGGTATGCCGTATACGCTGGAGCCAAAGATCCTCATTGGATAACTTTATCACCCAATGGAACATTTAAAACGACAGGGGACACATATGATGAAGTAATTGGTGCAACCATAACAATAATAATAACTGGTACTTGGAAGCGTAACAAATTGACTTTGGAAATGATTCAAACAAACTGGACTACTTCTATTGATAATTCCGTATATTCTCAATTGCCACTTAGGAAAAAAGATGAATATCAAAGAGTGAAAAAAGAATTGCCGGTTCTTATGAGGAAACAATATCCTCGAGGATTAAAGGATAGTTATGATATATTAAAGGTTAATAATGATCATTTGTTATTAAAAGAATCAGGTTCATATGCAACATATCTTTATTGCAAGTCTGAACAGTTAAAAAAGAAAGAATGGAATAAATAAAGTTACTGTGACTCAAGTTAAGCACAACTCGACGTATAGGTTAATCGATAAATTATAGGGCTTAAACAGATGAGAAAAGCTTTTCTGTTGATCTTACTCCTTGTGAGTATAGGTGTCAATGCCCAGCAGAGGCGTATATCTAATATTGATAATTCTGGCTATTGGTATCATGTGTATGATACCAATGGCAAGAAGATTACGACGCTTGCCCAACAGAGCGTGGGGGAGTTGATAGGGTGGAGTGCAGAGATTATTGTCACGAAGTCTGGTTCATGGTATAAGATTCTCGATCCACAGGGTAAAACCTTGAAGACCATGAGTGAACAGACTTTAGGAACGGTTATCTCCGTATCCGGCAATACCTTCACCAGTCGCTCTGGCAATTGGATAAACACCTGGGACAAGACGGGCAAGAAACTCTCCAGTCGCCCTGCGAATTGAACTCAAAAGACTTAAAGAGGTACCCCAACCAAGGGGCCGTTTAAAGTCGAAGGGAGGATAGTGCTGAAGGGAAGAGAGGACTATTACGACTCCGAAATTCTCTCGAGAATTTTGGGGTTTAGTCCGTCTAAAGTCCTGGTTTGCTACGTCTAAACTTCGGGTTTGGACTATCCTTACTATTTTGTAGAACAGTTCTTTTGCGTTTTTGGCCAACACCCACCCAGAATCTTCTGGAAGGCCTTTAAATATTGGGGATTCAGCGTGGGTGGGTGTTGCTCAACACCCACCCAACACTACACCAAACACCCACCCTAACACTCACCTATTTTTAGCTCTAGATTCAGACCTTTCTACATCTTTAATAATTAAGTGTTAAAATCGCAATTATTCGCGAATAAACGCTAGAATTATTTGCGTATCTCACTAAAATTTTGTATCTTTGCCGTCCGAAAGACGGCGATACTGCTCACGCTCGGCAATTGGTGCAAGCACCATTGCTCTTGCTTAATCGCAGCATTGTCACTCAGAAAAACAGAGCTATGAGAAGCATGGCCTGAAACATTAAACATTAAAATTTTGATAAGTACAATGAACAAGAATTTAACAATTCATGGAGAAACCCTTGCGGCCTCTCAGGAAGGGGCGCTCGCAGCTGAGCAGTTCCTTCAGGAACACTACTTTTTCCGACGCAATGTGCTGAGCGGAAAGGTGGAGTTCGCAGTAGTGCCCTCCGAAGGCGAGCCACAGTATCGTGTGCTGACTCAGGAGGCGCTTAACAGTATTATTATCCGTGCTAAGCGCGAGGAGATCTGCGAGAAGGGAAGTCCCAAGACGGAGATTATGGAACTGATTCATTCTGAGGAGGTTCCTGAGCATGATCCCATCCGTGAGTTTCTCGAGAACTTGCCCGCATGGGATGGGAAGAACCACATTGCCCAGCTCTTCAGCCGTATTCCAGGCATCAGCACGGAGCAGCATGCCTTCTTGGCTACATGGATTCGAGCCGTTGTGGCTCATTGGTTGCAGATGGACACGCTTCATGGCAATGAGTGTGTGCCTACGCTGATTGGAGCCCAGGGTTGTGGAAAGACCACCTTCGTGGCCCGATTGCTGCCTCCTGAGTTGCGCCAGTATTTCCTTGACCATCTGAACCTCTCGAACAAGTTCGACAAGGAGATGGCGCTCACTAACAACCTCATCGTTTGTCTCGATGAGTTGGAGGCCATCCGCCCGAGTCAGCATGCGGCTCTGAAGCAGACGCTCTCGAAGAGTAAGGTGAACGGACGTCCCATCTATGGCTGTGCCCAGGAGGATCGTCCTCGCTACGCCTCGTTTGTGGCCACCACGAACAATCATCATCCTCTGACGGATGCCACAGGTAGTCGTCGTTACATTTGCCTGACGATTCCCGAGGGAATGTTCATCGACAACACGGGCGAGATTGACTACCAGCAGCTCTATGCCCAGGTACTCTATGAGATTCGTGAGAAGAATGCCCCCTACTGGTTTAATAATGAGGAGGTTGCACGCATTCAGGAATTGAATCTCGACTATATGGAGAAGAAGGACATTGCTGAGGTGCTGGAGAGTTGCATCCGCAAGCCCAAGGACGGAGAACAGTGCCAGAAGCTGAAGAGTGGTGAGATTCTGAAGCTGATTCAGCGCGAGTATCCTTCCATCAAGAGCGACCACAGCACGAAGGTGCATCTGGGGTTTGCCTTGAAGGAGATGGGCTTTGAGTGCAAGACTCATGGTAACCAGTCATATTACAAGGTGGTTCCTATTAAGGCTGCTTGATGCGAAAATGGTGTAGTGTTTGGGTGGGTGTTTGGTGTAGTGTATGGTGTAGTGTTAGCCAACACCCACCCACGCTGAATCACCAGTATTTAAAGGCCTCCCCAAAGATTTTGGGTGGGTGTTGGGTTAAAAACGTATAAAACTATAAAAATAATGAAGTACAGAATCAAGAAAGAAACAAAGCCAACACTTTCTACGTTTGGCAAATACAAGGCAGTAGCCGTTCATGAAAGAACCATTGGTAGCGATGAGTTATTTAAAGAAGCCGCCAAGGATCATCCTTACGACAAATCCATTATCGAGAGTATGATGATCAGGTTGCAAGAGATTACAAACAAACATCTTCGTAATGGTGATAAGGTGCAGTTGGGTGATTGGGGTACGATGAAACTCGAAATCGAGAGCGACAAGGTGGACGATCCAAAGGAATTCAAAGCTAAAGATCATATCCGTGGTGTCCGCCTCCATTTCCTTCCAATCAGCGAGAAAGGCTCACAAGCCCTCTATGAAGGCATTGACTACGAAAAAGATAAGAGCTTTCCAGAGGAATAAAAGAAAAAGAGGCTCCACGAAGGGAACCTCTTTGTTGCTTTTCTTATTCACCAACGTTGTGGCGCTTCTCCTTAATACGGGCAGCCTTACCAGTGAGCTTGCGCAGATAGTAAAGCTTAGCGCGGCGAACCTTACCAACCTTGTTGATCTCGATGCTCTGAATGTTGGGAGACTCGATTGGGAAGATACGCTCTACACCAACGGTGCCTGACATCTTACGTACAGTGAAGCGCTTCTTGTCACCGTGACCTGCGATCTTAATCACAACACCACGATAGAGCTGGATACGCTCCTTTGAACCCTCGATAATTTTGTAAGCGACAGTGATAGTGTCACCAGCCTTGAACTCTGGGAACTTCTTGCCGGTTGCAAATGCTTCTTCAGCAACTTTAA
>Ga0247609_10004319_pt1 | contig 14175 bp, 20 predicted proteins | sample 172DNAGHGlowgp2_FD_193487 | JGI IMG/M metagenome (GOLD analysis project Ga0247609, IMG submission 193487) | Sheep rumen microbial communities from Palmerston North, Manawatu-Wanganui, New Zealand - 1728 DNA GHGlow gp2 | ecosystem: Host-associated > Mammals > Digestive system > Stomach > Rumen ...
GTGATAGAATTCAGACATACACACCCATCGACTTCCCCAAGAACATTTGTTCGGAATTAGGGCAAAAATGACACCGGTGTCAGACAAACGCATGTGCGCCTATCTGATCCGGTGTGAAACATTGTGAAACGTTGTGAAACATTTCGTGAAACAGTGATTAAATTTTTATATGATATATTCAGATTCTAATAAATTCATGTTTTTGACCAGTATGAAATTCTCAATTTCAGGGTTAGTTCGGAAGTATTAACAGTGCCGTCTGAATTGAATTTAGCGCATATCCATTCATCAGCTATCCCGCCCTGATAAGTATATGGAGGGCAACACCAAATATTTTCAGTATTTTCATCATTAATATTTACAATGATGTTGAAAGAATTTTTTGGAACTTCAGTGAGATGAAAATACTGTCCTGTACTTGTTTTAGTTACTTCAAGTGTGTGAAATTTGTATCCGTCTAAATCGGAGTTTAAATCACTGATTGCATTAGCATTTTCATCAATTGCGCCCTGCACATTTGTAGCACTAAGTCCTGAATCAGAATTATCGTATGAAATACCTTCAGCTTCACCAGTTCTGGCATTGATTTCATTGATAGCACCTATGATTGTCTGATCTGTTGTTGTCGGTGTACCATTACCGATAAGTGAATTGATTGTGTTAATGTTACCGATTGCAGTTGTTAGTGACTGTGAAAGTGTTGAGATTGTCAATCCCTGACTGTCAACTGTACCCGATAATGTTGTTAGTGAGTTCTGAAGTGCTGAAATATCAGTTGTTGAATTGTCGGCAGTCTGTTGTGCCTGATAAATACCTGCATCAATACTAGCCATTGCACCATTCCAGTCAACAAGCCAAGCAGGCTTGTCAGTAGGAAGGAATGAAGGCAAATTATAATGGGTTGTAGTGTTTGTTGCGCTCATATTTTTTCCTCCTTATAATTAAGCAATTAAACTTGCACCATACCAGTCAAATTCATAAGCGGTAAGTTCAAGATCATCATAACCTTGTGCAGTAAGTTCCTTTTCATCATAACCTTGTGCAGTAAGACTTTCTTTATGGAACTGCGCAAGCTGATTAACAACCTCCTGAACTCTGACCATCTGACCATTGAAGGGTGATATCATATAATAGTTAGGATCTGGATATAATATTTTATATCCAGTTGTGTCATACTCCATTGCAGTAAGTCCAAGATTATCATATTCCTGCGCAGTAAGTCCAAGATTATCATACTGCGAAGCAGTAAGTCCCCAGATTGAAGCAAGTGAATACAGATCATTTATTGCAATTTGAATATTAGTGACCTGACCACGATAAGGGTTATAAACATTGATTGTCAATATTTCCGGAAGATCATTTATAAGTTCCTGAATCCTATTTTCAACCCAAGTAAACACAATCTGATTATTAGCACGCATTTCATTACGAATTGCAATAATTTCATTGTTTACAAGTGTCTTAAATGCACTGATTTCAGTTCTAACTTCAATCTGCATCTGGTCAAACTTTGAATTGATTTCATCAATAGCGCGCTGTACCTGGGCAGATAATTCAGCAAGTTTTTCATCAACTTCCGTGTTGATCTGGGCAAGTGCTTCATCAAGTTGCCTTTGCTGATCTTCCTTTAATCTGTTAAATGCTTCAGTAATTTGTGCTTCAAAGGTATCAATTTCAGTTTCAACACGGGTAAGTCTTTCAATTGCTTCTTCATATTCAATTTTATGCTGTGCTATCCATGTGTTGATTTCATTAACTTCATCAATGATACTCTGATATGTGCTGAGCAGATAATCAAGATTCAGTTGGTGAAAGTCAGTATACGGATATTTATTATTAAATAAATTCTGCATGTCAATACCCCTCTTTCATTATATTATGAATAAACTGGTATTACAAATTCTTGTAAAAATAATTCAGTAATTTTTTCATATACATTCCAATAGCCAAGTTCCAGTTCTTGTGTGAGCATCTGTTGACTAGTTGTTACACCGATATTTCCATGAATGCGCCCGGAATGAACTGCATTGTTATTAAGTACACTTGAATTATTATCTTTTACATTGATGTTCTCATTTTCCGATGCACTAAAACCAGTTGACTGCGTTCCTTCAACTTCATCTTTTTGAGTCCATTTTCCGGTATCAGTTTCTTTTGTATAAGGCTGATAGGTACTTGAATCAAAAGAACTCTTTTCAGTTGTATGCGTTGGCGGGTTCTTTGAATCTCTTTCATTTGTTTGTGTGTCAGTTGATTCAGATTTTGAAGATGTACTTTCGGACCTTCCTGAACCCCTATTTGAGATTGATTCTGAAGAAGATGCACCACTTCCTTCATTTTCATCTGTCCAGTCCTCGAACCTATCATAATTTTCAAGCGGATTATAATCAATAGCAAGTGCATCAACCCATCTTTTCATTGTGCCCTGCCATTTTTCGGACCATGCTCCGATTGATTTCTGCATAAAATCAGGGTCAGAATATAACACTTCAAATTCACCGCCACGCATCAGAATATTATCAGTCAAAGTTTCTTTAGTTAATCCGGTTGGCACTGTCAGATACTTAAATAGATCATCATTCATGTTATTAAAATAGGAATTAAAGCCTAAAAGTGTTAACTTTGCACTACTCATAAGATTCAACCCCCTTTACATCAATATCATTTGCAGTACCTTCCGTTTCATCATAATGAAGTTTAACTGATAATGTGATATCAGGATATAACAGTTTAATTTCATCAATTGACGATGATAATGTGTTAAACCATGTAAGACTTCTTGCTTTTGCATCATATACGCGCGCAGTTGATTCATCAGATACCATGCGTTCTTTTTTCTGATATGGGATTGTAGGGATACCAATTTCAGCATCAAAGTTATTTAAAAGTGTCTGAAAGTCCATAAGCTGATCACTGGTGATATAAGAATCCTTCAGTTTTCTTTCAAAAAACTGAAAAGGTATCTCTTTATCAGTCGGATCGTTAATCAGTTTCATGTCATAAACAACCGCGGGTTCGCCCTTGTTAACAAGATCAAGCATTTTCTTAAGTGCATTTGAAGCAGTTTTATTTCTTGCACCAAGGAAAAATGCAAACTTGTTATTGATAAGGCTCATGTTGATAGCATTATCAAGTGTTGACAACTTTTCAGCATAATAACTTATTATATCCCAGATGCCTAAATAATCTGGTGTGAGTTTTAAAAGTTCACAGTCAGTTGATATTTTTAATCTTTTTGATGCATCATTAAAAGCGGGGTTCGTTATTATACATTCAGTCGGCTGATAATAAAGATCATAACCTGAAAATGTGCAAGGCTGAAAATAAAAACCATATGCATCATTTTTAGATACGCAAACAAAACCAAAATGGTACAGACAATAATATAAAAAGTCTTTTGGTTTTCCCTGCCAACTTTCCGGAACATCAATATCAATTACACTCATAGCGCGATGGAAAAGGGAACGTTGCCAGAATGCAAAAGTTTTATTATTGAAACTTTTAACAGCAGATGGTGAATAAGTACCTGCGCTGATATTAAGTTGTTCATAATTCATAGGAATATATTCACTCATTTGTTTACCTCTTAAAAATAGGGCATGCATAAATACATGCCCTATATTTTCTTATCAATCTGCCATAATGTAGATGATGCTATTCTCCGTTGTATCAGAGATGATGTTCTTTGCAAATGTATACCATATATTCCTATATCCCTTACGGGCTTCAACTGGTGTACTTCTTGCAGTGTCAAGCTGATAATCAACCATCAGTGCATCTTCATCAAAAAGCATGCCAACAAGATATGGGATTTCAACTTCAGCACCTGCAATCTGTCCTGCATTTGGTGTTGATACGTTAGGAATTGCGGGAATAACATCAACCTTTTCGGGTTCAGCTTCATTCTGCCAGTAGTCAACGGGTTCAAAGTTTTCAATTTTAAGATACTGCTCATTAAACAGTTCCGGGAATACATAAGCGCGTGACTTGATGATAAGCGGATTGTAAAGCATAAGTTTCTGTCTTGACTTTGGTGTATGTCTAAGAAGTGTATAAGATTCACCATCAACTGTTTTTGCGGGTGACCAGTGATTCTTTGCACTTCTGTTTGTCATACGATCAGAATCAATCTGAATCTTCTGGACCATGAATGCAAGGAACTCTTTAAGGTATGTACTTCTAAGTTGATCAGATGTGTAACTTGTGTGAAACTCTGTATTAAATGCAGATGTAAGGTTGACTACTGAACCACGCATATTTGCAGACATGTCATAAACTGCGCCGATATGCTGAATGAGTGCAAGGCGATTATAACCTTCCTTCTGTGATTCAATATCGTTTGCTTTCTCCATCATGTAACCTTCAACAAATCTGGCAAACTCTTCAGGCGATCTGAATGCAACTTCAAGCTGATTTTCGTAAACAGTCTGTGAATCCTGCCATGTATCAGTTCCTGCGAAGTTCATTTCAAGCGGTACTGGAACATTCTGTTCCCACTGGGATTTAGTTGAACGCGCATTTCCGTTTGAATCTTTATTCTGTCCGTTTGTAAATCCCATTGCAAGGTTAGTATTTAGATCAGTATTATACCAACCTGAAGGTTTTGTATCACGCGCATAGAATGAAATCTTTCTCATTCTGTTTGTAAATGTTCCAGAATCAATTGAATTGATAAGTCTAAGTTTTGCATCATATGGTCTAACTGCCATATATGATCTACCGATAACAAGACCTAAAGTGTTTGTTACGTTTTCAGTGCCATAACTCATAATGAGTTCGCCTGCACTTGCAAATGATGATGCATCAACAACGCGGATAGCATTGACCTTGCCAGTCATCTGGTCAACCATTTCCTGCACAATGGCATATGCATCAACTGGTGTTAGTGTTCTAGCCATTTTTGACCTCCTTTAATTACATGAACCTTCTAACAATATCATTGATAGAAGTTTTGTTTTCAGTTTCATTTTGTGGTATGGGCATTTTGGTGTTTAGTTTCTGTGCGTTTTCAAGTTCTGCGCACTTGTCTTCATATAATTTTTTATAATCAATATCATTGTCACCTGTCCCAGTTCCTTCCTCGACCTTTTCAGTCTCTTTTGCTGAATTTTCTGCGGGCGGTTGTACCGGAGTTGTAGAAGGTGTATCAGCTTCATTTTCATTACCAGATTTATCTTCTTCAGGTACATCAACAGAAGTTAACTCTTTAATGTCTGAAGCCTTATATCCTGCCTTTGCAAGTGCAACAATATCAAATATACTAAGTTTACTCATTTTTGTTCCCCTTCCTTATTAAACTATTGTCCAGTCAGTTGCCATTATATCACCATCGGTTGATGTATAAAGCGCGGTTGTTGTTCTGGTCGTTACATCTTCAAGATATGTTTTTGTATTACCTTCAGAATCAGTTTCAATCCTTCTTCTTATGTATCTGCCTGACCATGATGATCTTTTTACATTCTGACCATTTTTTGCATTTGTTATTGCCTGCTCATATGTCATCATATCACCTCTTTCATATATGGGGAATGTTATAAACTGATCAAGTTGCGTGTGACCTTACTTCCTTCAGGTGATGTTCACACATACATTCCCCATATCTATATAATATCATATCGAATGAATGTTTGCTATATTACTAAATTTTTTAAAAAGCCACCATAATTCAATATCAGTCGGTGGTTCTGGCGGTTCGGGTGGTTCAGGTGGTTCGGGTGGTTCTGGAGGGTCGACCCCGGTAAACCTATTATAGAATGCGCTTGCATTTGCGTGACGTGTTTCATAATTTGGTACGCCCGGACCTTCAAAACATGCAAGAAAGCAATCTGACGCATAAAAGCAGTCATTTATTGTTTTAAACTGGTCAAGACTGATTGACGAACCATTTCCCCAAGTGTTTACAATGTAACGTGTTCTTGCATAATATACTGGGTAAGTTTCTGGATTCCAGTAAGAAGGTCTCCAACAACTACTGACCCATTTAGCGGGATTGTTTTCGTAAAATGCCCGCATCTGTCTTGCACCATCTTCAGGTGTTGCCCCGCTTGTGACACTTGTTGTTGATAGATTTGGAGTTGTCCCAGATAGATAAATATAGCCCCTGCCCGGTGTCCATTGAAGTAGTCCATAGCCATTACCATAATTTGAACCTACTGTGTCACTCTGCCATCTCCAAGGATTAAGACCAGATTCTGCCTGAGCATTTGCACATACACCTGCAATAGCTTCAACTGTGAACCCCTGCGCATATAATATTCCATATATTTCCATGGAATTATCATAATTTTCACTTGATGATAATGAGTAACCGCCAGAAGGTTTTGCATGCCATGTCATAAGATCACCACCTATTCATAGTAAAAACCACTTTCCATAAATGATTTTATTTCTGTAAGTTCTGAATAATTGCAGGCAAAATCAATATCAGCATTTTCAACAACATTATATCCCGGATATGATGAAATAGTTCCGCGCATGCATAACGGTCTGCCTAAATGTGCATTATCTTCAGATGCAATCTGCCTACATTCAGTTAATATGGTAGGTTTTTTCAAATATGCCATACGTGAACCAGTTGCCCCGCTTCTTTCACATTGTGGCATCATTGATTCAATACCTGATAATATTCCCTGACCAAAACCTACTACATTACCATATGCAAGACCAACTGCGCCTGATATTACATTTGTAAGTGGAGCAGTCAGTGATTGTGTAAGCTGACTTATCTGAACTGGTGCGCCTATTTTTCCATACATTTGCTGTAAAATTTTAGGCGAATTATCTGATATAGTAAGTTTTGCATCACCAGTTGATAGGTCAACTGATAACGTAAAGACTGCATTGTTTGATTCTGCAAATTGTGATGCATCAAGTGGAATCTGTCCAAAACCATAGAAAAATAATGTATGTCTTGTAAATGGTTCACAGTTTAAGTAAGTGCCTTTATTTGATGCTTGCGGGTGTCTGGGAAGTTGAATTGTTTCAGAGAATACCTGAACAAATGAACCTGCATCAATTCTTGACCCAAGTACACCAGATGCCTGCCACCAACCAAAAACGGGATTTTCTACCGGGTAACTGCCATATATATCAGTTGAAAAAGGAAACCAGACAATGCTTGATATATATTGCATGGGATTAACTAGTTCTTTTTGAAGTGCTTCATTTATTGATTCTCCTGAAGTATCAAGCCATGTACCACCATACATAAACTGGAGTAAATTTTGCATCTGTGTTTCACCAAGTGCATAATACGTTATACCACCAGAAGATACAGTTGACCCGTTCATAAGTCCCAGAACGAAAAAGCCATTCCCGGTTATGGAACTTCCTATATTTCCGTTAAATGTTGATTCAGAACGTACTATTGAAGTAAGTGCAGGATATTTGGTATCAATCAGACTACCATTGTATGCATGCGCTGACCTCAAGATATACTGACTTGATGAACCGATATAACTTTTAAATGTAGCAAGTACATCTTCTCTGCAATGATATTCTGCATGATCATTTGTAATGATCACAATATCTTCAATCCAGTAGTATCTGCTATTCCATTTGATATAATTGTCTGTCATGCTCCATGCATTTAGTAAAAATACCGGGTGCATGATAGAGCAGTCATCTTTTAATACGCATGATACAACCCTGCCACTTCCTGAAGGTTGCGCAGTCGAATTTGGTTCTTTTGCAAAATTAAAACATTCAATATTCATAGCTTACTCCTTTAGTTTTGCGCGTGTGAGTTTACCAACAATACCATCTGTGACAAGTCCGTTTTTAAATTGAAACTTACGCACACATGCATCTGTTTTTTCTCCGAAAATACCATCAATTTTTAGATCATAACCATTTTGTGTAAGTTCATACTGAATCCATTTAACAATGTCTCCGCGCATGCCCTTCTTTACATTTGTAAATGGTTCTCTGTATGGGTTTTCATTATTAAATGCAGTCATGTCCCATTTATACAATTTGTATTTTTCAATCGTATTTATAAGAGTAGTTGCATAAGTCGGTGAAGTTGCATATCCATCTGCCTGAATAAGTTTACATACTGCTTTATAATCCCTAAGACCTACTAAGTTTTTATATCTTCTGGTACATGAAAGAAGGTTCGAGTGATCAATAATTGAATCAGTCCATGAAGGATATTTTCTAAACTTTGCATTAACTGTTATATACTGACCATTAACAAATTCTTTTGTCGGCATTAAAACAGACTGACCTGAATATGTTCCCTTCATTCCAAAAAGATTATTTGCTTTTATAGTAAGTCCAGAATCACCATGCTTTGATTCAATGAGTGCCTGCGCCCCGGTAAGTGATGGATTTATATTTGTGCGTTTTCCTTCAGATATACAAATATCTTTGATCTTAAACAAAAATTCATTATTCGTCATAGCGCGCCACCTGACCTTTTAATTTAAAAATCTTTATAAGTCCGCATGATGCAATTTCCGTACCAAAAAATGCATAAATGCATGTTGTTAAAGTATCATGTGAAAATCCGTATATTATAGAAAAAACAAATTCAAAAATAGAATACAAAACAACAAAAACAATAGAAAATACAACAAATTTAGTTAAATTTTTAATTGTGCCCTTCATCATTAAACACCCCCTTCATTTTTTCTTCTACAATAGTCAAACGCGTGATAATATCATTATAGTTGTCAAGTTTCTTTTCAATCTGCGACAACCTATAATTTGTTAAATTGCTTGAAGTTATCGCGCCGATCAGCGACCCGGCAAACGTCCCCAGAAGTGACAACGTACACATTATGATTTCAGTATTCATTCAACTGTACCCCCTTTTATTTCAGTATATACAAAAAAGCACCTTCAATCAATGAAAGTGCTTTTCTGCATTCGCAACATTTTTCTGTTTTGGTAGCCGGGGAACAAGAAAAACTTTACAACTTGATTATATCATTCCATATCAACCCATTCAACCGAATAGCATTCTTTATTTGAATACTTGACTGCATTATAAATTCTAACCTTAAATGCAACCTTACCCTGCTTGATTGCTTCAACAACTTCAGGCGAAGCAAGTATTTCATTAACGGTCTCTGTCTGGTGAATAGGAAGATCAATCAGACCATTTTCTGAAATTGCCACCGGGTGCGGTTCAAAGTTGCCCTTGCTGTTGATGAATAGTCCTTTAACTGGAACTATATCACCTTCTTTAAACTCTGAAAGCTTGATGTACTTCATATCCTTTGTATCAATTCCCCAGTCGATAGTTCCCTTGTTGAATCTGTTCATAAGTCCCATAATATTTTTTCTCCTTTATATTAAAATATTTTTAGTTCGCTAAAGTCGGTTATATGTATTTTAGTTGTGCAAATTAAAGTGCCATCAGATATCATACCGATATGCACATAATGATCATAAGCATAAATATTTAAATTACTATCCATTATTGTAATATCATATGTGCGTTCAATCTTATCATTATGTGTTTCATCTTTTATGAATCTTATCTTGTTACGATTTAAAAAACCTTCAAGATTCATAGCACTGTAATATGCCAGATCACAGAATTTAAACTTCATATTGCCCCCTTTAAAAACCATATGCGAATGTGCCATATATCAATATTGCTGATGCAATACAATATATCACTGTCAAAATAATAAGTAATTTATTCATGTTCAGCACCAAGCGTTTTAATTGACTTATTAAGTGAATCAATTGCATTTGTGAGAATCTGTGCTTTTTCTGGTGTCTGAAGCATAGCAAGGAATAACACCAGAAGTTCATGCTCAACAACTGAATCTGACCCTTTAATGATCACCTTTTTGAATTTGCTACCTACTTTTATCATTTTTCTTTTCCCCTTCCTGAATGTCGTTACGAATCAGCTTTTTAATATATCCCTGCATGTTATCAACTGATAATAAACGTTTGATAACATCTGCATCATTCTTTAGATGCAGTTGAAGATATATCCCCTTGTGATTTTTTGACATCATAATTTTTTACCTCTTCATGCAAGCGCAGGTACGTATCAGCATCAAATAAATGGCTTTTGTCTTTTTCAAATTCGTATGCCTTATAAAGTGCGCTTTTAATTATTTTGGTTTCTACCTGATTGAATGTAATACCATTTTTAGTTCTTTTCACTGGCTACCTCCTTTCTATAAAAACACTATATATAACTATATACAGTTTGTCAATATATAGAATAAAATTTTTTATAATTCATTATAAGATCATACATTGAATATTTTTCAAATTTCATTCTACCTTCAACACATGCATTCCATAGATCAATATCATGTTCAAGATAAAATTTTTTCTGATCATTTTCCAGATTAAGATTATAATCAAAAATACAATTGCCTTTAATTCTACACATATAATAATTACCATTATTTTTATTTAAGTAAATATAATAATGATGTGTATTTACATATAAGTGAATAAATGGTGACATTCCCCGGATTGATTTTTTAACTACATTTGAAAAGTCATTATTTGCAAATGTACCATCAAATGATTTTGCGCCCCACTTTGTATCCTTCATGGCGGAATAAATACCCTGCTTTTCTGAATCTTCAATCGGTATTTCATCATTTGTGATGTGATGAAGTAGTATCCCGCGTTCTTTATCATAATAGTGAGTTTGACCAGATGCATTAAGATCAGCCATAATATCAACTACTTCAAGTGTGTTAGTTATAGGTGTTGATATCTCTTCAGCATTTGCAAATAAGATAAGTTTAAGCGGTGGCAAACCTCTTTTCTGTCTATCACGCGATACTGTCATATATAGATCAAGCAGAAGTTCACCTTCTTTTCTTGATATTCGTTCACCCAGTTGCGGTATAAATTCATCAAATATAATCCATTGACAAATAGAAAAGTCAAAACCTTTAAACCTTTTTATTGCATTACAAGATAAACAATATGATACTGGTAAACCTTCCGGGTGTTCTTTTTCATCATCACCTTTAACATGTGTCCAGAATCCCCCCAGACCATTATTAATTTTAACTGCTTTTACATTAGTGTGCTTATCTCTGTTTATCGGTACATATGGCGATGCATCAAAACCATAATTTGATTGTTGACATATAAGGTCTACATCATCATTTGTGCGTTTCATGTATATGATGGGAATTTTATTGGACAGTGACCACCATAAACTTGAATAGGTTTTTCCTGGTCCTCTTTTTGACCATACAATATAACACCATGCTTCAGGATAGTTTTGAAGATCATCTTCAAAATGATAATATTTTTTACTCATATGTTTGTACCTCGATTTCCTCTTCAAATATCTTTTCAAAATCAAATATGTCGATATCGTCAAGTCTATAATCACATTGTGAAAGGTCGATTGAATCACCAGTGATATTTCCGTTTTCATCTGTATAGATATCATCAACAAAAAAATAAGTATGTGTCTTTTTGCCAGTTACCGCCCCGGAAAAAATAAAGTCTTTTTGAAAATTTTCTATATTATCATTAAGACACTTTGCGCCACTTTTCGGAACACCTGCAACTGTAATGTGAAGTTCTCCATCTTTTAATGATCTGCCACAATATCTTTTTGCACCCTGAACCCTAAACTGTGAATATTCATCTTTTACACCTTCCGAAACTGCAACCCCTAACCAATATTCTTTATCATTAACACGAACCGCATCATATCCGTTTGCAAGCAGTTCATTTTTGCATTTATCGTTATATGCATTTAGTTTTGATTCATTCCATGCATGCGCATAGCAGGAATCAGTATCAGTGTATATTGCATGGTCATAACCTTCAGAAGGTTCAACGCATTCAAATAATTCAAAAAGATTATGCAGGGCATACGCAGTCACCCAGACACCCCACTGGTATGGTAATATCTTCCTTTTATTATCAATGTATTTTGATTTATAAAGTTCAGCTTTATTCTGTTTTTTGGTAGTAAAATCACCGGTTTCATAATCTTCAACAATATCCTGCTGAATTGCTTTTTGCACACACATTCCATAAAGTGAATTAAGTTTTGCCTTTGCTAGTGCATAATCAACTGGGTCACCACCTTTTAGCATTGTCTTATTTTTAAAGAGTTCATATACATAATCAGTAAACCATCTGGGAAGATAATCTTTTACTGAATAATAAACATCTGTACATAAGTGTTTTTCCCATGTGTATTGTCTTTTAATAATATCTAAGTCCTGCTCTGTGATATATATTTCTACATATCCCCCGCACAATATACGTCCGTTATCGAGTACCAGATTTATTCCATTTTCTATTTTTGAATGTTGTAATACTGGCATTGATTCAAATTCATCTTTTAATTTGAATTTATATAATATCAGTTTAAACATAAATGCATAATTATCTGCATGATCTAAAATATCATCACATTTACAGTCATCAAATTTTTGAAAAGTTGTCATAGGGAATTTTTTAGCAATCATGCAAAACGGATAGCTTGAAGTAAAATCATAACATTTAACAAATGTATCAATTACTTCTTTTATTAAATGTCTATTCGCATGTGTATAACCACCATGAAAAACCTTTTCCAGTATTTCATATATGTCATAATTTGGTGATATCTTCAGGAACATATCATGCGCGTGATTTGGTACACCTCTTTTATAACATTCTTCTCTGGGAATGCCGGTTGCGGTATATGGCATTGAATATACTTTTTTATTTAAGTTAGTCATAAGTTTATCAATACATTCAACACCTGCCAGTGTATCGTGTTCTATGTATTCAAGTTCATCATCTGTATAATGCTCATTTTGATTTCTGATCTTATCATAGTCCCATTTTCCGACCGCTTTTTTATGTTCAACGTCAAGGTCATCTGCCCATTTTTCAAGCTTGCATTGTGATAATATGAGAGAATCTCTAAGAATCAACCCATTATTATATTCAATGCTGATAGGGTAATGTGATTTCACATTTAATTGCCTTATGGGTTTTCCGTAACTTTGCATCAAAAATTTTCTAAGAAATACATAATCATAAGGCATATTATGAGCATACATTATTGTTTTATCGCCAGATAAATTTTCCATTATTCTTGTCATACATTTTATACAGTCATCTGGTCTCCTACCCCATAATGTAACTATATTGTGATGATATGCTCGCACTGATATAGTAAAAGCGCATACATGGTTATGATAGACTTCGCCTTTTTTCTTTTTTGAAGTTTCTGTATCAAACATGATAATGCAATCATCATAAGTTGACCTATCACCGCGACCTGATCTGCGTACATACATTATATTCTGCAAAAAAGAATAATTGTAATTTTCCCAGTAACAAAACACATATTTTCTGTTATTAACTATATCGCTTTTAAGCGCATATAATTCAGAACGTTTCATGTTCCCCGACCCCTTTAGTCAAATAATTTAGTAATGTCTTTTTTGTAATAATGCAAAATATGATTAACACGTTTATCAAGTATCTTATCTGATACATGTATATCTGAAGGTTTTTTATCATTGATATCCTGGGCAATCTGTTCTTTATTCTTTTTAATTGTTGCGATAGCCTTCATTGTTGTACCAGAATCACCGAATTTTTTATCAAGTTTTTTCCATAATGCAGAATTGAAAAAATCTCCGATATTTTCCCATGTAAACGGAGTATCAAGCCATTGACCATATTTTTGATTAAGTGTGTTTGCACGTTTATCAAAAGTTAGCTGAATGCCCCCGCCGATAATATTACCTTCAAGATCATAAACTGCATTATCTTTTGTTGGTTTGATAGTTGAAGATGCAGATTGAAGAAAATCTTCAATATCGCGAATTTTTGCTTTAAGTGATACTGTTTTTTCTGGTGGTTTAGTATTAAATCTTTTTGCATTTTCACCGGACCATTTTCTGATATCGACAAGTGCTTTTCTGTATGCAAATTCTTTCATGTTTGCATATTTTCCGCCCATTTCTGAATATTGCTCAATTCTGACAAGTCGCTGATCTGCCCTTTTTGCTAGTTTCCTATACTCTTTCACAAGTTCATCATATTTTTTAGTTCTACTACTTGGCATATGCGCACCCCCTTCCATATCAATAATTGTATATAGTGTTTTATGTAATTACAATAGTAAACACTAGTTCTATGTTTCACGAAATGTTTCACAACGTTTCACAATGTTTCACACCGGATCAGATAGGCGCACATGCGTTTGTCTGA
>Ga0247609_10004322_pt1 | contig 14173 bp, 9 predicted proteins | sample 172DNAGHGlowgp2_FD_193487 | JGI IMG/M metagenome (GOLD analysis project Ga0247609, IMG submission 193487) | Sheep rumen microbial communities from Palmerston North, Manawatu-Wanganui, New Zealand - 1728 DNA GHGlow gp2 | ecosystem: Host-associated > Mammals > Digestive system > Stomach > Rumen ...
CTTAAGGTGATTGAGAAGGCCATCATCGATTCATCTGTGGGCATCATGCCGGAGAACAATGGTGAGATCATCCGTCTCGGTATCCCTGCACTGACAGAGGAACGTCGTAAGGAACTGACCAAGCAATGTTCGAAAGAGGCTGAAACTGCCAAGGTGAGTGTGCGCAATGCACGCCGTGATGCCATCGAGAAGCTGAAGAAGTCCATCAAGACCGGCACTCCAGAGGATATGGAGAAGGACTATGAGGACAAGGTGCAGAAGTCGCATGACAAGTACATCAAGAAGCTTGATGGCATGCTTGATGCAAAGAACAAAGAAATCATGACGGTATAATCAATGCATAATGCTTAATTCATAATGCATAATTGGGCTGACGCGATGCACTTCCGTTTGGGGAAACAAGCCGCATGCCAACTATGAATTATGAATTATAAATTATGAATTAAGGAAAGTGCACGGACTCGTCATCAGAAACACTGGGTATAGCTATACCGTCAAATCAGATGCGGGAGAGGTCTTTGACTGCAAGGTCAAGGGCAACTTCCGCATTCGTGGCATTCGCACCACCAATCCTGTGGCAATAGGTGACAAGGTCACTTTTACACCTCAAGATGTGGATGGCGATATTGAGCAAGCCAAGCAAGGCCTTATCACAGAACTGGATGACCGCAAGAACTACATCATCCGCAAATCGACCAACCTGTCCAAACAGTCACATATCATCGCCGCCAATGTGGACATGTGTTTCCTCATCGTGACGATTCAACAACCGGAAACACCGCTGCAATTCATTGACAGATTCCTAGCAAGTGCTGAAGCATACAGTGTGCCTGTCACCCTTGTCTTCAACAAAATTGACCTTATCGACGATGAGTGGAAGGACTACCTCGACGGTGTGGTGAACCTCTATGAGACGGTGGGTTATCCGTGCCGTTGCATCTCTGCCAAGACAGGTGAAGGCATAGAGGCGCTGCGTTCAGAACTGAAGGGGAAAATCACGCTCTTCTCAGGCAATAGCGGTGTGGGAAAATCAACCCTCATCAATGCACTTCTACCCCACCTCAACCTCCGCACCAGCGAAATCAGCGATGCCTACAACACGGGCAAACACACCACCACCTTTTCCGAGATGTATGAAACGGAAGGGGACGGATACGTCATCGACACGCCCGGCATCAAAGGCTTCGGCACCTTCAACATGAAAAAGGAGGAGGTGAGCCACTATTTCAAGGAAATATTCCGTTTCTCTGCTGACTGCCGTTTCAACAACTGCACCCACACGCACGAGCCTCATTGTGCCGTGAGAGAGGCTGTGGAACGTCACGATATCGCCGAAAGCCGCTACAACTCCTATCTTTCCATGCTCGAAGATGAAAAAGAAGATAAATACCGCCCGGCGTATTGAAGATAAAGGGAAGTTGAAGGGGAAGTAAAAAGGGAAGTAAAATGAAAAGGATTTTTGTACTGGTCGTTTTGGGTTTTTCGTTTTGGGTTTCCCATGCGCAGACTTACGAGTCGTTCATTGAGGAAGGGCTCTCTGCTGCAAAGGAACAGCGCTACGATGAAGCCATCGAGAGTTTCCGTCAGGCACTCAAGACATATCCTGATGACATCCGCAATGCCCTCGCATATGCCAACATCGCTCACATACAAGAACTCAAGGGAGAACAGATGAAGGCAATTGACAGCTACGACATGGCACTGAGCATCGCTCCGCTCAATGTTCCCATTCTCAAGGCACAAGGCGACCTCTACATGACATTGGGCAACCAAAGCAAGGCACTGCTTGACTACTCCAAGATCATAGAAGTCGCACCGAACAATACCGATGCTTTGCTCGCACGTGCCTACATCTACCAACAGCAACGTGACTACTCAAATGCCAAGACTGACTATGACCGGCTCCTGACAATCCAACCAGACCACTATGCCGCCTTGCTGGGTGTCGCCATTCTTTTCCAAAACACCAACAAGCCACAGGAAGCTATCAGACGGCTCACACTCCTCATTGACCAACACCCTGAGAAGGCAGAGCTGTATTCTGTACGTGCCGAGATTGAAGCAGAAGCCAAACAATCCGAACTTGCCATCATGGATTTGGATAAAGCGATCTCGCTGGAACCAGAGAATAAGAACATGATTCTCACCCGTGCTTACCTTCATCTGAAAGAGGGCAATAAGCATCTTGCTAAACAAGACTTTCAGCGTGCCATCCAACTAGGTGTTCCACAAGGGCAGTTGAAAGAGGAACTCAAACAATGTAAGTAACCGAAAGGACATACATCAATATGCTTCTTTGAGCATGATACAATAACAAACACAACCAACACAACAATTTTTTCCTTATGAAGAAAACAATTTTTACTGCCTTCGCAATCCTTCTTGGGAGTATCAGCACACTCACTGCCCAAGTGAAATTGCAAACCAACAACATCGACGAAGTCCTCAAGGCCATGACGCTTGAAGAGAAAGCCATGCTGGTAGTGGGTGGCAACCGTCAGATTGAGTCATCAACGAACAATGGCATGATTGGTGGTCACGCTCAACGTGTGCCAGGAGCAGCTGGCATGACACAAGCGATTCCACGTCTCGGCATCCCTTCTTCTGTCCTCACCGATGGTCCTGCCGGAGTCAGAATCAATCCACGACGTGACAACGACACCAACACCTATTTCTGTACAGGATTCCCTGTAGGCACTGCACTCGCCTGCACTTGGAACACCCAACTCGTTGAGGAAGTGGGTAAGTGCATCGGTAACGAAGTGCTTGAATATGGCTGCGACGTTCTGTTGGCACCAGGCATGAACATTCACCGTTCTCCTCTCTGCGGACGTAACTTTGAATACTATTCAGAAGACCCCATCGTGACGGGCAAGATTGCCGCCGCTTACGTGAGAGGCGTGCAGAGTCAGGGAGTGGGCACTTCGGTCAAGCATTTTGCCGGCAATTCTCAGGAAACCAACCGCATGGGAGTGGATGAAGTGATGTCGCAACGTGCCCTCCGTGAAATCTATCTGAAAGGTTTCGAAATCGCTGTGCGAGAAGCTGCACCTTGGACCATCATGTCTTCTTACAACCGTCTGAATGGTCCCTTCACTCAAGAGAACGGCGAACTGCTCACCACCATTCTGCGTGACGAGTGGGGCTTCGACGGCATTGTGATGACTGACTGGACAGGGCTACGCAACACAGCTGCCCAAATTCAAGCAGGCAATGACTTAATGGAACCAGGAGCTGAATCGCAAATCAAGGACATCATGGACAAAGTGAAGAGCGGTGCATTGGCAGAGAAAGACCTTGACATCTGTGTGAAGCGCATCCTTCAGTATCTCGTCAAAACCCCTGCCTTCCGAGCTTACAAATACTCCAACAAACCAGACCTGCTGGCACATGCAGCAGTCACCCGCAGCAGTGCGACGGAGGGTATGGTGCTGCTCAAAAACGAAGGTGGAGCACTCCCCATGAAGAATGCCAAGACGGTGTCTGTATTTGGCGTCACTTCCTATGACTTCATTGCTGGTGGCAGTGGATCGGGCGATGTGAACAAGGCACACACCATCGACCTCATGCAAGGTCTTACAGAAGCAGGATTGCAAGTGAACACCAAACTGGCAAATCTCTATAAGAGCTATCAGACCTATCAGCAGAGCATTACGGCAGCAGGTCCTGCACGAGGCGGTTGGTTCTGGGGAAAGGCTGTGCTTCCAGAGATGGCAGTAAGCCGCACTATTGTAGACGTTCAGGCACAAGAATCAGACCTCGCCATCATCACAATCGGAAGACAAGCTGGTGAAGGTTCTGACCGCAAGGAAGAAGGTGACTTCACCCTCACCGATGTAGAGCAGCAGCTCATAGCAGATGTGTGCAACGCTTTCCACCTTGCCAAAAAGCCTGTGGTGGTGGTGCTCAACATGGGTAACGTGCTTGAAACAGCATCGTGGAAAGGAAAGCCTGATGCCATCCTTTTGGCTTGGCAACCAGGACAGGAGGGTGGCTATTCGGTGGCTGACGTGCTGACCGGCAAGGCAAATCCTTCTGGTAAGCTCACCATGACTTGGCCAAACACGCTTCTCGACCTTCCTTCCAGTGCCAACTTCCCCAACGTGCGTCCTGTCAGCAACAACATGCGGATGCGCGGTGGCAATAACAAGGTAGAGTTCCAAGACTACACCAAACACATGGAAGGAATCAATGTGGGGTATCGTTATTTCACCACGAATGACAAGTCTGTCTCCTACCCCTTCGGGTTTGGACTCAGCTACACCACTTTCTCTTATAGCAAGCCTGTGGTGAAGGCAACCAAGGACGGGCTTACAGCTTCCATCACCGTGACCAATACAGGCAACGTGGCAGGTAAGGAAGTAGTGCAACTCTATGTCAGTGCCCCTGCAGGAGGTCTTGACAAGCCAGCTCGTGAGCTGAAGGCTTTTGCCAAGACAAAGGAACTGCAACCCAAGCAGAGTGAGACACTCACCATGAAAGTTTCACTCTACGACCTCGCTTCTTACAACGAAGCCACGCAGAGTTGGGAATCTGCTCCTGGCAAATACACCATCGGCTTTGGTGCCAATGTGGAGGATATCCGTGCCACTGCTCCTTACAGCCTCTCCAAACAGTATTCGGTGAAGTGTCATGATGTGATGAAACCCAGCATGGAACTATAATTTCACACGCTAAAAGACAATTTTCAGAAAAAAAGCCCCATTTGTTTTGTACTTTCCATCATTTGTGCTACCTTTGCAGTGTCTTTCAGTTAGACCTGCTTCAGTAGCTCAGTTGGTTAGAGCACATGACTGTTAATCATGGGGTCGTTGGTTCAAGCCCATCCTGAAGCGCAAAAAGAAAGAGCCCTGTTGTTTTCCACAGGACTCTTTCTTCTTTTTTCCAGATAGCCTTACTGAATACTTTCCAAGAAATCGCGGAGCTGTTCAGCATCCACATCTCCCATCTGATATTCTTTCTCTGCATCAATGTTGCGATGCGAGTGACCGTATATCCAGTATTCAATACCAGAGTCGGCAATGTAATCGCCGAGTTCGACCGTGAAAGCTCCGTTGATGGTGCTGCCACGGAATTCTTTTGCCGTGCACAACTGTGTGGGTACGTGGTGCGAGAGGACTATCTTCGTCTGTGCCTTGCTTTCCGCGACAGCTCGTTTGACAAACGATAGACAGCGTTCGTGTTCGTTGTTGAAGTCGTTGGCCGTCAAGCGATGGCCGTTGTATTTGATGCGATAGAAGTCGCTTACGCCTTTTTCCGTTAGATACGCATTATATGGCTCGATGAACGACCACAGCGTGGAAACGATGACATCAACATTGTCTATATGCACCACTGCATTGTAGTACGCATGTACGTTCTGACGAATCCGCCTACAGTAGCCGTCAGGCATGGTGGCAAGGTCGTAATAGCCATAGAAGTCGTGGTTTCCGAGGCAAACGATGACTTGACGATAATGCTCGCTTGCCCAGTCCCAGAAAGAGTATTGCGAGTAGGTATCGCAACCGCTGTCCGGCAAGTCCAGATAGGCGGTGTCGCCAGCAACCAGCAGTATGTCGCCCGTCACTTTTAAGGGATGAGCTCTCAGCCACTTGCGATTCTGCTCAAACTCCAGATGCTCCATGAGTCGAAAAAGAGGAGGATGTGTCAAAATAGGCACACCCTCCTCTTTTTATGTCTTTATGTTGTTACTTAACCTACCGCTATGGAATGAACACCCGTTTGCCGTCTTTGATGTAGATGCCCTTCGTGGGGGTGGTCACGGGTACACCTTGCAAGGTGTAGAAAGGTGAGAGTTGAGTTATCGTATCTTTAGCACGCTTGGCTTGCCAAGAATTGAGAGTTGACAGGGGTGTGGCTTCTATCTCAGAGGTGAATTCGTTGAATTGCCACCAGTCCCAATTGAAGAGGGTGCCTGTGTCGGTGCCCGTGAAACTGAAATGAATAGCATGGGTTCCTGTGGGGACGGTTGTGAGGTCGAAGGTTTGTTCTGCCCACACATTGTCACCTCCTGTGGCTGCGATGGGGATGCGCGCCAGCAACTTGCCCTTGGCATGGTCTTGACGGATGACGAGTGTACCCTTACCGTTGGCAGAGGCAACACGGAGGGTGATGGACTTGGCACCTTCAGTACCGAAATCAAGGTTCGCCACACGCATGGAATCACCTGCATGGATGCCTGTGACATACACACCCGTATCTTCATTACCAACCACGCTGATGCCAACTGCGGCATTGAGGGTCTCAGCCTGCTGAGGGATGTAGGGACTCATGGTACGGAGGGCTTTCACCCCTTTATGGGTGGCTGTGATGGGTTTGATGGTACCATCATCATTAAAATGCATTTCTTCCACTGCCATGCTACGATTGAAACCACCACCTCCTTTGGGTGCCCAACCTGTGTGATAGAAGAAATAGTCCTTGCCCTGATAGTGCACCATACCGCTGTGGTTGGTGAAAGAACCTGTGTCCTGCTGTTTCATCACAATGCCCTTGTACTCCCAAGGACCTTCAGGACTTTTACTCATGCTATATGAAATATGCTCGGGCACACCACCTGCTGCATACATGAGGTAGTAGTTGTCACCTCGTTTGTCGAGCCAAGGACCTTCTTCGTAGCAGTCCTTGCCTGTCACCTGATCATCCACCTTCACACCCCCGAATGCTTCTTTTGTCAGGGGCACCTCAACAATGCCGTTCTTGCCAATGTTGGTGTTGATGGAAATCATCACACTGCGCAATTTGGCATAGCGCAGTTTGTTATTGCCCCAATAGAGATAGGCTTGTCCATCATCGTCGATGAAGACGGTAGGGTCGATGTCACCTCCTTCGCCTGTATCGAAGAGAGGTTTCTTGAGTACATCCTTGAAAGGACCAGAAGGCTTCTTACTTCGTCCTAAACCAATGTAATGACGCCAGTCGTTAGGTTTGGAGAGGCACATATACCAATAGTAATAATCGCCCTTCTTAACGCACTGACTTGCCCAACAGGTACCCTCATCTCCCCACTTGAAGGCGGTACGTGGCATGGCTTCACCGTGGTCTGTCCAATTGACCATATCAACCGTGGAATAGACACGCCAACGCTCCATGTAGTAGAAGTCGTTCACACCTGGCACGTTCATGTCTTCATCGCAATACACATAGAGGCTGTCGTTGCCTTCGAATACCATGGGGGCAGGGTCAGCCGTATAACAATGGGACACGATAGGGTTTTGTGCGTTGAGAGAAACAACGGACAACAGACTACAGACTACAGATATTATTTTCTTTTTCATAATCTTCTTTTTTCGAACACGAATCTCTCGAATTAAACGAATCTTATTTAATCACGATTATTTTACCGTTCACGATGTATGCACCTTTCTCCGTAGGCTTCCCCTCCAGTTTCACACCACTCAACGTACACCAACTGTCCGTTGTCTGTTGTCCGTTGTCCGTTGTCGAATCGGAGATGTCCTTGATGTCAGAACCAACAGGTGCCACTTGGTAGGTCTTGCCTGCCTCGGTGGCGATGTCGTACTCATACACGGTCTTGACGGAGAGTTTGGGGGCTGCACTCAGCGACTTCGACATCAATGGGGTCTTGATGTCGGCAGGAGCATAGAGCGGATTCGGGCACTCGCCCTTGGCTTCGGTCAGCCCTTCACCTTCAAGAGGCACATAAGAACGCAGACGAAGCACACCACCTATTGTGGAACGGATGTTTGCCACTTGCAAAGAGCCTTCATCCCATACCATATCCACCTCGAAGCCACCACGAGCACGTAAGCCCGATACGGAACCTTTGGTCCACTTGGTGGGCAGAGAGGGTAACAGATGAACGGCACCATCATGGCTCTGCAACAGCATCTCGGCAATGCCTGCCGTAGCACCGAAGTTACCGTCTATCTGGAAAGGTGGATGAGCATCGAAGAGATTGGGGAAGGTACGTCCATCGGGATATTTCTGGATGTCAGCATCCTCTTCGGAGGGCAAGAGTTTGAGCATGTTGCTCAGGATGGTCATAGCATGGTCGCCATCGAGCATACGAGCCCAGAAGCATATCTTCCAACCCAGACTCCAGCCTGTTGCTTCATCACCACGATCCTTGAGGGTCTGCTTGGCAGCAGCAAAGAGTTCGTTGTGGGAATAAGGACTAATCTGGTTGGAAGGGAAGAGTCCATAAAGGTGAGAGATGTGACGATGATGATATTCACTGCCATCAGCATCAATGAGCCACTCCTGCAACTGCTTGCGACTGCCTATCTGCATTGGAGGCAACTGAGCCAACGTTTCTTTGAGTGTCTGCTGATAAGCAGCATCCTCGCCCAGTATCTCAGCCGCTTTCAATGTATTGGACAGGGCATCGAAGACAATCTGGTTGTCCATGGTGCATCCTGCCGTGATGGGGGTTGACTTGCCTGAAGGACCTTGTTCGGGACTGACGGAAGGAACCACCACGAGCCAATTGTTGTAACCAGGATGGGGTTGCATATAGTCGAGATAGAAGTCAGCAGTACCTTTGATGACAGGATACCACTCGCGAAGAAATTCCTTATCGCCTGTGTAGAGATAGTGCTGCCACAGATGAGTAGCAAGCCAAGCACCTCCGTTGGGATACATGCCCCAGAAGGCACCATCAACAGGACCTGCAATGCGCCAGATGTCGGTGTTGTGGTGTGCCATCCAGCCATCGCATCCATACATCTGCTTGGCAGTCACAGCACCTGTCTCGCTCAAATCCTTGATCATCGCGAAAAGAGGCTCGGAGGTCTCGGAGAGGTTGCAGACCTCAGCAGGCCAGTAGTTCATCTCAGCATTGATGTTGATGGTATATTTCGAATCCCAAGGAGCATCGCGCTTGTCGTTCCACACACCTTGCAGGTTGGCTGGCTGACCACCTGGCTGTGAGGAGGAAATGAGCAGGTAACGTCCATAGTTGAAGAGCAGCGCCACCATGCCCCAGTCCTTACTGCCCGTGAAGGCATCCAGTCGCTTGTCTGTAGGCAGATCGCTGTTGGATGTGGATGGCAAGGAGAGGTGTACACGATTGTATTGCTTCTGGTATGCCTCGATATGACGAGCCAACAGAGTCTCATAGTCATATTGGGCGGCATCTTCCAAATACTTCTGGTTCTTCGCCATTGCATCGCCTGTGACATCATTGTAACTGACAAAATTGGTCGCAGCAGAGATATACAGGGTCGCCGTCTTGGCGTTTCTCACATAAAGAACACCAGAAGAACCGTTGAGGGTCACCTTGCCGTCGCACTCCACTTTATAGACACATTGTGCCTTCAGTTTGCTGTCAACACCTTCATGCCCCACACCCTGAATAGTGGCAATAATGCCGTCCAATCCCTTCTTGTAGGTGGTATTGAAGGTGCAGGAGTGTTGAATCATGAAGTTCATTTCCTTATCAGACTCCAAACGCATGACTATCACACCATCAGCCATCGAAGCAAAGGTGGTTCTCGAACAATCATAGTAAGAGCCGTCGCTATCTTTCACTTTGAAGGTCACTTTCGAAAGGGCTGTCTGCAAGTCCAGTTCACGACGGAAGTCTGTCACATTGTTGGCAGAAAAACTCATGTGGGTCATTTTCAAACTGCCCAAAGTGAGATATTTCATGCCATGAGGACCTTTGACAAACTGGTTGTTGATAAGAGTCTCAGCCTGTGACTCCTTGCCACTGAAGATGAGATCTCTGACCTGATCCAAATAATTGAGGGAGGTCTTGCTGTTGTTGTTGTGAGGACCACCCGACCAGAAGGTCTCTTCGTTCAACTGTATCTCATCGGTCTGAGTGCCTCCATACATCATCGCCCCCAGATGGGAGTTGCCAATGGGGAGTGCTTCCAGCCATATTTGGGCAGGAGTGTCATACCATAGTTTCTCTGTGTTGTCATTTTGTGCGTTGAGAGAGACAACGGACAAGAGACAACTGACTACGGATACTATTATTTTTTTCATTTCTTTGTGATTGGTTGTCTATTACTTAATACTTTCCAGGAAGTCGCGGAGTTGTTCTGCTTCGACATCGCCCATCTGATACTCCTTCTCGGCATCATCCTTGACCATCTTGAGCCACAAGGAATAGGCTTCTTCCGCTTCCTGCATCCAGTGGTCACGGTCAATGAAGAGGTTGTCGCCACAGTTCTGCATGACGAAGTTGGCGTATGCCTGTTCATGCTGCTTGTAATCGCGATGTATCTGCATCAGTATCTCCTTCAGGTCGTCAGCAGTACTGATGGTGCCGTTCTCGATGTCGCGCACCACGCTTTCCAGTTCACTCTTAGGTGCCAGCAGACCCATCATATCCACCCAACGTCCACCATTGCTCTCGTCGGTCTCAGCAGTATTGCTCTGGAAACAACGATGGAGGAAGAGCTTGAGCACCAAATCATAATACTGGATGCCTTTCAGCAAGGAGGCACGTTTCATCTTGCAGCCATGATAAGTGAACACCTCCGTATTCTCAGGATTTTTCTTCAAGAGGTCTTCAAGGATGGTCTTGCCATCGAGAACAGACTGCACGATATAAGGATTTGGAAAGGCGAAATTGATGATGTCATTGCGCGAACTGAGCGGGCGCTTATCACGTTTCGGCCATTTGCCCACATCGCGCCATGTGCCCACGGTGCGGATGTTGATGCCCGGCACCAATGCCGTCTCACGCCCTTCAGCAATGACATAACTGAAGGGGAGTTTCTGCACCTGCGGGTGGTTCTGCACCTTACCCATCACCATGGAGAAACTGCCAATATGGGCAGGCCAGAGTATGTGACTGCCCGAGGCCGTCTTGCTGCCACGATCCAATGTGCCCCAATGGATAGGACCCATCTTGTAGGCGTGATTGCTTTGGTTGGTACCCGAACCTGCGTTGTAGAATGAGAAGGCACCACCGATGAGCAGGGTGCTCTTGTGATGACTGGTGGCGAAAGGACCACAGAAGGCAGCACACGATTCACCATTGTCCATATAACTATTGGCAAAAAACACGCTCGCCTCGGAAGAGAAACCCTTACCGATATGCACGGACTCACCTACGAAACTACAATAGACCTTGGCACCATCGATGACGCTGGCACCTGCTGCCACGATGCTGTCTTCGATGATGACATCAGAGCCAATGAGCGTGCCTGCATCGTCGGTGCTGAGAATCGTGCAATTGGTCAGTTTGCAGCTGCCCTGCACCTCACACCCCTCGCCAATGCGCACATTATTCATCTCCTTCACGCCCACCACACGCGAACCAGCCCCAATGTGGGGAGTTGAAGGTTGAGAGTTGTCAATTGACTGTTTTGCCAACTCTTTCGTCTTGGGGAAATTCACCATCAACCATGCCAATTGCGCCGTCAGCCCCTCACAAATAATGATGTTGGCATCACCTCCCTCGTTCAGCACAGAAATCTCCGTGCCATTACCGAAGGTGCTGTCCTCCTGATTCGAGATGATGCCAATGTTTGACACATAGCAACGGTCACCTATCTGTGTGTTGGAGATGTAGCCACGCACATTCTCCACCAGACAGTCGTCGCCAATGATGACATTGCGCAACGTGGCATTCCGCACACAGCAACGGCGACGGAATCCTTCTTCCACTTCCACAGAGCCGCTCAAACCGCCAATCTCCACATGGCCATAGAGCAGAACGTTCGTCATTTGTGAAGGCACAAAAGCCTCATCCACCAAGATGTCAGTCCAATCATCTGCCCAACATCCACGCTCCTCCAACTGAGCGATTTCATTTACTGTCAGTTCTCTCATTCTATTTCTCCGTTTGTGTTATAGTTGTCATACAAGAAGTCGTTGTAAGGGTACTTCTGCACATGCAGTTCACGCACCCGTTTGTAGAGCAGTACCCTGAACTCATCCATATTCTCCCGTTCTTTCGCCGAAATGAAGAAGCAGTTCTCGTTGAGCTTCGCCATCCACGTCTTCATCAGTTCATCCAACGGGATATTTTCCTTTGTGCGAGGAGTCAGGTCATCCGCCTCCTTCTCCACCCATGTGTAGGCATCAATCTTGTTGAACACAATCATCTGTGGTTTGTCAGCACATCCGAGGTCGCCCAATGTCTTGTCCACCACCTGTATCTGCTCTTCAAAATCAGGGTGACTGATATCCACCACGTGCAGCAGCAGGTCAGCCTCCCTCACCTCGTCCAGTGTGCTCTTGAACGACTCCACCAAATCGGTGGGCAGTTTACGGATGAAACCCACCGTGTCTGACAAAAGGAAGGGAAGGTTCTCGATGATGACCTTCCGCACCGTCGTGTCCAATGTGGCAAAAAGTTTATTCTCCGCAAAGATGTCACTCTTCGAAAGCAAGTTCATCAGCGTGGACTTTCCCACATTCGTATAGCCCACCAGAGCCACACGGATGAGCCTGCCACGATTCTTCCGCTGGGTGGTCTTCTGCTGGTCAATCTCGACCAAACGCTGTTTCAAGAGGGAGATGCGATGACGGATGATACGTTGGTCCATCTCCAGCTGCGTCTCACCAGGACCACGAAGTCCCACGCTACCACCTCGCTGGCGTTCCAAGTGTGTCCACAATCGTGTCAGTCGGGGCAGCATATAGCGATACTGCGCCAGCTCCACCTGCGTCTTAGCCGCTGCCGTCTGGGCACGCATGGCAAAGATGTCGAGGATGAGACTGGTGCGGTCCAATATCTTCACCTGCAAAGCCTTCTCAATGTTCCTGATTTGTTTGGCAGACAACTCATCATCGAAAATGACCATCCCTACAGGGTCTTCCTCATCGTCTTTCTGCTTGATGAACGCAGCAATCTCCTCCAACTTTCCACTGCCAATGTAAGTGATGCTGCTCGGACCATTCACTCGTTGGGTGAACCGTCGAATCACCTTTGCACCAGCCGTCTCCGCCAAGAACTCCAGCTCGTTCAGATATTCCGTTGTCTTCCGTTCGTTCTGCTGAGGCGTGACGAGACCCACAATGACCGCAGTCTCCACTTTCGTCTCAGATATGATAAACTCTTTCATACAAGTTTTTATTTGGTTGCAAAGATAGTTATTTTAATTAGGAATTAGGAATTAGGAATTAGGAATTGTTACTTTTTCAACGAAAAAACACCCTGAATCGCAAATAATTCCTAATTCCTAATTCCTAATTCCCAATTCTTCCCTACCTTTGCACCCGATTTGAATAATGAGAGTCCTAATCGTCAACACATCTGAACGCGTCGGAGGTGCAGCCATTGCAGCCAATCGCCTCATGGAAGCCTTGAAAAAGAACGGAGTCAAGGTGAAGATGCTTGTGCGCGACAAGCAGACCGACCGCCTCACCGTCCTTCCTGTAGGGAACGGCTGGATGCAACCCCTCAAGTTTGTCTGGGAACGGCTATGCATCTTCATTGCCAACAACTTCAGCCGAAAGAACCTCTTTCAGGTGGACATAGCCAACACAGGCACCGACATCACCCAGCTCACCGAGTTTCAGAGGGCAGACGTCATCCACCTGCATTGGATCAACCAAGGATTCCTTTCCCTTTCCGACATCAGCCACATCTTCCAGTCGGGCAAGCGGGTGGTCATCACCCTGCACGACCAATGGTATTTCACGGGCATCTGCCACTATTCGGGCGACTGTCAGAAATACACAAGCCTATGCCACGACTGCCCACTGATGAGCGGCAGCCTCTGGGACGACCTCGCCAAAAGGGTGTTCCTGCAAAAGGAGAAAATATATGGCACCGCCTCCCTCACGTTTGTCGGGTGCAGTCAGTGGATGGCAGACTTAGCCAAGACCTCACGGCTCACTCAGGGGCACAAGGTGGTCAGCATACCCAATGCCATCAACACCGAGCGCTTCCTTCCCATGGACAAGGCAGAAGCACGTCGAGCCTTCCGTTTGCCACAAGACAAGCAGCTGCTCCTCTTTGGCTGTCAACGCATCACCGACGAGCGCAAGGGATTCACACTGCTGGTCGAGGCTCTCCAGCTCATCAAGAAGACACATCCCGACGTAGCTCAAGCCACAGAAGTGGTGGTGGTGGGAGGTCAGGCAGAGTACGTGCGCAAACAGGTGCCCTTCGACATCATTCCCGTCAACTACGTCAGCGACCCCCAACGCATGGTCATGCTCTACAATGCCGTGGATGTTTATGTCACCCCCTCGCTGCAGGACAACCTGCCCAACACCATCATGGAAGCCCTGGCATGCGGCA
>Ga0247609_10004324_pt1 | contig 14168 bp, 9 predicted proteins | sample 172DNAGHGlowgp2_FD_193487 | JGI IMG/M metagenome (GOLD analysis project Ga0247609, IMG submission 193487) | Sheep rumen microbial communities from Palmerston North, Manawatu-Wanganui, New Zealand - 1728 DNA GHGlow gp2 | ecosystem: Host-associated > Mammals > Digestive system > Stomach > Rumen ...
TGTTCGACCGTGGTCGGTGATGTCACGTTCCAGCAGGTAACCGACGAGTTGACCAGTTATCAGAACAAGGCGATGCGCACACTGGCTTTCGCCTATTGTGAGTTGCCGATCGAAGAGCATCCTGACCAGGTACTTACTCGTCTCAGGGCGGGCAACCAACCCAAACTCACTCTCCTGGGCATTGTCGCTATCAGCGACCCCGTGCGCACCGATGTGCCTGCAGCCATCAGGGACTGCCGCAATGCGGGTGTGAAGGTAAAAATCGTCACTGGTGATACTGGTGGCACAGCTCGTGAGATTGGCCGTCAGGTGGGACTCTGGACTGATGACGACGACAACGATCGGAGCGCCATTATCACGGGACCCGACTTTGCCGCGCTTGACGACGAGGCGGCAGCGCAGCGGGCAGCATCCATCAAGATTATGGCCCGAGCGCGTCCCGACGACAAGGCTCGCCTCGTGCGCTTGCTGCAACAGCAGGGTGAGGTGGTTGCCGTGACCGGTGACGGTACTAATGACGCGCCGGCACTCAAGGCTGCTCAAGTGGGCCTCTCGATGGGAGACGGAACAGCTGTTGCCAAGGAGGCGAGCGACATCACCATCCTGGACAACTCCTTTGCCAGCATCAACAAGGCGGTCTTGTGGGGTCGCTCACTGTATAGCAATATTCAGCGTTTCATTCTGTTCCAATTGGCAGTCAATGTGTGCGCCTGTCTGGTGGTCGCTATCTGCTCGTTCTTCAGCAAGCAGCCGGCCCTCACGGTGACCCAGATGTTGTGGGTAAACCTGATTATGGACACCTTTGCTGCACTGGCGTTGGCATCGTTGCCCCCCAACAGCATACTCATGCGCCAGCGTCCTCGTGACTCCCGTGCCAGCATCATCACTCCCAGGATGATGAAGTTCATCACCGTCAGCGGAACTGTCTTTGCTGTCTTGATGATCGGATTGTTTTACTACTTCACTCGGGATGCCAATGGCGGTCACCATATCATGCGTGGTGTCAATCCTAATATCAGTCCTCGTGAGATGGGCATCTTCTTCAGCACCTTTGTATTCTTGCAATTCTGGAATATGTTGAACGCTAGGGCTTTTGCTACAGGAAAATCGGCATTTAACAATATACCGGACAGCAAAGTCTTCTGGTCGGTTGCCATCGTCATATTTATCGGGCAGATTGTCCTTGTGCAGTATTTTTATCCCTTGTTCAACTGTGCACCGTTGGATGCCATGACGTGGCTATATATCATCCTGGGAACTTGTCCCGTTTTCATTATCGGCCAGATTGTCTCAAGGTTGAAAAACAAATGAAACCTAAAATAATCTTGATTTTCTTTGCCAGTTCGTTTTTTTGCAGTAATTTTGCAACACCTATATGCAAATGAGAATTAACATTTTAATAATTTTTAAAAATATCATTTATATGAAGAAATCATTACTATTAGCTGTTGCAATGGTTCTTGCTTGCAGTGGTATTTCCAATGCCAAGATTACCGTGTACTACAACACCGTAGATCAGCCTAAGAATGACACGTTGTTGTTTGCTCTGCCCGTGGACCCGAATATCAATCAGGAGATTTGGACCACTTACACGAATCCTGAAACTGGCAAGTCCTACCGCCCCACGAAGTACCAGCCCGAGTATCTGGTAACTGCCGAGGATTTCTCTCATGGTGATCCCAGCATGGGTACTCCCACCCTGCCCAATAACGCTAAGGTTATCGGCCTTGCTCTGGATGGTTTCTATCAGGCTTGTGAAGACGATGCCAATTGCTATCAGTATGTGACTGCCTGGTGTCGCAACGTTCCTAGGGACAAGATGACCCTCGACTACCTTGACTTGTTTGATGGTTATAACGTCCGCAAGCCGGTAGGTCAGCTTTTCACTGACACCGCTAACATCCATGGTCCTAGTGCTATGTATCCTGGCTTCAAGTGCGATATCGATCCCGCTTCCACGATACTCAACCCCACCACTATTGTAAATGTGGAGTTCGGCACCCTTGATGATCCCGAGATGCCTTTCTGGTACACTGGTGAAAACATCTACCTCACCCTGTGGCTTGTCAATCGTTATAACCCCATCGTTGATGGCGGTACCCACATTGAGTATCGTTATATGGCCTATGACAACGCCGAGGTTGAGTATGCCAGCCTGATGCGCTCTGGTAGCTATTGCTTCAACAACATCACCCAGCACCTTGTTGGCTTGGTTCCCGGCTGGGAAGGTATGGATGAACTGATGTATGACCTGCCCAAGTATCGTCTGCCCGCATTCCGCGTTCCTTATTTCACTAACGATGCTCGCATCACCTGTGAGGACTTCCCCACCGACTTTGAGTTGCGTGATCCTGATGGCAATGTGCTCGTTCCCGATGTAGCAACCGTCAATGCTCTTGGCGAGAATTACTATGAGTATTGGGTTCTCGATCACACCAAGGAGTACAGCATCTATACTACCTATGGTGGTGACAAGCTCCAGGGCTCGTTCACGATTGACAATATCTACAAGGATGTGGATGTTGTTATCAAGAACCCCACCGCTGTTGGCGAAGTTAACGTTAACAAGACCGTTGCCAACGTAACTTACTACAACCTGGCTGGTCAGCAGAGTGCACAGCCCGTTGATGGTGTTAACATCGTAGTTACCACCTACACCGACGGCAGCACCACTACCGCTAAGGTCATCAAGTAAATAAGCCATTAGCCATTAGCCATTAGCTGCTTTTGGCAACAGATATGACAGGCGCCTCAATGTTGGGGCGTCTGTTATTTTTTTATCTAAATGGTTGATATTATTAAGAATCATCACTACCTTTGTGGCTATTGGAATAAGAAGAATAATTGAGACAATTATGATAAAAAGACTGAGATCCAAGTTATGGAGACGCAAGCTTTTGCGTCTCTACACGCTGACGGCGCTCGTGGTGTGCGGCGATGTGGCGATGGCCGCGCCCGTACCACTGCCGCAGAACAGTGAGGTGCAGACCTCGACGGTCACAGGTCAAGTGCTTGACGAGAACGGCGAACCCATGATCGGGGCGACAGTGACCGTCAAGGGCACCATTGTCGCCACAGCTACCGATTTTGACGGGCGATTCAGCATCAATGCTGCCCAGGGTGCTACCTTGACCGTGAGCTATGTGGGCTATGGCACCCGCAACGTGCGGGTAGATGGCACTAACCTGACAATTACAATGGAACCGTCTCCCGTTTGTGACTTTGGTGAGGTAGTGGTGACCGCCCTTGGCATCAAGAAGGAGGCCAAGTCATTGTCCTACAACGTACAGCAGTTGGAAGGCGATGCCCTGACACGGGTGTCGGATGCTAACTTCGTCAACTCGCTCTCGGGCAAGGTGGCAGGTGTGACCATCAATGCCAGCGCGACGGGTGCCGGTGGCAGCAGCCGCGTCGTGATGCGCGGTGCCAAGAGTATCAACGGCAACAACAACGTGCTGTATGTCGTGGACGGTATCCCCATGCAGAACCTCTCCAGCGATCAGCCTGAGGGCATCTTTGCCGGCGCGGGCCAGACGGGTGACGCCACCAGCAACATCAACCCCGACGACATCGAGAGCATCAGTGCCCTGATGGGTCCCATAGCAGCCGCCCTCTATGGCGCCAACGCTGCCAACGGTGTCATCCTCATCACGACCAAGCGCGGTCGTGAGGGTAGGGTAGATGTGACCTACAACGGCAGTTTCCAGTTCTCCAAGCCCTTCGTCCTGCCACGTTTCCAGAATCAATACGGGCCGAGCGAGACGGGCAGTTACTTCAGCTGGGGTGAGAAATTGGCGGAGCCCAGTAGTTACCGCCCCGCCGACTTTTTCCAGACGGGGACTAATATAGCCAACTCGGTGAGCCTGAGCACCGGCACCGACAAGAATCAGACTTACTTGTCGCTCGGCGCCACCAATGCCCAGGGCATCATCCACAGCAACAACTACAACCGCTACAACGTGAGCGTGCGCAATACCACCAGTTTCCTCGACGACCGCATGACCCTTGACCTAGGCTATATGCTCACTGCCGTCAAGGAGCAGAACATGATCAGCCAGGGTCAGTACCACAATCCGCTGGTGCCTGTCTATCTGTTCCCTGCTGGCGGCGACTTCTCCAAGTTGGGCTACTACGAGCGCTATGACACGGGCCGCAACTTCCCCGTGCAGTATTGGCCCTACAACTACGACATCTCGATGGAGAACCCCTATTGGGAGACCGAGCGCGAGCGCTTTGTCAACCACAAGGAGCGCCACCAGGCGACCGTCTCGCTCAACTGGCGCATCACCCCGTGGCTTGACATCACGGGCCGCATGAAGTTTGACAAGAGCAGCGACAAGTATGAGGAAAAATTCTTCGCCTCGACCAACACGCTCTACGCTTCCCAATATGGCCACTACGGCCTGCGCAACGTGAGCAACCGCCAGCTGTATGCCGAGGCCTTTGCCAAGTTCAACAAATACTTTGCCCATGACCGCTGGAACATCAGCGGTGTGTTGGGTGCCAGCTTTGACCAGCGTGACAATGCCATCGAGGGCTTCAGCGGTCACCTGAAGGGAACTGCCAACAAGTTCACCCTTGCCAACGTCGAGACCACCAACTCGACCTTCAAGCCCGTCCAGAGCGGCTACCGAACCCAGTTGCAAAGCGTGTATGCCACCGCCCAACTGGGCTACCGCAGCATGGCCTACCTTGACGTGACGGCACGCAACGACTGGTCCAGCAAACTCGAGAAGAGTTACTTCTACTGGTCGGCAGGCGTGAGCCTTATCTGGACCGATATGTTTCCTGTCCTCGGGCGCAGCAATTGGCTCAACTACCTCAAGACGCGCGTGGGCTATTCCCAGGTGGGTAACGAGCCCAATGAGCCGTTCTTGACCCGTGAGACCTACGCCATCAACCCCTCGACAGGTCTTGCCGAGACTTCGACACGGATGCTTACCGACCTCAAGCCCGAGCGCACTGACTCGTGGGAGGCTGGTATCGACTTGTATATGTTCCGCAACCGCCTGCGCGTGAATGCGACTCTGTATAAGTCCAGCACGCGCAACCAGTTCTTTTATCCCACATTGCCTGCGTCGTCGGGCTACACGAGTGCAGTCGTCAACGGTGGCCGTGTGGATAACAAGGGTGTGGAACTCACTGCCCGCTATAACCAGCCTATCGGCCCCGTCACTTGGGAAACTTTTGTGACCTGGACGCTCAACCGCAACAAGGTCAAGGAACTGCTGCGTAACTGGCGCAATCCCATCGACGGCGAGATTTATAACCTGGACGAACTCTACATGGGCGGCACCTCGGGTTACCAGATACGCCTGACCGAGGGCGGCACCCTGAGCGACGTGTATGTCTCGACGCTCAAGACCGACGAACATGGCGCCATCTACGTCAACCCCGAGCGCCAGACCGTTGAGGCCAACCCCAATAACAACGCCTACTACATCTATGCCGGTCAGGCCGCACCACGCTACAACTTGTCGTGGGGCAATTCCTTGTCATTCAAGGGTATTACCTTGGCGGCTCTGCTGGCCTACCGCAACGGCGGTATCGTCGTGAGCGAGACACAGGCCATTTTGGACTACTATGGCGCCTCCCAAGCGACCCAGGACGCCCGCAACGACGGCGGCGTGGTCATCAACGGCAAGAAACTCAATGCCCAGGGCTACTACCAGACCGTGGGCAACCCCAACGGTACCGTGGACTCCCGCTATGTCTATAGCGCGACCAACCTCAGACTGGCGGAGTTAAGCCTGGGCTATGACGTGCCCGTCAACCGCTGGGTCAAGTGGATCAAGGGGCTGAACGTCTCCTTTGTCGCCCACAACCTGTGCATGCTCTACAACAAGGCACCCTACGATCCCGAGGCAACCTCCAACACGGGTACCTACTATCAGGGCATCGACTACTTCATGCAGCCCAGCCTGCGGTCGATGGGATTTAATGTGAAACTCAAATTCTGATACTGCTATGAAGACAAGAATTCTCATATATATGTGTGCTGTCGTGTTGCTTGCAGGATGCACTAAGTCGTTTGATGACATCAACACCAATCAGCACCAGCTCACCGACGAGGAACTCGCCAATGATTACCAGAACGTGGGTGCCTTTTTCTCCCAGATGGTCTCGAGGGTTGTGCTCTTTGACGATGGTTCGGGAAATTGCCTCTCATCAGACTATCAAGTGGCGCAAGGTCTGAGTGCCGACCCGTTCTCGGGTTACATCGCTCTGACAGGTACTTGGCGCAATGGTATCCATAATGGCTCCTACAGCTTTGTGAGTGGCTGGTATGACCAAATGTTCACGCGTGCCTTCAGTGAAGTAATGCCAGCCTGGCAACGCGTTACCAAGGTTGCTGGGGAGATGAATCAGCCCGCCGTGGCGGCGTTGGCAACCATCGTCAAGGTTGAGGCTTTGCACCGTGTGACCGATATGTATGGTCCTATTCCTTACATCCACTTCGGCGGTGGTGTTTTAGGAACTACCTATGACCGCCAGCAGGAGGTGTACAACAGGTTCTTTGAGGAACTGGATGCTGCCATCGAGACATTGGCCCCACTGGCCGAGTCGGGTGCTTCGCTCCTGCCCGACTATGACAATGTCTATGAGGGCAATGTCGCCCGCTGGGTGAAGTTTGCCAACACCCTGCGCCTGCGATTGGCGCTGCGTGTGGCCTATGCCGACCCCGCATTGGCACAGCGCGAAGCCGAGAAATCGGCAGCATGTTCGTTGGGTTTCATTGAGACGGCTGCCGAGCGTGCCCAATTGCTGCATAGTCGATTGACCTACTACCACCCGAACTATGACATGGCTTATAACTTCAATGCCGGCGAGGTGAGAATGGGTGCCTCGATGGACTGCTACATGAACGGTTACAGCGATCCGCGCTTGGCTGCATATTTCGTTCCTGCCAGCAGTGACAATAAGTACCATGGCGTGCGTCTTGGCGTCCATAACATGAACCCCTCACGCTATGCGGGAATCTATGTCTCCAACCTGAACATCGACCGCTCGACCACCCCCATCGTGTGGATGACTGCAGCCGAAAGCTTCTTCCTGCGCGCCGAGGCCGCCCTGCGCGGTTGGAACATGGGTGGCACTGCCCGGGCATTCTATGAGGCAGGAATCCGCGCTTCGTTCAGTGAAAATAACGTGAGCGGCGAGGATGCCTATATCACCAACTCGGCATTGAAGCCCACGCGCTTTGTGGACCGCACGAGCGGCGGCAATGCTGCTAATGCGCCCAGTGATATTACCATCGCCTGGGATGATGAGGCCGACTTCGAGACCAATCTGGAACGCATCATCACCCAGAAGTGGATTGCCATGTACCCCGACGGTTGCGAGGGATGGGCAGAGTTCCGCCGCACGGGTTATCCGCGCTTGCTGCCTGTGGTCAATAATGACAGCCAGGGGCTGATTGACACTCAGATCCAGGTGCGCCGTTGTCCCTTCCCGGTGCAAGAGTATAATACCAATGAGGCCGCCGTCCAGGCTGCCGTCCAGATGCTGGACAGTGAGGCGCTCGGTGGTGGACAGGATAATGGCGGCACCCGCCTGTGGTGGGACCGCAAGGAGTTAGGAGTTAGTAATTAGAAGTTAGGAGTTATGAGAACGACAATATATTTAATGGTTTTGTCGGCGCTGGCATTGTTGATGGCGGCTTGTGACACTGAGCCAGAGGCGCTGGACCTGCAGCCGCTCAAGGAGTACAGCGACGAGTATTACCAGGCTCTGCGTGAATACAAGGCGAGTGCGCATGAGATTTGCTACGTTTATTATGCCGACTGGGCTCCTATCGAGGGAGCCAGCGGTTACAAGGATCCCGCCTCATGGGGTGAGCGCATCATCGGCCTGCCCGACAGCATCGACATCGTGAACCTGTGGATGGGCATCCCGACGCCCGAGACCCACCCTGTTGCCTATCAGGACATGATTGAGACGCGTGAGAAGAAGGGCACCCGCTTTGTCTTCCATGCCGATGCCTCCAATTATAACCACCGATTCACTGTTGACGGCAAGTATTATGACCTCTCGAGCGACCGCAGCGAGGAAGCCATCCGCGCCTATGCCCGTTGGGTCTGTGACATGGTCATCGAGACGGGGCTTGACGGTGCCGACTTTGACTATGAGGGCTGGAATGGCCAACACTTGACTTGGGCCATCGAGGAATGTGACAAGGTGTTCGGTCCTCATGGAACTTATCCCGAGAAACTGGTCATTGTGGACTATTTCTCGGTCTCACCGCCGACGGCCTGTGACCCCTGGGTGGACTACTATGTCAAGCAGGCCTACAGCCAGCAAGGTGCTGGGGTAGGGGCGATGGGCCATCCCGACGAGAAGACCGTCTATTGTGAGTCCTTCGGCCAGAAACCGACTGGCGGCGAAATCTTTAACTATGCCGCTTGGGAGCCTGAGGTCGGGCACAAGGGCGGCTGTGGAGCCTACTATGTGGAGCGCAACTACTACAACACGAGCGACGGCGTCCCCTACGGTGCCATCCGCCGCGCTATCCAGATTATGAACCCTGCTAAGAGATAACAATGAATGGTTAAAAGCCTGGTCCCCTGTGCCGAGACTCAGCCTCGGCCAACCGAAACAGTCAACTGAAACCAAATTAAACAACAATGAAGAAAACGATTATCAATATCTTCCTGCTCCTCGCTGTCGGCGCCTTGTTCACCGCCTGCGACAGCGAGGGTGACAAGTTTGATTACCAAAAGGTGGGTCTGCTCATCACTGGCACCGAGCAGGTACCTGTGCAGCGGTTCACGGTTGATGAACTGCCGGCAGCCTATGCCGTGACCGTTAAGGCCACGCGCCGCTGCCCGAAGGATGTCACTGTCAGCCTTGCTATCGACACGTCACTGGTGCGCAGTTATAATGCCCAGCATGGAACCGCCTATTATCCCGTGCCAGCCTCCAGCGTTACCATCGAGAACAATGAGGTAACCATCAAGCAGGGCGAGGCCCTGTCCAGTGCAGCCCTAGTCAAGGTTGTCAATACCGATGGCTTTATCGAGGGCGCCACCTATGTCATTCCCGTTACCATCCGTCAGTTGCAGGGAGACGGGGGAGAAGTCATTGAGAGCAGCCGTACGATCTTCTTGCAGATTTCCCGTATCATCTCGTTCTATTCGCTTGAGAATAACCAGAACGCTTCTTCCAACTACATCTTCCCTGACGACAAGATGGTCAACCTCACTAACTACACGATCGAGTTTAAGGTCTATTCCTATGAATTCGGCAAGGTGGGAGACATCAAACGAGTCCTTTCCATTGAAGGCAAGAACGAGGAAGAGGCCAACATGTTCCGCTTCGGCGAGAACGGATCGGCGGGTGGCGACATCCTGCAGTGGGTATTGCCTGGCGGCAGGTGTTTCTCCTCTACCCATTTCAAGACCAACCGATGGTATCTTGTCTCCTGCACCTACGATGGCTCGACTTTCAAGATGTATGTCGATGGTGTGGAGGACGCCCAGGCAAGCGGTAGCGGCAAGGCGACACCCTTCCAGCGATTTGAGTTGGGCATGTCGTGGGGCGGTTACCGCTCGAGCCAGTTCTTCCAGGGCAGGCTCTGTGAGGTGCGCGTGTGGAACCGTGCGCTCACTGCCAGCGAGATATCTACCGGCTTTGCCGGTGTGAATGCCCAGAGTGCAGGCCTGGTTGCCTACTGGAAGATGAATGAGGGCGAGGGCCATATCTTCCACGATGCCACAGGCCATGGTTATGACATGGACTGGACCGACACTTGGCGCGATGACCGCGAGAACGGTGTCCTCGTTCCCCACGACTACAGCCAGTACATCAAGTGGGTCAAGGACGACAACAACAAGGTGGCACAGTGAAGTTTGGAGTTAGAAGTTAGGAGTTAGGAGTGAGGAGATTGCAGTTGGGGAGTAGATATCACGCTAAAACTTACTACTGGCAACAATAAACTGAAAAGTTTTCACTATCTTTGCAGCAACTATGCAGATCTATAAATTTGAAAATATCTTGAAGCCCGTCCTGTGGGGTGGGCATCAGTTGGAGGCTTTCAAGCACTTGCCTCCTTGTGAAGAGCCTATCGGCGAGAGTTGGGAATTGTCGGCAGTGCCTGGACGCGAGTCGGTCGTTGCCGAGGGTGACGATAAGGGACTGACACTTACCCAGTTGGTGCAGCGTTATGGTGCCGACTTGGTCGGTGAGGAAGTGTATCGCTGTTACGGTGACAAGTTCCCCTTGCTCATCAAGTTTATCGATGCCAAGCGAGACCTGTCCATCCAGGTGCACCCCGATGATGCCTTGGCGCAGCGTCTTCACGGCTGTCTGGGCAAGACCGAGATGTGGTACATCATCCGGGCTGATGAAGGTGCCAAAATCCTGACGGGTTTTGAACGCCCGATGTCACCTGAGGAATATGAGCAGCGTGTGGCTGACAATACCATCGTAGATGTCATCCACGCCACGGCTTCCAAGGCCGGGGACGTGTTCTTTATTCCTGCAGGACAGATTCATGCCATCTGTGCTGGAAATCTGTTGGCCGAGATCCAGCAGTCGAGTGATATCACCTATCGTGTCTATGACTACGACCGCCGTGATGCTGACGGAAATCCGCGCGAACTTCATACACAGCAGGCCCGTGAGGCGCTCAACTATCAGGTGATCGACAGTTTGGTGGACTATACCGCTGCTCCAGCGCCTGGTGTGACGCCCCTGGTGAACTGCCGAGAGTTTGATGTGCGCCGTGTGGACTTTAACGATGGATACAGTCTTGAAATGCCGCCACATCATTCCTTTGTCGTACTGATGTGTCTGGCTGGAGAGACCGTGCTCACCGCCGAAGGCATGGCACCCGTGAGCTTGTGCCAGGGCGAGACAGCTCTGGTTCCTGCCATGGTCAACAAGTTGGAAATGACAGGTCACGCCCAGTTGCTGTCGGCCTGTATTCCTCCCCAAGATTAACGTCTAACGTCTTAAGAATATGACCAAGAAAGTAAAATGGATTATCGGCGCTTTAGTCGCCCTGGTGGTTATCCTTGCGGCCTGTGCAGCACCTTATTTTTTCATCGGTGCTCCATCCGACGGTATCGTCAAGGTGCGTAAAGGCAGCACCATCGATATGATCAGTGATAGTGTCCAGGCTAATGTGGATGCTACCTTCGGTAAGCGTGTCGCCACCATGATGAAGCTGATGAGAGCCAAGGTGGAGAACCGTGAGGGAGCCTTCCACATCACCCCGGGGATGACACCGTTCACTGCTGCTCGTCGCATCAAGAATGGTGTGCAGGATGGAATTAGATTCACCTTCAACAACGTGCGCACGCTGGATGAGTGGACCCAACGCTGGGGCGAGACCTTTATGGATGGCCCCGATGGGATGCGCAAGGCGCTGAAGGATAGTCTTGTATGTGCCAAGTATGGCCTGACGCCACAGACCATAGCCTGCCTGTTGATGCCCGACACCTACGAGTTCTACTGGAATATCACGCCCGAGAAGATGCTCGACCGCATGTATGGTTACTACAATGATTTCTGGACCAGCGAACGTCAGGCCAAGGCCGAACGCTTGGGCTTGACTCCTGAGCAGGTGGCTACTATCGCCTCGATTGTCGAGGAGGAGACCTCCAAGCCCGACGAGCGTGGTAAGGTGGCACGCCTCTATCTCAACCGCTATCAGCAAGGTATGCGTCTGCAAGCCGACCCGACGGTGAAATTTGCTATCGGTGACTTCTCCATCAAGCGTATCACTGTTCCCATGACTCAGGTCAACTCGCCCTACAACACCTACCGTGTTGACGGTCTGCCCCCCGGTCCCATCCGCCTGCCCGAGAAGTCGACTATTGACGCCGTGCTGGATGCTCCACAGCATGACTACCTGTACATGTGTGCTCGTGCCGACTTCAGCGGTTATCACGATTTCACCCGTGACTATGCCGCCCATCTGGACAATGCCCACCGCTATCAGGCAGCCCTCAACTCCCGCGGCATCAAGTAGTGGAGTGATTATTGATTTTATCTAGTCAATCTAGAGATTAAACAGCCCACCGATATGGAAAACGAAGAAAAAATTGTCGTCCTCAAGAAGTATTCTAGCGCCATCGATGCCAACATCGTCAAGGGCGCGCTGGAAGCTAGCGGAATTCCCGCAGGGGTGATCGTTGACAGTACTGCCAATGCCATCTGGATGGCTCCTGTCAGGCTCGTTGTCTTTGAACGCGACCTTGAATTGGCCAAGAAAGTGATCAGCGAGACCGACGAGATTGAAGTCGATACAAACGAAGAATGATATACTAAAAGTGGTTTTTTCTCGTTATTATATCAAATAATAAAGAGAATAACGACATGACAACCTATTTGCGTCACATGATATTGCTGGCCATGGGTGCTATGGCTTTGTTTGCCATGGCCAGTGATGGCCCGACCACGACCGCCTATAACTTCCTGGGTGTGCCGTCGTCAAGCCACGTCTATGGCTTGGGCGGACACAACCTCACCATCATTGACGATGACATCAACCTTGTCGAGCAGAATCCCTCCCTGCTGGGACCGGAGTTTGACCATCAGGTGGGCATCAATTACATGCGTTACATCGGCGAGACCAATTTCGCCGGCTTGCGCTATGGTCAGGGCGTGAGTGAGCATGGAGCGATTGCTGTGGGACTCCAGTATTTTGGCTACGGAGACATACAGGGTGCCGACATTGACGGAACCTTGACAGGAAAATTCAGTGCCAGTGACATGGCGTTCAGCCTTACCTATAGCCACGATATCAGCGAACGTTTCCGTGGCGGTATCACCGTGAAGTACCTCTATTCCAAGTATGAGGACTACACTGCGGGAGCCGTTGCTGCCGATCTGGGTGTGAACTACTATGACCCCGACCATGAATTCTCAGCCTCATTTGTAGCCAAGAACTTGGGTGGTCAGGTGAAGAAATTCAACGAGTTTAAGGACAATCTGCCCTGGGATATCCAGGTGGGTATCAGCAAGATGCTGGGTCACGCGCCGATTCGTCTGCATCTCACTGCCTATGAGCTGACGCGCTGGAATTCCCCTTACTACAAGATTGAGGATGCCAATAACCCCAACAGTGGATTAATCAAGAAAGATTCTTTCGGTAGTAACTTGATGCGTCACCTTGTTTTCGGTGCCGACGTTCTCCCCACCAACAACATCTACCTGGGTGTCGGCTACAATTACCGCACCCGTAGCGACATGGCGACCTACAAGCGCGACTTCATGTCGGGACTGTCCGTCTGCGGTGGTTTGAAGGTGAGGGCATTCGGAATAGGGGCGGCCTTTGCTCGTCCACACACAGGAGCCTCGACCTTCATGTTCAACCTCACCACCAGTATCGGTGAATTGCTCAAGTAACTCACAAAAAGCACTCAAGTAGTGCTATTTTTTTTATGGAAAAACTGAATATGAAAAAACTTGCTGTTTTCATCATCTGCGCCTTTGTGATGATGATAGGTATAGGCTTGGCCATTCATTATGCCGAATTAAGTGACCTCATGAAGCAAGTGGTCTCTGGCGCTGCCATGTTTACACTACTTGTGGCGGTAATGATTACGCAACTCCTGTTCAAGGAACCTCTCTTCAAGGGGTTGGGTATAAACTTCAAGTTCAACTACTGGTGGTTGATAGGCTTGTTGTTGATTCCGGTTATTTCATTCCTTGTGATGGGCTTGTCGTTGCTCGTTCCAGGCTCCTATCTGTCGATGGATCAAGTCATGGAGACCAATCAGGCTGTTCTCACATCTCAAGGGATCTCACCAGAACAAGCTCATGATTTGACACAGCGCTCACTGGGTATTCTGGGAATGTGGGGGTTTATTGCTACTGCCGTGGTCAATGGTTTGTTGGCAGGAGCGACGATTAATGCGGTCTTGGCTTTTGGGGAAGAGATTGCATGGCGGGGCTTTCTGGTCAAGGTCTTGCAAGGAAAGAAATTTATTCTCGCAGCCATATTAATCGGTTTGGTGTGGGGTGCATGGCACTTCCCGTTGGTATTAAATGGCCACAACTATCCGACCCATCCTGTCATCGGTGTGTTCATGATGATATTGATGTGCATCAGTTTTACACCGATATTGCTCTATTTCAGGCTCAAGTCGGGCTCTGTTATTGTTCCCGCCATCATGCACGGCACATTCAATGCAATGATTCCAAACTTCACATTGCTCGTT
>Ga0247609_10004326_pt1 | contig 14166 bp, 13 predicted proteins | sample 172DNAGHGlowgp2_FD_193487 | JGI IMG/M metagenome (GOLD analysis project Ga0247609, IMG submission 193487) | Sheep rumen microbial communities from Palmerston North, Manawatu-Wanganui, New Zealand - 1728 DNA GHGlow gp2 | ecosystem: Host-associated > Mammals > Digestive system > Stomach > Rumen ...
TTATAATACTTTATTTGATGGAAGCTATAAAATAGATATAGTTGCTTTAGGTGATATTAATTTTGATATAAATAAATATATTAAAGAAAGCTTTGGTAATATAAAAGGAAATAATGAAAATAAATTGAAATTTGAGATTAAACATAAATATGATGATAAAATAATTAATAAAATAGATACACTTCCATTTAATCAATCTAGATTATATATGGGATATAGATTAAATAATTTAAGTTTCCATGAATTAAATCATGTACTTAGAATTTATAATACAATTTTAGGTACAATGAATGATTCAATACTATTTAATGTAGTAAGAGAAGCAAATTCACTTTGTTATTCAATTGGATCTTACTACTCAAAATATAATCCGTCTTTAACAATATATGCGGGAATTAATAAGAAAAATTATGAATTATCTGTTAAATTAATTAAAGAATGTGTAGAAAAAATGAAAGATAAAAAAGAAGTAGAAAGATTATTTGAATCTGCTAAAAAAACTATAAATACTTATTTAAATAACTATTATGATGATTTATCATTACAAATAAATGAACATTATCAAAAAGAATTTGAATTGTTAGAAGATGTTGAAACTTTAAGGAAAGAAATAAATAAAGTTACAATTGATGAAGTAATAGATTTAAATAAGAAAATTAAATTATCGATAGTTTATTTAGTAAAAGGAGATAATTAATATGATAAGAAAAACATTTGAAAAAGTTGAAGAAGATGTATTTTATGAAAAATTAAATAATGGAATTGATGTTTATTTATATAAAACAGATAAAACTAAAAACTTTTATATAACAATATCAGTTAAATACGGAGCTAATGTTACTAAATATAAAGTAGGTAATAGAACAGTTGATGTAATACCAGGAAGTGCTCATTTTCTAGAACATAAAGTTATGGCATTATCTGAAAATAAAGAAATATCTAAAAGAATAAATGATTTAGGTAGCCTTGCTAATGCATGGACCAGTTATTATGGAACAAACTATAATATTTTTGGAAGTATTAATTTAATTGAAAATTTAAAACTATTATTAGATATTTTTTATAACACTGATATTAATCCTAAAAATGTAGAAGAAGAAAAAGGTATTATAGGTGAAGAAATTGATATGTATAAAGATAAAATTGATAGTTTACTTACATATCATATGTTTGATAATTTATTTAAATCATCTTATGCTAAAAAAACAATAGTTGGTGAAAGAAGTGATTTAGAAAAAATTACAGCGGATAGTTTAAATGAAATATATAATGATTATTATATACCTAATAATACTTTTATAGTAGTGACTGGTAATTTTGATGAAAATGAAGTTCTTGATGTTATTAAAGAATATATGAATAAGCTTAATTTAAAACAAAAAGAATTACCTAAAAGAATAAAAGAAAAAGATAGTACTAAAGTATATATTCCATATGAAGAAATAACTAAAGATTTAGAAAATCCTAGAGTTAAAATAGCTTTTAAAATGGATAAAAATGTATTTAATATGGACAATGATTTATTAAAAGATTATGTGGGATTAATATTATCAAGTAATTTAAGTACTTCATCAAAGTTATTTGAAAAATATAAACTTAATGATATTATAATTGGTATGAATAATGGCGTAAGTACTATAGATGAATATTTAATTATAAGTATTGATGCGATTACAAATAATCCTGATTTATTTATAAAAAGTATTAAAAAAGATATAAAGAAACTTAAAATAAATGAAAAAGAATTTGAAAGAAAAAAGAAAAATTATTTAAAAAGCTATATAATGGATTTTGATAACATTGAAGACGTTGAATATCTAATTAGTGTATCTTTAATGATGGATAATTCTATTGATTATAATGAATATAGTAGGCTTAAAAATATGGACTTTAAAGAAGCAAATAAAATATTAAAATTATTTAATTTTGATAATGAATGTGTTATTAAAACCATCAAATAAGAGTGTAAACAAAAAGTAAAACATATGTAAAACTCAATACATATGTTTTTTATTATGATAGAATTATACTAGGAGAGTGGTATAGAAAATAATTTATAATGATATTTAAATATAATAAAGGGAAAAAAGAAAAGGAATAAGGTTACTTTGTGATATTACACCAAGACGTTATACTGACCGCTTAAAAGTCTTTATGACTTAACAAGTGGTTAGGAGTTATAAAAAACTCCAGTAAAGATGTTTTACAAATTATAATAATCAATAGTATAATATAAACAGGAGGTATCTAATGCAGATAAATAAATTTAAAAAAGTTGGAAACAATAAATATAAAATAATATTTGATAATACAGAACTAACTTTATATGAAGATATTATTTTAAAATATGATTTATTAATAAAAAAAGATATTAATGAAAAATTAATAGATGAAATAATAAATGAGAATAGCTATTATTCTGCTTATGATAAATCTTTAAGTTATATTGAAAGTAAACTTAGAACTAAAAAAGAAATTATAGATTATTTAAATAGGTTAGGTTTTGATTCTAAGTATATTGATTATGTAATTGATAAACTAAATAAACAAGGATTACTTAATGATAAATTGTATGTTGAATCATATATAAATGATAAAATTAATTTATCATTAGATGGTCCATATAAAATAAAAAATAATTTATTAAATTTAGAAATAGATGAGAGTACAATAGATAATTATTTAAATAAAATAGATCAAACTATTTGGGATGAAAGAATAGATAAATTGATAGAAAAAAAGAAATCTATAATGAAGAATAAAAGTTATTATATGTTTATAAATAAATTAAAAAATGATTTATATAATTTAGGCTATCATAAAGAATTAATTGATTTTAAACTTAGCAATATAAAATATGAAAGTAATGCTTTAGAACAAGATGTAAATAAAGCAATGAAAAAGTATAGTGATAAAAATAAAATAATAAATTATTTGTTAAGAAAAGGTTATTCATATGATGAAGTAATTAATGAATATAGAAAGAAGGAAATATGAAAAAAGGTTTTACATTAACAGAATTATTAGCAGTAATAGCTATATTAAGTATTTTGGTATTATTAGCTGTACCAAATATTATTAAAATTTATAATGATAGTACAAAAAGTGCAATGGAAGTTCAAGAGAATCAAATATTAGATGCATCTAATTTATATGTCACTGATTATTGTACAAGAAGAATTAATAGTACTTATGTATGTCCTAGCAGTTATACAACAGGGACAACAATAAAATATATTTGTTTAAATGATATTACTTCTAAAGGATATATTGAAAATATTAAATATAAAGCATCAAATTGTAGTGGTGTAATTGTTTATGATAGTGATGGTAAAAATGGAAAAACATATTTATATTGTGGAGCTGGCCCAAACTATACATATAAAACAGAAGGTGCTCCTAATACAAGCGAGTTTAATAAATGTAGTTTTTGATAAAATAAAAGCATCAAAAGATGCTTTTTAGTTTGAACTATAATTTTTTTCATATAAATCTTTTAGTTCAGTGTCAGTAATATTCATTTCATATTTTTTTCTAAGTTCAATTAATGCTCTGGCAGCGAAATTACTTTCTTGTTTGATTTCATTTCCAACAACAGTTCTTATTTTATCTTTTACTTCATCAGTTAGCTCAGGTTTTTCATCTTGAGAAACTTTATATAAGATATGATATCCATAAGTTGATTTAACAGGAGTAGTTGAGTATTTATTAACTCCTAATGATTTTAATGCTTCAAATACATCATCATCATAATCACCAACATTGATTTTTCCTAAACTACCTTCTTTTTTAGATGTAGTAGAGTCTTGAGAATATATTTTAACTAAATCTTCAAATTTTTCTCCAGCATTTAATTTATCAATAATTTCTGCTGCTTTATCAAATGCTTTATTTTCAGCTTCAGTTTTTTCATCACTAGTAGCATCGCTTTTAACATCAACAGTAATTAAAATATGTTTTGCTTCAATATCTCCTACATAATAATCATTATAATAGTCATTGATTTGTTTATCAGTGACACTTGTTTTTGCATAATCATTTGCCCAAAGATTTCTCTTGTATGTAAGTGATAATTGATTTCTATAAGCACTTTCAGATGAAACGCCATAATAATAATTTAAATATAAATCTAAATCAGCATTCATACTTTTTGCACTTTCTTTTACTGATTTAACCTGATTGTTTACATATTCTTTTTCATCAGATGTTGTTTCATATAATTTATCTAATAATTTAGTATCAATTAGATTAACTAAAGTAGTAACTCCATCTGCTTCTTTTAATGATTTATATAAATCATCAGAACTAATTCCATCGACATCTTTGAAACTAACTATTGCATTTTCTCCATTCTTTAATTTTACGTGACCACAACCTACAAGTAAAAAGACACATGCAAGAACTAAAAATATTTTTTTCATAAAATCCTCCTAACTCTTAATATAATAGCAAATAAATATTTAAAATACAAGTAATTAACATACACAAAATTTATAATATCACATACTATAAAAGTGTAAAGATAAAAAAGGAGGAATGTTTTTATGAATACAGGTTGTTGTACAAGAGGAAATGGTATTTCTGGAGCAGCGTTTGCATTAGTATTATTTATTTTATTAGTAATCATATTAGGTGCTTTTATTTAATATAAGGAGGTGTTATTATGAACTACAATTGTGGTTGTAACGGAGGAACTAATGTTTTCTTTATAATATTGATATTATTTATCCTTTTAGCATTACTTTTTGGATCATGCTGGGGATGGTAATTTATTAAAAGAGGTATTTCCTCTTTTTAATTTGTTAATTTTATGCTATCATAATCATAGAGGTTTATATGATAGCAAGTATATGTAGTAATCCAAAAGTATTGGAAGTAATGAGATATATAAATATATTTATAACAATAATAAGAATAGTAGTGCCAATACTATTGATTTTTAGTTTAACATTTAAATTAATAAAAGCTGTGACTAGTGGAAATGAGGATGGTCTTTCTAAAGTTAAAAAGAATGCTCCATCAAATATAATAGCTGCTGTAGTGATATTTTTAATACCATCAATAGTAAGTTTAATTGTAAAAGTTTCTTTTCCAAATGGTGATTATAAAGAATGTTTGATTATAAAATCAAGTGATGAAATTAATATATTGTATGATAATAAAATGAGTGAATATGTTTCTATTGCTGCTGAAACTTTGGACATAAATGATTATGCAAATGCATTAAATTATTTAAAAAATATAAAAGATAAAAATAAAAGAAATGGATATCAAAAGAAATTGGATGAGTTAAAAAAGCAAATAGATGATAAAAATAAAATACAACCAATTCCAATTATAGATCAAACTGAAATAGTACAAACTGCAAAGCAATATATTGGAAAAAATGTTGGTACTGATTGTAGTGGATTTGTTAAACATAAGGTATTAAAGCCTTTAGGATATCTACAGGATGAAATAGCAACTGCTGCTGCATCTTGTGATGGAAGAAGTAGAGGATCTAATGGTATGTATAGAACATATATGCAAATGGGACAAATTGTATGGCAAAGAAATATGAGCGCTAAAAATCCAACAGAAGCAATTTCGAATTTTCCAGGAGATTGTGTTCCAGGAGATGTGTTATTTTATAGTTATGGCACCAATGATTGTGTAAAACATGTTGTTATATATGCAGGATTTGAAAATGGTAAACATATGATAATTGATTCGAATATGTATGATTACACAGTTAGGTATAGAGCGGCCGATGCTATCTCATGGAATGCTATGGCACTTGCTTGCGCTAGACCTAAAAAAGTAGAGGGATAATTATGAAATTAAAAATAGTTTTATTGTTAATTTGTTTAACACTTTTATGTTCATGTAATGCTACATATAATTTAGAAATTAAAAAGAATAATAGTGCAATGGAAACATTAGTTATAAATAACTATGATAATTATTATTCAACTAGTGAGATTAATGATGTTGTTTCATCGCAACTTTCAAGTTTAGAAGGTATTGAATATCATATTAAAGGTAATAATGTAATTATAAATAGAGATAATTCAAAATATTATAATTTAAATAATGATTATATTATTGAAAATAAAATTGGTATTATAAAAGCAGATTCAAAAAAAATATCTTTTAAACCTAATTATGATAAATGTATATTCCTATTTTCTGATGGTGGAGAATATGTTAGTGATGATAAAATAGATGTGATTGTAAAATTGCCTTTTAAAATAAGTAAAAATAATGCAGATAAAGTTGATAATGAAATTTATACTTGGACTTATACTATAAATGATTGTGAAAAAGAAGCTTATATAGAATTCTCAGAGTCAAATGTTTCTACATATATTATAATTTTCATTGGTTTAATAGTAATTTTTGCATGTATATTACTTATAAGAAAAAGAAAATATCAAAATTAAGAAGTAATTTTAAAAAATTACTTTTTCTTTTTTTAAAATAGTGTTATTATTTTTATATAGGTGGTGTTTATATGATAGATATTAAACTTATTAGAGAAAATAGAGATTTAGTAAAAGAAAATATTAAAAAGAAATTTCAAGATTCTAAGTTACCTTTAGTAGATGAAGTATATAATTTAGATATAGAATATAGAAATAGTAAGTCTAAAGGTGATAATTTAAGAAGTGAAAAAAATAATTTAAGTTCTAAAATTGGAATGTTAATGAGAGATAAAAAAATAGATGAAGCAAATAATATTAAAGAACAAATTGCTTCTATGCAACAAGAAATAGAGGACTTAGAAAATAAAGAAGTTTTATTGGAAAATAAAATTAAAGAGATTATGATGGTTATTCCAAATATTATTGCTCCGGATGTTCCAATTGGTGAAGATGATTCTAAAAATGTTGAAGAAGAAAGGTTTGGAGAACCTAAAGTTCCTAATTATGAAATACCATATCATGCAGATATAATGGCAACTTTTAATGGGCTTGATAAAGAAACAGCTGCTAGAGTAAGTGGAAATGGTTTTTATTATCTTTTAGGTGACATAGCAAGACTTCATTCAGCAGTTTTAAGTTATGCAAGAGATTTTATGATTAATAAAGGTTTTACTTATTGTATTCCACCTTATATGATTCATAGTGATGCGGTTGATGGGGTAATGTCATTTTCAGAAAAAGAAAATATGATGTATAAAATAGAAGGAGAAGACTTATATTTAATAGGTACTTCTGAACACTCAATGATAGCTAAATTTAAAGATCAAATTCTTAAAGAAAATGAACTTCCAATTACAATGACATCATATTCACCATGTTTTAGAAAAGAAGTAGGTGCGCATGGTATAGAAGAAAGAGGCGTTTATAGAATACATCAATTTGAAAAACAAGAAATGGTTGTTATTTGTAAACCTGAAGATAGTGAAGAATGGTATGATAAAATGTGGAGATATAGTGTTGAACTATTTAGAACATTAGATATTCCTGTTAGAAAACTTGTATGTTGTTCAGGAGACTTAGCTGATTTAAAATATAGATCATGTGATATTGAAGCATGGAGTCCAAGACAACAAAAGTATTTTGAAGTATGTTCTTGTTCAAACCTTACTGATGCTCAAGCAAGAAGACTTCAAATTAGATATAAAAAAGAAGATGGAACTAAAGAATTTGCACATACACTTAATAATACTGTGGTGGCAACTCCTCGTATGTTAATTGCACTTTTAGAAAATAATTATAATGAAGATGGAAGCGTTAATATACCAGAAGTTTTAAGACCATATATGGGTGGTACTGAAAAATTAATACCAATAAAATAAAAAAACATTAGGGGGGATAAAATATGCAAATAGATGAAGAAAAATTAATTCATTCTATTAATAAATTAGAACATTTTCTAATTAGAAATGAAAAGCAAAGTTCGGTAGAAGAATTAGCTGATTATTATTCACTAGTTCAACTTATTTATGATATGTTTGGTATTAAATTAAATACAAACGTATTTATGAACAATAAAAAAATAAATGAATTAATTACTAAATATCACGTTAAGAATTTAAATACTTTAGTAAATTTTTCTAATGATAATGCTTTAGATTTATCTATTTTATCTAATAATTTTAATTCCCTATTACCAAAACATTTAGATATATATCATAAAACTGATACCTATAAAATAAGTAATAATATGAAATATTATACTGAAGAAGACTTTAAAGAACTGACTTATTCTTTCTTTTCAAAATATGGAAATAATGTATTAAAATTTATAAAAAATATAATTGAAAATAATAGAATAGAATTAGGCTCTTATAAAAAATTAGATAGTGGAGTAGCATATACAGTAAGTTCTTATTTAACAAATGATATTTATATAATAACTTCTTTATTTGATTATTCAATTGACAGTATGTCTATTCTTGTACATGAACTTGGACACGCAATTGATATGACTAATGTTGCAAATAATCAAGGTAAAAAGAATTATACTGCAACTCCTTATTTAGAAATTCCTTCATGTTTTTTTGAAATGTCATTTTTAAATTATTTATATAAAAATAAAGTAGAAAGCAATACTACTTTAAATATAATAGTTGATAGAATTTTAAATGAAGTAAGCAATTTTAATATATATAGTGATTTATTAACAAATGAAAATGGCGAGTATTCAGTTGACATTAATGGTTATATAGTTGCTACAAATATTAAAGAAGATATAATTGGTAAGTGTTATAGAGATGATTTAATATATTTTTTAGGATATGTTACTGCACTAAACATGCTTAAACTAAGTGGAAGTAATGAAAAAGAATATATTAAATATTTCAATAATTTTTCAACTCTAAAGCATGAATTATCATTTGAAGAGGTTATTGAAACATTAGGAATTGATTATGAAAAATACTTAGAATGTAGTTTGATAGAAAATTATATTGAAGAAAATACAAATAAATTAATTAAAAAATATACTAAATAGATATAAGAATAAAACTTATATCTATTTTCATATAATGAAGTATGAAAAAGTATTTTAAATATATTTATATAATTTTATTTGCAATATTTAGTTTTTATTATACAAATAAAGTTATTGAATTTTCTGAAAAGAATAATGTTTTACTTGTATCAATAAATGATTTTAAAGAAAAATATGATTATAAGTGTAGAGAAGGTTCTATTAATGAAGATGGTATTATTTTAGGACTCTCTGGTTTTAGTGTTAATGTTGATAAAAGTTATAATAATATGAAAGGAATTGGATTTAAAGAAGAATTAATTGAATATGATGAAAATAAATGTATTTTAAATAAAAAAAATAATTTAGATAAATATATTATTAAAGGAAATGATTATAAGAATAATGTATCTTTAATAATAGATGTTGATAGCGGTAAATATTTTAATAAAATGATTAAAATTAGTGAGAATAAAAATGTAGAATTAAATATATTAATTAATTATAATATGTTAAATAAAAGTATAGATAATTTAGAAAATAAAAGTAATGTTTTATATAAAGGTAAAAATGAAGAAGAACTAAATGATTTTATAAAAATACTTCATGATGAAATATTTTGTGTTAATAAAGAAAGTGATGTAATAGATTATTGTAGCAAAAAGAAATTAAATAGTTTAAAAGTAATAAATTACATTGATAATGATTTACTTTTAAATACTAAAAAAATCCTTGATAAAGGTGTAATTATCTTTATCAAGGAAACTAATCAAAATTTAAATGAACTATCTGCTACAATTAATTATATTAAAAGTAGGGGATATAATATTGTAAATATAAATGAATTATTATCTTAATATAAATTTCGTATGATCATCAATTGTTTTAGGAGTTATTTTTAATAATTTATATTTACTTGCATCACTAGATGCAATAAGATAATCCGCAACTTCTAAAGCTTTTTCAGTTATAGTTTTTAAACTTCTAGCACCAGTTTTTTCTTCTATTGCTTTTTCAGCAATTTTTTCAATTACATTTTTGTTATATTGGAATTCAATATTTAATGACTCTAAATATTGCTTATATAATTTTAAATAACTTAAATCAGATTCTCTTAATATTCTTTTTAAATCTTCTAATGTAAGTTCATTCATAGCTATTATTCTATTTCTACCAACAAATTCAGGTAATAATCCATAATTTTTTAATGTTTGTGCATTATACAATTTGTTTTTGTCAATATTGGTTTTTTCTATTTTTTTAACACCAAAGCCAATTTTTGGTTCTTCTTTACCATTTTTATCATCTATATAGTCTTCTATTCCTGAAAATGCACCAGAAAATGCAAATGTAACTCTTGATGTATCAAAATATATTGGTTTTCTATCAATAACGATTGGATATGTATGTCCTTCAATCATTTTTAGAAGTGCTTGTATTACTGATCCTTTAGATACTTCTAAATCATTTGATGCTTTTGGACTACTTGCTTTTTTATCAATTTCATCCATTAAAATAATTCCATTTTCTGCTTTTCTTAAATCTCCATCAGCAGCATTATATAAATTTGTAAGTATACTAGTAACACTTCTTCCAACATAACCTTCTGAAGTGAATTCAGATGAATCCTCTATTATCATTGGCACATTAGCAATTTCTGAAAGTCTTCTAAATATTTCAGTTTTACCACAACCAGTTGGTCCACATAATATGAAGTTAGTCTTCATATAAGGATTATCTATTCTTTGATTTTTAGCAAATATTGCAGATATTGTTTTAATTTGTTCATCTTGACTAATTACATATTTTTTAATTTCATTATATAATTCATCAGCATAAATATAGTTATTAGAATACTTAACTGCTTTATGTGGGGTAGTTAAATATTTAGTTTCTGCTTGTTCTTCTTCCTCTTTTTCTTTCTTTAAGTAATCAATATCTTCTGGTCTTAAAACTAAAATTTGTTTTTCAGTTAATTTTTTTACATATTCACTTGCATCATATATAATTGTTGAAAGAGAATCATCATATTTTAATGGATCAATTAAAGCAAGAACACTAGTTGAATACTTATTATAAGCCATTGTATCTGACATTGCTTTTTCTTTTACGTCATAAGTTTGTAATAAATATGTATTAAAAAGTTCTTCTTCTTTTATACATTGAATAGTTTCTTTTATATATTCTTCGTCACAACCCTCTACATCTATTGGAAACGCATAAGAAAAATCATCATTTATACCTTCTAATTCATCTATCATTTTAAGTTCATATTTATTATCAGATGAATAAAATATATCTATTCCATCAACATTAATTATACTTCCACTTACTACTTCAACAGGACTTAAAACGTAACGATTTATTATTTCACCATCATTTGTTTCTTTTAATTTTTTACTATCTTCATTAATAGTATCATTTTCTTCTGTTAATAATTCTCTTTTATATATGATTACTAATGTATCATTATCCATAATTCCACTTCCCTCAATAGTTATTTATTATATGGATAATGTGTTAATTAGTCAATAAGAATATTAAATTTTTTCTTTAAAAGCTTTTCTATTTTTAATAGTTGAACCTCTTAGTAGAGAAGATGCTCTTAAAATGGATGTACTTCCATATTTTTTATTTATTTCATCTATTATTTTGTGATATTCATCTGTTTTAATTTCATTTTTATCAAATAAACTTAATTGTCTATTTTTCTTATCATTTAATTTAGAATATGCTATTGATATTTTTCTAACTGGTAAATTCTCTATGTTTTTTTCATAAATGTATTTTAAAACATTAAATATGTTTTCAGGTATATCTTCTTCATTGTTAAGAAGTACCGTTTCATGAAATCCTTTATCAAATGCTCGTGAATACTTGATTCCTAAATAGATTAATCTCGTTGTTTTATTTTCTTGCCTAAGTCTAGAAGATAACATATCATTAATTTCTTTTATAACAAGTAATGCTTCATCTATATTATAATCTCTATAAAGAATATGGCTTTGACTCATTGATTTTTCTTTAACACTTGTATTTAAATCTTTGATTGTTGTATAATCTATACCATTTGCTTTGCACCAAATATCATTTCCCATTACGTTTCCAAATCTTTTAATATAAAATTCTTTTTTATATTTATTTATATCTTTAACTTTGTAAATTCCTAAATTGTTTAATTTGGTTTGTGTTTTTTTACCAAAACCCCATATTTTTGAAAGTGGACTTATTTCCCAAAGCTTATTTTCAATATCTTTATATGTCCATTTAGCTATAAAAGATTTGTTATGTTTTGCTTCAATATCCATTGCAATTTTGCTTAAGAATATATTAGGACCAATTCCACAAGTTGATGTAAGACCTGTTTCATCTTTTATTTTTTTCATGATTGCACTAGCAAGTTCAACATCAGTCATTTTATAATATTTTAAATAGTCAGTTGCATCCATAAATGCTTCATCAATAGAGTAGAAGTGTATGTCTTCTTCACTAAAAAAGCTTTTAAATATATTTCTTACTTTATTACTATATTGTTCATATAATTTCATTCTAGGCGTTGCAAAAACAATTTTAATATTTTTAGGAAGTTCAAAAACTCTACCTCTAGATGGAACCCCTTTATTTCTAAGATATGGTGAAACAGCAAGTGTCATTGCGCCTTGTCCTCTATATGTATCACAAACTACTAACGGAGTAGTGAATGGATTTAATCCTCTTTCAATACATTCACAAGATGCAAAGAAACTTTTTAAATCAATACTCAAAATATTTCTCTCTTTCATGCAAACACCTTTTCGCTTATAATTTTACTACATAAATTATTAATGTCAATACATTTAAGCAATTTAATTGTTTAAAGAAAGCATTTTGTAATAGCGGGGATTATACATACTTATATTTAATAATTAGAATCTAAATATACGTTTTATTATATACATTAAACATCTTAAAAACACAAATGTACTCATAATATTTACCTCCTTTCAGATTTAAAAATATTACTAAAATGCTTTCTTAAAAATCATTATAAAACTTATAAAAAATAAATCAAAAATGTAAAATTTTAATTATGAATGTAAAGTTTTAAATTAAAAATTAATTTTTAATCTCTATAATAATCAAAAAATATATTATTTTGCAATTAAATTATGTAAAGTTAAGTTTTTAATCAAAAAATATAAATTTAAAAAAATATAAAAATTGACTTATTGTATCAAATGTGATATAATTTATATGTCGCAGAAGATAGGGGAAAATTATGAAAACAAAAAATGTTAATAATAATGTTGAAGATAGTACTGGTAAATATAGACTAGTTGGTACAATTAACTTATTTGACGTAGTACCTGAGTTTGTAATACCAGTATTTGAAAATGAAGGGGTGTTTTTTACTCAAGCAAAAACAAATCCATTAAAAATTGAAGCATTTGATTTTTTATTAAATCCACAAATGATAAGATTTATTCAACCAATTCATGAGTTTGATAATTTAATCGTGCCTAATAAAAAATTTGATTATGTCGAAGGTGATGATGCTATAATAGGATATCAAGATAGTGAAAAGGAACTATTTTTAGGTGATTTTGAAGATTTTAAAAAATATATTAATGGTAAAGAAATTACAGATGACTTTATGAGTATAGAAATACCACATTATATTAAAACATTAAGTAATATTAAAAGAGGTTAATTCCTCTTTTTAAATTTCTAATTTTTCTTTTAAGTTTTCATTTATAACTAAGTAATTTGTTGTAAGTAGTATAGAAGATATTGAAATCGCATTTATTAATGCATATTTTTCAACAATATAAGGATCAATAATTTGTGTTTCATTAATATTTTCAAAATTATTTGTTTCAAAATTATATAATTTATTATAATTGCTATTTATTATTTCATTTAGAATATTTGAATAATCAATACCTGAATTTTCAAATATTTTTTGAAATGGTTTATTAAGTGCATTTTTAATTATTTTTTCTGCTTGAATAGTTTTATCTAATTTATTACTTAATTTTAAAAATGTAATTCCTTCACCATAAACTATACCATTATATGAATTACTTATTGAATTAATTGAATCTTCAAATCTCATTATTTTTTCTTTAATTTCTGTTTTACTATTTCCACCAACATATATATAAGCAATACCTTTTGTTAGATATGAAATTCTATTTAAAATAAAATCTTTATCATAATCTGATATATCTTTTTTTAATAATTTTTTTAACTCTTTAACTCTATTTT
>Ga0247609_10004327_pt1 | contig 14164 bp, 9 predicted proteins | sample 172DNAGHGlowgp2_FD_193487 | JGI IMG/M metagenome (GOLD analysis project Ga0247609, IMG submission 193487) | Sheep rumen microbial communities from Palmerston North, Manawatu-Wanganui, New Zealand - 1728 DNA GHGlow gp2 | ecosystem: Host-associated > Mammals > Digestive system > Stomach > Rumen ...
AATATAAATCGCTACGCTATAGATGCGACCGATGCGCAGATGAATTATGCAAGCTAAAGCTTGCGCGCATCGGCGCGAAAAGAGTCGCAAGCGACTCTTTGTTCTAGTCTTGGTTATATGCATGGAAAGCATGATTCCAAGACACAAAAAAAATAACCGCCCTCTGCCTCGCAAACATAGAGCGGTTATTTCTTAACCATTTTATATTTCAGGGCTAACCGTCTATCGGTAGCACCTTTTTCAATTCATATATTACCATCACAGTTCATTATCGTCAAATAATCATTTCCTTTTATTCCACAATATAATTCCGTATTATCCCTCTTACAGTCTGCTCAAGGTGCGGCTTAAGTTCTTCCAGAGAAACGGGATCGTTGTAGATGATGGCGCTGTAGCCTGTTGAACCGACAAGTTCTATGATTAAAAAAAGCATAACTTCAGGATCTTTGAACTTGTGTCCGGATTCTTCGAGCATCTTGTTGTAGATGGTTCCAAATTCATCGTCTGAATTGCTTACGTTTGTGTTTAGAGCTTTTTTGAAAACTGCCCAGCTGAGGTCTTTGTAGATAAAAGTAAGAAGGCCTTTGTTTGCGGCAAGAGCGTCCAGCGCATAGTTCATTATAAATATCAGTCTGTCATCAAATTCTGTCAGATTCTCATGGCTGAGCGCTTCGTGAGCCTGTATGAAAAGCTGGCTTGACTTGTGTGCGATGAGCCTGTTTCGGATGTCATACTTATCCTTGAAGTACAGATAGAAAGTTCCTTTTGCAACCCCTGCTCTTTCTACAATGTCCGATATAGAAGTCTTGTTAAGCCCCTTTGAAGTAAAAAGTTCAAAGGAAGTGTTTAGTAATCTCTCCAGTTTTGCTTTTTTGTTTTGGTCTGCTTTTCCCATTTTTTCACCTTTCTCTTTTCAAATTAAATATAACATAAATTTAGGAAAGTTATTAAGATAAAAATGGAGGATTCATTGACATGGAAAAGTGAATGTACTAGAATAATTCTGTTAGCGATAGCTAACGAGATATAAATTCAGATAATCCCTCTTTTGATAATCAGGCACTTTAATCGGTTATTGAAAGGGGATTTTTGCGTTGAATGGGGGAAGACGAGAGGAGTAAGCAAAAGATAATAAAGTTTGGGAAATCTTCTCTTTTAAAATGTTGACTAATGGTCATAAAAGTGTTATACCATAAATGACCGATAGTCAATAATTTCAATGGAGTAATAGTATGAAAAAGATTTCTCGAATAATTGTCAAATTAAGATATCTGATACTCTTGGTTGCAATCGGGCTCCTTATCCCGGCTGCGATCGGATATATAAATACGAGAGTAAACTACGATATTTTGTCGTACCTTCCCAAGGACATCGAGACTATGAAGGGGCAGGATATCCTGCTAGATCAGTTCGGAACCGGCTCTTTTGTCCTGTATGTGACTGAAGGTATGGAGGAAAAAGATGTTGCGGCTCTGAAAGCAAAGATAGAGCAGGTGGATCATGTTGAGAACGTGCTCTGGTACGATTCTCTGATGGATCTGTCGATACCCATGTCGATGCTTCCGAGCGATGTATATGATGCGTTTAACAGCGGAGATGCGACGATGATGTTCATTGTATTTGATGACGGAACATCCGCCGACACAACATTGGAAGCAGTAGAAAATATCAGGAAAATTTCGAATGACCAGTGCTTTATGAGCGGAATGAGCGCTATAGTGGCCGACCTTAAGAGCATTACAATTTCGGAGACACCTATATACGTTGTAATGGCGGTTGTACTTGCTGTGATAGTTCTCTCAATCACAATGGATTCCTATCTTATTCCTGTGTTTTTCCTTCTGAGCATAGGAATGGCGATAGTCTACAACATGGGAACCAATGTGTTTAACGGAGAGATTTCTTTTATCACTCAGGCGCTGAGCGCGGTACTTCAGCTCGGAGTCACCATGGATTATTCGATATTCCTGTGGCACAGCTATCAGGAAGAACTTGAAAAGAATGACAACAGAAACGACGCGATGGCAAATGCCATAGCCGCAACATTTAAGTCTGTTGTCGGAAGTTCAATTACATCGATCGCAGGCTTTTTGGCGCTCTGCTTTATGACGTTCACACTTGGAACGGATCTCGGAATAGTAATGGCCAAGGGTGTAATATTCGGCGTTGTCGGATGCGTTACCATTTTGCCGAGCATGATACTTATCTTTGATAAGGCGATTGAAAAGACAAAGCATAAACCTCTTTTGCCCGAATTCGTAAGAATACCGAAGATGGTGGCAAAGCATTACCTTGTATTCTTCATCATCTTCCTGGCACTCATATTCCCTGCGGTTTACGGAAACAACCGCACTAAGGTTTACTACAACCTGACGGATACGCTTCCCGACAAGCTTGGAAGTATACAGGGGTCAAAAGAGATTGATGAGAAGTTCGACATGAACTCCGCGTATATGATCCTTGTTGATAAGAACCTCGACAGTGTTTCCATGAATAAGATGATAAAAGAGCTCAAGAATATCGACGGTATCATCTCAGTGCTCGGAATCGACGCTATCATGGGACCTGCATTTCCGAAAGAGTTTATTCCTGAGGAATATTTCGATGCGCTCGAAAGCGATGATTGGAAAGTAGTTCTTTTGACCACCGATTACAGAGTGGCTTCAAACGAGATAAACGCTCAGATTGATGAGGTTCAGCGCATAGTAAAAGGATATGACAAGAAGGCGATGGTTGTCGGAGAATCGCCTTGTACCAAGGATCTTATAGATATAACGGATCATGACTTTAAGGTTGTAAACGCGGTTTCTATCGGATTTGTGTTCCTGATAATCGCACTGGTACTTAAGTCTTTGTCACTTCCGTTTATATTGGTTGCGGTAATTGAATTTGCGATTTTTGTAAACATGGGAATTCCTTATTATACGGGAACGGTCATACCTTTCATATCATCAGTTGTCATAGGAACCATCCAGCTTGGAGCTACTGTTGACTATGCGATTCTGATGACTACGAGGTACCTGTCGGAAAGAAACGCGGGACATGATAAAAAAGAAGCGACTCTTATTACGCTGACTACCTGTATGAAATCGGTAATTGTCAGTGCACTCAGCTTCTTTGCGGCAACATTCGGTGTGGGACTTATATCCAGCATTGATATGATCGGATCTCTCTGCGGACTTATGTCGAGGGGCGCGATAATCAGTATGTTTACTGTTTTGCTGGTGCTTCCCGCAATGTATATGATATTCGACAAAATAATAATAAAGACTACACTTGGCGTGAATCCGGGTGTGAGTTCGCAAGAAAAAATGACAGATTGTATAAATAAAATAGCGTGAGGAAAGAACTATGATCAGAAAAAAACTAATTAAATCATTATCCCTTGCCCTGGCAACAATGCTTGCGATCATGACGGTTGCCTGTGGTGCAAAAGAAAACGATAGCGCTGCGGATACAGCGAATGCAGAAATATCAACTACTGCAGAGGAAGATAAGCTTACGGACAGCCTTGCAAACAGTATCGGATCTTCTGATGATGCCGGAAAAGTTGAGACGGTATATGTAAATGCGGATGCAAGCGGCGCGGCGAACGATATTATCGTAAGCGAATGGCTCAAGAACGACGGCTCTGCTGAAATTGCGGATAAGACAGAGCTTAAGGATATCGTCAATGTGAAGGGCGATGAGACTTTCAAGGACAACGGAGACGGAACTCTTACATGGAATGCGAAAGGTTCTGATATTTACTATCAGGGAGTTACGGACAAAAAGCTTCCCGTAAATATGAAGATTACTTATACGCTTGACGGAAAAGAGATAAAGCCGGAGGACCTTGCGGGAAAGAGCGGCAAGGTGACTATCCGCTTTGAATATGAGAATACCGATAAGCAGACCGTTGATGTTGATGGAAAAGAAATCGATGTATTCACACCTTTTGTTATGATGTCAGGAATGAAACTTGACGGCGATAAGTTCTCAAATGTTGAGGTTTCAAACGGAAAAGTTATATCGGACGGCGGCAATTTCATTGTTATGGGTGTTGCGGTTCCGGGATTAAAAGACAGCCTTGATATATCGGAAGATAAATGGGAAGAGCTTGATGACGAGGAACTTGAGAAAAAGCTTGGTAACAGCTTTGAGATTTCGGCGGATACAACTGATTTCGAACTTGGAATGACTATCACAATGGCAAGTTCCGATATTCTTTCTGACTTTGGAATGTCAGATCTTTCAGGTTCAGACAAGATAGACGATCTGAAAGATAATATGGATAAATTAAATGACGGATCGAGTGCCCTGGTTGACGGTTCAAAGGAACTTAAGAACGGGACCGGAGAGCTTAGGAACGGTGTATCCGATCTTTATGACGGTACAAAAGAGTTCAAGGACGGCACAAAAGAGTTATTGAACGGAACGGGAAAGCTCTCCGGAGGAATGAAAGATTTCTATTCCGGAATTGTTAAATATACAAACGGAGCTCACGATTTAAGAAATGGAACAGCAGCTTTGGAGGAAGGAATTACAGCCGCAAAAGACGGTTCTTCCACACTCAGAAAAGGTATGGAAGATGCAAAGCTTGTTGAGAATGCAAATGCGCTTGCAAAAGGCACGGAGACTATGGACAACGGAGTTAAGCAGATGGCTCGGATGGCATCATCTCTTTCGGATCTTATCTCTGCATCGTCTAAGCTTAGCGATATAAAGAATGCATATCTTGCGACACAGTCTTATCTTCTCGGAAGCGGCGATCCAACACAGGGAGCCATTGCTTGTCAGACTCTCGGTGTTGATAAGAATACTCTTGATGCTGTGATCGCTACAGGAAAACCTGCTCTTTCAGCAGTTAATCCGGGATCTGTTGCACCTGTTACTTTTGAATCAATGCTTGTTTTGACAGCAGATTTTGGTGAACTTAATCATGGTGATAACTCAGGTGACGGAAATGAAGCCGGAGGCGATGATAAAGGCAGCACGGATGGAAATGCGGGAAGCGGCTCTGATAATGCCGGAAACTCAGGAGATAACGGCGGAAATGCAGGCGGAGCAGAATCGGGTTCAGACAACGGCGGAAACGCAGGCGGAGCAGAATCGGGCTCAGACAACGGCGGAAACGTAGGTGGAGCCGGTGCAGGTTCAGACAACGGTGGAAACACAAGTGGCGCAGGTACAGTGACAGATAACGGTGGCAATGCAGGCGGAAATAACGCAGGTAACACAAACTCAGGAAACAGCGGAAATGCAGGAAGCAACGGAGCCGGCGCAGGTGCTGACACAAATAGCGGTAATGCAGGCGGAAACCCTGCTACAGCAAATAATACAACCGGTAATAATACTGCAAGCAATGCAGGTGGAGCTGCTGCTCAGAACGGCGCAGGAAGTGTTGCTGCCACTGCCGGAAATGAAGGTGGTTCACAGGTAAGCGCAGATGCACTTACGAGCAATATGAGCACAACATCACTTAATCTTAACGGTGCAGGAAATGGAGCAATCGATCCTGCAATCCTTGGAACATCTCATATTGTTACCTTGGACGGCAAACAGTACTATACAAAAGAGGAACTGGATGCTGCGGTTCAGCAGGCAATTGAAAAAACTAAGGAGGAAGTTATTAAGAAGGCGGAAGAAGAGGGCGCACAGAAGACGATGCTTATCGCGTCATATTCGGGATACCTCGCTCAGACCAAGGCAGTGCTTACATTCATCAAGCAGGCTCACCTTGATGTTCTTGCAAACCTTGATCCGGAAACACTTAATAAGCTTTCACAGCTTGATACTCTTGTAGCAGGTGCGGATCAGATAGCAAACGGAAATGCGAAGCTGGCTGAAGGAATTGAGAAAATTTATGGCGGAACGGTTCAGCTCGATCAGGGAATTGGTAAGCTCAAGGACGGTTCTACGGAGCTCAGAAAAGGAGCAGATAAACTTACCGATAATAACAAAGCCATCGTAGACGGAGCTACAAAGCTCTGCGATGGAACAAGTGAACTTAATGACGGAGCAGGCAAGCTGGATGACGGAGCAGGAGAGCTGGGTGACGGAGTCGGCAAGTTATTTGACGGAGTCGGTCAACTTGACGACGGAGTCAAGGAACTTGTAGACGGTGTTGTTAAGTTCGACGAAGAGGGAATCAAGAAGATATATGAAGCATTTGACGGAGATCTTTCTGATTTCTCAGACAGACTTTCGGCTATAGAAAAAGCAGGTGAGAACTACAGCACTTTCGGCGGCGCATCGGATGACATCGATAGCAGTGTGAAATTCATCATTAAGACTGACGGAATAAAATCTGATAATGCATGACACATGATATTAAATAATGATTTAATTAAGATGTGAAACTACGATTAAGCACAGGCTGTCTCGATATAGTGAGGCCTGTGCTTCTATTATTCTCAGAAAAAATAATCAAATTAAAAACGCTTCGCTGTAGCTGTGACCGATGCGCAGAACATTATGATAAAATAGTTATTAAGGAAAACATTTATCAATATCAGTTTTCTTAGGGAAGAATTTATTCATGAAGGGCTGTTGAAGTGAATAAAGATAATACTGTTTTTACATCGGAAATGAAAAAGACGCATACGATCTACATGCCCGATATGCTCCATTATCACAATGAGCTTCTTATCGCGGCTTTTAGGTATGGCGGATATAAGCTTGCAGTTGTGCCTGAGTATGAAAGAGTGCCGGAGGATACGTTCAGGTTTATTAATTCTGCGTATTGCACGTGCGCGATGGATATAATAGGCAATATAATGGCACATATTACTGAGCCCGGCGTTGACCTTGAGCATATCGCAATTCTTGAACCGCAGGCCGGAGGTGCATGCAGGGCAGGCAATTACTATGATCTGATCATTCAGTGTGTGAAAAAAAGCGGGCATAAGATTCCGGTTCTTTCCCTTAATTTCAGAGGTGAGGAAAGTCATCCCGGATTTAAGATAAATCCCAAGATGCTATTTGGCGCGCTGGCTGCAGTGTGCTACGGAGATCTTCTCATGAGCCTGTATCAGCAGATAAGACCGTATGAGAAGAACAAGGGCGAGACGGATGCTCTTTATCATAAATGGGTAGAAAAGCTTTCTGAGAATATCTTCCGCGGAAAAAATCTTTTTTTTAAAAATAAGATATACAAGAGGATTGTTGCGGACTTTAAGAATATCCCGTGTTATTCAAAAACTGAAAAAAAGCTTACCAAAGCAGGCGTTGCCGGTGAGATATATATTAAATGTTCGCCGATAGGAAACAGGCATCTTGAGGATTTTCTCAAGAATCATGACATGGATTATCGCATGGAAGGATTCCTTAATTACTGTATCTATGTTGTCTTCACAGAGCTTAAGACTGCGGAGCTAAATATGGCATCGAAAGCCGAGCTGAAAGCCTATAATATCCTGATAGGCCGTATGATAGCAATGCAGAATAGGATAAAAAAGCTTTTGGAAAAAGAATGTTTTACAGCGGACGGATCTTTTTATGAAATGAAGGAAAAAGCAAATGAACTACTAAGCGAGTACTATAATATCGGAGACGGATGGCTTGTGCTCGCGGAAGTTATCGATATGCTGCAGCAAGGATATGACAAGATACTGATCGTTCATCCGTTTGGATGCCTTGTAAGTCACGTCGCGGAGAGAGGTATTCTTAAAAAGCTCCGTCAAATGTATCCCGGAGCAAATATCAATACAATCGAATATGATTACGAGCAGTCTGAAACACTTAGGGAGAGCAGGATATTGCTTGCGCTGTCGTAAATTGTTTGGTTGTTGTCAGCCGTCGTACCGTTCGGTACGACTCATTTCTCTGTCTTACAAAATAATAATTTAATATGGACACATAAAAAACACAATTTTGATATGGAATAAAATTAAAAAAAGCGTATTATATATACTAGTACACTTGAATTTGGTAAACATGGAGGATATTATGAAAAAAAAGAGAATAAGAGCTATTTTGTTGGCTTCAACTATAATGATGTCACTTGCCGGTTGCAACGGATCAACTTCCGGAAGCGGTGAAGTGGAATATACAGAGGCAGAACTTAGACAAGCCGCAAGAGAGGCGATGGTAGCTACTGAAGATTCTTCAGCTGCTGCATCAAGTGTGGATGCGTCAACAGCTGCTTCTTCAGTTACAGATGCATCGGTGGCAGCTTCATCTGATGTGACTGCTACAACATTAGCAACTATTCCCGAAGCGGCAACATCAGCAAATCCTGATGCAGCTACAACAGGAGCATCAACAGCTGCAACTGCAGATGGCAGTGTAATTACAACATCAACTCAAGGACAGGCAGCACAGGCTAAATTGGCAGACCATCAGTTTGTATATAACGGAAATGAAAATTCTATCTTGAATGATATAGGAACAATAATGTCTAATCTCGGACGATATCAGTACAGAAATGCTGATTGTCCGGATCAGCCTTATTACGCTTATAAAAATGGAGAAGTCTTTTTTACTACCGGAATCTTAAAAGGAAGCAGGAACGGAGATGAGCTTCCTTTGGATATCTCGATATATGTAAAGAGTGTGCGTACGGCGCGTAATGTAGGTATAGGATCCCATGTGAGCGATATAAATAATGCATATAGTGAATGTAACAGATCGTCATTCTCTTTGGGTGGAGATTATGGTATACAGGTAAAATTTGATACGTACTCGATATATTTTTATTTTGATGGCAAAACCGATGTTGTATCATATTTTGTATATGAAAATGATGTCAATCTGAAAGCAATGTATCCTAATAAGGCAGATACCAAAGGAACAACACAGAGCTCGGTTACGCCCAATAAAGCTTCCGGTGCGAATTCAAATGCCACACAGGCTACAGCTACACCTGCACCTGCTGCAAACAACACAGCTCCTGCGCAGACAACAAACAACACTGCACCGGCACCCGCACCTGCACCCGCACCCGCGCCTGCACCTGCTGCAACTCAGAATAATGTAAGTGCTTCTGAGGGCGAAGTTGTGTACAACGGTAAAAAGCTTTCTATCCTGGACAACTTGTCAACACTTATGAATAACTTGGGACAGTGTGAAAAGAAAGATACATCTATAGCTGAAGAACCACGATATGTTTTTGATGCTAACAGCATAAATTTATATACATTTGTTAATAACGGCGAAGAGCTTCCTTATGATCTTTGTATCTACAGGCATGGAATAAAGACAAGTCGTAATATCGGAGTTGGTGATTCAAAAGATAAGATTATAGAAGCATATGGTGATCCTATAGAGGTGTATAGTTTTGATCAGGGATATGGATTCAAGTATAAATTTGATACATTCACTTTGTACTTTGATCTTGATTCAAATACCGACAGAATACGTTGCATTACATTTGGTAACAACGCTACAATAGCAAGAAGACATGCCGTTCATCCTAATTATATCGGAGATTAAAAGAGTTTTTGTTTTAGAAGTGGAGGAAAATCCTATATGAAGATAAAGAGAACCTTATTGATATTTGCAACAACTTTAGCTGTTACAGGATGTACGCCGATAGCTACAGAAGGTGATGCTGAATCTTTAGAATCACAGGAAGAGGCGGCAGCTGATGATGCAACTGCTGAGGTAGCTTCTGAAGAAGTGTCTTTGGCTGATGAAACTAATGAGGAAACAACAGAAGCGGAAGCAGAAGCTGCGGCTGTTGAAGCAGCAAAGGCAGTAGGTGAGCCTGTATCTGATGAAGAACTTAGTACTTTTACAAAGATGTTTACTGACGAAGGTTGCGATTATTTTGGATTCCTTTGGCCTGAATACAGCAGTCCCGAAGAAATCAAATGGGATCAGGCTATAGGTTGTTATACTAAGTCACTTGACTCAAAGCTTACCGATGATGAAAAGAAGGAGCTTTACGGTACTACCGATATAGAAGGTTACATCGTTGATACAGCGATAAAAAAGACCGATCTTAGCAAGTTTATCAAGGATCATACAGGACTTGATGTTACACTTGAAGCCAAGGATGTTCCTTCATGGCAGTATAATGAGAAATGTGAAGCATTCCTTGTAGGTGAGAATCCATGGGGACAGGATTCACCTATGTTCGATGGCAAGTTTGTTTCGGGAACAAAAGCCGGTGACGTCTACACACTCACATTCCAGCCAAATAACGAAAACTGGGGACCTGAAAATATACAGCCTGACAGAAGCATTACATTTACTAAGTCCGGCGATAAGCTTGTAATAAAGTCAAACAAATATATAAGAAACTAAATAAGCACTATTATGCAGCTCATCTTAATTTTCAAGGTGAGCTGTATCTTTTTAAGGAAAAGTAGAAAAAACATCACGTAGCTATGGTATGATATACAAGGTGAATGAATAATGCTGGTAGTATTGGGAAAGAGTTGCAATATATAGAAAATACAGAAGCAATAGAAGGTTCAGATTAACCGGTATAACAAAAACAAGGTGGAGGTAACAAAATGAAAAAATTCAAAGGCTACATGCATGGCATAAACCTTGGGGGCTGGCTTTCCCAGTGCAATCATACAAAGGAAAGATATGATAATTTCATCACTGAAGATGATTTCAAAGTAATAAAGTCATGGGGGCTTGATCACATCAGGATTCCCGTTGATTATAATCTTGTCGAGGATGATGACGGAAACTATATAGAGGACGGATTCACATATATACAGAGAGCAATCGAAACTTGCAAGAAGCTTGGCCTTAATGTGGTCCTCGATCTTCACAAGACATTTGGCTACAGCTTTGATGACGGCGAGAACGAATCAGGCTTTTTTGACAATATAAACTATCAGAACAGATTCTATAAGCTGTGGGAGCAGTTCGCTCAGAGATTTGGAAAGTATTCGGATATACTGGCTTTTGAGCTTCTTAACGAAGTTACCAAAAAAGAGTATTGCGAAAAATGGAATGATATTTCTTATGAATGCATCAGAAGAATAAGAAAGATCGCACCGAAGGTAAAAATCCTTGTAGGCGGATATTACAACAACAGTATCGAGGCGCTCAAAGACCTTGCGGCTCCTTATGATGAGAATATTGTTTATAACTTCCATTGCTACGAGCCCCTTATTTTCACACATCAGGGTGCGCACTGGATCGAGAAAATGAATGACGATTTCAGGATGCCTTATGATTCAACATATGGCACATATATTGAGAATAACGACAGAGAGCTTGACCACATAACGGGTGATATGTCATCATATGACAAGCAGGAGCTGATAAGTGCGAAGTTCTTTGATGATTATCTTGCAGAGGCCGTTAAGATCGCGGAAGAAAGAAATGTTCAGCTCTACTGCGGAGAATACGGAGTTATAGATAAGGCAACTCCGGAGGACGCACTCAAGTGGTACAAAGATATCTGCGGATGCTTTGACAAGTACGGAATCGGACGTGCGGCATGGAGCTACAAAGAGATGGACTTCGGACTCTCGGATGAGCGAATGAAGTGCGTTATCGATAAGCTTATCAAACTGCTTTAATAATATATAATGTTGAGATTCAGGGGGCAAAAAGTGATTTTTGCCTCTTTTGATGTGAAAACATAAAAAAATCAAGCGATAGAGGAGAAAGTATGAAAAAGAGATTTTTAGAATTGGCATTGGTGCTCACAATGATGTGTACCGCAGTATTTGGTTGTGCAAATAATGGCGCGAAGGAAGCAGGCGCGGAGGTAAGCGCCGAGGCGGGAGCTGAAGGCAGTTCATCAGAAAATGCATCCGCAGGTACATCAGGCAGTTCGTCGGATGGCACAGTGCAGAACGGAAAGACCGACAGGAGCGGTAATCCCATCGAAGTTCCTGAAAATGTAGAGACCATCATATCTATGGCACCGTCTACAACACAGATTCTTATTGACCTTGGACTTGGTGACAAGATTGTTGCCTGCGACACATATTCTTATGGCAGTTATTCAGCAGATCTCAAAGCTGATATTCCTCAGTTCGACATGATGACACCGGATCAGGAAAAGATTGTTTCACTGAACGCCGATGTTGTTTTTACGACAGGAATGAGCGCGAGCCACGGCGAGGATGTATTCGCTTCGGTAAAAGAAGCAGGAATCTGCGTCTGCGATATACCAAGCAGTGCGAGCTTAGCTGATATTGAAGCAGATATTCTTTTCATCGGAGACGTTGTAAAAAAGAATGATGAGGCAAAGAAAATCGTAGCTGAAATGCAAGATAGCATCGCTGATATAAAGAATGTAGCAATGAATATAAAGGATGATCAAAAGAAAACGGTTCTTTTTGAGCTCTTTACACCGTCTGCCGAGTCTCCTACAATCTACACCGCAGGTTCAGGCACATATATCACCGAGATGATCGAGCTTATCGGTGCTGAGAATGTTGCGGGAAAAGAAAAGGATGACTGGCCGGCACTTACAGAGGAAGCAGCGATCGCGATGGATCCTCAGGTTATTCTCACTGCAGATATGTATACTGATGATGTTATAAACGTACTTCTTGGAATGAGCGGCTGGGAGAATGTAACTGCGATCAAAGACAAAGCTGTATATCAGATTGACAATGACACTGTGAACAGACCAAACCACCACGTGGTAAGCGCCATGATTGAGATGGCTAAAGCTATTTATCCCGAAGTGTACAAGGATCTGGAAGATCCTTTTGCAAATGACAATGCAAAAGAGGAAAAACCTGCAGCATAAGATATGAATACAAAGAAACAGATAAGAAAAATCTTTTTTATCATATTGATCACTGCTATATCGCTGGCGCTGTGTATATGCGCGGGGAGCGTTCTTCTTTCCGCGCGTGAGATGGCGGACATTCTTGCGTATAAGATGTTTGGAAAGGCGCTTCCGGACGCGGCAAACGTCTCTAACGTTTCAATCTTGTGGGAAATCAGGATGCCAAGGGTTTTCTGCGCTTTTTTTGCGGGAGCTGCGCTGTCTCTTAGCGGAGCCGTGATGCAGGCGGTTCTTCAGAATCCTTTGGCTTCGTCCTACACGATGGGCGTTTCTGCGGGGGCATCCCTTGGTGCAGCAGTTGTGATCATAACAGGAGCCGCGGGAAGTGTGCTTGGATATTTCCTTCTTCCGGCAGCAGGCTTTGGTGCGGGACTTCTTACGGTTTTCCTTGTGATAGCTTTCGCGGCGAAAATTGACCGAAACATGCATAACAATACGCTGATACTCTTTGGCATGGTTTTTTCACTTTTTGTAAATGCGATGCTTACGATACTCAGCACTCTTTCGAGCGAGCACGTGCAGAGACTTATCATGTGGCAGATGGGCTCTTTTTCGGGGAAAAGATGGGTTCATGTCGCCGCACTTTGCATTTGCACGTTAATAGGCGGATTTCTTCTTATCTTTTTCCACAGAGAGCTTGATATCATGACCTTTGGCGAAGAACAGGCGATGAGCATAGGTGTCGATATTAAGAGGAAAAAGACAATGCTTCTTGCGATAGCGTCATTTCTTACCGGAGCGGCTGTGTGCTTTTCGGGGATCATCGGATTTGTGGATCTTACGATTCCTCAGATCGTGCGAAAGATATTTGGCGCAAAGCACAGCGTGGTCCTTCCGATGTCGATGCTCCTCGGAGGTGTATTTATGGCACTTGCCGACATGGTGTCGAGGACGATAATGGCACCGAGAGAAATCCCTGTCGGTGCGGTGACTGCTATGATCGGAGTTCCTGTGTTTGTGTGGATTTATTTCAAGGGGAGGGAGTGAGTTATGCTGATACGTTGTGAAAATGTCATATGCGGCTACGGCAGAACGCCTTCCGAGAATCCTGTTCTGAACGGGATAAATCTTGATATCGAAGAGGGCAAGAGCTATTGCATCCTCGGAGCAAACGGATGCGGCAAAACGACGCTTCTAAGGGCACTTTCGGGAATGCTTCCCTATGAGGGCAGTATAAGTCTTGAGGGCAAGCAGGTTTCAAAGCATAAGCGAAAAGAGATCGCATCCAAGATGGCCATGCTGAGCCAGATCTCGCAGATCTACTTTTCATATACGGTCGAGGAAGCCGTGATGCTTGGAAGGTATCTGTACGCTGATAATTTCCTCGGAATTCCGGGCAAAAGAGACAGAGAGATAGTTTCCGAGTGCATAGAAAAGAACGGGCTAAAAGATCTCAGAAACCGCCAGATAAGCAGTCTTTCGGGCGGACAGATGCAGAGAATGCTTCTTGCACGTACAATGGCG
>Ga0247609_10004328_pt1 | contig 14163 bp, 15 predicted proteins | sample 172DNAGHGlowgp2_FD_193487 | JGI IMG/M metagenome (GOLD analysis project Ga0247609, IMG submission 193487) | Sheep rumen microbial communities from Palmerston North, Manawatu-Wanganui, New Zealand - 1728 DNA GHGlow gp2 | ecosystem: Host-associated > Mammals > Digestive system > Stomach > Rumen ...
CTTCCCCAAGGGGCAGGTGTTCTTCGTCCTCAGGGAAATAAGCATTCTTGCGTGATTCAGCCACAATATAGATGGCTTCTTCCTTGCTATAGGGATTCTGCCCTTTCACAGCCACATATTTAATCTTCGGGCCTACGCACAAAGCGGTATTCGAAGGCAGTGTCCAGGGCGTCGTCGTCCAGGCTAAAATATAAACCGGCAATCCCATCTCAAACACCTTCACAAGGCTCTCAGGGAATCCCTCCCCCTTGGGGGAGCCGGAGGGGGCCATTACGCGGAACTGTGCGGTCACCGTTGTGTCCTTCACATCGCGGTAGCAGCCCGGCTGGTTCAGCTCGTGGCTGGAGAGGCCGGTGCCGGCGGCGGGGCTGTAGGGCTGGATGGTGTAGCCCTTGTAGAGCAGGCCCTTCTCATAGAGCTGCTTCAGGAGCCACCACAGCGACTCGATATACTTGTTGTCGTAGGTGATGTACGGATGTTCCATATCGACCCAGTAGCCCATGCGGCGGCTGAGGTCCTCCCATTCGCTGGTGAACATCATCACATTCTCGCGGCACTTGCGGTTGTAGTCGTCGATGGAGATGGTCTTGCCGATGTCCTCCTTCGTGATGCCGAGTTCCTTCTCCACGCCCAGCTCCACGGGCAGTCCGTGTGTATCCCACCCCGCCTTGCGGTGGACCTGGAAGCCCTTCATGGTCTTGAAGCGGCAGAAGGTGTCCTTGATGCTGCGTGCCAGCACATGGTGGATACCCGGGTGGCCGTTGGCCGAGGGAGGGCCCTCGAAGAACACGAACGAGGGGCAGCCCTCGCGCTCGTCGATGCTGCGGTGGAACAGGTCCTCCTGGTCCCACTGCTTCAATATCTCATGGTTCACCTCCGTGAGGTTGAACTTCGAATATTCAGGGAATTTCTTACTCATATCACTTATGCTTCTGTTAACCTTGATTATATGCGTGAATATATGGTCTCTATAAAAACGGCGCAAAAATACACAATTCATGCCGAACAGCAAAATAATTTATTATTTTTTGTGTGCCCGTGTGACATTTTACGCCCCTCATTTCCATTTTCCACGTTTCATTCCGAGCGCGAGTATCAGTAAACTCAACCGCAACATTGAATTCGTCCTGTTGCAACATTGAATTCGCCTTGGTCTTCACGCGTTTCTCACTGGTGAGAAAACCATTCACACCCTGCTGCGTTGGCGTTTTCACCTTGCTGAATCGCGCTTCGATGCATGGTGCACATGATTCAGCCCATTCACAACGCTCATCAAACAGCCAAGCAGAAGGGCAGCTCTCTCCACGGAGCTTTCTCCTTCCATTCTTGGATAAGGTATTCTGGTATCATATTTCGTCTGTTTCTATTTCTTGGTTGACAATCACCTTCCATCTGCTGTCAATCATCATTCCGTCAGTTTGAGGCTTCGCCTGCTTCAGACGAATCTTTCGGAACACCTTTTCCTGCTTTTGTGCCAGCATCAGCAGATGGTCTGCCAACTCATGTTCCTCAATCAAATCAAGCAGATGGCCCAGGCGCTGAATCACGGGTGCGTTGAAGAAATCAAGGAGTTCTGCATTGGCTTTATCGAAGCGCATATTCTCTGCCAGTTCCATCAAGACCTCTGCCACACGGCTAAGTCCGCCCACCTTCTCTTCATTAAGCACTAGGTCAAGCGCAGTCAGCTCTGGCGACGAAACGTTCATGAACCCCATCTGCGTCTTCACCTGCTTCACGTAGGCCAGCGGGAGCGGATTGCGAAGCGTGAAATCAAGCCTTACACCATTCTTGATACCAGAGCGTATAGGCGCACCGTTCACTGTCACCTGAAACACCATAGCGCGCTGATGCCCTGCACCATTCAACGCAGCAGCCGACAGCAGAGACACGTAATAATCCCTGCCCAGATGCTTCATCAGCCTGTCAATATAGAACGATGGTGGCACCTCACCCCTCAGACGATACTCCGTAGGCACCGTTACATAGAAATTCTGCCAAGGGGAAACAATCATCCCCTTCTTAACCAGCCTCGACAAAGCCGTCCTCAGACTTTCCTCAGTTTGCGACAGCCCTTGCGCCAGCACATCTTCCTTAGTAAAGATATACTTGCCACGTATCATTTGCTGATCCACCCAATGTTGTAAGCTGTCCGTTTGCATGACAATCCGCTGCTAAAAATAAACTGTTCCTGTTTACATTTGCATTTCGGCTGCAAATATACGCAATTATTTGGCACCAACCAAAATTTTCGTCAATTATTTGCCGTTCCGTCGTTATTTGTCTTCCCTCATCCCTATTACATCTTCCTTCATCCATCTTCCACTCCCTCGCCTTACCCTCTATAGTCCCTACGCGCAGACACTGTAGAGGGTTAGCGTAGAGACTATAGAGTTTAACGCAGTGCGGTGCGAAGGCGGTTGCCTGTGGGTCGCACGGCGAAGTGGAGCCAGATGGCGCCGCGGGCGTTGCGCTCGATGAGGAGTTCATCGAAATCCTCACCGCTTTCATCGCTGATGTCCAGCAGGATGACGGCATAGCGCAAGGCTTGTTCCATACCGCTGACGCGAATGTCGGCGGCGCAGCCGGTGAGGTGGTTCGAAGTCGGCGCACCGCCCACAGCTTTGTTCACCGCCTCGGACCTGAACCCACTGTTAATCACTATTGGCTCGTCCTCACTCCCCTCCCGCCGCAGGCTCCCCCCTCGCCTTTCGGAGAGGGGGTTAGGGGGTGAGGCTCTTTCGTAGCGCTCGTTGTAGCGGCTACGCAGCATCTCCAGCCAGCCACACAGCCGTTTCAGGTTCTTCACTTGTGCCTCATTCGGCACGTTCTCTATCTTCGCACTCGTCTTCGTCATCTCCGCGAGTGTGAAATGCTCAGTTAACTTTGTCATTTTCAATTTCCAATTTTCATTTTTTCATTTTTAACTTTTCACTCCCCGCGCTCCCCAGTCCTCCCCCCCACGGGGGGAGTTAGAGAGGGGCTTCTTATTCACATTAATCGGTGTGCTCTTAGGGAACGCCTCGCTGTAGGCCTTGTCCAGCGCACGCAGGTTGACTTTGTTCTTGCTGATGCCCAGGGTGACTGACACAATGGCGCGGAGCAGTTCGCGGTGCGGACGTGGATAGAGAGAGGGCGGCGGCAGGATGTCCCACCCGCACACCTGCTCCTCGTCATCCTGTGCGGCGCGTTGGCACACCTCCCAGATGAAGTCATCGTTGGCGCGCAATCCGAACCACGTCTTCAGCACCCTGCGGATGCAGAACCGTTTGCACTGCCCCCAGAGCAGGCGCCTCGTGCGCTCCAGCCGTAGCCAGAGCTCCACGAAGCATTCTTGGGTATTATCGATGTTCATATAGTTATGAATTGCTTAATGACACTCATGACACATGACACTCGTGACCATAATTATACATTATCAATTATACATTATCAACTTTCCTATATCGTCCTGCCTCCGTCTGCACGATGAGGCCCTGTTTCTTCCAGTTCTTCAGCATCTGACGAACGGTGTTGCGCGACACGTTGGCACCCTTCACGCTGACGCTGTGCTGGAAGGCTCCCTCGAAGCCGAATTCCACGTCCAGACGCTCAAAGATAGAGTCGTTCTTGCCCATGCGCTGGCGGTCGCCCGAGCCACTATAGTCACGGCTCTGAAAAGCCGCCTCTATGCGGTCGCGGAAGAAGTAGAGTGCTGTCTCCATCAAGTAGTCGGCTATCACGTCGTAAGCCTCCAACAATTGCGGTGTCTGAGCCTTCTGTAGCATCGTCTGCCATAGGTCTGGCTTCTGTTTCAACAACTTCTCAGCACCACTCGCGCCATGTTTTAGGATGAGTTGTTCGGCCACCTTGCAGAGCATCAGACAACAGGTCATGCGCTGTGCCGTTACGCAGATGCGGAAACGCTGACGGGCGCGCACCTTATCATCGTTCTTCATTGTCTCCAAACGCTCGTTCTCCACCCATTCGCGACCCTTTGCCTCCAGCTTAGGCAGTTCCACCACGCCCTGCATCAACGGCAACAGATGTGCAATCTGCTGGATGCGTTCCTGCTTGCGGTCGGTCAGCACGTAGGGCTTGTCCTCCAATTTCGCAAACGTATTGTCGGGTGTGCGGGCAACCGCGATACGGCTCTGAAAACCGTCGGTATAGTTCGATACGACGCGATAGAGGGCATCGGGCGTTCCACACATGCAGACATTCCACAGGAGATGCTCGATATGGACGTTCACCGCGTCTGCCGAGCGAGCCTCGCGGTCGTATTTCGAACCGTCGTAACTCTGACGCAGCATGACGGAAAAGTCGCTCATGGCCGACTTCCATTTCTGTGCCACCGTATCGGCTTCGGGGGTGAACGAGAAGGCGTGCTTGCCCTCCGTGTTAGCCAGTCGCTCAGCCAGGTTGGCCACCGTATTGTTAAGCGGCAGACAGCGCACCGGCAACTTCGGCTCTTCGGGTTGTTCCTTCTTGTTCTTGGCGGCACGTTTCTTCCGGCGCCAATCTTCCTCCTGCTGCTGATACATCATATCCAGAGCTTTCACCTCACCCAGCCAGGCATCAATCACGGGATCAATCGAACCCTTTCCGCTAGCGAAGTCACCGGCGATGTAGCTGATGAGGTTGAGACCCTTCTTCTGACCGTGAACGTCGAGTGTTACACCCGTTGCCAGCATACCGATGGCGGGACAGATAGCTGTCACCACAGGCATCGACAGCGAAGGGCCGACGGCCTCAATCGATTCGCGCACACCTTGCGGCATCCGTGGCAGACGATTGTAATAGAAGCGGTCATCCTCCTGAACTACTTCGTCCAAACCCTCGCTGTTAGCGGTGTCGATACCCTCGTTCATGCGGTCGCGACGCACCTCGAAGAGCACATCCTTCAGTCGCTTGGGCATCTGTGTGCGCTTCTCCGACAGAGCCGAGTCGATGCACTTCATCTTCTGCGTCTCAGAAAAGCCGTCGTAGCAGGGAATAATGGCATCCATCAGTTCGCGGTCGAAGCCGCAGATGTGGCGCAGGTTCACGGCCAACTCGAAGGTCAGCACATCACGGTTCGTCCTGACGGGTTCCTTGCCCTCGTTGTAGAGTTCCCACCACTTGCTGATAATCTCCGAATACGGAAGGCCGTTGTATTCCTGAGGTGCAAGGGGCGAGGGGCAAGGAGCAGGAGGAATGTTATGCTTTGAGTCTCTAACGAGCAAGGTATCCTCTTGCCCCTCGCTCCCTGCACCTTGCTCCTCTATCTCGAAGATTTCATCGTCGAGGTAAATCAAATCCTCTTCGCTATCCGATGTCGTGAAAAACACCCTTGTAATATCCTTGGCCCCAGCATCATATTCCACCTCCAAAAGTTCACTTGCCCATTTCAGATTATCCTCCTGACTCAGTTCTGGGCGACGTTTGAACACTAGATGATAACCACCCTTGCGGGCACTCGTCTCCAGCATCAGCAACCCAAGTTCATCTTTCTTCTGTAGGATGCGCTCTTTCACAACTGGCATCTCCTCTGGTGTGATATGGTCGATGTCCATACCCACAGTGGTGCTCATACGGGTGCTGCCTTTCAGCGAGCCATCCTCATTGGGCAGACACGAGTAGTTCATCTGTATCAAGCGATGCTTCTGCCGTTCGTCACCCTCGCGCACGGTCTTCAGTATAGCCTTCTGCTTTTCCGTACCGCGAAGTGCCAGATACTCTTCTCTCGAGAGGACGGGGCGCATCATCTTCGCCCCATCCTGATAGTTAATTACGTGTACACTCATAGCCTTACCACTGTGTTTCCGTTTGACGTGTCTTGATAAACGCTGCCTGCTCGTCCGTCTCTTCGCGGAAGAGCGATTCGATGAGCGCCTTGTCCATTCGCTTGGGGAAGCGCAACTGGAAGATGACATTCTCCAGCGTCTCCTTTACCTCGCCGTGAGCCGTGCGGAAGAGCGTGTTATAGCGACTGCCGCTGTCCTTGGCGTAGGCACGGAAATGGCTTGTGCCGTCGTCCTCCGTCACCATGCGACCCTTCTGACTGGCACGGTCGCCACCGCTCACGATGTGCTGTCCTGCCTCAAACCCGCAAGGGTAGATGTTGATGTTACCGTTCTGATTGAACACTGTCTCTGTCTCCATCTGGAGATTCTCGATAAAAACGTTCTGCTGTTTCATAATTGAGTTGAATCTGCGAGAGAAGTTTTCGAGAAAGGCGCCTACATCATTGCTGATGCTCAATTGATTCCCTCGACCTCAACTCAGGTTAGAAATTATTTGTTTAGTTTCACGATGTCAGTTGCTAAGATTTCCTGATACGTCTGCCCCTGAAAATCGTGCGTAGAGAAACGAAGGGTTGCTATCACAACGTCACCCTCGTAGAACCTGCACCCCGCCAGATTGCCCAGCATCGTGCATACAAACTCGTTCTCAAACTTCGAGCCGCCCAGTTCCTTCAGCACGATGTTGCACTTGCTGATCTGTCCCGACTCCTGTTTTGAACTCTGTACGCTGAAGGCCTCGCCCTGGCGCACTACCTTTAAGATTTTTGTTTCCATTTTTGTTTAAAAATATTTGTTGATATTTATTTGTTTTGGCACAAGTGCCGATAGAGTTAATTTGTCGATGAATAGGCAACCTTGATTGGGAGTATTTAGTTCTCCGTGTATGCTCAGGTTCCACATCTTGTTTAATAGCGTCTCTGGAGCCAAGTTGAAGATGCCCATGTCAGAGTCATCACGTATATACATAGGAATTTTTTGTCGTTGGCGAGGGGTTTTGACGCTAACAATAACCTCTCTGCCTTTGAACAGCATTTCACCCCAGTTGGTGCAATACTGTTGCGAACGTCCTACTTTTAGGATTTGTCCGCTGATGGTTTTCGAATCTGTTACATTTCTCATTTTTAATATTACCCGCTATTATGGGTTACCGAGTGCAAAATACTGGGTAATATCCTATTAGGCCAAATGTTATTCGAATTAATTCACAGTACAATAAATAGTTGATATTTAAATAGTTAATAGATAATATGACTAATAATATGATTTAATTCCATATTATCCATCGCTACATAACAAAAAATCGTCTGTTTCGTAAGCGAAGCAGACGATTATGATAACAATTCCAGTTAGGGAAACTACTTTAACTGGCTCAAATAGTTGGTTACAGTTCCTGGAGAAAGCCCTACAACAGAAGCAAGCGGTTTTGCCAAGAGATTGTCAGGTAGTTTGCCGAAATAACCTTCTTTCTTCAAATTCACCACATACTGACAGAAGGTTTGCTTTGACTTTGAGTTCTCGGGATAGCACAGTTCTAACAAATCTTCAAAGTCGTTTTTTTGTTTATCCTGTATGTGCTTAATCAGTTCGTCTTTCTGGATGACAATAAGCACTTCTGGCTCATGCACGGCAGGGGTGACACGCTCGTTGTTCCACTTCTTATACACTTCGTTGGCAAGTATGATAATTTTATCAACAAAGTCTGCAACGGCTTTCTGTTGAGGTGTTTGCAATGCTGTTACTTCCTCTTCCACTGGTTTCTGCTTGTTTTTTTCTATCAGGCTCGTAAGTTCTTCCAGCTCCCATTGCAACTCGATGAAATAACGGTCAACGCCTTTCCTACGGTAGAACATTCGGGCAAAGTTCTCTGGAGTGACAGCTTCGTCTAAGCCGCCACTATGCATCCGAAGTTTCCACAACTCCTTATAACTTTGCATATTTCTAATCACCCCTTTGTCATCATCATCTTCTTCTTTTCCATTGAGCCGCTCATATAGAAATTCTTCGTATTCTTCAGGTGAGAGTTTTCTTCCAATATAGCCTTTGTTAATACGCCATTCGCTGATGGATATTTCTAATTCCTCATGGAATTGCAAAAGGTATTCTTCCTTTGCTTTATTATACTCTGTAAATGGGAGTATTGAATAATACTTATGAACGATATTCTTGTCGTAGACTTTATTCAAGCCCTCGAAATCGCCAGTACGAATATAATATATATCCTCAGCCTCTGTCATGAATGCATTCCGCAATAGTTCGAGCGATGTTCGTAATTCCAATTGTATATCATCAGCAGTTGCTGTTTCTGCCTTTTGTTGCATACTTACGATGAAAGTCAGAAAGTCGAATTTATTTGCATCTCTTTTCTTAGGCGAATGTATTTCCCAATTTTTAACTTCTTCTACGCGCCTATTTCCTAGACTCAAATTCTTCCTTGCTCTATTATATACCGCACGATCATAATAGTCGGAAGAATATGTGTTCTCTGATTTTTCGTCGAGAGTTTCCTTCGCTTTTCTAAATACAGTATCGTATCTTTCAGATTTTGCATTGCCAAAATTGTTTTTCCACAAAACAGAATTTATTGCAGAAGGTGTAGAAATATTATTGTTGTCGCAACATAAAGAACCTATTCCTCCTTGCCTCAAATCTCGATACTCATATAGACCTGGCATAGCATCAAGTCCCTCAAGACCTGCCATATCTGCCAAGTCGGTGTTCCATAATATTGCGCTCTCCACATCTTTCAAATTCTGATAGAAATCAGCAAGTTTATTTTGGAGCTCTTCAACATCAGCGACATCTTGCAGGCACTGTTTTAGTGTTCGTTCACTGAAATATTCAGAAAGTAAACTCTCGCGGTTTGCGAAGAATAATCGAACATATTCATAAATTTCGGCTATTATCAAGAAGCTACGAAACTTGAACATTGGAACTAATTGATCTTCGCCACCTTCGCTTACCAAGTATGCATCATCAAAATAGCCATGTAATTTCTCAAGCAAGGATTTGGCTCGACGTTCGTGAACGTTAATTTTTTGCTCATTCAACTCCATAGCTACCTCCTTTTCTCTTTAGGCATCTGCTGAACGACTTTTCCTTCCAACAATTTGCCGTTCACATGCTTGTTACGCTTAACACCTTCACGACTCCACGTTCCCCATTGCTTGAAGAAGAATGCGATGTCGCTGGCATCGGCCTGACGCTTCACGTTCAGCACCCATTCTTCCTTCATCGGACGTGCCTGAGTGCCGCTCTCACCACCTACGATAATCCAGTCGATACCCTCAAGGTTCATGTCGCCCAAATCCTCTAAAAGCGGCTCGCATGACAGGAATCGCACCGAAGCTGGAAGATGTCTCAAGTGGTCAATGCGGAAACGTGTCCGCTGTACTTCTACAGTCACGCCCAACCATACATTAACAGGAATGTCATGCGTCTGGAAGTACTCTTCCATCCGTTCGGCTCTCTTGGTCAGTATCTGATAGCGATGCTGTGGTGTCTCGCGTATCACCTGCATCACCTTGTCAACAAACGCGAAGGGTACGTCCTCATGGAATAGGTCGCCCATTGAGCACACAAAGATGTTATGCTGCCTGCTCCACTTCTTGGGTTCGTCCAAATCCTCTGGGTGCAACGTCAACTTGAAAGCATTCTTATACTTTACTTGCCCCATACCCTTCAATCTTCTGGCCATCACTTCCGCATAGCAGTGAACGCAGCCCTCAGACTTCTTGGTACATCCTGTTACAGGATTCCAAGTCTTATCTGTCCATTCTATCTTCGTTTCTGCCATACGTTATTCCTTAAAAGTTACTATACACGATTGCGAAATCAGCACGGATGCCTTATGATTCTTTCCATCGGTGTATTTTACGTCCAACTTACCTTCGTCATAGAGCTGACGGAAAGCAATAAGATAATGAGTATATGAGTGTAGACGACCTATCTTCTGGTCATCGTTGAAGAGTTTTTCCGTAGCGTATGTACCGCCCTTGTAGGTATTCAGAAGTTCCCTTTTCAGCTTGTCGATATTCTCCTGTTTGAAATCTTCAGCAAACATCGTTGCGGAATCAATGGTCTTCGGGTCAAACCTATAGGTGTTTACACCGTCCATTCCTCCCAGCACAGTATCTACATTGGAATATCGACTATATACACGTTTCACCAAGTCAAACCCTTTCGCTCCCTTTGTAATGTGCAGCAAGTAATGGCTTGGAGTCATCTGGTCTTCCTCGCGGAACTGGAAAGCCGTATAATACACCATACCGCCGAGTATCCTGCTGAACTCGTTAGCCAGTTGGTTGATGATGTACTTGTGGCGCTCTTCGACAGAACCCAGCAATTTTTTATTGTCCCTTACCTCGTTGTAGGTCAGAGGGAAAACCACTTTCAAATCCTCTTGGAACAGTTTGTTTTCAAAGGCAGCGTTCAGACGCTTGGTGTTGATGAAGATAAACACCTCGTTGCCCCATTGCGTCAGGAACTGTGTCAGCACCGGCGTATTGATGTGCTTGTAGCCCCAAGGGTCGATAAACAGCACCGTAGGGCACTCGTTGTAGAACCCCTGCATGGTGCTCCTCGTTAGAAACGTATCTATCTTTGGCCATTCACCAAATACACGATTGGCAAAAAACGGCTCATATCTGAAAGTGCCACTCTGGAAGAACTTCTCAAAATTCTCCTTCAGTTTATCACCAAATGCCATATCGTTGAACACCATCCACACTCTGTCACGCAGAAACGGGTCTTCGTAGCAGTTCTTGGCCACCAACAGTGGCGTTGACCAGCTCTCATCCTCATAGATGCCCGGCCCTGCAAACATATCGAAGTATCCGAACCGCTGGGGCGTGTGTCTGCGGGAGATAATCCTGCAGTACTGTGGAAAGTACTCCGAGATAATCGCTGCCTTCACCCGTGAAGAGTCCGTCTGTGTCTTAAAGAAATCCTTATTGTCAGACATTAGCTATTACACTTAAAGATTAGTTATCGTCATCCAAGTTTCTAAGCCCCTTGATTGCCTTGTCAAAATCGCTTTCTAATAACCGCATTTCCCGTTCACGGTAAATCTCAAATTCATGTTCAGCCTTTTCTATAGCTTCCTGATGCGAGATGGTGCCATTCCCTACCAATATGTTTTTACGTAGGCGTATAATCTGGTCATCGAGAGCCTGAATCCAGTCGGCCATCGTCATTGGGTTCTGTTCTAAGGCCTGAAACTCGGCATAGTCGAGAAATTGTGAAGTAAGCAAATTAAGTCGCTGGAGTTCCAACTCTGTCAAATAGTTTTTTGCGATCTTTACGTCATCTCGCGTAACATAGTTTCCTTTAAAATTAGTCATACCAACTAAAGGTTTCTCGTTGTCCACTCGTTCATAAATTAGCTCTGCTGCTGTGTGTTCGTGTACTGCATAGTGCATCTTGTTTTGAACAGTAGCAAAGAATAGTTTGGTCATTTTTGACCTCGGATCGTAATCTGTAGAGGTTGCATAGATATCGGTTACCTGCTGGTAGAAGTTACGCTCGCTGCTGCGAATGTCACGAATGCGCTGCAGCAATTCCTTAAAATAACGGCTACCGCCTTGCTTCAACCTTTCATCGTTTAGGGCGAAACCTTTCTGAATATACTCATGTAAAATACGTGTTGCCCAGCGCCGATAGCGGACGGCAACAGCAGACTGAACACGATAACCCAATGCGATGACAACATCAAGATTGTAGTGCAGTACGTAGTGTGTCTGAGTCTTACCCTCTATAGCGCCATGCGGAGTGGTTGTTCGGAATTTCCGAACAACCACCTCCTTGTCTAACTCCTTGTCGTTGAATATGTTTGTCAAATGCTCACTCACATTCGACTTGCTCGACTGGTATATCTCCACCAATTGTGCTTGAGTCAACCATAAATCTTCATCAGCGAAGCGAACGTTCACACTTACTTTGCCTTCATCATCTTTGTATAATATCAGCTTATTTTCTTTGTTCATGTTGTCTGTCAAATTAATGTTAAATCTGTGGGCAAACATTTGTTATTCGATACAAAACGCCTTCCTTGCAGTTTTTGTCGAACCACAAATTGACAATATCATTGCAGATGCTATCAATTTTAAGTTCGTTCGTATCCCGATGAGTTTCTGAATACTCGTTAATCTCCATTTCAATATTTTTCATCATATAATCGTGGGCCTGGTCATATCTGCAAAACAGCATATTCTCATGCTCACCATTTAATGCTCCATTCTCGCTAACATTTACGAGTGTGAACAGATAATAGTTATCACTACTTTTATTCATTCTTCAGTTCATTATTGCATTAGACAATACTCATTGTGATACTTGAGGAATGGTTGATGCTGAGGTTCCACGCGGACAAGGGTGATAGAGTCATCCATATTCAACAATTTCCTTTCTGAAACAGGAAAAAAACGAGAATAAATAATGTAACCTCTGCTGTCAAACGAAATATAGCCCTTATCAAAAAACTTATCATAGTTTGGCAGCAATAACAAACCATTATAAACAGACAACCGTTCTTCATTTGTACTGTCCTTCCATGGCTTTATATGGGATGCCACCAAACAGTCACACATTCCAAATTTGGTTATTGAACAACCATGCCAATGCTCTATCAGGCGATTTCGGAACAATCCCTGACCGATTCTAGCCTTAACTATTGCTTCACATTCTGTTTTTTCAATAGTTGTATCTTTTTCTATACGCTCTACCTCGCTTAACACCGAGGACTCTTGAATTTTCTTATAATCAGCAAGAATGAACTGACGGAATTTCCGCAATGCAGAACGAAAGTTTATCAAATCTCTTGGCGTATTGTAGATATTTCGAGAATTAAGAAGTTCGCGTTCCCTCTCGATGATAGCATCTATTTTTGTTTCATCAATACGATCAGAAATAGGATAATTTTTGGACAAAAATTTTAACCATGACATATAGTTAGTTCGGGAATGCTTATTGATTCCACCCAACGGAGAGGACAGATAATGATAAAAATCGCTTTCCCATTCTGAGAATATCAGGCCAAACTCATCCATGTCGCTTTGTTTTTACAATGTTAATAATATCGTCCTTGCTTATGGGATACATAACGCCATTATATTTCGCAAACAACTCGACATCTTCTTTCTCTTTAAAAAGTTCCACAACATCAATCTCAAGATGTGCGGCAATTTTTTTTAGGGTATCGAGAGTTGGAGATATGTTGCCGTTGATGTAATTACTAAGGTTTGACTGACTGATACCAGAGGTAGCAGCAAAGTCCTTCAATGTTATGCCCTTTTGAGACAAAATTTCTTTTAGTCTTAGTTCCATATAATGAAAATTTGAGTGCAAATATAGTGTATTTCTTGCTAAAATCAATAATTTTTCATAAAATATATATTAAAAATAAGAATTTACTTGGATGGCATTATTATATTTAGTATATTTGCACAATAAAATTATTAAAATAAATATCGATATGATTTCAGAAAATTTACGTAAACTACTTTTTTGTCTCATAAAGAATGATGTCATTGTTACATCCTGGGGGCTTACGGATATAAATATATCCGAATCGAAATTAATCTTCAGCGTTAATGGATTTAAGTATAGAGGTAAAGTTAAAATAGAAGTCTCAGATTGTACAGACTTCTACAATATCTATTTTGAAGGGAATGATATGGAAAAATGCGACATAGTACAAATTATTAGTTTTTTAGATATGAAGATAGAGAATGATGTAAGCAACTACCATAAGCTCTCTCAAAAAATATTTAAAGACAACAGCATGTGTCATTAAGGTCATTAGGTCAAGAGTGTCATTAAGGATTTTGAGTTGTGAGGGGGATTTCCGGCTCATAATAATATAAATTCTTTATATATATTATGCGGACTTTGCACTCCGAATTGCTTAATGACACTCGTGACACATGACACTCGTGACCGCCCACAACTCCATAAATTTTTTTTGAAAAAACTTGCCCCAACATTCGAAAACCGCAATGACAATGTCGTACCTTTGCAACGCAATTGGAAATGATGAATGACGATTGATGATTGATGAATACAAGTGAAAAATGAAATGCACCATGCATCGAAGCGCGATGCACCAAGGTGCAAACGCCAACGCACCAAGGTGCATAAAAATAGAGCACATTTTGGCCAAATGTAATATAACCTAACCTAATCCATTAACCTAATCCCTCAAATCATGAAGAACACACTTAAGTATTCCCTGCACATGCAGAAGAACCCCGCTCATCCTGAAGAGCCCGAGAAGGCGTACGCTCGCCTGCAGCTCAACGGCGTGCTCGACATCAACGCCCTGGCTGACCACATGTCCAACCACAACAGCATCTACTCCAAGGGCACCATCGTAGGCGTCATCACCGACATGTGCCACTGCATCAAG
>Ga0247609_10004329_pt1 | contig 14163 bp, 24 predicted proteins | sample 172DNAGHGlowgp2_FD_193487 | JGI IMG/M metagenome (GOLD analysis project Ga0247609, IMG submission 193487) | Sheep rumen microbial communities from Palmerston North, Manawatu-Wanganui, New Zealand - 1728 DNA GHGlow gp2 | ecosystem: Host-associated > Mammals > Digestive system > Stomach > Rumen ...
TACTAATAATGTTGAAATATATCTATGCAAAGAACGAGACAATTACACAGATAGAGTAAGAATTGATAACATAAGCACAATAACTATAAATTATGATGTAACATATATTTTGGTTTATTTTCCAAGTGGAATTAGCTTTAGTAATCAAACAATTCAAATTATGCTTAACTCTGGCTTATACACATACCCACATAGTGATTTCAACCAAAAGGAACATATAACAAATGATGAAGCATTATTGCTTAAACAAGAGGAAGAAAAGTGTAGGAATTTGTTACCTAATAGCAAAGGTATTAGTGGAAGTAGTCAAACTGTTTTAACTGAAGTTGTAAATTTACCTATTGGCACATATACAATCAAGACAAGTGGTGGCACATATAGTGGTGCTATGGCTATAAATGTTGTATATGCTGATGGAACATCTGGTGGAAATATTGTTGCTGGTAATGTTGGAACTGCTTTAACTTTTACAACTACAAAAGTAATTACACAATTTTCAATTTATTGTAATAGCACAATATCAAATGTAAACTTTATGCTTAACAAAGGTAGTGAAGCCAAGCCTTATTCAGAGCATTATGGCGAGTTGGTGCATAAAAAGGATTTGCCAACAAAGTTAAGTGATTTAAATGGTGATTCAACTCATAGACTTGTTACTGATAGCGAAAAAACTTTATGGAATAGAGAACCATCTATTATTTTAGATTCAACCACTCGTTGGATTGATATTACAAATGGTGCATGTTGGGAACTTATATTTTTAACAGCTAATTCTGTCGATTATATATTAAAAGAAAATGTAAATGGTTCGTGGACAACAATGCTGAATACATCAAATAAAACTAATTCTTTTACAATATATTGTAGAAGCGGAAGAGTTTATTTAAGAGAATTGGTTAGTGGAACTCAAACTCAATTTAGTTATTCTGGTTCTAATAGAAATAGAATAGGACTAACAGCTAATTCTGGTTATGCTGTTTTAATTAGATTAACAAATAATGTGGATAATGCTAGTTCAAATATAGATTATCAAGAATAAGGGAGGTAACATTTAATGCAATATAAAAAAGGTCAAGTAAAAATATTGTCAAATACTCACACAGGTCGAGAAACCTATGTTGATTTAAATGATGTGGTTTTATTTCCTGCAACAGAATCAGAAATTAAATTAGGTGATTATCTTGATTCTTTAAATAAAACAGGTCAAGGAAACACAAAAGAAATTAAAAAAATTAAAAAGGTTATCAAAGACTTAACTCTTATGATTAGTCGAGTAAATTTAAAATAAAAAAAGGAAGGTAAATTAACAAGATGAAAAAGATTAAATTTATTTTAGCTGCATTTGTATTATCATTAGGATTCTTATTTTGCTTTTGCTTATCTGTATCCGTAGATGCTGAAGAAGTTGTAGAAACTGAAACTACAGATCAAATTAATGTTGTAGGTGTTTATGAATACAATGAAGAAGGCAAAGGATCTGCTAAATTTACATTATATTCAGACTATACATTTGTTGCTGAATTACATGATTTAGAAAAAGATGAAACCATAGAAGGCAATGGAACTTACATTCTTGATGGTAATGTTCTAATCCTAAATACAGATAATGGTGTTTTAAAAGTTAAAGTTAATGGCAATAAGTTAGAACCTTATGCTGAATCAGAAGAAATTGAAGTTGTAGAACCAAATTCATTTTTAAGCCATTTAAAGGATTTAAAATGGGATGAAGCTGAAGCAATCTTCACATTTATTGGTTCTTATTTAGGAATTGATTTTATACTTAAAGTTATTATGTCTGTTATTGTAATTGTCTTTAAATTAAGAAAAGATGAACAACTTAAAATTTCTAAAGAGGCTTTAGTAATGGCTGAAGTTGAACATAAACAAAATGAAGAAGAATTAAAAAAGCAACATAATGCTGAATTAAAAAATCTTAATGATGAAATGCAAAATCTTAAAAATGAAGTTAAAGAATTTATGAACAGTCAAACAGATAAAATTGTTTCTTTAACAACTGATACAACTAAAGAAATTGCAAATGGTTTATCAAAAATATCTGAATCTTTAAAAGATACTGAATAGGAGGTGTTCCTATGTGGTTTAATAGTATCGAAAATTGGAGTCAAAAAAAATTAAAACTTAATTTCCTATTTTATGGTTTTATATATTTAATTTTTGCTTTGGTAATTCCTGTTATCATTGTAGGAGTTAAATATAACCTTATTAAATCAAGTTCTGTAAGGCTTACAGGTGTAGGCTTAATATTAGTAGTTTGTATTGCTGTTTTCTTGTTAAAGGGTGTAAAAAGGCTATTAAACAAGTTACCACAGGATGAACTTAAAGAACAAAGGTTTAAATTTACAATTCAGATGATTTACAGCTTGATGCTTCCTATTGGAGGCATCTTGCTTGTATATGCAATTAAGCAAAATGTAATTCTTGCATGTGATACTATTTCATATTGCTTATATTCAATTATAGGTGCGATTGTTTTAGACCATTTAACATTAAAATATTTAGAAGTTGAATGGGATTTAAGAGCAGAAGCAAAGCATCAAATCCAGATCAATAAAAGAATAAATACATTAACAGGAAGTGGTAAATAATGGCTGATTTAAGTGCTAGAATGAATAGAATAATAGATGATTCAACAGAAAAGGCTGCAAAGATTGTAAATACCTATGCAAAGCCAAAATATATTGCAGCTATAATTGAAATAGTAATTTCATCAATTGCTATTATTGGTATTCAAGTTGTTGCAATGGGTTTCGATTTTTCAAAATTGGCTCAACCAGAGTTTTGGGCAAGAACTTTAGCATTAACAATCTGTATCTTTTTATTATATAGAGCTGTAATCAATGCTCGTTATGATAAGACAGCTTCAAGAGATAATGTTTTAGAAGCTAAAAAAGAATATGATGAATTGAATCAAAAAAAGGATTTGGATTTAAAAGACTTTTTGAATGAATTTAATTTGAATACAAAAATTGGGGTTTATGTTGGTAAAATAAATAAGCGTATAAATAAATTAGAACGTAAGCGTATAAAGACATATAAATTCAAGAAAAAAGAAAAATTAACTACTCAAATTGAAACTCTTAAAAAAGAAATTTCTAAAGAGCGTATAGAAGAAATTATAAACTATATTCATGTAAAGTATTATATGGTTTGGTATGATGACTTCCAAGATGTAGAGCGTGTAGGTGGCAATGGTAAACTTAATACTAGAGGAAACCAATCTTATAAAAGAAATTTTAACAAATATTCTGTATGGTCTATTTGGTCTTATTTCATTTGTGCAATTATACTTTCAATGTCATTTTGGACTTTTGGCGATACATCAACTATAACAATTATTGCAAATGTATTGTCAAGTTTAATTATGATTGTTACAAGAATAATGACAGCTTATATTCAAGCTGATAGGATTTATGATTCTACAATTACAGCTTCATATGTATGTAGAAGTGACATTTTGAAACAGTATTTTGCATGGCAAAAGAAACAAGTTCAAGAATCTAAAAATAATCTGATTGTTAAAACAGAAGAAGAATCTGAAATAAAACCTATTTTGCTAGGAAGTCAACCTGTTGCAATAATTGATAAGGATGTAGTATAAAAAAGGGCAGAAATGCCCTTTTTGTCCATTTTAGGACATCAAAAAATAAGTATAATGGAAGTGTGAAATGAAAAATTTTATAAATAGAATTTTAGATGTTCCAAAATTAATCAGAACAATTTGGTTTATATTATGGATTATATTAATAATATTACTTGTTATGAAATTTTGTTTTGGCATTTGGTATCCAATAGTGATAAAGAATGAATCTATTATGGAATTTAATTCATTTATAAGAGATAGTTGGATAAAATATGTAATACAAGTTGTTTTCTATTTTATTAGTTCAAACATTTTATATTTGATAACAACTATTAAAAAGAAATATGGCTCTGTTTTAGAAATGTTAATAATCAATGTCTTAATATTATCAGCATTTTTGTGTAAGATGTATTTTGAAATATTAGGAATATTCTTCGAATTAATATTTTTAATTGTAGTTCCTATTGTATATATGATTAAATTTAAAAAATATTATAGATTTAGTTTTAGATTATTGTATCCTGTGGTAATTCAATTATTAATATATTTATGGATGCTTAACATATTTTTTATAAGAGATTTAGATACAAACAAGATAAATAATGAATATTTTATTTTTGGATTTGTTTTACAATTAGATTACTATATATTTATAATCATTACATGGATAGGAGTGAGTTTTATGGGATTATGGAGTGTATGGATTTTTAGCAAAGACATTACAGTTTTAAAGGCAGCTAGAGAAAAAGAATTAGCTAGAAAAACACCAAATATGGAAACAATCGCAAAGATTGATAAGCGTATTGCAGAATTAGAAAAAGAAGGTAAGTAATTTTTTATGTTATGGAAAATTAAATTAAAAAGTTTAATAGCTTATTTAATTTACACAACAATTCTGTTAACAATATCTTATTTCTTAAATAGATTTTTCCAAATGTTAATATTTGTTTTATTCTATGAATTTATACAAAATTGTTTTAAATACAGGTTTCACGCTGATACAATAGTGGCAGATCCAATAAAAGCTGTTAGGCTTTGTAAGGTAATCACTATTGTTGTTGAATTAATATATTTAGCATTTTGTAATGAGTTAGACATTTCTTTATATAGTAATCTGTTTGTAGTTTTCGTTATTGCATTTATCAATTGTCTACTCCAATTTTCGATTGAATCATTTTATTCAAAAGATAATTGTTTAAAGAATAAAGAAATATTATTAGATTTATGTAGTAAAGCAAATTTATCTGAAAATGCTACAAATAGAATGATATTAAGATACATAGAAAATAAAACATATGATGAAATAGCAGATTTAGAATGTATAGATGTTGATTCTATAAAGAGGTCTATTTCAAGAAGTAAGGCAAAAATATTTAAAGGCTAGGTTGAAAAAATCTAGCCTTTTTTTATTTGTCTATTTTTATTTTTATGATTGTCACTTAAAGGACATTAATTTTAATTATAAAATGCAACCAGAGAAAGAAGGAACTTACTATGGCAAATTATAATTATTCAAATTATCCTTATGGAATGCCCTATTATATGCCTCAAAACTTTAACAATTTAAATAATAACAATATGATGCAGAATCAGATGCAGCAACCACAGGCAAATAATTATTATTATGTTAATGGTTTAATAGGTGCTAAATCATTCCAGCTACAACCTAATCAAACTGTAATGCTTATGGATAGCGATAGTCCAATGTGCTATATGAAGCAAACAAATTCTATGGGTCAAGCCACTTTAAGATATTTTAAATTAGTTGAAATATCTGAAGATGATTTAAAAACACCACAGGCACAAGGAAATCAGCCAAATGTTGAATATGCTTTAAAAAGCGATTTAGAGGCTTTAAATAAAAAGTTGAATGAAATATCAAGTAAATTTGAAAAGCCTTCAAATTCAAGTGAAAACAAATAAAAAGGGGTGATTAAGCATGGGTGGTAATCCTTTTAATAACATAAATCCTAGCAATCCTATGAATTCAAATAGGATGGGTCAAGCCAGAAACATGATTAATATGTTTAGAAATTCAAATAATCCTATGCAGCTATTTCAACAAATGGCTATGTCTAATCCTCAATTGCAGCCAATTATGAATAGGATTAGACAAGGACAAAACATAAATGATATTTTTCAAGATGTATGTAAGCAAAGAGGAATTAATCCTCAAGACATCATGAATCTTATAAAAGGTTAATAACATCTGAATTCTAGGCAAAGATGATTATTATAAATAATTAATTTTAAGAAGGAGGAAATAACAATGGCTACTATTGATGGTGTAATCGAAGGTGCAACTTTAGGCTCTGGTTCAAATGTTGTTTATCCTTACCCACCTTACTATGGAAATAATGGCGGATTTGGTAATGGGATGGATGGCTTATGGGGTCTAATCGCACTTGCAATCGTATTTGGCGGATTCGGTGGTAATGGTTTCGGTTGGGGTGGAAACAACAATGGAAACTATGGCAATATGATGTATGACATCAATGCTAACACAAATAGAGGTTTCGACCAATTAACTTTAGCAAATGGAATTGATGGTGTTCAAACTGCAGTTGCAAATGGATTTGCTAATGCTGAAGTAGGTAGATGCAATCAAACAACTACATTATTACAATCACTTAATGCTTTAGGAACTGCTCAACAAAATTGTTGCTGCGAAAATAGATTAGCTACAGCTGATTTAAAGTATACAATTGCAACAGAAAATTGTGCAGATAGACAAGCAGTTCAAATGGGTGTAAGAGATATTATTGAATCTAATAATAGAAATACTCAAGCTGTATTAGATAAGTTATGTCAACAAGAAATTGATGCAAAGAACGACTTAATTGCAACTTTAAGAACTCAATTGAACATGGCTAACTTAAATGCTTCACAAGTTGCTCAAACTTCACAAATTCGTGAAGGTCAAAATGCAACAATGAATGCTTTAGTTAACGAGTTACGTTCTTGCCCAATCCCAGCACAACCTGTTTATGGCTCACAACCAATATTTACTTGTAATGGCGGTTGTGGATGCAATGGACAAAACATTCAATAATTTAAGAAATTATTAGGACTAAATATCCTGTTATTAAGATTAATTATCTTGTTAATTTACCAGAGGTATAGGATTAAGTTCTATACCTCTTTCAATTTTTAAAAGAAAGGAAATGAATAAAATGAGTTTATTAATTGGAACTAGAAATTTTGCTAATCAAACAGCATCAGAAAATCAGATTTTATCTTTAGGTTCAGTCTATCGTAGATTTTGTAGAAGGATTAATGGTGTAAGAACTTTTGAGTTTGATAACTCTGAAGTAATTCTACAACAAAGTGGTATTTATCATATTACAGTTACAGCAGTAGCAAGTGGAGCTGAAGCTGGTGACATTACTCTTGCTTTATATGAAAATGGAGTTTCTGTTCCGGGAGCAATTTCTACTGAAACAATTACAACACCAGATACTGAATTAAGAACATTAACTATTGATTATTATGCTTTAGTTGATTCAACTTGTGTATTAGGTTGCAATTCAGTTGTAAGTAAAGCTATTACTCTTGTTAATACAGGTGTTGAAGCAACCTATACAAATTTAACAATGAATGTAGAGAAGGTGCTTTAATATGAGAAGAGATAGAAGAAACCAATATATGCGAGATAGAGCAGAACGTAGAATGCAAAGAAGAGATAGAACTTATGATGGAATGGATTATGGCTATGATTATGCAGAATCTCGTGGTAGATATGATTCTGCAAGGGGTAGAGATAGACAATACCGCCAAGACCATAATATGGAATATCAACAACCTAGAGAACCTATGGGAATGTATTATGATGATATGATGGATTCTCGTAGAGGTTCAGATTATCGTGGTGATTACAGAGGCTCTGATTATGCTATAAGAGGAATTGGTAGACCTCGTGAATATAATCGTAGAGATAGAAGAGATTATCGTGATTATGCTGAAGATGAAGAGTATGATGAAGAATATCATGAAGATTTAAAAAAATGGACTGAAAAATTAAAAAGATATGATAGATTTAATATGCCTAAAGAACAGTTGATGGCATCAGCTAAACAAATGGGTGTAAAATTTGATGACTATGATGAAGATGAATTCTATGCAGTTTATCTAATGCAAGTTAGTGATTATCCAACAATTTCAAATGAACCTCATGTATATTTAGGAATGGCTAAATCTTGGTTAGAAGATAAAGATATAAAAATCGAACCAAGTGAAAAGTTATGTAAATATATGTATGAAATTGCAATGGCAGAAGAATAATGTTTGTTTATTTTAATGCTAATCCTAATGATGAAAGAATAGGTGACTGCGTTATCAGAGCAATGAGCCTAGCATTAAATATAGATTATGATACAATTTTAAAATTATTAGTAAATAATGCTAAATATTTCAATTGTGATTTATTGGTTAAAGATTGCTATGCCAAATTATTAGATGATCTGGGTTATGAATGTTATGATGGTAGGGGATATACTGTCAAAGAAATAGCTGAAGATTTCTTTAATAAAAAATTATTATTAAGGATTGATGGTCATTTAACCTGTGCAATGTATGGAGATGTTTTTGACACATGGAATACATCTAGCGAGATGGTTGATTGCTTTTGGATAATTGAATAAAACTTCATAAAAAAATAAACCGACTGATAAAAAGGTCGGTTTTTTGTTTTGTCCAAAAATGACAAAATGCAAAAATTTGCAAAAAAAGTGCAAAAAAGTGTTGAAATATTTGCAAAAGGTGTTATAATAATAGTGTAAGTTGATAAGATAAATGCTAGGAAGCCCGAAAACAAAGAAACAGGCGGTATGTAAAAGACTAGAATAACGGAAAGATAGAGAAACGAGATAAGACCTTTAAGGCACTGCGGTTGTGATGAAATGGTGCTTATCAATTTACATAATTTGGAGGAATATAAATATGAAAATAACATTAAGATTATTATTAGAACAACAAGTAATAGATGAAAATCAAAAAGTTATGATTTATAGACTTAAAAGAGATAATGGGATTGAATGGGTAAACCAATATAAAGGTTATATTCGTGATTTAAAAGATAATAGTATGCTAGATGATAAAAGCATATCAATATCTGAAATACAAAAAGAAGATAGATTATATTTAAGAAGAAATGATTTTGTAAATAATTATATTGGTATTTATTTGGAGGAGATATAAGATATGATTAAAATTGATTTGGAGATATTACAAATTTTACTTGAAAGAGCAAAAAATGGTGAAATTGAGCCTAGTGATGTTAAGTTAGACAAATTTGATGGTTGGGTTACAGATGGCGAATATGATTATTGTTTAGTGGAGGAAAAATAATATGACATTAAAGTTAAAAGGTAATTTCAGAGAAATTAATTTAGATAAAAATTGTAATGATAATATGAGAAAAGATGTATTTTATAAAGTATTTAATGTTATTACAAATAAAACTATATTATTTAATTTTTATGATTTAGCAAAATCATTTATCAGTTCTCAAGAGAATCCTAATCAATGGAAGATTGTTGAGGAGGTAATGTAATATGATTATTAATTATAGAGGTTACACATTAGTTTTAGATTTTTCAAAAAAAGGGATGTATGTTCCAACTTTAGTTAAGGAACTAAATTATCAGTTTAATGATATTGCTCAAGCTAAAAAATATATTGATGGGATGTTTGGTGAATAGATATGACAAAAGCATATAATAGTAAAGGCGAATTAATCAGCACTAATCTTGATTATTATGTATATTTGGAAGGCGAATGTTTCAGATATTTCAGTAACAAAAATAAGGCTCTTGAATATGCAAAATTTTTAAGTTCTTGCAAGGAAAATAAAAATGTTTCTGTTACTGAAGAAGGAAAACAAATTGCTTTATTTAATACGCAAAGGAGATAACATTATGACATTGATACAAAAGTTAAATAAAGAATTAGCAAAGGTTAATTTAGAGTTTAAACAAACTAAAGAATTAGCTGAAAAGTTCAGAGGTGTTCTCGTTGATAAAGAACAAGGCATTGAAATTAAATATGAAGTTCCAAAAATATTACAATGGAATAAAGTTAATTCATTTGCTCAAAATTGCAGATCACACATTGATATGTATATTCAATTAAAAGAAATGAAAGGTGGAAATCAGTAATGAAAACTATTGATATGAATGCAAAGCAATACACTAAAAAGGAAGATTTAATAAGGATTAATAATGAACTTGCTGAAAAAGCTAAAAAGGGATTGTTAATGCCTTTAAGACAAGAAGCAGATCTATTAGAAATTGCTGAACCAAGCATTAATGGTATTTGGGATATATTCCTAAATGATAAAGGTATTATTACTAAAATAGTTTTATGGTAGGGGGTGAAACAATGTATATAATTGATACTAAAAGTGATAATAAGTATTTTATAGTTATTAATTGTGACACAGGTTTTCCAATTAAGATTGCTAAAAGTTGTAATGATTTAGAATCAGTTAAAAAATTAGTAGGAATAGTTAATATAAAGGAGATTATCAAATAGGAGGAAAAATGAGTATTAAATATTTTATGAATGATAGCCCTGTTACTATAGATTGGCAACTCAATGAAGAAAAAAAAGAATTGCAGTTGATTCTAAATAATAAGACTGAACCATTAATTATCAAATTAAATAAGAGTAATTTATCAGCTGATGATATTGTTGCAAAATACAAAAATAGAATTGTAGGTGTTGCTAAACCCTATGAAATAGGAGTTCTTAAAAAAAGAATATTGGCAGATGTTTATAAAATTAAACATAAGTATATGGAGGATTAAAGAATGCAAAATTTAAACACTAATAAAATTAAAGGATATAGAGTTATGATTGGATTAACTCAAACAGAAATGGCAAAGGAATTAAATATGGGGTTAAGAACCTATATTACGAAGGAACAAGACAATTCAAAATTCACATTATCTGAATTAAATGATATTGTTGATGTGTTAGTTAAGCATAAATTAAATGTAAAAATTGAAAATTTATTATAATTGATTTAGGAGGGATATAAAATGATTACAAAATTAGAAATAATAAATTTTAGAAACATCAGTCATATTTGTTTAGATTTAAAAAAATGTAGTATTTTAACAGGAGCTAATGGAATTGGTAAGAGTAACACTTTAAATGCTGTCAATTGGTTAATTACTAACACACTACTTACTGACAAATGGGGTGTTGGCGAAAATGATTTAAATAGTGTATTTAATATAAACTACATTAAAGGGCAAGACCCAAGTGTAATAATAACATTAGATACAGGTATTACATTTGAAAAGAAATTTAAAAAAGGAAAAGAAGGCAACAATGCTGAATATTATATAAACGGCATTAAAGAAAAATCTAAAAAGGATTTTGAAGAAAGTCTATATAACAATTTGAAATTTAAAAAGAATTTAAAATGTGAAAAGGATGTAAATGAATTAAGGCTTTTTACAGATCCATTGTATGCTTTGCAAAAGCTAGATGCTAAAGCATTAAGAAGTTTGTTAGTAGAACTTGGATGTTCTGTAACAAATGAAGAAGTATTTGAACTACATCATGAATTTGACGAATTAAAAAGTTTTGTTCCACAATTTCAAAATGATTTTTCAAAAATGAGAACATATTTTAAGCAAGAGAGAATAGAACTAAATAAACAATTAGAAACTATCCCATTGCTTTTAAAAGAGTATGCTGGAGAAGATTATGACCCTAGTGAAAAAGAAGCACTAGAACACGAAAAGCAAAAAATATTTTCTAAAATAGAATCTTTAAAAAATAATTCAAAAGCTGCTACTGAAGAATACAGAAATAAATTATCTGAAATTAAGCATAAGAAGGATTTATTCCTTGCTAATGAAAATTCAAAAATCACAATTGAATTAGCTAAATTAGAGGAGCAAAAGAAACAAGCTATAAATGAATCAACTTCATCACAAAACGAGGAATTAAAGGCTATAAATAGCAAAATTCAAAGCAAAAGTGAAGAATTGTTATCTTTGAACAATAACAAAAAAAGTTATGAAACAATAAGAAATAATTGTAGAGAGATTGCTCAAAATTGTAAAAAAGAAACTGATGAATTGGTAAATGAATCAAAAGAATTAGATAAAAAATTATCTGAAGTTAGTAAGCGTGAATTTATAGGATATGTAACATGTCCTAAATGCGGCCATATATTTGTAGGTGACCACGAAGCATTGGTTTTATTCACTAAACAAAAACAGGATGATATAGCAAATATTAATTTGCGACTATCTAATATTGAAATTGATATTAAGAAAAAAGAAAAATTATTTAATGAAAATTATCATAAAGGTTTAGATGCTAAAATCGAAGAGGAAAAAATTGAAAAGAGAATTTTTTACCTAAAGGATGAAATAGATGATTTAAATGTTCAAAAATCAAATGTTTCTGTAAAGCCTGTTGACACATCTAAAATTGAAGAATTAGATGCTAAAATTAAGAATCTAAAAGATACAAAAATTGATATTTCAGACTATGATTCACAAATTGAAAAAATTGAAAGAAATATACATCTTTTAGAACTTGGTGAAGAAGAAAAAATTAAAGAAGAAATTAATGATTTAAATTTAAAACTTCAAGATGTTGAAACAAAAATCGAAGAACAATATAAAATTAAATCTAATGAAGAATTAAGAAATAAAACTTTAAAACAACAAAATGACATTACATTTGATATTAATAATATTGAACACTTAATTGCATTAGTAAATAGCTTTATTCAAACAAAAATTAGATATATTAATAAGAAAGCAAAAGAACTAACAGGAATTGATTTTGTAATGTTAGAAGAAAATTTAACAAATGATGGTGTTAAAGAGGTTTGTTATGCAACAGTTGATGGTGTTGAATTCGGACAAGTAAACACATCTAAAAAATTAATAGTTGGTATACAATTCATTCATAAAATTAAAGAAATTCTAGGTTCAAATAACCTTCCGATTTTTGCAGATCGTTTAGAAGGCTTTGATGATATTGAAAAAATTAGAAACTTAACAACTGAACAACTTATATGCACAGTTGTTGGTGATAAAGAACAAAAAGAAATTGTAGTTATTTAGGAGGATATAAAAATGGAAAACAATTTACAAGTTCAAAAATCAAATGGAGCAATTACAACACCAAGCAAAAGAACACCATTCAGTGTTTTTATGCAAACAACAGGTAATAAGTTAGTGGCTAATACATTAACTGACCCAAAAAGAAATCAACAATTTGTAGCTAATCTAGTTAGTGCGGTATCGAATAATCCAACACTTGCTGAATGTGAGCAAGTATCAATTGTATCAGCTGCTTTACAAGCTGAAGCATTACATTTTCCAATCAACAATTCACTTGGGTATGTATATTTAGTTCCATTCAGCAAAAAAGAATGGAATTCAAAAACTAAACAAAGAGAAGAAGTTTGTAAAATCGCTCAATTCCAGATTGGATATAAAGGCTATATTCAATTAGCTATTAGAAGTGGTCAATATAAAGCAATTGAAGTTACTGAAGTAAAAGAAGGAGAAGTAGGAGCATTTAATCCTATCAATGGATTTACCTTTAATTGGATTCAAGATTATTCAAAAAGAAAATCAGCCAAAACAGTTGGTTATATGGGATATTTAAAATTAATGAATGGCTTTGAAAAGCAACTTTATATTTCAGTTGAAGAAATGTTAGATCATGCTAATACTTACTCACAAGCCTTTGATAAAGATATTTATGCAAGACTTCAAAATGGGGAAGTAATAACTGATGAAAAAGGAAAAGATATGAGTTGGAAATTCAGTTCTTTCTGGTATAAGAATTTTGATGAAATGGGAAAGAAAACTGTTATTAGACAATTAATTTCTAAATGGGGTATTATGAGTGTTGAAATGCAAGAGGCTTATATTAAAGACCAAACAGAAATGGCAGCTGATGGAACATATAATTATGTTGACTCAAATGTTGAAGATAAACAAGAAAAAGAAACAGGAACAATAGAACCTACTATTGAATCAGAACCAATCCAAGAATCAAAGCCTACTCAAGAAGAAGTTTTTAACAAACAATTAGGTATATTTAAAGAAAACCCATTAAAAGATAAGGATATTAATTTTTAATTATGAATATAAATTGTTTGGGTTCTGGCTCAACAGGTAACTCATACATCATTAATCAAGAAGGTATAACTTACCTTCTTGATGCAGGTGTAGACTTTAGAAAAATTAAAGCAAATATCAATTTAAATAATTTAAATTTTGCTTACATTTCACATGAGCATAAAGACCATTCATTGGATTTAGAAAATCTCGAATTAAGAGGGGTTAAAACTTATTATGGTAAATTAATCGACAATTTCACAAAAATGCCTACAAAAGGCTTAAAATATGATGAAATTGAATTATACGCTTTTCCAATAGAACATAATTATAAAGATGACATATGCAAAAATGCAGGTTTAATTGTAAAAACTGAAACTGAATGCTTGTTATATGCAACAGATTTTAGTGTTTGCAAATATAATTTAAAGAAATTTAATTTTACAACAATTATGGTTG
>Ga0247609_10004330_pt1 | contig 14162 bp, 11 predicted proteins | sample 172DNAGHGlowgp2_FD_193487 | JGI IMG/M metagenome (GOLD analysis project Ga0247609, IMG submission 193487) | Sheep rumen microbial communities from Palmerston North, Manawatu-Wanganui, New Zealand - 1728 DNA GHGlow gp2 | ecosystem: Host-associated > Mammals > Digestive system > Stomach > Rumen ...
AAAAGGAATGTAAATTGCCTTTTTAGTGTCCAGGTTCATGTTAAAGTCATTAGGAACCTTTTTGTTAGGACACTTTTCTATACATTCGCCACAGCCTGTACACTTTGTTTCATCAACATAGCGGGCGTGACGTTTAATATCAACCTGGAAGTTTCCGATATAACCCTTTACACCAACAACCTCGCTGTAAGAAAGGATTCGGATGTTAGGATTCTGGCTTACTTCTGTCATTTTAGGAGTAACAATACAGGAAGCACAGTCAAGGGTAGGGAATGTCTTATCAAGCATGGCCATCTTACCACCGACAGTAGGCTTTTTCTCTACGATATCTACAGGGAAGCCTGCATCGGCAATATCAAGGGCTGCTGTAATTCCGGCAATACCACCACCAATTACAAGGGCTCTTTTTGTTACAGGAGTTTCTCCTTCGATTAAAGGAGTATCAAGAATAGTTTTTGCAATGGCAGCCTTACCAAGAGCAATGGCTTTTTCGGTGCCCTGTTCCATATCCTTACAAACCCATGAAGTCTGTTCACGGATATTTGCAATTTCTACCTTATAACCGTTAAGACCGGCACGTTCTGCGCATGAACGGAAGGTTTTTTCGTGCATACGTGGAGAACATGAACAAAGAACAACGCCCGTAAGCTTGTTTTCTTTGATCTGGTCTTCAATCATCTTTTGACCGGCAGAAGAACACATATAGGTGTAATGGGTTGAATAAACAACTCCAGGAACCTTTGCAAGTTCTTCTGTTACTTTTTCTACGTCTACTGTTCCGGCAATATTAGTACCACAGTGACATATAAAAACACCAATTCTTTCCATAATCTATGCCACCTCTTACTTTTTATATTTGCGGAAGGCACTTACGATAGCCTGCTGAGGGATATCATCATCCAAGTGCTCCGGAACTTGTACTGGATCCAAATGATGAGGGCCGCGGGAGCCTTCAACAACCTGACGTACTGCGTCTATTAATTTTGCAGGTTCTACCTGACGAGGGCAGCGTTCAAGACAGGCAAAGCAGCTTAAACAGGCATAAATTGACTTTGTTTCAAGCAATTTGCCTATTTCACCGTTTTCTACCATCTGAACAAACTGATGCGGGTGATATTCCATTGAGTCATAGTTAGGGCAGGTGCCTGAACACTTACCGCAAACCATACATTTTTTAGGATTAACACCGCACTTAAGCAGAATCTGTTCTTTTATGAGTTCTTCGTTAGCTAACATTATTGAGCCTCCTTTAATCCCAGGGCCTGGGCAAGAAGTTCTGTAAAGTAAATTACATCAAGCTTGCTGTCTCCCTTGTTTTTAAGAAGGTTATAGCGGCAAAGCGGGCATGAAGTTACAAGGAATTCTGCTCCCATGTCTTCTGCATTTGCTAAAATCTTTTTTGTGCGTGAGGTAGGAATTGATTCGTCTTCGAACATTGTGTAGGCACCACAGCATTCATTGCGCTGAGCGTAAATAACCGGAGTTCCGCCAATGGCCTTAATAAAATCTTCGATAATTTTTGGATTTTCAGGGTCATCAAGGTTTAATACCTTACCTGGACGAAGAAGGAGACATCCGTAGTAGGCGCCGATTTTCTTTCCTGTAAAAGGATTTTTAACTGCAGCCTTTACATTGTCCCATCCAACCACATCACGAAGGATTTCGAGGTAATGAAGTACCTTTGTTTCTCCGTGATACTCAATCTCATCTGTTTTGAGATAATTGTTCACCTTAAAGTCTACGAATTCGTCTGTCTGAACATCGTTATTAACCTGTTTGATAACGTTGTAGCAGGCGGAACAAAGCGTAACAAGATCGTGACCGGCATCGCGAGAAGCGGCAAGGGCTCTGACAGAAGAAAGCTTTGTAGCAATTTCATCTTTGCCCATCGGATATTCGCCGCCGCAGCACTGCCATTCAGGAATCTCTTCAAGAGTGAATCCCAATGCTTCCGCCGAAACGCGCGCATACTTATCAAGGTCAAGAGCCTTGTTTTTGAGCGTACATCCCGGGAAATACGAATATGTCATAGTTGCTCCCATAAAATTATTAACATTATAAGTCAAAATATTATATTAGATAAATGGGATTTTGTGAAGATAAAAAAAATCATATAGTGGCTCCCAGTCACAAAACGGAGGTCAAAAGCGTGGCCTAGGCCACTTGACGCTGACTGTTGTAGTGGAACTATCAAATGCCGCTCTCGCGGCATCAACAGTCAGAGTCATTTTGCCCTCCGTTTTGTTCCTTCGCGCCACCAATTTATTTTTATAATCACAAATTTTTAATTTTTTTTTAATAATTTTTGACTTTTTTGCCGGAATTTTTGTAAGAAGTCCCGTTTTTTTGACATATATATAGTGGGGGAATTTTTGTAAAAGGAGTTTAAGGATGGAAAATGAGATTTGTTATGTAAAGACAAAAGATATTTTGTCTGATGCTAGAAAAATTATTGAAAATGCGAGAAATAATGCAGTACGTAGTGTTGATTTTTGCAGGGTTCGGATGTATTGGAATTTAGGTAAACGTATTTTTGAAGAAGAACAGGAGGGAAAAGACAGGGCTGATTATGGGGCATATATTGTTCAGGTATTATCTAAACAATTGGAAATTGAATATGGAAGTGGTTTTGGAAAAAGACAATTAGAAAGAGCCAGACAGTTTTATCGATTATACCCAATTGCGTCCACACTGCGGACGCAATTAAACTGGTCTCAATACAAACTTCTTATTTCTATCTCTGATCCAGACAAACGGGAATATTATGAACTTGAATCTGTAAACAATGCCTGGACCGCAAGAGAAACAGAAAGACAGATAAACAGTCAGTTATATGAACGCCTGTTACTAAGTAACGACAAGAAATCTGTTCTTGAGATTGCAAGGAAACAAAGAATTCCGGAAAGTCCGGAAGAAATAATAAAAGACCCGATGGTTTTAGAGTTTCTTGGACTAGAACGTAAAGCAACTTACTATGAAAAAGATTTGGAAAGTAAAATTATTACTCATATTACTGATTTTCTTCTCGAATTAGGCAAAGGATTTTCATTTGTTGCCCGTCAAAAACGCATTCTTATTGAAGATGACGAGTTTTTTATTGATCTTGTTTTTTTCAATCACTTATTAAAATGTTTTGTGATTATAGAACTTAAAACAGGAAAACTTACTCATCAGCATATAGGTCAACTTCAAATGTATTTAAATTATTACGACCGGAATGAAAAATTGCCGGAAGAAAATCCAACAATTGGTATACTTCTTTGTTCAAGCAAAATGACACAGTTGTAAAAATGACTTTACCGGAAGATAATAAAACAATTCTTGCAAGCGAATACAAACTATATCTTCCAACATCTGAACAACTTGTAAAAGAAATTGAAGAAGTAAAACAAATTGCAGAATCAAAAAACTTATAAAAAAAATTTAATATTTTTTTAATGTTTTATTAGCTCTTTACTGTTACTATATAATTGAGGTAAAGAATGAAAAGACTTTTATTATTTGTTTTAGTGGTATTCTGCTGTTTTGCGGAACTTTTTTCACAGACTGCAGATATTCCATTTTCTTATGATAGGAATAAAATCACTTCTGGAACAGTAAATATTTACAGGGTTTCGGATATGGATAAAGGGCAGTCCTATGATTTTATAATTTATCTATCAGATGAAAAAACTTTTCTTTCTTTTGGGGATTTTAGTGAAATTACTCCTATGGTTCAGATAGGATGCCAGAAATATAATCCGGATATTTTCTGCTATGATTATTTTATGAATGAAAATCCTTATGCCTATGCAAAAATAAAAAATTCACAGACAAAAACTGAGTTTTCTATGGATATTAAGGCAAAAAAGATGTCGGGTTATCTTGCATATATAAACCTCTTCAAAAAAGAGGCAAAATTTTCCGGATCCTTAGAGCTTTTGATGCTGCCTTCCTACGAAGTTTCGGGCTTACAATTAGATTTAGTATATAGTATGAGGTTTCTAAAGCCTGGGACAAAGGAATTTACAATCGGCTGCTATACTGCAACAAAGGCAAATCAGGAAAAAGTTACCTATATAGGTGTGGAAAAAATAAAAGGAATAAGCTGCGAAAAGTGGGAAGCGGTCGTAGTTGACAAAAAAGGAAATCCAAAAAACGAAAAACAGATTTTCTGGTTTGATAATTCGGAAGGACTTTATAAGCTTATAAAATCAGAAAGCAGCATGGACGGAACGGCTTTTAAAAACTGCCTGATAGAACTGACTCAGACTAAAGAGATGACAAAGGCTGAATGGGACTCCTTTTGTAAGGCAAAAACCGAAGAATTACGCATAAAGCTTGAAATTCCTGCAGAATAGATAGAATAGAGGTAAAAATGTTTTTCAAGATTTTAAGAAAAGATTTGAAAGAAAGTCCAGGTCTCAACTTATGCATTTTTATCTCTATGATTGTAAGTTCAATTCTTGTTGTAACCGGAGCAATCCTGCTTTATGCAACACTTGTGGGCTTTAATAATTCTTATAAGCTTGCAAATTCTACCGACGGCTTTGTTATTACAGCAAAAAGCGTAAGTAATTATGACCAAAAGCATATGGCTATGGAAAACTGGCTTGCCGGCCGCAATGAAATTGAATTTTTTGATTGTACAGACCTTATCAATATCAGACCGGAAAATATTTATATAAATGATATAAGCATAACTGCGCAGTCATTTGTTTCTTCAACTCCATTTTACATTTCAAAAATGCCTGATAAAACAAATCTTGCATTTGACATGGATGATAAGCCTTTTAGTGTGCAGAAGGGAGCTATTGCAATTCCGCAATGGATGAATACAAATTATAAAATCAAAGCGGGCGACAAATTAAAGCTTACTACCCAAGTAGGAAACACTTATGAATTTACAGTAAGCACTGTTTATAAAGACACTTCAATTTATATGTTTTTCAGGCTTCTTTTATCGGATAATGATTATCAAAAAATTGCTTCAGAATCTCCTTTAATTTGGAATAATTGGGAAATAAAGACAAGGTCTTTCGGTGATTCAGAAATCATAAATGAGTTGTTTTCAGATCTTGAAAATGCACAGGGGCTGGAAAAGCTTAATACTTACTATGCCTCAATTCCTTTTGAAGGCAGTAAGCTTATGACTTCAATTGTGTCAATTTTTTGTACTGCCATTGCTGTATTTTTGATTCTGCTTGTTTATATGATGCTGCGCTTTACGCTTACTTCAATAATCAAAAGGGAAGAAAGAAGTCTTGGTATTTTCAAAGCAATAGGAGTTAATTCTTTAGCCTTTAAGCTTTTACTTACTGCAAAATTTGTATTCTTTTCACTTATAAGCGGTGCCTTTGCCATATTTGCCGGTATTCCGCTTGCCAACATTCTCTTAGATTCTGTAATGATAAATATAATTAAGCCTTCTGCCGGTATGGAAACTGCCATAGGAATAATTTCGGGTATTCTCTTTACTGCTTTGATAATTTTGTTTATCTGCCTACTGCTTAGAAAAATCAATAAAATAAGCATAATAAATGCAATCAGGGGTGATAACAAAAGTGAACGTTTTAAGAAAATTCCTGGGCTTGAGCTTTCAAAGTGCAGACATATTAAAGTTCCTTTGTTCCTTGCCCTGACAGATATTCTTGGAAGATTTAAACGTTATATATTTCTGGCTTTTTCCTATATTTTTGGTTTTGCAATCATTTTAATTGCTTTTCAATTAAAGGACACTGTTTTAAGCTGGGATTTTTTAAATAAAAATCAAATGACAGGACCAATTGATTTTTATATTGAGCTGCCGCAGGAGGAGCTGGAAAAATATTATTACAAATCGGACGGAACTGTGAAAGGAGTAAATGATTTAATTAGTGAAGAATTAAATAAAAATGGTATTCCCGCTTCTATTGAAACCGCCTGTTATTCAAAGGGAAATGCCATAATAGACGGAAAAGAATATTTAGCCGGGATAGTATTCGGTATTAAAGAATTAAATAATGTCACCTTTAGAAAAGGGAGCCTTCCGCCTCAGAATCCGAATGAAGTTACAATAAATTATGTTTCTGCAAAGAAATTTGGTTTTAAAAAAGGAGACCTGATTACTGTAAAATACCAGAAAGCAGACAAGCTTGGATATATTGAAGTGACAGAAGATTTTATTATTACCGGCTTTACAGATACCTGTTCAAATGCCTGCATATTAGTAATGAGCCCGGACAAGACTGACTTTGCGCCGATTCAGGTAACTTCTGTTCAAACTGATTCAGGCAGACTTGTTTCAAGCAGACTTTTAGTTCCAGAAGAACAGAAGCCCTATTATTTTAAAAAAATCTGCCGGCTTTATGGAAGAGAAAATGTAATGACTGGCGATGAATATCTAGAAAAAATTCTTGTAAAACCGAATGAAGCCTTGTTCTTTAGCCTAAAATGGATTCTTACCCTGCTTGTGCTTATAGTAATGATTTTGAATACAGCTTTGTATGAAAAGGTTTTTATAGAAGAAGAAGCCTCTGACATTGCAATGCTCAAGTCGCTTGGTTTTACTTTTACTAAGATAAGACTATGGCATTATTTAAGAGTATTTATTCTGGTGGCAGCCGGCTTTGTCATTGGTGCACTTCTTACCTGCCTTGCGGGCAATGTCCTTCTGGATTTTGCAATGAATATAATAATGTATGCTTCGGGCTTTCATCTTATTCCAAATGTTTGGAGTGAATATGTTCTGCTGCCTCTTTGTCTTGCCGCAATTTTGTCTCTTGTATTTTATTTGAGTTCCAAAAACATAAAAAATATTTTTATCTGGAGGATTAAAGATGAGTAATCCCATTTTAGAGGTTAATTGCCTTTGCAAAACCTTTATTGTAAATAAATACAGCACAAATGTTCTTCAGAATATTGATTTTTCCATGGACAAAAATGAATTTGTTACTGTCATGGGACCAAGCGGTTCGGGCAAATCTACTTTGCTTTATTGCATAAGCGGCATGGACCAGATAACTGCGGGCTCAGTAAAAATTGACGAAGTTGATATCAACCAGATGAAGGAAAAGGAGCTAAATGATTTTCGCCTTAAAAAAATGGGCTTTGTTTTTCAGCAGATGTACATGCTCAAAAAGCTTTCAATTATGGACAATATTTTACTCCCCGGTTTTGAAGCAAAGCTTATGACCCGCAGCGAGGTTATTCAACATGGTCAGGATTTGATGCGAAGACTCAATATTATTGATATTGCCGACCATGAAATTTCAGAAGTTTCTGGTGGACAGCTGCAAAGGGCTTGTATCTGCCGCGCATTAATAAATAACCCGAAAATTATTTTTGCAGATGAACCTACAGGCTCTCTTAATTCAAAGGCATCGGAAGAGGTTATTAAAGAGCTTTTAAAAGCCAACGAAAAGGGAACTGCAATTTTGACTGTAACTCACAGCCAGAAGGTTGCTGCCGTGAGCGAAAGAATTGTGTATCTTGTAGACGGAACAATTAAGGGAGAGCTCAAGCTTGGTAAAATAAAGGACTATCAGGAGCTTGGTTTGCGTGAACGAAAGATTAACAGCTGGCTTGAGCAGATGGGATGGTAAAATGAAAGGTAAGTCTTTTGTTAAAGAATTTTTTCTTCTCATTTTGTTATGCTTTGTTTTACAGTCTTCTAATTACTCCGAGGACAGTCTTTGTATTATTCAAAAAAGAAAATCCTATTATGAGGTTTGGCTTGATTACGAAAAAGCTGGACCTGAGCAGATTGGTAAAGCTTATGCAAGTGTTTTGTTAAAGACTGTGCCTGATTATGAAAAAGTTTTAGAACCTTATTTATACGAAAACATAAATCTTGCTCTTGGTAAAAGAAAGGGAAGCTACGATGGACTTGAAGAACGCATGCAGGCTTTGTTTTATTCACTGCCGCAAAAGTATCAGAAGGAGCTGGACAGCTTTGCACAAGAAATCTGTAAAGGCCGCACAGGATTTATACAGGACGAAAAGCTTAGTTACGAAGAAGCAATCCTTATGCAGTTTGTGCCGGATGCACTCAGGGGGACTGCCTGTTCTGCACTGGGATTGTGGGGCTCAAAAACTGCCAGCGGAAAAAATGTAATCTGCCGCAATCTTGAATGGCTTTTAGGAAGCGAAAAACAGCTTTGTTCATATCATGCAGTAATTCATTTTAAAAATCATGACAAAAGCTTTACAAGTATAAATGTGCTTGGACTTACAGGAATTATTACTGCAATAAATGATGACGGAGTTTTTGCTGCAATTTTAGATGTTGGAAGTGACGGTCAACGCTTTGAATATGAAGGTAAAAAATGCTACACCTTTGAGCTGAGGCAGACATTGGAAGAGTTTAATTCTGCAAAAAAAACTGGTGAATATATGGTAGCTCAGAGTGCAAGCTTTACCTATAGTCACAATATTGCCCTTGCAGATAATGAAGTTTGTTTATGCGCAGAGGATGCGGTTTTGTCGCTGCAGGAAAAAGGAAAAGGGTATTCAGTTTTAAGAAGCCAGGAGACTCCGATTTTTGAAGGACTTACCTGGAATGTAGAAGATTCTCTTTTTGTTTTGAACTCTTTTGCTTCCCGCAATAATCTTGATAATTTTTCGGGTAACGAATCAAATCTTGTAAGGCTTTATAAACTGAACAAACTGTTTGAGGATAAACAAAAACTTACAGTTACTCAGATAAAGGATTTACTTACAAGTGAAGTGGTTAATCAAAATAATGTCTGCAATATTCACAGTAAAAATGTTTTTCACACTGTGATTGTAGATTATGAAAGCGGCGAGATTCAGGTAGCTTTTACAGGACCGGAGGGAGTTTTGGACAAGCCGGAGTTTATAAACATTGGACACTATTAAGGGGCGTGGTATAATTTAATTTATGAAAGATATTTTGATTATCGAAGACAACCAGGAGCTTGGCGGACTAGTCAAGGATTTTCTCATAAACGAAGGCTTTACGGTAGAGCTTGTAGAAACTGCTGAAGAAGGAATTGAGCTTCTTAAAAACGAAGTATACAGGCTATTGCTATTGGATGTTTGTCTTCCAGGTAAAAATGGTTTTGAAGCGCTCGAAGAAATAAGAAAGATTTTATCGCTCCCGGTTTTGATGATGAGTGCCCAGACAGATGATCAGAGTAAGATTCTTGGAATGGAAATTGGTGCGGATGATTATATTGATAAGCCATTTTCTATTCCGGTGCTATGTTCAAAAATTAAAGCTTTGATAAGGCGCAGTTATAATACGAGTGATGAAAAAACTGTTCTGGAAAGTCACGGAATTAAAATAGATTTAGTCAGCCGTACGGTTACAAAAAAGGGTGTAGTGGTAAATACCCGTGGAAAAGAATTTGATATTCTTGTTTATCTTATGAAAAACGAAGGCACTGTCGTAGACAAGGAAACTCTTTTTAATGCGGTTTGGGGAGAAGACTGCTATAGCGAGCTTTCGTCCTTAAATGTTCATATGCGTTGGCTAAGGGAAAAGCTGGAAGATAATCCGAATGAACCAAAGCTTATTCATACAATCTGGAAGGCCGGATATAAATTTGGCGGGGAGAATTAATGCAAGGCTTTAAGCGCACGGCAATTTATTCAGTTTTATTTTTTCTCATAATCTGTATTTCAATAAATGCCTTGTTCTTCATTAATAAAAACAAATCAGACAATTCAAAAAATTTAGTAATGAACAGAATCTGGAATGAATATAAAGAGTCTGCAGATTTTACAAATGGAATAAGCTTTAAGTCAGAAGAGTATATCAGTCAGTTTGGAAAAAAGAATTTGCCGGACAGCATACAGCTGATAAAATTTGATGAGCTTGAAAATTACAGTCTGAATATGCAGAAAGGAAAAAGTCAAAAATATATTTTCCCGGTTCAGAGCATAGCTTCCGGGCAGCAGGGCTTTATAATTTTTGAGTACAAGGATAATTCTTTTAAGGCCCAGCTTGTAATTATCAATTCTGTATTTCTGCTGCTTTTGATTTTTATTCTTGTCTACACTTTATTCATTTATAAAAAAATCATAAAACCTTTTGAAGAATTAAAAGAATATCCGGAAAGATTGTCCCGCGGTCTTAATACAGAAAAGCTCCCCGAAAGTAAAAACAAATTTTTTGGAAAATATATCTGGGGCATGAATATGCTTGGTGACCTTCTGCAGAATGAAAGAAAAAAGAACCTGCGTCTTATAAAAGAAAAACTTACATTAACCAGTACCTTTGCTCACGGAATAAAAACTCCGGTAACAAACATAAAGCTTTATTCAAACGCAATTCAGACAGGGCTTTATACAGACGACATAAATAAATCGAATATTGAAATTGCAAAAAAGATTGAAAAAAATGCGGACGATATTCAGGCCCTTGTTACAAAGCTTCTGGACACTTCGACTCAATCAATCTTCGAATATGAACCTGTAATATCGGAATTTTATCTTAATGAAATTAAAGACATAATTTATAAAGAATATGACAATCAACTCAAAATTAAAAAAATACCTTATACAATGGAAATGAAAGAAAATCCTATTATAAAAACAGATAAGAACGGGCTGCTCAGAATTCTTTTTCAGCTGATTGACAATGCAATCAAATACGGAGACGGCACCGGTATCTTTATAAAAATGGAACGTCAGGAAAGAAGTTTTTATTTTTCAATCAAAAACAATGGAAAATCAATTGAGGAAAAAGAAATACCATTTATCTTTAACAGCTTCTGGCGAGGATCAACTGCACAGAATACCGAAGGTCAGGGAATAGGACTTTACGAAGCAAAACAGATTGCAAACAAGCTTGGCGGAGACCTGCTCGTAAACATAACAGAAAATAATTTTGAAATAATTTTAGTATTAGGAGAAAAGTGATGAAAAAAATCGGAAAGCAGTGGTGCAGCCTTTTAGTTTTGTTAGTATTATTTGGCGGGGCAATAAATCTTTTTGCCCAGGAGCAGGAAGTTCAAGAAGAAGAGACAGAGGAGCAGGAAACAAAGGAAGGCTTTGGTTACCAACTGGCAGTAAGTCTTTCTATGTCGCCTGTACTTGAATCAAAGCCGGATGACGGCAGCGGTAAAAATCATTTTGCGACAATAAAAGGAATAAATATTCCAATTCCTTATGCACAGTTTGCAGTTACCTATACCAAGCCTCTTGATTTTGGAGACAACCCGATTTTTTCCGGTGCAAATATAATGTGTGTGTTAGGTCCGACCCTTACACCAATAACCCTTGATACACAGGCAGGAATTATTTTTACACCTTCTCCAATTTTAAATATAGGCTTAGGTGCAACTGCAGGAAGCGGCTGGGCAATTGGAGACTCTCATGGAATAGGTCTTTATAATCCGGCTGCAGGCAAATATGAACAGAGTCTACCTTTTACAGTTTGGCGATATTCTTTTTGTTTGCAGACAAATTTTCAGTTTGATTTTGGCGCAATCTTTCCCGGTGAATGGACTCATATTGTAATTACAGCAAATGAACAGCTTTACTACGAAGGCAACACCGCCGCTAAAAAATATGACTTATGGGAATGGTCCGGTGGTATAGATTATGTAAACGGTTTTAAGCAGACTGGAAATGTAATGCTTGGTTATATGTTCCCCGAGAAAAAGTTCCGTTTAATCGGTCTGGCCCTGGCCTGGCAGAGCCTCCTGGATGGCAGTGACTACGGTATCTACGCCAAAAACTATGACGGTGATTTTGTAAAGTTAGTTTTAGGTCTCCAAGCAATGCTTTACCTTAATGATAAAAACCAGCTTGCAATCAGCTCATCCCTCAGCAGCCAGCGCGCCTTTCTGGAACCTGTGTCTGCAACTGGATCTAACATAAAAAAAACTGCCTCCGGCCGCGAATGGAGCTTTACCGGAGTAACGGTGCAGTGGGTGTATAGTTTTTAAATTACTAATTTAATTCATTTTTTTGTTTTTTCTGTTATTATGAATATAATCGGGAGGATAAAAGTATGACTGATAAAATCAAGATTTTTGAAAACAAGAAAGTTCGCACTGTTTGGAATGAAGATGAAGAAGACTGGTATTTTTCCGTTGTAGATATTTGTTGGGTTCTTGCTGATAGTCCAGATTATACTACGGCTAGAAAATATTGGAATAAATTAAAACAGCGTCTTTCTGAAGAAGGAAGTGAACTGGTGACAAATTGTCACCAGTTCAAACTTGTAGCTGCAGATGGAAAAAAGCGAGAAACAGATGTACTTAATACAAAAGGAGTTCTTCGTCTTGTTCAATCAATTCCATCCCCGAAAGCAGAACCATTTAAAATATGGTTAGCACAAGTAGGTTCAGAACGTTTAAACGAAATTGCTGATCCAGAAAAAGCAATTTTACGAGGTGCAGAGTTTTATCGTGCTAAAGGTTATACGGAAAAATGGATTAACCAGCGATTACAGACTATTGAAATGCGAAAAGAACTTACTGACGAATGGAAGGCACGCGGTATTGAAAAAGAAAAAGATTTCGCTATTCTTACAAATGAAATGACTAAAGCTTGGAGTGGCCTTTCTGTAAAGGAATATAAAAATCTGAAAGGTCTTAAAAAAGAAAACCTTCGTGATAACATGACAAATCTTGAACTTGTATTAAATATGCTTGCAGAAGTTACTACAACTGCAATTTCAAAATCGAAAGAGCCCGAAACTTTTAATGAAAACCTTTCTATTGCTAAAGAAGGCGGTAGTGTTGCAAAAAATGCACGTAATGATATTGAAAACCGAATTGGTAAAACTGTAATAAGTCCACTAAATGCAAAAGATAAACCTGCGCTTGAAGTAGATGATGAATAATAAGACTTTATTAAAATATACTTTCGATAGCAGGCGTTGCGGGCGGCGATTGAGCCCGCTCGAGGGGGTAGGACGCAACGAAGTGCGGCCGAGGGGCAGGCGCCCCTTTGGCTTAGGCCCTTCGACAGGCTCAGGGACCCCAATCAATTCAAGGTCCCCATATTTGTTTTATTTAGGAAACGCCATTGCCTCTGGTTTGAAGACTTTGTCGAACTCGGCGGCGGTGAGGAAACCAAGACCTACGCAGGCTTCTTTCAAAGAAATATTTTCATCAAAGGCTTTATGTGCTGTCTTAGCGGCATTTTCGTAGCCGATGTATGGATTCAGGGCGGTAACGAGCATCAGAGAATTGTAGAGGTTGTGATGCATTTTGTCCTTGTTGGCTTTGATTCCTACGGCACAGTTTTTGTTAAAGCTTAGCATGGCTTCAGCAAGGAGGCGGGCGCTCTGGATAAAGTTGTAGGCAATTACCGGCATGAATACGTTGAGTTCAAAGTTACCCTGGCTGGCGGCAAAACCGATTGCGGCGTCGTTGCCCATAACCTGAACGGCTACCATTGTAACGGCTTCGCACTGGGTTGGATTTACTTTTCCCGGCATGATTGATGAACCAGGTTCATTTTCTGGAATGTGGATTTCGCCAAGACCATCGCGAGGGCCGCTTGCTAACCAGCGTACATCGTTTGCAATTTTCATCATATCGGCGGCTAAGGCCTTGATTGCTCCGTGGGCATATACAAGTTCATCCTTGCTTGTAAGGGCGTGGAACTTATTGGCGGCAGTAACAAACTTTTTGCCTGTAAGCTCACTAACACATTCGGCAACTTTTTTGTCAAAGCCTTTTGGTGTGTTAAGGCCTGTTCCAACGGCAGTTCCACCAAGGGCCAGCTGCTTTAAGAAAGGAAGGGAAGCCTGGAGCATTTTTTTATCCTGCTCAAGCGAAGTTCTCCAGCCGCTGATTTCCTGACCAAAAGAAATTGGTACAGCATCCTGAAGGTGGGTGCGTCCGCTCTTTACAATCTTCATGTTTTCTTTTTCGAGCTTTTTGAAGGTTGCAACAAGAGTGTCGATTGCAGGGAACAATTTATCTTCGATTGCAAAAACTGCAGAAATGTGAAGGGCAGTAGGGAAGGTGTCGTTTGATGACTGACTCATGTTGATGTCGTCATTAGGGTGACAGAGCTTTTTACCGGCAATTTCGTTGGCACGGTTTGCAATAACTTCGTTGGCGTTCATGTTGCTCTGGGTACCGGAACCGGTCTGCCATACTACAAGAGGGAAATGATCATTGAGCTTTCCGGCAATAACTTCGTCGCAGGCTTTTTTGATGGCGCCAAGCTTTTCTTTAGTCATTTTTTCAGGCTTAAGGGCATTGTTTGCCATG
>Ga0247609_10004332_pt1 | contig 14159 bp, 11 predicted proteins | sample 172DNAGHGlowgp2_FD_193487 | JGI IMG/M metagenome (GOLD analysis project Ga0247609, IMG submission 193487) | Sheep rumen microbial communities from Palmerston North, Manawatu-Wanganui, New Zealand - 1728 DNA GHGlow gp2 | ecosystem: Host-associated > Mammals > Digestive system > Stomach > Rumen ...
GCCTGAAAGACTGGCTCGACCCCAACAACACAGGCGCCACCACCTGTCCCGCCTACGACCCCTGCACTTCGTCCATGGACAGAGATGCGGTTGTTAGTAATGACGGAATCGACTCGGCATATTGCAACGTCACTAGTTTGAATCCCGAGATACGGATTACCAACCGCGGCAACGATACCCTGCGTACCCTTGTCATAAAATACAAACTCGACAACCAATCGCCGCAGCAATATTCTTGGAGCGGCTCTTTGCAACTCAATATGTCAGCAACGGTTAGTCTGAATAGTTTGTCCGTAACTCCTGGGAACCACGTCATCACCGTTTGGAGCGAGCAGCCCAACGGCTTGGCAGACCAGAACACCTCCAACGACACCATCCGTGTCCCCTTTGTTGTGAACAGCGGCACCGAGGTTGCATATCGCATATCCATCCCCGATCAGTATTCGGGTTACCTCGATTGGTTTGGCAGTTACATTAGCTGGGAGTTTGTGCGCGATGACGGCACTGTCCTTGCCTCGCACGACGAGCTGACTTCGGTGGATTTCAGCGAGTCTTTCTGCACCGAGCCGGGATGCTACACCCTGCGGGTGACAATTTCGTCGTATATGTCGCGCCTGCGTAACGAAATGACACTCGAAGGCTTTGTGAACGGCGGCCGTGTGCGTTCTGTAACGGGTTCCGACTCAATATGTTTCTGCACCACTGACGCTGGTTTGGAGATGCCTTCGGCTCAAAACGACTTCGAACTCTACCCCAATCCTGCCAAACCGCACAGCCTTATTTTCGTGGACTTCGCCGATGCCGCACCGCGCCAGTATTTCATCCTCGACGCCAAAGGCACTGTGGTTTCCGAAGGCCGTGTGGATGACGAACACAACGAAATTGAATTGCCCAAGACTTCGGACGGACTTTATTTCGTTCAGGTGGTGGGTAGCAATAGTACTTCTGTCAAGAAATTGATAATCAAATAAATAATATCGCTAAACCGCTTATGGCTGCAAAAGACCAATCAACCGTAAAACAGATAATCGATAGCGTAAAGAATGGCGTCGTCAAGCCTGTGTATTTCTTCACGGGGTCGGAGACTCACGCTTTGGACGTGCTTTCCGATTTTTTCGAGAAAGAGGTAGTTCCCGAGGAGAATCAGGGTTTCGACCAGACGGTGGTTTATGGTCTCGACACTAATATGAAAGCCATTGTCGACACAGCCAAGCAGTTTCCCACTTTTCCTACGACCAAATACCGCCTTGTGTTGGTAAAAGAGGCTCAGCATCTTGATACGAGAGACAATTCGGAATGGGATGTTCTGATAAACTATCTGGAACATCCTTCCGATTTCTCGATAATAGCCTTCTGCTACCGTAACAAGGAATTTAAAAACGCCAAATTGAAGAAGGCAATATCGTCAAAAGGCGTTTTCTTTGAGACGCCGAAAATGTACGACAATCAGGTGCCGGCATGGATAACTAGATACGTTGCGGAGCAGGGCTATACAATATCGCAGCAAAGCGCCGCCGTCATCGCCGAATCGCTGGGCGCCAATACTAGCAAGATTGCCAACGAGCTCTCCAAGGTGTTCATATCCCTGCCCAAAGGCAGCGCCGTAACCAACGACATCATCGAACGCGAGATAGGCATAAGCAAAGACTACAACGTGTTTGAACTGACAAAAGCCCTTGGCTGCAAGGACGTGCTGAAATGTAACCGCATTGTGAACCATTTCGCTGCCAACCCCAAGGACAACCCAATCCAGAAGATACTCCCCAACATCTACAACCATTTCATCAAAGTGATGATATACCAGCAACTTACCGACAAGTCGTCACAGTCTGCGGCTTTCGCCCTTGGCATAAATCCTTATTTTGTGGGCGACTACAAGACCGCCGCACTCAATTACTCCCTGCCCAAGTTGGCGGCCATCATTGGATACCTCAAAGAAGCCGACCTCAAATCGAAAGGGGTGCGCAACACAGGCACCGTTACCGACGGCGAAATAATTAAAGAACTTGTATTCAAAATATTACACTGACAGCATGCGTAAAATATTCATCTACACACTGATACTGACACTTCTGCCACTCTTGGCAGGGGCACAAAGCACTATCAAAGGCTTTATTTACGACAAGGACAACGGCGAGCCGATACCCTTTGCCAACATAGTGTTGTTGGATACCAAATACGGTGCCGCCACCGACATCAACGGCTTTTTCCTTATCAACAAAATCCCCAAGGGAGAATATACTGTTTCGGTGAAATATGTTGGTTATGACGATTATACCGAAAAAGTGTCGATACAGTCGGCAGGACAAACGGTGCAGCTGCGTATTGAACTAAAATCCAGCACTCTAGTACTGCAAACGGTGAAAGTGTCGGGACGCAGGCAGGAGCGCAACGACAATACCAAAGTGTCGGTGGAGAAGATTTCGCCCATGGAGATATTGCAGATGCCGTCCATCGGCGGGCAGGCCGACATAGCCCAGTATTTGCAGGTGCTGCCGGGTATCAATTTCACCGGCGACCAGGGTGGACAGCTCTACATACGTGGCGGCTCCATGATTCAGAACAAAACCCTCCTCGACGGCATGGTGGTGTACAACCCCTTCCACTCCATAGGTCTGTTTTCGGTGTTCGAAACCGATGTCATCCTCAACGCCGACGTTTACACTGGCGGTTTCGGTGCCGAATATGGCGGACGTATCTCGTCGGTGCTCGACATCACCACCCGCGACGGCAACAGCAAACGCCATACGGGCAAGATTTCCGCCAACACCATGGGGGCGGGACTTTTGGTGGAAGGCCCCCTGAAAAAGGAACGCCCCGACAATGGTTCGTCAATTTCATATCTTATCACGGCCAAAAACTCGTATCTCTCACATTCGTCAAAACTTTTATATCCTTACGTGAAAGACGGTCTGCCTTACGACTTTCTCGACGTGTACGGAAAACTGAGTTTCAAATCCGAGTCGGGCAGCAAATTCAGCGTGTTCGGTTTCGGATATAACGACTGGGTGAGCAACTACCAGTCCATCGCCGACTACAAATGGAACAACTACGGCGCCGGAGCCAACTTTGTGATAGTGCCGGGCAGCGACGCCCTTGTGGAAGGCACCTTGGCATACTCCGACTACAAGATAGAGTTCAGCGATGTGCATAACAGCGGCATGGATCCCCGCACCAGCGAGATTGGTGGCCTTTCCGGTGTGCTCGACATCGTTAATTTCTTCGGCAGGGACAAGTTCACCTATGGTATCAATGTGGAGATGTTCCGCACCGATTATTCGTTCCAGAACCAGTACTACCGCAAGTTTGCCGTAAAAGAGAACACAAGCGAGCTGGCGGTATTTGCCACCTATAAGATGAACAGGGATCACTGGATAATCGAACCCGGCCTGCGTTTGGTTTATTACGCATCGGTGGCCAAATTCTCTCCCGAACCTCGTTTGGCTCTCAAATACAAACTCAACGACAAAGTGCGTTTCAAACTAGCTGCCGGACTCTACAGCCAGAATTTCCTCGACGCCCGTCCCGACAACGACGTGGTGAACCTCTTCAACGGTTTCCTTACCGGTTCCGAAAATCTTGGCATCACCGAGACTTTCCGTGGCGAGGAGGTGAGCAGCTGCGTGCAGAACGCCCAGCACATAATCCTCGGCGCCGAATACGATGCCAACGACTGGCTGTCGTTCAATGTGGAGCCGTATTTCAAGAATTTCTCACAGCTGGTGAATATGAATCGCAACCTTATGTACGACAACTCGTCGGAGTATCAGGAAGGCGGCATCTACGAAAAACCGGAATATCTACGCAAGAATTTCATTATTGAGAAAGGCAAGGCCTACGGCATCGACTTCAGCGCCCGTTGCACCTACGGCATGTCGTATCTTTGGGTGGCATACTCGTTGGGATATGTAGAACGTTCCGACGAGGAAATCACCTACAATCCCCACTACGACCGCCGCCACAACGTCAACGTGCTGTTCACCTACAAGGCCGGACAGAAACTCGACTGGGAGTTTAGCTTGCGATGGAACTACGGCAGCGGATTCCCCTACACACAGACCCTCAGGCTGTACGAAAACCTCACCTTCGGCGGCGGTCTCAACACCGACTACCGTCTCGAAAACGGCGAAACGGGAATCTATTACGCCACCGTCAACGGAGGCCGTCTGCCCTCGTACCACCGCCTCGACGCCTCGGTGAAAAAACGTTTCGCCTTCGGCAAACGCTCCATATTCGACATCAGCCTGAGCGTAACCAACCTCTACAACCGCAACAATATGTTCTATTTCAACCGTCTCACTTTCGAGCGTGTGGACCAGCTGCCAATAATGCCCAGCCTCGGCATGTCGCTCACTTTCTAAATAATAAATAATCAGTTCGAACGTTGTTATTAAAAAATATTGCAATATGAAAAAAATTTTATTAGCCGTTATAATGCTGACATCAGTATTGATGTTGGTTTCTTGTTACAAATCGACCAATCCCAACCGTAAACGCGGCTCTTCGGGAAAAACTCTCGAAGTGCTTGTTGTGGCCAACGAGGATGTGTACAGCGGCAGTGTAAAGGACAGTATCCTTGCCATACTGCAACAGCCGCAGGAGTGCCTCAACCAGCCGGAACAATGTTTCGACGTCGTTAACGTACCCGAATCGTCGTTGAGAAATAGCGATATGTTCAAGACTCCCCGCAACTTGATAATGATTAACGTTGCCGACAGCAACAGCAATACCGTTAAGATGGCCAACGATTATTGGGCCCAGCCGCAGATTATGTTCGATTTCAGGCTCAGTAGCCGCGACTCCGTGGCACCGTTTCTGCGCCGGTATATGCCAATCATCAAAAGGGAGGTGCGCAAATGCGAACATCCGCGTATCTTAAGAGCGTACAAAGCTATTGAAAACTACGGTCTTATGCAGAAACTAAGCGACAAATTCGGTTTCGACATCACCGTTTCCAACGAGTACTACCTCTGCAAGATGACTTCCGATTTCGCCTGGCTCCGCAAGGAAACGAAAGATTTCAGCATAGGCATCATAATAAAAACCAAACCCTACTCCAAGACCTCCGATTTCGAACAAAGTGTAATCCTCGACCAGCTCGACAGTACCATGAAACACATCCCCGGCCCTGTCGACAGCTCGTGGATGGGCACCGAACGACGTATCGAGGCACAGACGCAAAAAGTAGATTTCAACGACCATTATTGCGTTGAGACACGCGGCCTTTGGCATCTGTTGGGCAAAGGATACCTCGGCGGACCATACGTCAACTACACCCTCTTGGCTCCCGACGGTGAAAACATCGTTATGCTTACCGGATATGTTATGGCCCCGGGCAAAAACAAACGCGACTACCTGATGCAGGCCGAGAGCATCTGCTACACAATAAAATTTGTTGACAAAAACAAAAAAGAACAATAAATAAACCGCTACCTGATGTCGCACTTACGACGCATAACACTGTTGCTGGCGCTTATACCTCTGCTGGCACATTCGCAGACCTTGAGAAAGGATGTGGAGATAGGTGCTATGCTCGGTGCTATGAACTATATCGGCGACCTCAACAGCCAGTCGGCGGCGGGTAAGATGAATATCGCCGGCAGCGCCCTGCTACGCTACGACTTCCACTCGCGCTGGGCGGTGCAGTTCGGGTTCGCCTACGGCAATATCGAAGGCGGCAACCCCGATGCCATCGAAAAACGCAACCTCAGTTTCCGTTCTCATATAATAGAAGGCTCGCTTACGGTACAGTTCAATTTCGTGCCTTACCAGACCGGCGCCTATGCAAAGCGTTTCACCCCGTATATGTTTGCCGGAATAGGGGTGTTCGGATTCAATCCCAAAACGCAGTACAACGGCAATTGGTATGAACTGCAGCCCCTCTGCACCGAAGGTCAGGGACTTTCGCAATATCCCGACCGCAAGCCTTACAGCCTTATACAGCTCAGTGTCCCGTTCGGCCTCGGTTTCAAATGCCGCATAGGGAGATATTTCACCATCGGTGCGGAATACGGCTTCCGTAAGACGTGGACCGACTACCTCGACGACGTCAGCACCACCTACGTCGACGGCGAACTGCTCACCGCAAACACCGAGGCCATGGCCGCCATACTGGCCGACCGCAGCGGCGAGATAGATCTGGACCACGCCTACGCCCCTGGCACTCAGCGCGGCGACGACAGCCTCAACGACTGGTACGCCTTTTTCGGACTTAGCCTGACAGTGAAACTCAACGTTTTCGACGCGTTCCGCAAACACCAGCGGTGCGACGCCTATTGACAATAAACGATAATGATATGGAAAACACATTGGATTTGAACAACATACCTAGGCACATAGCCGTGATTATGGATGGCAACGGCCGTTGGGCCAAACAACGCAAGCACGAGCGTATTTTCGGCCACCAGAACGCCATCGAAGCCGTGCGGCAGACCGTGGAACGTTGCGCCGAACTGGGAGTGGAATACCTCACACTCTACGCCTTCTCCACCGAAAACTGGAACCGTCCCAAAGCCGAAGTGGAGGGACTTATGGCTTTGTTAGTTAAGTGTATACGTGATGAAACGCCCACACTGCAGAAAAACAACATACGTCTGCAAACCATCGGCAATACGGCGTCGTTGCCCGAAAAGACACGCTTAGAGTTGCAGAAATGTATCGACGACACCGCCTCGAACACCCGCATGACGCTGATACTCGCCCTCAGCTACAGCTCGCGCTGGGAGATAAAACAGGCACTGCGCAAGATTGTTGCCGACGCCAACAGCCACACCCTCGAAACCGACGACATCGACGAGGATACCCTCGGACGCTACCTGACCACCGCCGACTACCCCGACCCCGACCTGCTTATCCGCACCAGCGGCGAGTACCGCATAAGCAATTTCATGCTTTGGCAGATGGCCTACACCGAACTGTATTTCACCCCTACGCTCTGGCCCGATTTCCGCAAACAGGACCTCGACAACGCCATTGCCGACTACCAAAAACGCGAGCGCCGATACGGAAAAACAGGCGACCAGATAAAAAAACTACAATAATGTATAATAATAACGCAATACTCTCGTTATAACTTTTTACGAACAAGTGTTTTTACAAAAAAACGACAATGAAAATAAGGAACACGATACTTGTACTGTTGTTTGTAACCGGCTTGCTGCACGGAGCTAACGCCCAAGTAGTGATAGGCGGCAGCACCGATGGCGGCGGCTACGACATAGACTACCTCACCCCCAAGAAATACGAAATCGGCGGCATAACCATACAAGGTGCCGAAAATCTGGACCAGCGTATGGTGCTTATGGTGGCCGAACTGCATGTGGGCGACAAAATAATGATTCCCGGCGACAAAATCTCAGGCGCCATCGACAAACTGTGGAAACAAGGTCTTTTCGAAGACATTCAAATTCAAGTTACCAACATACAGAACGACTTGGTTTTTCTGAATATCGAACTTGCAGGACGTCCCAAAATGTCCCGATTCCAGTTCCGCGGCGTTGGTAAATCCGATGCCGACAAACTGCGCGAAAACCTCAACCTGATGGTGGGCGACGTGGTTACCGACAACCTTATGATTACCTCCAAAAACAAAATACTCAGCTACTATCTCGACAAAGGCTACAACAACGTAACAGTCGATGTGAAGACTGTTGCCGACACCGCCCGCAAGAACAACGAACAGATACTTGTTTTCGATGTGAAGACAGGCAAGAAAGGTCGTATCAAGGAACTTACTTTCGAAGGCAACGAGGCAATATCCGACAAGCACCTTGCCCGCACTATGAGAAACACTCACGATGTGAACTACTGGAAAAAGCTCTATTTTTGGACTCCGGGTTTCTGGAAACGTTCGAAATACATCGAAGCCGACTACAACAGCGACCTTGAGGAAATAGTGAAACTCTACAACGAAAAAGGCTACCGCGATGCCAAGATATTGGGCGACAGCATATACACTGACGAAAAAGGCAAAATGCATGTAAACGTGAAAATTTACGAGGGCAAGCCGTATTTCTTCCGCAATATCACCTTCACGGGAAACACCATCTATCCTTCCGATTATCTGTACAAACACTTGCGTATCGAAAAAGGCGACCCCTACAACAAGACAGTGCTCGACGAAAACCTCTCGTACAATCCAGCAGGCACCGACATCAACTCGCTGTACATGGACAACGGTTACCTGTTTTTCCGTGCCACCCCTACCGAAGTGGCTGTTGACAACGACTCCATCGATATAGAGATACGCATTCGCGAAGGCAGCCAGGCACGCCTCAACAAAGTGTCGATAAAGGGCAACACCATGACCAACGACAAGGTGATAATGCGCGAGATACGTACACGGCCGGGCGACCTCTTCAGCCGCGACGCCGTGATACGCAGTGTGCGTGAGCTGGCCACACTCCAGTTTTTCGACGAACAGAAGATAAATCCCGACGTTAAGCCCAACCCCGAAAACGGCACCGTGGACATCGAATACCAGCTCGAAGAAAAGTCCACCAGCCAGATTTCGCTCTCCGGCGGATGGGGCAGCGGCATGGTGATAGGAACACTCGCACTTTCGTTCAACAATTTCTCGGTGCGCAATATCTTCAACAAAAAGGCTTGGTCGCCACTGCCCACCGGCGACGGACAGAAACTGTCCATCAGCGCCCAGACCAACGGCACCTACTATTATTCGTTGAGCGCCGGTTTCACCGAACCCTGGCTCGGCGGCAGCAAACCTCAGTCGCTCAGCTTCTCGGTGTACCATACCCTTTGGAGCAACGGCTACCAATACGAGAAAGACAGTCCTAAATACTACAGCATGCGTATTACTGGCGCAGGATTGTCGCTCACCAAGCGTCTGTCGTGGCCCGACGACTATTTCATGCTCTCGCATGCCCTTTCGTACCGTTTGTACCGTGTGCAGAACTACACTTCGTTCATATTCCCCGACGGCTACGCCAACGACATCAATTACACCGTGGCCCTCAGCCGCAACTCCCTCGACTCGCCCATCTATCCCCGCACGGGTTCCGAAGTGTCGGTAAGCTCTCAGCTCACACCGCCGTATTCTCTCTTTGACGGCCGCGACTACAGCACTATGGACGCTCAGGAGAAATACAAATTCCTCGAATACTACAAGATCAACATTCGCGGTTCGTGGATGTTCAATCTAATAAGCAATGTGGTGTTCAACGCCCGATTCCGTTTCGGACACATGGGCTACTACAACTCGCAGATAGGACTCTCGCCTTTCGGACGCTACTATGTGGGTGGCGACGGCCTTTCGAGCTTTGCCCTCGACGCTCGCGAGATAATACCCATGCGCGGCTACACCACTTACGCTCTTACTCCGCGCGACGCTTCGAGCAACTACATCGGAGCTTCGATGTTCGACAAATTCACCCTCGAGCTGCGCCAGCCTATCACCCTCAACGCCACCGCAACCATCTATGTGCTCGGCTTTGCCGAAGGCGCCAACTCGTGGTCGAAATTCGCCGAGTTCCAGCCGTTCAAGATGTACACCTCGGCAGGTGTGGGCGTGCGTCTCTATATGCCGATGTTCGGACTTATCGGCCTCGACTGGGCCTACGGCTTCAGCGACAAGGAGATAGGCGGCTCGCATTTCCATTTTTCAATCAACCAATCCATCGATTAACAAACACGAAGTATAACTTTAAAACATAATTTGACATGAAAAAAGTAATTTTCACATTAGCACTCTGTCTTGTGGCCGCCTTTGCGGCAAACGCACAGAAATACGCCTGCGTAAACACCGAGTACATACTTAGCAACATACCCGACTACGACCAGGCTCAGCAAACCCTTGACAAATTCTCCGTCGACTGGCAGAAAGAAATTGAAGCCAAGTTCCAGGAACTGGACAAAATGTACAAATCGTACCAGTCCGAGGCCTACCTGCTCCCCGAAGACCTGAAGAACAAACGTCAGGACGAGATTATCGAAAAGGAAAAGGAAGTAAAGGAACTCCAGAAAAAACGTTTCGGCTCCGGCGGCGACCTTGAGAAGAAACGCGAGGACCTGCTGAAACCCATTCAGGACAAGGTTTACACAGCTATTGAAAAATACGCCAACGCCAAGGGCTATTCCATCATTTTCGACAAATCCGGCGAATCCTCCGTTATCTACGCCAACGCTAAAGCCGATGTCAGCGACGACATACTGAAACAGATGGGCTACACGGCAAAACAATAACGCCCTTTTGACAGAAATAGCGAAAATAAAAATAATTTCGTATATTTGCAGTCGGCAATTCTGAATGAAGAATTTTGCAAATAATTGATATTAAATACATTAAAAAAAGATTAATAACACCAACACAATGAAAAAAACAATCTTATTATTGGCAGTTGCCTTGTTTGCTTCTGCAGCTGTATTTGCTCAAAAACCTGTAAAACTCGGTCATATCGACGCTCAGGAACTTCTGAAGATAATGCCCGAAGTCGATTCCGCACAGAAAGTTCTGCAGAAAGAACAGGAAGAAGCCAAAAGCATGCTCGAAACCATGCAGGCCGAACTGCAGACCCTCTACACCGAATATCAGAGCAAAAGAGACCAGATGTCGGATCTGATTAAACAGGCCAAGGAATCCGAACTGCAAGACAAGGACTCCCGCATACGCCAATTCAGCGAATCGGCCGCAAAACGTCTGCAGGAACGCAACGACGAACTCTTCGCTCCCATACAGGAGAAGATTAAAAACGCCATAGCCAAGGTTGCCAAGGCCAACGGCTACACCTACATCTTCACCTCGGGAGCTGCTCTTTACGAAGGTGGCGACGATGTTCTGCCTCTCGTAAAGAAGGAAATGGGACTGAAATAAGATTTAGTGTTTCATAATTTTGTAAATTTGCGTGTCGCTTGAAAAAGCGGCACGTTTTTTTGTGTTGTAGGGTGGGGGAGGGCAGTGCTTAGCGCAATTTTCTTCCGTTGAGCGTGGCGGTTTGCAGGGTGTCGCCCACGTAGGTGAGTTTCAGCGAGAAGAACGGCTCGTTGCGGCGCAGCAGGTCGAGGAAAATCTTGTCGCCCTCCCAGATGTTGAGCTCGGGGATACGCTCTTTCTCCACCCATTCCAGCACACCCTCGTCGCAGGGCTTGGCTTGGCCTGTCCACTCGGAGCAGGTGAAGAGGTGCATATACTCCGTGCCGTATATGTCGCTAACAAAGGTTACTATACCGCGGTAACGCCACTGGGTTACGGCAAATCCCGTCTCCTCGCGCACCTCGCGCAGCATGCACTCTTCGGGACTTTCGCCCTCCTCGAACTTGCCGCCCACGCCAATCCATTTGTCGTGGTTCTCGTCGTTGGCTTTGGTGGTACGGTGCAGCATCAGATACTGTCCGTCGCGTTCCAGATAGCATAATGAGGTCTGTTTCATGGGGAAGATGTTTGGGAGGTTAATAGCACTGATAGTCGTAGAGCACATTGCCGAAATCCAGTCGTAGCAGTGCATCGGAGTTTATGAAAAGGCGTGCCGAGCCGCAATCGCCCCAAATGGTGCAGAATCGGGAATCGTTTTCGGCATTTTCCTCGGCTTCGATGGTGGGGATTTGGAGAAGAAGTATATCGTGGGCACTGTATTCCTCGTATTCGTCGCACTGCTCAAAATTCGGGAACCCGAGCATTTGAAAATCCTTTTCCGAAACACATTGGTATATGGGGTTGTTGCCCAGCACAATGTCGTCGGGTACTTTGTCGCGCTGTTCTTCGGGGAGAAGCCGTTTTACGTAGTCGCTTACATCAGGTGCGTCCATCTTGTCGTCATAAAGGTTTTTGATAGCTGTGGCCGCAAGGTCGTTGAAATTTCTGCACGTTTGGTTGATACACGAGGTGCCGAGTTTGATGTTTAGGGCATATTCACGCGCCACAGGCGAGTATTCCAATGTCTCCACACGTGGATATGACTCCAGTTGCAGCTTATCCACATAAGTGCTGATATGGCCGTGGTACACCAAACGGAAGTCGGACTGGAGTGTGTAGTCATTATAATTGACGCCATAGCCTTTCAATAATATCTCGTCGTCAGAGGATATGAAGAACTGAAGCATACCCGTTTTTGGCAAGGGTTCCAGAGGCGGACATTGCTCGAAATTGACTTGAAAAACCATTGCCATGGGCTTGCCTTTGGAATCGGTGGGGTATGGTTTCGAAGCATCCCAATATGGTGTGCCACCCAACTTGCTGTCGATAACAGAGGGTTTGCGACTGTGGTCAATTGAGAAACGCAGGCAGGGCTGCGGTGGGCAAAGGCGGTTTATCTCATCCGAAATGGCGTTGGATTTTCTCACCATAGCATCAACGAGTTCCTTGTCTGGAATAAAAGTGTCGTCGGGCAGTTCCTCGTTTCCTTTTGCCATTTTACGCTCCTTTATATAGCTCCAAATATTTTTCGATACAAAGATAATAAACAATCCTGCCAACAGAACCATTGTTTTCCAATGCCCGTAGGTCAAACCACGGTACATTGCAAAAGCGAACAACGCCGCCCACAATATGTACTGCACGATTGTAGCTACTTTTTCCTTGTCCATTTTTATTGAGTTTATTTAATGTAACAGTCCTTTACGTTTTTGTGGATTTTTCTGCAAAGTTACGATTATTATTTCGAAATTGACAAACAATTTTCAACTTTCAACCCTCAACTTTCAATTTTCAACTGTTTTTGTAGGTTCTTGTAGTTCCGCCCTAGTAGTTGTACAGCCGCAGGTTGCCGTCCGCGTGTGTGGAGTTACTATTTGTTATCGGCATAAGGAGAAGACATTCTATTATAATATAATCACAAATTTACAGATTTTTTTCTTTAGGACCCATGGTTCCGGACCTTTTCTGTACTTATACTCACGGATGGCGTTTAAGGTCTTTTCGCGTAAAGGTATTTTGCTTTTAATCGTAGCATTTCCGTAATGCATTCCTCTAAAAATTGTTACTTTTGTAATTACTTTTGTAGTACCTGTATCTTTAATATAAATAATAGGAATTTCAGGATCCCATGGATCTAATTCTAATGCTGAAAAATATTTGAGTTTTACTGAGTCCTTAAAAAAAGCACTCCCCGCAAAAGAGTCTCTTTCAGAGAAGTATACAATGGTGAAAGATATTGAATCATCACAGTCTGGGGGGGGTGAAAGAGTGTCTTTTACAACAAGCCAAATAGAATCCGGCTTTTCATTCGGAAAGGAATCCTTGTCTTCATAAGTTATTATATAAGAAGACTCTATCCCCCTCTGGTAAGGTTCTATCGTATATCTATAAGGATAACGACCTTGTCCCTGCATATTACCAAAAATCAGTAATAATAGGCCTATTAAAAGAAATTTTTTAAACAAATATTTAATCATTTCATTTGTTGTAAAAGTTCATAGCGTTATTGTGGGTAATTGCCTCAATTTTTCTGCAAAATTACGATTATTATTTCAAAATTGACAAACAATTTTCAAATCTCAACTTTCAATTTTCAACTACTTCGACCAGTACTCCACCCATTCCTGTTCGTCTTCGGTGAGTTCGCTCATATCCACCTTGTAGTTGGGGTTGGGCACATACCATTTGGTGGAATTGAAGAAATCCTGCAACTTTTTGGTTTTGAACACAAAGCCGCGGTAGGCGAAAGGCACGTTGCGCAGTATCTGCCGTTGGTCGCGGGTGAAGTCTTTTAGTTCCACACCGTTTGTCGCCATTCCTTTATAAAGGCTGTAACGCTGTTTCTTTATCATTTCGAGCATGTGGGCGGGTGTGTTTTGGCTGTCGTAGTCGTTCCAGATGTAGTGCATCATGTTGGGTTTGCTGATTGAGAGTTCCCCGTCGGGGTGAAAATTGGTGCGGTGGAAGGTGAGGTTGCCGTTGAGGATATGGAATACCGCATAGCGTGTTTCGTAAACGGTGGTCATATTTTTGCGTCCTTTTCCCTCGTTTTTCCAGTCGCCGGCATCCTTGAAAAAGGTTGCAGGGATTAAGAACGACTCGCAGTCGCCCATGTCGATGTTAAGTGTGAAATCGTCGATGCCGTTGTTGGCCCAGCGGTTGGCGGCGGTGAGGATGTACTTGAAATAGTAGGTCTGTTCCACCGTTACCGAAAGTTTGCACCTGTAGGTGTGGCGCACTATGTTCACGCCTTTTTGGAAATTGGCGTTGAAATAATATACGTAGTTGAACG
>Ga0247609_10004336_pt1 | contig 14157 bp, 10 predicted proteins | sample 172DNAGHGlowgp2_FD_193487 | JGI IMG/M metagenome (GOLD analysis project Ga0247609, IMG submission 193487) | Sheep rumen microbial communities from Palmerston North, Manawatu-Wanganui, New Zealand - 1728 DNA GHGlow gp2 | ecosystem: Host-associated > Mammals > Digestive system > Stomach > Rumen ...
TAGGCCTTTTGAGTTGCGGCGCCAACAGATCGTTCAGCAGGTTCACAAGGTTTTCACGACTGACAGGCTTGTCCGGGTCGAAGGCCTTCTTGAACGCGAGATCGATCAACAGATTTCGGCACTTTTATCCAAACGAAAAAGCGATTAATCGATTTAATCACTGATTAATCAGTTTTTTGTCGAACACGAAGAAGTCCATTATGGGCGTTCCCCGGCTCGCCGGGTCGGGCTATACTCGCCTTGCTTCGCAAGCCTCACCGAGCCTCGCCATGCGAGTCTCGGCCCCAAGGGGTAACTATCCCTAACGCGAAATTGCTATTCCAAAAAAATTTTGTCAACCATCGATTTCAAACGTTCAGCATCTGCCAAATGAGGCATTCCGTAATTCCACCATATAGGCAGCCACTTAATCTTTGAATTGCAACATTCCATCGCTTTTTTCAGACTCGATTCATTCTCTTTAGGAAACCGAGCTCCAGGTATAACGCCACAAAGTGAATCCGAAATAGAAAACGATACCAATTCATCCGGATTTTTCAAACTTTTATCTATAAGAAGCAATCGATATTCTTGTTCATCTCTAAAGTCTTGGCACTTTTGAAATAGAAAGTCAATCTTTTCCGAAGTTAAAAGCGACTTGCAGTTCTGCGCCAAGGATTCCTGTAAAGGATAAAGATTGTTTGTGTAAGTCACTTCTTTGCAATATGTTTCATTCGAATTGAAAGCCATCTCAAACGACTTCACCAAATTTTCTTTGTCAAATATTAAGCAAACACCCTTGTGATTATCGGCATAATGAGCCCACATTCTGGAACGGGCCCACCCCTTTGATAAATTGTTATAGCAGTTTTCTTGAGAATCCTTCAGCGAATTATAAAAAGGCATATCCATAGCAAAAGAAGCAAAACGAACAGAACGCTCTTTTTCATCCACAGCATTCATATAGTCACCAACGATTGTGGCAAATTCTTCATCTGAAGGGTTAGTGTTAACCACCCGACCATCATCACGATGATCTTCAAATTCCAATGGGTCATTCTTGTTCACAAGAGGCCCCAACCGCATTTGTTGACTTAATAAAATTCCCAACGCAGCAGAATACGTCGTATAATGAAATAAGAACTGGTTCTCATTTACAGGAACATTGCTTTCAAGGAGAATGTCAGAAGGATATTTCATTTACGATTTATTCTTTTTCAGGATAAGCTACTAAATATGCTTGAATTAATTCACAGATATTATTAAATATATCTTCTTTAGAATTTGTATTCTCAACAATACTTTCATAGAAAAAATCTAGACCACCAAGCATTATTTGAGTAAACCGTTCTTCATCGGGTTCAGCAGCTTCAGTTCCTCTTATTCTAAAAGCCTTGTTTATTCTCTCTTTTAGCGAGACACTTCCTTTCTTATCATTCAACATAACAAGTTCGTAAAAATATTCTATTTCGCGATCGTATCGAATCATTTGTTCTGGATCAATTTTTGCGGGTTCTATTTTTGAATCATTATCAACATTCGCGCTCAGGTTTTGCCAAAGACCTAGAATAATACTGATGTAAAACACATCAATATTTCTACATGACAATAACTCTGTAAGTTTTCGAACCTTCTCAGCGTGTGAACCCTTTATTTGGTACAATTGATTAAACAAAGCCATTTTTATCCTCCTCAACTTTTGTGCATTGGAACGATTTGTCCATAGGAACCAGCTTGTAACTCCGTCCTATCTTTGAATACATTCTTTCTCTCGCTATTTCTCCGTCAACATCCTTGATAAATACGATGATTTGTTCAGATACTTTAGGCAAAACATCACAAAGAGAAATTATTCTTTCTTTATCTAAAACAGAAAACGGAGCGTCAAGAACTAGAGGGTATGATTCCAACTGCATTTCAGAATTTCCTTCTCTATTCTGCTTAATTACATCAAGAAGTCCGGAAAGGAAAGCAAATATCACAGACAGCCCCTGACCTGTTGAAAGTTCTTTTTTTGATGTAGTCGTGATATTATATTCATCATCTATACTTATTGTAAAATCAGCGTCATATATTTTTTTAAAAGCCCTCTGCACAGAATCTATGAGATTTTGTTTCTTTTCCTGTTCGTCTTTACTAAGTTCGGCTTCAAAATCTCCTGCTAATTTATCAGTTATTCTTTTCCATTCAAGAATTTTTCTACCCTCTTCACTCGTTTCGAGAAGAAGGTCTCGTTCTCTTATCAATCTTACTGATTCCGTTTTTATATTGTAAATCAATTTTTGATAGTTTGTGATTTTCTCTTTTGTTTCTTCCAAATCTTTTGTAGACAATCTCAAATTTTTTTCAATCTCAGAAGTATCCTCGGCTTTTGCAAGTCGTTCATCAAGAACTTTAATATCTTCCTCAAGAATTTCTATTGACTCATGATAATCAATGATTCTTTCTTTTCTCGCTTTCAAATTATTCCAAAGGTCGTCACCAAAACGCTTTTTATCTTGAGTTTCTCGTCTTACTGTAGATATGAGCGTTCCCAATGATTCAGGAGGAACTATGTGCCGCCATTTTTCGAGTAAATCAAAACTTGCCTCATTTTTATTTATACAAGTCCCACAAATACATTTTCCTCTTTTTTCAATCCAATCTATAAGGTCTGCATGCAATTTATCGGGAATGTCATCGGATTCTATATCAGAAGCCTCCTTTAAATAATCTAGCATCGTATCCATAGCATGTCTTGCAAAAAAATAGGGCGATGATTTGATAAAATCCGATATCCCAGATTTGTATTCTTGTTCTATACGATTTTTCTGTTTCGTACGTTCGTTTTCTTTATCCTCTCTTTTTTTTGCAATATCTTTTGAGGATTCAATATTTTTCAACTTGCTCTTATATTCTGCTATTTTTTCTAAATGATAATCTCGGCTATCCTCTTCCTCCTTCATCTGATTTTCAAAAGTTTCTAGATTCTTTCCGTTGGAACTAATTTTTGAATTTAACTGCTCTAATTTTTCATTAAAGTTTCCAGAAATACCTGAAACACCGTATTCTTTTGATATAGATTTTAAATGCTTTATGGCGTTCTTATAATAATCAAGATCCAGCAATGTATTTACGGCTTCGCCAAAAGCGCGTGATTTACCTTTTTTTATATCATCCGACATGGCTTCTATTTTTTCGCCACTCAAGAAAAAATATTCAGACAATTCTTCCGGAATTATTTCATTAACAAATTCTTGTTTGTTCGAAACCTCTTTTTGTACGCCATTTTCAATATAATACACATGAAATTGCAGAGACAATTCACCAAACTTATCATTCTTTTTTCTATATGTAGAGGTCCGCGTTATTATATAATCCTTGCCACCATGAGATATCTCTAAAGAAACCGTAGCAGGACAAGACTGACCGTCCTTCAAAGAATCAATCTTCTTCTGTGACAATATATCTTCTGGTTTCTTAAAATCAGATTTGCCATACAAGCACCATCGAAATGACTGGCAAAGAGTAGTCTTTCCAAAACCAGTACCTCCCAAAACAAATGTTATGTTCTTCTCTGGTTTAACAGAGAATATGATTTCATTTTCACCGTCATACTGACGGAAATTTTTTAAAACAATCTTTTTTATAAGCATGGTTTTTCCTCAAGTTTAACGGAGTTTTGAATCAATCGTTTGATTTTTGATTCCATTTCTTTGGGTTTGCTTGTTTTATTATGCTTATTTTCGTGTTCCCATTCGGCAATTGTATCAAACAGTTTTTTGTATTCTTCAGAATTCATAGAGACTGTCCTCCGCATTCAATTGTTTGGTTGTTTGAAATTTCGTTTTTATTTCGTCAATTAGAGACAATGTTTTTGATTTATTTAAGGCGAGTGAACCGAACTCCGTCATTCTCGTAACCTCGTTACGTATCAATGTTGAATACATCTCATTTTCTGAAGGGTCCTTTGCACTAGCAACAATCAAATCATACGGCAATGTTATAAAGTCGTAAATAGTCGCCTTTACTTTATCTTTGTACTTCCTTAAAACTCGACCACGTCTTTGAATATATTCTTTTGGATTAGTTGAACTAGCCAATATAAAAGCCGTTTCAATCATGGGAATATTAACACCTTCATCTAGACATCTAATTGCAACAATCGCCTGCAATATTTTTTCTTCAAATCTTGTTATTATTGATGATCGTTCTTCTGAACTTTCGTCTGCTGTAAACTTTGCGATGCGCATATCAAATTTTTCATAAAGATTCATCGTTATCGCTTCAATCTGCCTAACATCAGCTTGATTATCCGAGTCAAATCCTTGAATATCTTCGCTATATTTTGTTGCACCACAGTAAATCAGAATTTTATTTTCATTCTTATATGGTTCAATTCTCTTCATAAGCTCTGTAAGCTTATTTTTTGCACCCGCAATTAACCTAGAACGTGCAATGGCCAACTTTTTTCCATATTCAGACAAACATTTTTCATGTGTTTTTGGAGATATTCGAATCTCTCCCGCCATCTGCTTTGTGAGTTCCGCATACGACTCCCGCTCTTTTGAATCCAACGAAACTACAACCGGAATATAATCATAGGGAACTAAGTATCCTGCATCTATAGCCTCTTTCAACCCATACTCTATACATTTCTCTCCAAAATAAGAATGAAGGAATTTCGTACCAAATTCGTCCATATGACGGTCTATTGTCGCAGACAGCGCCAATTTATACACGAAATTCATTCTTTCAAGATACTTTATAGCATCTTGCGCGCCTAAATTATGAGCTTCATCAGCAATTAAAAGAATTGGCTTTCTGTTTTTAGCCAAAACTCCTTGAACAAAGTCACTTTTAAACGTGGCAATTGTGGATACCAAGCAAAAGAAACCTCGTTCGTTATCGCAGAAATTTCTTTTATCAACAGCCCTTTTTAATTTTTCCTTCCAATCTCTTTGCGGCGAAGATCCAAAAGCAACGATTGGCTTGATATTGAATTTTTCTATATCTTCGAGCCATTGTGTGACAAGATGAATATATGGGCAAAGGATAACAACACTCAAATTACCATTATCACGTTTTCTTAAACTATCAAGAGAGAAAAGTGCAGTAAGCGTCTTGCCCGTTCCCGTTGCCATATCATAAATTCCGCAACAACCTTTTGCCATCCAGGTATCGATTGCACATTTTTGATATTCACGAAGCATATCATACGAAACAGATTTTTCTTCATCAGCTCTATAATCTGGGTTTGATTCATGAACATTTGAAGGGGCGGAATCTGTAAAATCTTTATCCCAATTAGGCGCACTGAAATCTATATTTTGCCTTTTATATTTCTCTAAAATTTTGCTCGTTACCGATGGGAAATCAACGACTGTAAGTTTTTGTTCAGTATTGTTCCATATATTCTCAAACGCACTTATTTTTGCTTGAGCTCGTTCTTTATCTTCAGATTTCCAATCACAATAAACATTAACTGACTCGTAATTATACCGCATTGCCGTTCTTGACTCATTCATGCTACCATCAAAAGCAATTTTCTGACCATCAAAATCTTCAAATACACCTAACTTCTCATGATATATTCCAACTTCATTCCCGGAATCAATGAAAGCAATTTTTAACGACAGAAAACCATTGGCGATTAAATTCGCCAAAAGATTCAGCCTTGCATTTCTAAAATAATCCGTTTCTTCGACTTCTATTTCCCCAAGTAACCTGCGTTCTATTATTTCAGAACGCTTTTCATAGCCAGCACGTATAGCGTCAATATCCTCATCGCTTAGCTTAGGAGATGCGACTATTTGTATTTGGCCCTTATTTTTTATGAGTTCAGTAATTCCCTTAGTTATTTCAACTAGTGATGTCGAAGAAAAAAAGCCTACAGAACGTTTGTAAATTTTAGCACAAGAAAGAGCCGGAATAAACAATTCCTGAACAACATCGTTTTGAGGAGAACGATATTCGTTACGAATTGTTAATGTTGTCAAAGAATTCATATAAGGCCTCTTACAAATTTCCCTTTATCCAGTCTAAAGAACCATTCAATTCATCAAAGTTCACATCACTTGTAAACGCACCACAACTAAAACGTATTGTTCCCGAAGGAAAAGTTCCTAAAGTCTTATGTGCAAGCGGAGCGCACTGCAACCCACTTCGGACCGCAATATTTTTCTCGGCAAACACGCTTGCCGCGGTGTCACTTGGCAATCCATCAATAACACAAGAAACTATTCCGACATAATCATTTTCACCATCAACGCCTACGATTCGAATAAAATCGTAGCTTGATAGAATATCCAAAAGTTTCTTTCGATGTTCTTGCTCTTTTTTCCACAAGGAGTCGATGCCATTTTCTAGAATCCAACCAATAGAAGCATGTAATCCAGCAATTCCAGCAATATTGAGAGTTCCCATTTCATAGCGCTGGGGAATATCGCTTGGCATATCCTGATTAGCACTTTCAAAACCGGTTCCACCAAATAGAACTGGTTTTAAGTCAAAATCAGGTTTCATTGCGAACCCGCCGATTCCCGTCGGACCATACAGCGTTTTATGCCCAGCAAATACAGCGAAATCAATTGTTTCCAAACCGACATTAATATCAACAAGGCCAGCAGTTTGAGCCATATCTATAACGGTAATGGCCTTGTAGTTTTTTGCCATCGAGCAAAGTTTTTCTACTGGGGAAATAAGTCCAATCACATTACTCGCATGGCTCACCACCATCAAATCAGGCGTTTCTTTTGTAAATTGTGCCTGAATTTTTTCGAAATCGTAGATTAGATTCTCCTTGATAGCAAGGAGCCTCACACTGATTTTCCCTGTTTTCTCGTAATGGTGGAGAATCCTTGTCACTGCATTATGTTCAAACGGCGAAATATAAACATTTACTCTCGCAGTCCTTTTGCTATCAAGAACACCCTGCAAAATCATGTTCAAGGCAATTGTTGCCGATGGCGTGAATACAATTTGTTTATTTTCACAATGCAGCAACTGCTTAAGACGATTCCTGGTTTCAGAAACCATCTTGCCAGCACCTAACGAAAGCTTATGACTCCCGCGGCCAGCATTTCCTCCACATTCCCTATAGAATGTATTCATGAAATCATAAACACATTCTGGCTTCGGGAAAGTCGTCGCTGCATTGTCGAAATAAGCCATCAGTTATTCTCCCCACACATTTTTTGAAGAATATCTACAACAACCTGCCTCTTTTCCGCAGAGGACAACGCCTGACCCATTGTATTAAGCGCGTCTTCCATTTTATTGAAGAGCAACCGTGAACGAGGAGTTAAATCGACCTTGCTAAACGTTTTTGTAGATTCGCGACCCTTTTCGTCGGTAAAGGAAAGCCTATAGCTATTATCCTGATTTCGTTTATCGGATTCTTTATAGTTTTCTGCAGTATTTTTGCACTCTTTAAGTTTATTTTTAAAAGAATCGATTGTGTTAAAATTCCAATCAACAATTCTCAATCCGGTCATGATTTCTGCAAGACCTTCTATAAACGTTGTCTCATCGGCCAAATTCTGATAGAATAGATTCAACATTCTATCAGTTACGCCATCATCAAACACATTTTCAGAGACTTTCTTATCAAGCCTTTTTGTCCATTCTTTGCATATAGATGGCACTGAGACTTTCTTTACTTGCTGATTGTCGAAAACATTTCTTGTTGTATCTAAAAGCGACTGTTTTAGTCTAATTACTGAATCATCGATATCCTTTTTGGCGTCAGATAACTTCGTAAGGACATTTTTCCCGCATGAGGGTTTTCCCGTAAACACCGTCGGAATTCGTTCAAAAAGGATTTCTTCACAACTTGCATTTTGTGTGAACAAATTCAGAAAATCGACAAAGACTTGGTTAGTCTTTTTGAGATTTGCCTTTGAATAAATTTCTTTCGTATACTTTGGCAAATCGAAATACCAGCGATTCATCGCAGAAAACAACCCATCAATTTCAAGCGACTTCATCTCGTAAGGGGTAAGCCACCAACCAAACAGAGTTTTCATATCATGGATGTACTTTTCCTTAGTCGCGTCCCAAGATATGTATGTCAGAGTATATGAATCAGGTTTTTTATTTATCTGGTTTAAGGTCTGCGCAGAAATTTCTACAGAACCATTTTCATTATGAATAGAAATGGACTTTTTATGGCAATGCAAGAACGCGGCAATGAATATCGGAATGATTCCTTTTCTCATGCCAATTTTTCCACCAGGTGATGTCAATCTTCGATATAACGCTCCAAAAGAAGCATTATTTTTCTCTGCAGCATTATTGACAAACCATTGCAAAGCGTCAACAATGGGTTTTACAACGGCAACATCATCCTTCTTTTGAAAATCAAAATTTAATCTTACATCATTCTTTTCATTAATCAATAACCCAGTATTTATCAAGACACTACGCATAATAAACACGTCAGGGCCAGTTCCAGTCAAACCAAGATTGTATTCAAGTTCATTTCTTAGTAGAGCAGAAATAACCTTATCTCGGGCATTTTCCATTACTGTTGTTGGAGAATTTTTGTTGATAGCCTCATTCTTGATTATCGGAGCCCTTGAATAAATATTTTCGCAGATTTCTGATAGTTTTTCAGAAAGTTCCGATTTCCTACCAATACAGGCGTTTTCTCCACAATAAATATATGACGAAGCATTTCTCTCAGCTCTGATATAATCGGCAATAAATCCGTACAACACTTCGCTCAAATCATCTATCACGACTTGATATTCATCTTCTAGAGCACTGTCTCCATGAGATTTCTCGCGTAAAGCATAAACCGCACTATATTTTTTTGCAATACTTTCAATTTCGTTAAATTGCGTGGGAACAACAAATAAAATTTGTCTCTGTGCAGCAGAAACTTGTTCGACCAATGCGCGAATCTTTTTTATTGAATTTCTTCCACTTAAAACGACTGCAATAACTTGACCATCAGAGTCTCTCTCAGCATATTTGCTTTGACAATCTGTATCTTCTAAGAATTCTTTATCTGAAACAAATATGAAATCAAACCATCGAGTCATCTCATATTTGTCGTTATACCTCGAAGGATATAAATACGCACTGGTATTAAACTCGTTTAAAACATCACACAAGTCAAATTTACCGCTCTGTCGTTCAATTTCATCATTTATCGTCTTTTCAATATCAACACCAGAAGATTCTTTCAATTTTAAATAAGAATTACTCTGTCGCAAATAGACGACGAATTCTTTTTCTACAAGATTGTCAATAGCTAAAAGAATATCTTCCTCTGTATATTCATTTTTGTAAATGCGGAATATTTCTTCTTTAACCGGCTTGATTTTTTCAAACTGTTGCAGGATATAAAGCAAGCACAATGTTTTTATGATCTTACATTCAAGAACCTTTTTCTTCCCAATTTTATCTAGGGCGCGACTTGCCAATAAATAAACATCGCGAATTTCATTATTGTAGATTTCCTTCTTGAAAAGTTGTTCAAAATAATCAAACAACAAATCTGGAGTTACCAACTTGAAATTAGAATCGTCACATCCACTTAAAAATGCAGAAAGTGTTGAATGCCCTTGTGCCGACAAGAATGTAAAAAGAGTTCTTTCATTTTGTGCAATCTGCTCTGAAAGTCGAGGAAGAACAAAAATACTGACCGGATGAAGCGGGTAGCAATCAAGTAGCAGTTTTTGCACCTCATCGGGCTTCATTTCATTAAACAACGGATGCTTACAATATAGCGCAAACAGGTCGTCAAATTTTTTGCTTTGACTTCTCTTAAAACGATTCCAATCAGCAGGTTTCTTCTTGATGACCGACGATATTATCTCATATACTTGCGTAAAATTATTGTTAAGCAAGACATGTTCGAATCGTTCTGAGATGCCACGCCATCCATCTGTTTTCTGTTTCGGAAGTTGGTCAATATAATTCGCAATCTCTTTATGCGAAATTAGCATAAGGTGCATCTGCGTATCACCGCTTCTTGAGCACTTTTCCGCAAAATCTTGCAACATTTTTGTATCGCTAACACTTGCTGTAGATATGTTGGCTTCAAGATACTTGCTAAACTCGTCGTACACAACATAGAGACCAGTCCATTTTGAGGTCCTTTTTAAAGCCTTAGCAACACTTTCGTATAAATCAACAACATCAAAACCTACAAAAGGATTGAAAATACTTCCGGCAGTTAATTCGGGATAAATCTGTTCAAATTGGCGATATGCATTCACATCAAAATCCTGCAATTTTTCAATGAACGCTTTGGTAGTTCCGTTTATTTCTTTTGCAAACGCTTTAAATGTTTGTGGATAGTCTTTTTCCCATTTTTGAATTGTTTTTATTGCCGCTGCATAATTGGTTTCCGGCATAACATCCATCAGGTTATTATCGCTCAAGGTTTTCTGCAGGGAGAATATAAAGGCCTGATGCAAACTTGTGCTATTGCCAGAAATAACAACAGGTAACAACTTGACCTTTCCGCTATAATAATTATTCAGTAGCGCAGATAGGCGATTGTTTTCTTGGATTTTTTCATTTAAATGAACAAATAACTCACGATTTTTTCTCATCAACAACGAAAGAATCGTAAGTACAATATGACTTTTGCCTTTTCCGTAAGCACCAATTAGAATTCTAGCTCGATTAGTTGCACTATTCTGAGTGCTTTCAAGGATATCTTCTAACAAAGACAACGACGATCTCGTTGGGATAAAATTCCCCAATTTCTCTGTATTATGCAAATCATATTCAATATTTACAGAATACTGGAAACCACTTGCAGTTTGAATCATTTTGCTCATAACATTAAGCCCTTTCATTTGCAATGGATTCGTAATACTTTCGAACGCAATCAATGTACTGTTGTTCTGGATGTTTTATTCTTACAACATCCAACCCTGCTGTTCTAATAATCTTCGCTTCGCCCAGTTTTTCAAGATTTCGTAAAACTTCAAGCAATGTTATAGAATCAAGATTAAAAGCCTTCCCTATGCTTTCTGAAGTCAATAGCAAGTCTTTCAGTAGAATTTCCACTGTTCCGCAGTGTTTCTTCTGAATTAAAGCCAGAGTAATCCAAGGATTAAATGATGAAGCACTCAGAATATTCTTTCTATATACTCCATCCTTCTTATTCAGCACTTCAACAAGGTTCATCTCACCAAACGGACAATCGATATTACTTTCTGCAGAAACCTTTGCGGGATTCAATTTATAACGGGGAACATACGTTCCTACAATGCAGTTAAAGTCATCTTCTAGAGTTCTCGTGGTTCCAGATTCTTTTTCATCTTCACCAATATTCATTGAGATGTAATTTCGAATAAAATTCAGAAAATCTTCTTGCGTAAACTCACTCATTAAAAATTCATTGAAAAACACATACCAACTAGTGGCAAGTTCTTTATTTGTAGCAAGTTCATAGTGAAGCAACAAAAGCGTTCCCAATTCCTCAATATAACGGTCATTTTCACGAATTAAATCTCCCAAATCCGTAAATTTCTGAACTCTCTTTGTCGCAGCATTTTCATACGTGATGCCTACGGCCTGTAGCCAGTAACGGAGAGATTTAACCATGTTGCTGCCAATCCCTAGTACATCCATCGGATTGTTTTCTTTATCTATAAAAACTCGTCCCTCAGTCTGCTCTACATATTTGATTCCCTTAGAAAGCCAGCCTTTACGGATAAAAAAAGTTTCATGAGCTCTAAACTTCATTTAACGAACCTCTTTCGTTTTCAAATACTTTCCCATCAAGCATCCCATTGCCAAAACAGACTGATTTACACACATTTTGCAATGGACGCATTTTTTTTCATCAATGTGGTAACCTTCAGCAGTTATACTAATGGCTCCAGCCTTACAAACACTTTCGCACTTCAAACATTTTCTACAACCATTAAACTTTCGAATCTGATAAGCAATTTTTCTTTGCAAATCGTCATGGTCAGCAATATTCATTGTTCTTATCTTTACAGCATGTTCAAAGCCATCGACAGTAAACGGTTGGAGAGAAATGATTGGCACATTTGTACGAACATCAAGTACAAGAACCTCGTGAAGAAGTTTTCTTCCTAATTCACGATTAATCTTTCCGAACGGCACAAACATATTCACAAGTTCATCATCAAACGGACGAACTAATCTGTAATTTTTTGCATGGTCTTCGGCGGTACAATTTGTGAATTTGATTTTTACATCATCAGCTGCTGCCAAGCCGTTCCCACCTTGACGAGCTTTCCATGCGCCCGAATCCACATATTCTTCTGGATCAGGCTTGCCAATTCTTTTCGCAAAGCGAATTAGGAAGTCTCGCCATTTCTTAGAATTCTCGGGCATGTAGATTCTACTCAAAAATTGAGCTCGCTGATTATTGTTCGGACAACACCAGCAACCTACGCGATCGTATCCTAAACGATACGCATCGTTAAAATCAACTTTCTCCGCCAAAAGATAAAGCCATATATCAATATCTTTCCAGTCAATGATTGGAGATGCCACTGTTTGCTTTTGTATTTTAACAGATTCCTTGCCGCTTTCGACACGATTGTATTTGCTTCGGCTCGCACTTTCTGCACGACGAATTCCATAAAAGGTCAGTATTTGCTGATTTCTGTACAGAGAATTCAATACACGCGTAATCGGTCCTGTTTTGAACATGGAACAGCACCAACGCATAATTCGTGCTGGAGGACCAATGTCTTCGCAAACATCCATAAAATTTTGATCTTCATTGATAGAAGTTTCAAAAATTGCAAACGGATGATTTTTCTTAAATCTTTTTGCGTATTCAACCGTTTGTGGAAACTCTAATGTTGTATTTCCGAAAATATGAACAAGACTCGGATTGCCTAATGCTTTCGTTACAATATCTGCCGTAACGGACGAATCTTTACCCCCAGAAAAGGAAAGAACAATATTTTCTTCAGGATAGTTGGCGGCTTCTTTCTTAATAAAAGCATGAGCTTCGCTAATCAGGGCGTTAAGGCGATTTTTGTTAGCTGCAATAAATTTGTTTTTGAAGTCTTCAAAACATGTTTGAACTTTCTTGGATTTATTGCTTTTTTCGTTTTCCTTAATCAATGCGGAAAGGACATCGCAATCTTCCGTTCGAAAAGTCTTTGCAGGAATGGACTTCATCTTTCCGTCGATATAATAACGGCTATCAAGAGCCCATACAGAGCACTCCGAATACTTCAAAGGTTGATCGTGAGCTAACAGGAGTTCCAACAGCAATCTTTCCGCAGGAAAAACCGGACGTAAATCAGTTGACAGAAATATCGTTGTTGAATGACAAAGCGGACACACGCTTTTGCCATTGACACCATTAATTTGCTCTGGAGAGGTGATTATGGGAATACGACAAGATGGGCACCAAAAAACTTGTGCAGAAAGGAAACCGGAACTTTCATGCAGTTCCTCATTATCAATACGCAATGATGACTTTTTCTTCGTCAATCAAACCTCTGCCAGCACGCTCTTGTACTGACAGTTGGCAGCGCATTTTCATGAAATAGAAAAGGGGCGCAGGTCCACCCATCTTAGTCCGAGGCTACCGCTAAGTGCCTAACAAAGAGACAGGCGAAACGACCCACGCCCCAAAAGTTTCTCCCAAATTGGGAAAAATGTCGCCAAAGGCAACTAAAGGGCAATGCATCAAAACCTGCATCGCTACAGGTACGATACATTGAGCCACGCCGTAAAAAGGTGTGACCGCGTGAGCGTTGCCTTGTTCCTCTTTGTTTGAAGTATTAGCGGTATTTCGAACTAGAGAACAAGAGCAAAACTCTATTTTTAAAAGAATATAGATTATTCTGTTGTCAAAACATGTCTTTCTGCGAGAAAGTGGCTTTTTCACCCGCATTTGTGTCATTGGGCAAGACAAGCCAGGCGTTGCGGGGCGGCGTCTGAGCCCCGCTCGAGGGGGTGCGCGGAAGACCCGGCATGGATTGCTTCGCGTTGCTCGCAATGACGAGGCCGGGGCTGCAGCCAGGGGGACCCCTCCCCCTTCAAAATATCATCCAGACCTCGACAAATGATTCACGACCACGAATTGTTCGGAAAATGAGCACCAGTCTCAAAAATGCCAAAAACGTGAATTGTCACAATCTGACACTATCCGTATGTATATTTACACCAGCGAGGAATTATGCTGATGACTATTCTCATTGTTTTCGGGCTTTTGGCCCTTCTGGGCGCAGGCGA
>Ga0247609_10004337_pt1 | contig 14156 bp, 10 predicted proteins | sample 172DNAGHGlowgp2_FD_193487 | JGI IMG/M metagenome (GOLD analysis project Ga0247609, IMG submission 193487) | Sheep rumen microbial communities from Palmerston North, Manawatu-Wanganui, New Zealand - 1728 DNA GHGlow gp2 | ecosystem: Host-associated > Mammals > Digestive system > Stomach > Rumen ...
TACTTCTCCGCACAGCTCTTGAAGGTCGTATCTTCTCACCTCGCTTCCTTGCTGCGGCTATTCCGAAGCGTAGATCACCGAGTATCAGTATCACGGCAAGAATGAGAAACCACAACATCTGTGTCCATCCTTCAATAAATGGCGACAGCACCGCTGCCGTGAAACCTCCGATTACATTCCTTTCGTTCATATTCAGTTACTCCTTTCTTTTGATTATGATGGAATATATAAGTTATAATGTCCCGTTATCCCATCGGGTTAACCATTCCTGTAACTTTGTTTCATCCTCCGTCGGGTTTTATTAGTTACTCTGAAACACGTCAATCCTTGTAAGGTGCAATCAAGAACTTTCTCTCAACGCCTTCGTAGGTAAAGTCAGACCCTACTCTGCCAACTCTTACAGCACCGCTCTTTCTGTCAATAGCATACACGTTGAAAGCGTCTTGTGTTGCGCCTCTATCGCCTCTTGGAATGTCACAACCTTCTGCAAACGATAAAGACGAATAACGTGGGTAGTGGCAGTTTCCACAAACAATATTGAATAGTAGTTGCTTATTAGTAGCCCCGTCAACATATCCCACATTATCCTTGTGTCTGTGTCCAGTAATGTAGCAAATAAACTCTACACCCTCATTCACATTGGTAAAGTCAACATTGATGGTGACAGTCTCCCCGTTGTTGCCGTTTATGGTATTTTCATCGTAAGATGTAGACAATGCCGTCTTACTGATGAAAGCGTCAACAATAGTTCTAATAGGTCTTATAGCATTCACATAAAGACCATTGACCGCATAGCCGTAGGTGTCTTCATCCCTGCCGTCCCAATTTACCGTCTGATTCCATGCGCTCATAGTCTGAGGAGTGTTCACCTTTGCCTCGTTAGAATGCATAGCGATAACAACGCCATACCCAGCAGGTGTAGAGAGGAGCGTATTGCAAAGCCATGTAATCTGTGCCTGCCCAAGCCTGCCCCCAAGACCTTCGCCATAATAGCAACCATTGTCAAACTGATTAATGGTAATTAGTCTCAGTTTGTATGTAGCATTGTCAATGTAATAATAAGGAAGCGTCGGTGTTGTTCCTACGCTTGCAAGATAGCCTCCCTGCGTAATGTACGGAGAAACAAAAGCATTGAATAAGTCTGAGTTGTTGTAAGTGTTCTTCGGAAGGCATTCGTGGTTCCCAATGCAGGAAGCAAAGGGAACACCAGTATGCTTCACAAGAACATCTTTCATGTACTTTGAGCCATTGACATAGTTATACAACACGTTGTCGCCCGTGCTGACTGCCACACTTGCCTTGATGATGTTGGAATACTCCATGAAATTCTCAAAACGCTTGAAGTCGCCATGAAGGTCACTTATGTGGGTGATAATAGGCATAGAGTTCAACCCTTGCAGTGTCTGCACTTCCTCTGTAGTCCAGCCGAGTCTATACAATGCCGCTTTCACGAACTTCTCATTATCGTAGTTTCTTTTTTCGACGGGAAGGTCACGTCTTTTGTAAAGAATCTTCACGGCACCGCTGCTGACAAACGTGTTCATTTCTGCTATCGTAAGATTATCACCGCTCACCTTCGCAAATTGGAATTGTTGTGTCATAGAACTTGCACCGAGTGTGGATGTATTTCCATTCGTAACATAAGTTCCATTTGTGAGAGAAAGACCGACTCCCTCATTCACCCTTGCCTTAATGCCGTCGGGGAGTACAAAGATATAGGTTGCTCCTTGATAGGGTACGCAACAAATGTCACATGTGGTGACGGTGGCCGAATCCAACGTGAACTCGCCAAGAGGAATTTCGTCATACTCGCTTTCTTCGTCAACATCTACATTCCCTGCCGTAACCTTAGATAGCGAAATCGAGATGGCATTCTGCAAGGCCAACACTTCTTCGTGGGTGAACCCGGAATCATCACTTTTCTTAAAGTATATGTTTAGGACGCCGTTTCGTGTAATTATACCTTCTTTGTTCTCGTTCGTCCATCCTGAAATGACCGTTTCAAGTATTCCTGCACTCGCACTTTTTTCAGCGTTTTTAAGCGTGTCAAACATTTGAGAAACATATACGGCCAAAGGAACAGACGTAAGAACATTAGTAATATTTACCGACACTTTCCACCCTGCTTCAACATTCAGTTTCAAGAATTTCACTCTGACTGCACCCGATGCGTCAGTCGCAGAAACGCCATTAGAATCAGAAACGAAAAGAGCGAAATCATTCTTTGTAAATGTTTTGTTTGTAAGTTTTGCAAAAGAATCGTCCAACTCCAAAATATGCCCTTGCAACTCTACTGGATAGAATTTCAGAACAAGAGAATTTTCAATAGCCGTTATGTCAGAACTTGTCAAGGATGCACCACCACTTCTGGCAATGCGCACCATCAAATACCCATTCTTTGCCGTAGAATCGCCGAACCTATATTGTGTGTATATATTTTGTGCGCCACCATTCGCCCTTCCAAAATAACTACCAGTCGCGGATGTGTTTTTCAGTGCGCCTTCATACGTTGGGTGTATCGCTACGTCCATTTTATAACCGTCGGCAATCATAGCCTCCAAATGCACAAGATTCCATACTCTGAAAATGTAGCTATATATACTACCACTGGTGCTTTCTACACCCGTGTTTTCGTCTACCTGAGCCTTAAATATAGCGTCTGCTTGTGTGAAGAAACCCTGCCACAAGGTGCTTGAGTTGACATTGTTCTTTACCTCGTTAAATTCAGTTTGAGTGGCAGCGTCGATATTGGTTCTTGCCTGCTGTTTCTCTGAATCGGTAAAGGTCTGCGCTTCATCTACTGCCACCCTCTTTTTCATAGGTGCATTATTGTCAGTAACAGAGAATGCAATTCCGTCAATCGCATAGCCTGAACAGTAAAGCGTCAGATAGATGGTGTCATAGTCTTGCGATGGAGTGAGTGTTCCCGTTGCAGAAGTCGCAGCACTCATGTGCAAGGTTATTAGTTGTCCCTGCCTATTAGGCTGACTATAAATCCATACATAAACGGCTCTGTTCGTTAATGTCTGTGCTATGTTGAATGTATATGTATGCCCGCTCTTCAGTTTCACAGGAACAGGAAAACACCAATTAGTACCCCTTTCAATACTATACGTTCTTGAAAACTCACCGCGTAACTCAAAGTCAGTCCGTTCGTAAAGCCAGTGTACCTCCAGAGATACTGCTGCCGTTGTTCCATCACCAACAATACAGCAGTCGAAGTTACCTTGCCCAGCAGCATTCATTGAATTGTCAGATGACACCAAAATGTACTCGCCAGCCGCAGGAGTTCCCAACTGCGAGAGTTGAGAAATATTACATCTTTTCGGCTTAGCAGCCGCGCTAACTATTTGTCCCATATATTTTATCTTTTATTCGTTGATCACAAACTAATAATACTTGCTTAATAGTAAAAACCGCCCTCAATGGCATCGTACACGCCGCCAGATGACACAGCATTGCTGCTCCCCGATGTTGGGGTTGCGTCAATCGTTATCGTCTGCTCTTCAACAGCCACAATCTGTACATTACCGCCACCAGTGATGCTTGCACCGTTGATCGTTGCAAAGCCGGATGTCGGTGTATATCCTGCCAATTTTTCATTGACATCCGATGTTGTAGCCAACTGGTTGGAAGAAGAAGCACTTGAAGGAACAATGTCTGTAAGCAGCGAATCAATGTCGTCAACCTTGTCGAACTTACCATGAGCGTAGCTGTAGTTGTACGAATTCAATGAAACAACCTCCCAAACAGTTCCATTTTGAATGATAATTTGGACACGCTCATTAGCGTTAACTGTAACTCCAAAGGCACTGTAATTTCCACCTTCTTCAGCGATGTAATAACAACTTGTATCGGGTTGTACAGTGCTTTGGGTGTTTATAATGCCACCATAAAGTTTACCATCAGTAAATTCACTGATATCACTTGGGATATCTTCCATAGTGGCCAACTGATTAGAAGACGAAGCACTGGAAGGAATCACATCATTAATCTTTTGAACTAATCCAGATGTAATTCCACTTTGGATTGCTGCCCACTGTTCAGATGTAAATGATGTACTTTCAACTTTATACTCAAACAACCAAGCAGTTCCATTGTACTTGTATCGGTCATAATATTGGTTGCCTAATGCATCTGTTTCTATGACAAAACCATAATCATTTTTGGTAGGATTTTGTACCGCTTGTAATTCTGCTAATGTTTCAAATGTTCCAACAAAATTAGCACTTGCTGTAGTCACTTGAGAATTAACAAAATTCTTATCCGCAAGTTGATTTTGTTCAGATGCTTGAGCAGGTATAACAGATTCAATTATTGATATTGCATTTTCAATTGGAGTGATGTCAGATGGTTGTAATGCTGTAGAACCAGCAGCCGCACCACTACGGATATTAGAAAGGTCTTGAATTAAATCTTGTTTTCCCGCGAGTTCTTGTTGAGTAGCAACATCGTCCGCAGAAATACCGCTATCCGTAGGATTTCCTTCTGAATCAAGTCCTGCAAGATTGCCTTGTGTAGCATTATTAGCTTTATTGGCTTTTGATGAAAGCAATTCATCCAGATGCTCAGAATTCTCCCATAATGCTAACATCATCCAATTAGAAAGAATTTCACTCCAATAGAATAAACAAACTTGTGAATCTACATAATTATTGTTGAAATGAGTATATCTTCCTTCTTGGAATGCAAGATAGAAATAACGATGATCGTTGCCATGAATAGGCTCTTCATTAGGAGTTACAACACCTCCCCATAAACAACTTTCAGCAATGTTTACAAAATCAAATGTAGGAATAGGAAATTCCTCAACATTCCAATTTTCTAAAATGTTGTCATAAATAAGGTATTGAACTTTTGGACTGCTCTCTACAACAACATCGCCAAATGATTGGTATGTGCCATCATTCAAGCAAATGTAGAAACTATTTGTATCTGGAGTCAACGAACTTTCGTCGCTAACAATACCTCCGAAATATAGTCCATCCGAAAGTTTGTTAGATATCTGCAAAAGAATGTTCTGTAAGACCGAACCACTTATATCTCCCGAAGTATTATCATAGATATTGGAGATAATTAACTGTTGTAATTCTTGTATTGTCATGTTGAATTTATTTATAATTTCTTTTGTTTATATTATATTTGATTCTTACTTTATTTCTAATTTAGAACTTTTGCAATTATGTTAGCAGCAAATGTTCTTGTGTCGCTCATGTATTGTAATTTTATTCCTTGTAACTCTTCATATCCTAATGCTGCTAAGATATTATTCTTTGTAAGAGAAGTTATTCCAGTTCCAATGCCATTTATATGTGTTATTGCATTTCCTATGTATGTGAATATTGTATGTGCAGAAAGATCTAATTGTATGTAATTATTATTACTTATTACAGTTCCACGACCTATGTACATATAAGTATTTATCTTGGCTGCATAAAGTTGTGAAAAAGTATAGATCTTTCCTGTTGGCTTTATTGCTGCTTGATTTTCATCTGGTTGTGTAGTATCTTCAGTGAATCCTATAAAGTAAGATGCACCATTAACAAATGTACTATATAACATTCCAGCAGGAGCACTCAATAATCCTTGTTGTACTAATTTTGCAGCAGCAGGAGAACTATTCGTTGATGTTTGTTGTGTAAGTAAGGCTAATCCCCAATTTGGATCAAGAGCACGAGTCGTATTACCAACAACGTTGTACAATTTGCTGTCGCTTAATCCTAACATTACCAAACTATTCTGCGGAATAAGTTCGCCTGCCTTTGGTGGTGTACTGCCAGGACTGACTGCATTATAGGCTTGTTCGGCAGCATTTATCTGTGTACCTTGTCCTATGGTAATATAATCACCAGCCGACATTACATTCTGTTTTAATGCAAGAGCATCGGTTGTCGCCTTTTGTGTCATTGCACCATCGGTGTTTTGACCAGTGCTTCCATACAGTTTCACTTCGGTTCCGCCTCCACCACCACTTGCAATAGGAACATTACATTGCATTAAATCCCAATATGTTCCGTTCCACAATAAAAACGCTAAAACAAACTCATTTTCTGTGGTTGTTACTTCGTATTCATCTCCTTCCAAATCGAAGAAATAATTAAGAGTTGTTGTTGCTCCTTCGGATGGCGCAATGTATCCTATGTAAAGAGCATATCCCGTTTGTGGAATATATGGTTGTTCCGTGAAATAGGTAAAATCAACAAACAAACTTGATCCTATAGATTGCTGTATAGAACGAGCGTAATCCAGAATCGCCATTTCGGCATTTTGATGATTTTGTACTTGTACCTCACTACCAGCAGGACGATTAGTGAGAGCACTAAGAATTATGTTTTTTGCTTCTTGGTATGTCATAGCGTTTTAGTCAAATGATTCGTTAAATGAATTGTTAAAACTATTATGTCCGTTTTCTGAGAAACTTACAAACAATTCAACCTGCTCAACCTGACTGGGAATGTACTTTTCCAGATACTGCTTTACAAGTTGTTCATTGCTTACAAATTTATAAGTGTTCAAGCGTCGGCGAATCCACAATCCTATGCCTTCGCCACTCTTCAATTCTTGTACAAGTGTAACGCTTTTTGTTACTCCGTTTTTGATATTACCCTTAAATTGTGCGTTAAACCTTCCAGACGCCAGATAGCGACATTCTTGATTCATAATAGTATTATCCTGTCGCGTTATACGGAAAACTGTCTCACTCACACGCGAGACAGCATATTCGTCGTTATATTCAAATGCCGTTTTAAAATATCTGTATGTATCATTTATATCTCTGCAGTCCTTTCCAGTTTCTACTAAAACATTAAACGGATACAACATTATATCTTCGTTTGGCGACGCTGGTTGTAGTATATTCAAGTCTACATAGGCACGAACAAAATCTGCATTATGAAATTCAGCATTTATGGGTTGTGCATATCTATTTGGTATTTGTTCCATCGCAAAATTACTATCAAGAGTAACAGCGGCAATATCAAATCTACAGATATCATCTGGTCCTGCTATTACACTTAATTGTAAGTTCCTCATCGGCTTATCGTATTTATTTACAAGACCAATAGCAACATACTCATCGCGATGTTTGTTTATTGTATAGGTAGATATCAAATCAAACAACACATTCAATTCACCATTAGGAACAAGCGAAGAACTAACATAACCACCTAAACTCTTAGCGATATCAGGTTGCGGTGCTTCCTGTGATTTTGCCAAACTACTGCTGGCTCCAGTTAAATAGAACATCATATTTTATTCCTCCTTCCTTAATTACGAATAATTGCGTTGTTCGGCTTCAGGTTTGAAGTCTTGAATGTTTATTGTAAATTGACCTTCGCTATAAACACGCGTCAATCCTTGGAATTGGAATGAATGTTGTGCAAAGTTACGGAAGGGATGTCTATTACCTCTCTCTATATAGCGATAGCGAACACCAATTGTTATGTTATTAGTAGTTCCTGGGATTTGCTTGTTTTCAAACAAACAATAAAAACGCAGTCTATCCGTAACACTTTCAGCAGGACAACGGAAAACAAATGGAAACGCTCCATCATAGATATTATGATTCAAAGATACCTCATACTCTATCTCATCAAATGGAGGAATAATTATAATGTCATTTGTTTGTGCCTCAAAAGAATCGTAATATGTACTAATATACAAATCATTTCCGACATTCTTTATTATCTTCAGGCTCTTCATATTTGTACGATTAAGTATCGTCCATCCATTGAACAGTCCATTAGAAAGAGTTGGATTAGCACCTAACAACTTATTGTATCCCTGATTTATATGGAATATTGTATTATTTTCATTAGATGTTGCAGTGTAACTAACAACATGATATGCATGGTCAATACATAACTCTATATCGCAACTTATTGAATCGGGACTATTTATACCGCTTACAATGTTGGCTTCCCAGATAGATGCAACACTTACATCAGCAACACTTTGTTCTCCATCACCACTGCTTCCAGTAGTATTGAGTTCGTTGAACATAAAGTCGTCGCGTTCATCACTTACACTTATGCCATCGTTTGTATAGGTAACACAAGCCAAGATGAATTCCATTCCGTCTATAACTTCCGGACGAGTTGCACTTTCAACAATCTCTATATGGTGCCAGTCATATTCATAGATATAAGCATTTTGAGGTTGTGGAATAAATCCTGGCGTGAAGGTTCCGTACACAGCATATCGTAAATCTTCTTGTTGTGCAAAGTTACCTGCCAATAACGCATTTTCGTCATTCGTAACTTTTACAACCTCATAAACATTATTCAAAATTGTAGGATTTAGCGTTTCGCCATCAGTTGAGCCAAATTTCAATTTTGTTGGGAAGTTAGGTTGTCCTCTAAGAACTTTTGTAAATTCTGTATTTGCACCTTCAATGCTTCCATCATCAACAACATGTACATAACCACGCTCCCAATTAGTAACATCACGCGAAAGGATTATCCACTTCTTTGTTCCTAATGGACTGTTTGAAAGTGTTATTTGGTACACCTCATCATTCACAATTCCTTCGGCTTCCTTATTAAAGGCAAGACCAGGATTAAGTTGAATGTTATTACCAGCCTTTATTACTTTGAAATAAGTATTGTATTCATCGCGGACAATTCCCCAATGACACACCAATGGTTTTACAAGACGCTTATATCCGTCTTCGACAATGAATTTCACCAAACGATTTAACTCGTTTACCTCTAAGAATAAATTGTCGCTTATCTTTAATCTTGACATAATATGTTAGTTTTTATTTCCTGTTATAGTGAATAAGTTTATAGCATCAAATGGATACAAATACTTTTCAATTATAGATGTAACCTCTTCAACACTCTTTGTATTGTTGCGATTATGAAAATATGTATAGTAGAATCTTCCGAATTGCAAGAATCCTAAACTGCGATAATCAACTTCACCACTCTTCAAAGGAAGGATATTACGACCACGCACCAACGGACGAATCTTATAATCCCAGATATACACATTTGCATTACCACTTTCACCGCCTACTAACTTAATATAAGGCATAATGTATTTAACAAAGGGATTGCAGAAATAAAGATCCGTTCCAAACCCTATATTCGTTACAATTTGTTCTTTATTTACAGTGCTGTATGCGTGGATTATTCCTCTTACATAATACCATTCATTTTCAACAAATTTACTTAACGGAACAGAAAAGAACTGCTCATTTACCGATGTTCCATTTGGTTCAACAAAAGCGTCATTCAATTTTGTACGATTAATGTCAAAACCTTCAACACCAAAATCCAGTGTAGACTTGTTGAAATTGTTATTTGGAATACGGAAGGCAAATGTAATTTCATAATCCATCTGTGCATCAGCGGTGTAAACAATATCTTCACTTAATAGTTCCGTATCTTGCGTTATTCTACCAATTGCAGCCTTATCACCATTAGAAGCCGTATGTAATTGAATGGCTTGTTTGCTGTCTATTGTTTGTATAGTTACTGTGCCACCACCACTTGTAGAATTATTTACACTTGTAATAAATTTAAAGTCTTTACTATTTTCACGAGTCTTATTCAATTCGTAAGACTGACATGTTCCAGCATACATCGGAGAACCTTGTCCCATACACCAACCAACATTCCATTTAGGTATGTAGTCATAATCTAACTCGTCGCAAATACGATTGCGTGTAAGTCGCAAAAACTCACCATCAACATATTCCTGATTCTTATATACATTTGCTGCTTCCTTGCGGCGATATATCATCTCGGTTCCACGCTGCTGTGCAACACTATAAATTTCAGAACAAAGTTTTTGAAGATCTCTTAGTGTTGAAGAATTCTCATCAAAATAGATTCCATATCCAATAAGTTGTTCACGCAATAAGTCAAAGTCATTACGCCAATTTTCCCAACGCTTGAAGAATCTTATTATAAGGCTGAAATATCTTGCAACACTCTTAAAGAACAAAACAAAATCCTGATCTTCCTTATATGATCTATTCTCACCTCTTGTTATATATTTAGGCAATATCCCACGGAAGTAAAGTTTCTTGAAAAGATTAACTTCCAATTTTATTTGTTCTTCGGTTCCTATTAAATTACCGAAAACACTTTCATTAAGTATTGGCGCGATAAAAGTATCTAATTGGATTGTTCCCTCTATGTTGAAATAAGTAAAAACAGAATTTGTATTTCCAACATTACGAATTCTTATTTGTAACTCTATATTATTTTCAACATCAAATTCATCACCACTTGTTGTAAATTCACTGATTGGACGCCAATCATCCCAATACAATCCGTCAATTGTTATGCGATAATCTAAATCTATAGTCCCACTTATGTTGTATTCGGTATCTGTAAATTGTATCTTTCCGGAGAGTTTAGGATTAAGATTCAAGATGAAGGAATTACCAGGATACAATATTACCTGCTGTATATTGTTAGTTCCATCAGCATAAACCAAATCAACACCACTCAACGAATAGTTATTAGCATCGTCGTTGTTTGGCTTAACAACCAAACTTCCTGTGTCTTCTACTAATTCACTTTCGTCGTATTGTTCCTGGCTTAATAACAATTCACCTTCTTTTGCATGTGTACCATCAACAATAATAGGCACATCCGCAATTTCGGCTTCATATATAGAAGGATTCTCGTTACCAGCGGTTGTTGCTGCCGCTTCACAAGTTATAACGAAAGTTCCTTCGTTTACATCTATTCTTGTTCTTACACGCATTATTCAATAGTTTTTAGATGTTACTCAAAACACTTGCCTGATACGGATAGTCTATTTCGTTAGGATAGTAGATATCCGACATAACTCCGTTATTATCTTCAATTATATTGCCATCCAAATCACGCATTATAAATCCGCGTACACGAGGCAATCTATACTTTGGTACATTTATATCAGCACGAGGAGAAAAGTGTATATCTGGCACATAACGAACACCATCAACACTTTTTGCAGCGTATAATAGATTCTCCCATTCTACCTTATCGCCATAATTCCAGTATCTGTAATCAAACAATTTACACATTTGTATCTGGATTTGCTTGCGCACGGCTGATTCGTCGTATGCTGGATCTATGTCAACACGGAATTCAATATCTACTGGAAGCCAATCTATGTTATTCAAAACAAGCGTATCTTCACCAACAGCATTCAAAAGTTCTATAAGTGAAAGATATTCGTTACTGCGTGAAATTATGTTATCAAACTCTTCTTGGGTGAAATTGGCTCCATTAACACCTAACACATAGAGGTTGATTCGTCCAAATGAGTCTATTCCTCCTTTAAACACACGCAGGACATTCGGATTTATAGTCATAAACACTTGCTCCAAATAACTTATGGTTGTCCTACTAAGAGCATTTATACTGTCTTTTATGCGTTGACGGAATAAGTTATCAGGCTCCATGTCGCGACCTCCCATAGCACGATATTCGTTTGTTACCGAAATATGTCCATTTGGCTGATTGTTTATTGTATTTATTGTAAGAGGATCTACATTAGTAACAGCACCAACACTTTGGCTGTGTACCTTTGTGTATGCGTAACCATTTATTCCTATAAGTACATTTTCTTCCATTACAAATGTTATACCATTAGTAGAAGTAAATGTTACAGAATCTTTGTCATAATAAGTATTGCGATCTGCAATTAGACGAATATAAGTACTGCTACCACAAGCACCAAAACGAGGAGCAACACCTCGTACAGCAGCCAAATTATCTAAATAAACACCATAAGATGTATCAGGAAATATATGCCCCTCAACAACACTTTGATTTACCAAGCATTTCTGTGCTAACTTGGCGCAACCAAATGCAATGCCATTCAAAACGCTTTCTGCACTTATATCGTTTATCTTATCGGTCTTATTAAGCAAGATTTCCAAAAACATTTGTTTCAGTTCTTGCGTTGTATTTATTCGTGTAATCATATTACTACTTTGTTTGTTGTTTTATAATCATATTTTGTCTTTATCTCTAACTTGGCTGTAAGATCTCCGTTACTGAAATCAAAGTTTGTAACTTCAACTTGTTCAAACAAGTCGTCCTGCATAAATGTATTTACAATCTCTGTAACAAACTCCGGATAACTATATTGCTTAACATCACTACCTATTGTAAAAGCGTTTAATCCAAACAACTTATTCTCCGGAACATCTCCCGCTTGCAGGGTGCAAAGTATATTACACTTTTGTTCAATGTTTGCTTCGTGCACAACAACTTGTAAATCATTATCTGCAAATTCTATCTTTCGTTGTATGTCTATACCATAAACACGCTTGCCTATTGGTTGATCTAATATTGTTTCAACAACAACCTTATTTGTATTGACATACACATTTACCTTTGATAACTCATCTATTTCCCAATCGTCTTCATTTAGGTCATTGTTTAACATTATGTCTACCCAATTTGTGCTATCCTTATTTATGGATGTAACTAAATCGGCGACATCTTCAACTGTACGCATACCGCCAATAGAACTTGCAACTTGAATTGTTGGAGTGTAGCCGCGAACAGACTTTGAAGAACGCAAGAATTTAGGTAGTTTATGTACACGCTCTATTTCATCATTAAGATTCTGGAAATATTCCAGCAATTCCCAATATCCACAATTCTGCAATTTGTTTGCAAAACTATTAAAGAGTGTAATAACATCACGACAATCGGTTGTAAGTTGCGTCAATTGGTTTAGGTAGGCTCCGTCAATGTTTTCTGTCTCGCCATTAAAATAGCGTTTCATTGCAGGATATCCAAAAGACATAAAATTCTCATAACGAGCCAAGAACTCATATATAGGATATTTTGTTATGTTTTGAAATTGATATATTATCTCTGTGAACATAATTCCTCCTTCTTAAATATAGCCAACAACACCAACATCAATCAAATGCCTTGTTTCTGAAAGAATATCGCCTATTCCGTTTGCAATTGCTGAATTAACGGCTAAATTGAAGATATTCTTTATTGTTTGTTCCTTTGCAACACTTGCATTCGCTATTGCACGCATTTCCAAATTGTAGTACCAAATCATGTTTTCTCCAGTGCTTTGTGAGAAACTGCTTTGTGGTATCTCTACAACATAATGTGAATTGAAGGCATAATTATTGAATATCATTATGTGTGGTCTTCCATTCTCATCTAACTTGTAAAGCGTATCAACCATCTTCTTCATTGCACGCATCATTCCATATCCCGTCTTGAAAATAGTCTTACTTCCAGTCAATTTTCCATAACTTCCACCAACAACATTCCGGAACCAATTGGATGGTGCTTCTTCAACCTCTACAAAGTTAGATATCATTCTCAACTTACGACCAAAGGTGCCTTGTATTGAAATCTCACGAGGAACAAAAGTAGGATTAAATACACTTACAATTCCGCTGTTAGTCTTTATCGTGCTGAGGATCTCGGTCTTTGTTTCCATTATATTATTAGGCATAACAGGAAACATCATAAAACCCTTTGTCACACCCTCGCTATCTAACAATTCAAGACTACACATATAGTATTCAAAATCATCAGGTGCCATAGCATGTATAGAAGAACGACCAGCAGCAATAAGCGTATCAATTGCTGCTCCTTGTGCTGTTCCTCCTAACTGACCTAATATCTTGTTGAAACTCATTTTCTCTGTGCTTTATACATTATAAATAATTGTACATACAATTAAGATATTGTTCCAGTTCCTGGTGCGGTTGTAGCACCAGTCTGTGCTGTAGGACTTCCTGCCGTTGTTACAGGAATACCTGCATTAACAGTGACTGTTGCTTGACGGATCCAACTATCTATTGATGTTGCAATTGCTGCAGCCAATTCATTTGCGAAACGTTGCTTAACAAATTCTGGATTACTACTTTCGTTGAATGGAAGATCCAGAATCCGCTTTATCTCTGTAGTAAGAGTTTGTTGTAATAGTGGTGTATTTAACATTTTTAGTCAAGATTTGATTTACTACTTTTTATCTGATTTACACGAGCCTTAATCTGTCCAAAAACAGCCGTATTAACAGGAACACTGGATGCGCCGACGGGTGTGACAACAGTTAGTTGCATTATTGCATCCAACATGTCATTCAGTAATGTTTCCAATTTATCACCTAAAACCATAGGCTCGTTTCCGTTATTATGATTAATCTTATCGGAGATTATATTT
>Ga0247609_10004339_pt1 | contig 14148 bp, 7 predicted proteins | sample 172DNAGHGlowgp2_FD_193487 | JGI IMG/M metagenome (GOLD analysis project Ga0247609, IMG submission 193487) | Sheep rumen microbial communities from Palmerston North, Manawatu-Wanganui, New Zealand - 1728 DNA GHGlow gp2 | ecosystem: Host-associated > Mammals > Digestive system > Stomach > Rumen ...
TATGTATGACGGAGTCAAGTATGTTGACATTATTCCAGTATTTGCTTTGAGTAAGTTTATTCCATTTGTATTTAATATACATAGATCTTCATGTAAATATAAAAGCTATCTTGTTGACACACCTATTATGAGCATGCAAGAAGACATGTTAAGAAGAAGGGCATCAGCAATAAGGGCAATTAATAATATTCTTCAATTAGATGCAAGTAAAGGAGGGTACACCTTTGGAATAGATCTGCCTATGGGTTCCGGCAAGACCTCTTTCATGAATATGATGAAAGAACAAATTAATAATTTACAACTCTATGATTCTATCATAATGGATTTTAATCCGTGGCTCCGTGTAGGAAACTATGGGTTAGTACCATATTTCCTTGATGAATTAGGTCAGAAGATAAGGCCTTACAATATAAAATCATATAATACGCTCACAAGTTTTTCAAAAACATTGAATGCTTTAGGGATTACTGAAACAAAGGTCATTTCTTCATTATTAGATCAGTTACCATATCAATATCAACAATCTGGCATCACTATAGAGGAAATAAAAGAATTATTGTGTAAGATTAAAAAAAGAGTATTTGTTTTCATAGATGATTTGGATAAACTGAAAGCAGATGAAATATTGGAAATGTTAAAATTGATTAGCAATTTCTCCAATTCGACATACATGATAATAATCGCGGCTTTTGATAAGTCGTATATGCTAAGTACCCTAAATTCGGTTATGCCTAATGGCGGTGTATGTTTAATTGATAAGGTGTTTCCAAGGATGATTCCTGTTGAATCTTTTTCCAATCATGAATTGCGAGAGTTACTGGTCAACTATATCAATTCACTTTCGTTACTTCCTGAAAAAGAAGAAAAGGAGAGGCTTTATGATTATATCCTTAATGACGATAACAAGAATCCACTTACTTTTATTTCGACCATTACTGAAGTAAAGCGCCTTATTAAACAATTCTCTTCATCGTGTTTGGCTTTCAAAGGTGGAGATATCAATTATATAGATTTATTATTGTTTGACCTGATTAAGTCTAAATATCCTGAAGTATTCATTTACTTTAAGCAACATTTAGATGAATTTCTCGTTCTTGACAATAGTTCTAGATATTACATACTTTATCGCGGGACGAATGATAAGAACCATATTGATTTCATTGACTATTTGTTGAATAATCTTGGCTCTTTTAAGATTGAGCACAAGGATATGAGATTAATCGAAACAATTCTTGATATTATTTTTTCGAAAAACGAATCAAAAGGTAAAACGAGAACTCATTTAATCTATTTTGGTCTTTTTGACAATTTACGAGATTAGAAAAGCGGATGATTATAAGATGCTTCTAAGATAACTATACCAAAATAAACCATAGGCCATATGACCATATACAGAAATTGTTTCCGGTCTTAAATACTGGAAAGTCACCATTTTTATGCCATAAGTTGGATCAAAAACTGTCAAACAATCTATTAAACATGTGACTAGAATGAATAGGGGCTCCTCACGCGATTTTTATTATTATCACATTTGCCAAATCTTTGAACCTCTGCTTCCTGCCGTATTCCTTCCAACCAGTTCAGTATACAATCTTGCCGATACCTAGGTGTCCCCTCCGCTGTTTTCTGCTTTTCTAGAGCAAGGGCCATCAAGGTGTACTCTTTCTCTAAAGACGTTGCAAAGATTCCTTTATCATCTGTATTGATTGATACTGAAATCTGAGGGCAATCGTTGTGGTTATCAATCATCGAAAGCCCGTAATTTCTAAACTTCACTACAGGATGAGAATCATACGTATCAATGTTGCAAATACGCAGATTAGATGTGGGATTTACCTCAATTGCTATCTTCCGCCGAGCCACTTCGTTTCTCAACTGCACTTGTATTTGGTCTATAACACTTATCAATCCTTCAGGCAGCTTCCATTCCTCGGGCTGATGCCCTCGATGCTTAGCTGCGGCATCATAGTGGTAGTCGCGATACAGCAATCTGGCATACCATTGTGCACGAGCTACGTTAATCTTTGGCTCAAAATGATTCAAATAATAAGGTTCCACGACGGAATCCTTTGGTATTGGTGAGTCTTTTGTCGCTGCCATATAAACAGATGGTTCGTCTCCTCTCAGCAACCATGATTGATAATACAACCTGTAATCTTCCATCGGGAAATTAGGATAAATATCATTCATTAAACGCTGGAATTCAATCCGCAACTGATTTCTGACCCCCATGTTGTCCTCAATAGTGTATTCATCCATCTTGGCAAGTAGCCAAACACAGTTGTCAAGTAAATCTTGCTTGGGGATGATAATAGTATTCTTACGGTCTTTGTAATACTCTTGTACGCCTATTCCTAATGCTACGGCATGTCCAAGTCTGGCACCGTCAGTCATATTCAAAAAGAGAATGGCCTCCTCAATAGCACGTAACCCGTCAACAATGTCATAATAATCTTCACCGACATGATAGGTTATCCCTAAATCATGGCATTCTAAGTCAAATAATGTTTCATACCAAGTTTCTCGTCGCAAATGCTGTAATCGACGATAGATTTCGGCAAACACTTCAGGACGACAGCCAAACTCAGAATTAGCCGCATCAATGCCCACGATTCTATTCTCATATTGTTGAAGGAGCGTCTCTAATGCTATTGATTGCCTACGATAGTTTATTCTGCTTAAATAGTTCCTGCAAACCATCTTATTCTCTATCACATTAGCAAAGCTCGGTTCTTGGTCTTTACGCTTGATAAAATGAATAACACAGTTCAAATTCTTATTTTTATTCTTATCAAGTATCGCAGACAGCTGGTTCAGCTTCACCTTGATTGCATCAGCCGTATCCTTTGGAGCTATCCTGAATTCATAATGATTAATATGACCGTTATAGCAATATGATTCCAATGCAATTTTCGGCATTAGTTCTGGTAGCTTTTTATTCCGCGAATGCACTAAAAAAAGATCTTTATTCCGATCAAACCCCTTAAAGTTTGCAAATCCCTTAACGCCATTATGCTGGATTATTAATTCTCTCACCTGTAGCTTAACGACTAGATAAATATAGAACATAATACCTAGCCCTGGTATTGTGTCATCACCTCGTAGCAATCTTTTGAAACATTCATACATTAATCGTCGCTCGCCATTTAACAAAAGGCTAGTGGTAGTTTTGCAATCTGACAAACTGGTATCCGGTGAAATAGCATAATCAATTATGCCATCATTAAACTGAGGGGTGTGTAGTGCCAGTTGACAGGTTATTTCCGATTGTAAGCAGTTAATGTAAATCGGTAACAGTCGCAACGTGTTGGAGTCATTCCACAACCATTTAATAACCTTATCAAATTGAGCACTTACTGAATATCCCTTAACCTGAAGAAATAGATACATTCTTATAAATGCGGCAAGAATTGAGTATTCATACAAATGATCATGACTTCCCGATGCCTTTTTAAACCATTCTGGCTTCTGATATTCAGGCTCATTCATAATAGCCAACCAGTTCAAATCGAAATTCAACGAGGAACCGTTCAGATGGCAATGCAACTCAGATAATCCTCTTCTAAACAGAACCTCAAGATGCGTATTGTCACTATTCAAAACAGTGTTCCATGCAAAACTCTTACGCTCTGTTCTTGTTTTTATGTCATCTGCTGCCAGGAATGAACAGGTTAAAATATCTTCACCTACAACTGAAGTCATTTCATGCCATCTCAGATAGTGTTCATACTGACATATCGGCATCCCGTCTTTTACTCGTAGCACTTGCTCTCCAAAAGCCAACAAAACATTAAAGATAGAGGCTTTATGCCCTCCTTCCTCCATCCATGTCTCTTTCATTAATGAATATAGTTGTTCAGTCTGATCCCTTGTAAAAGGCCGATGCATCGATAAATAATTTTCAATAAAAAAATCATTATCTACGCCACTGACTAGATTCTGCACTTCGCTTTTATGAAATGCGTTATGTTCTTTTAGCAAGTATCCTGGATCTTGCTTGAGAAATAATATCTCTATTGTGCTACGAAGGTAATCCATCCTATATTACAATTTAAAATGGTTCTTCAGCTTTTCTAAAACTTCCTCAGCTTGTGCCCGGGCGATTTTTGTTTCCGTCACCAGCTCATTAAAGAGCTGCCAGAACGCTTTATCATTTTTGTTAACAGATGTTCGCTCCAAAATTCTTTGCTTAAGAGTGCTCTTCTTCACTTCATGCTGTAATCCGTGGACTATCTCTGAAACGCTGAACGATTCTGTATCATCAAACACCAATTTAAAAAGGATTTGGCTCTTTACATCGTTATCCTTCTTTATCTGGTTAAACAAATCCTGAAAGACCTTTGCATAATCAAACTTTATATCAAGTGCACTTCGTTCATCTGTTCTATCATACGTCTTAATACAGAAGGCGGTTACTTCCGAGAAAAATGCTCTTAACAAATCAATCTGGTCAGAACTTGATGTTCTGCCCGTCTTCACATAACTAAACGAATTTCCCAGTTCCTGCATTATGACAGCATTCCTTATGGCACACCATGACAAGAAACAATTATTGTCATATTCCTTTAAACCATACTCCGAAATTGTCCAATTCTTCAGTCGATTCAAAATTGAAGTATCCCTGTCGCTGGCTATATCATAAAAATTTGGGTATATTCTATTGTAAGCGAATTTAATGTTGTTGATGTTGACAAAGAACGAACCAAGGTCAAATATTGCCTTCGTAGCGTTTTTCAAATCTGTGCGATAATAAACCTCAGGCAGTAATCGGTAGTATGGTGACAAGCTATTTTCATTTTTTCCTTCCTTTCGTCTGGAGAGAGTCAACGCAAAAAATTCAACGAGTTGAAATTCAAAATCGCTTACCTCTTCTTCAGCATAATTGGCTATCACATCTTTCAAGGGTTTGATATTCACGATACGATAGGAACGTGACTCTTTCTCTTTTGAACTGCGTTCTGGCGGCAGAATTCTCAACAAGTTTGGATTAAAGAACGCACCGCCAACAAGTTTCTCATAATTGCTAACATCCTCCAGCTCATCCAGTCGTTTAATCGTATCATCAATTGTACTATTTGTACTGGTTTCTTTGGCTTCAGGTTCTGTTATTTCATCATAATAGTGATACAATTTGATGGAGTATAGACTCTCAACGAAAAACAGTAATGCTTTGTCTTGCTCTGACACTAAATATTGTTTCCATTCGTTAAGAACAGAGAACACGTCACCAATAGACAGGTTATATGACAAATTACCAAGATCCAAAATACGATTATATTCGTTTTGAGGTGCGGTAAGTCGATAAACTGCACTGCGATTACGAGATTGATACTCTGAATGAGCATTCAACTCTTCTTCGCTTAAAAGTTCTTGAAAATCTTGAATTTGAATTCTTGCCCTAGTCATGTATTCTGACAAGGAGTTAAGTACCAATTTATTAAACTTGCCAGCTTCTGTGTTTTCTATCAATTTCAATGCTATACCCTGTCCCTCTTTACTAAGATGCGTCTCAATCCACTCACCATAGAAGTAGTCACGGAACCGCTGTTTGTTATACTCTTCCTTATTATTATAGTCATCCATATTGCAAAGCAGTGACAGCAAGTTTCTGTATTCACGAAGATTAGTTGGTACTATTTGGTTAGTTTCGCCAGTTGTATGATAGAACAAATATCTTGTTTTCTTGAAAATCAAAGCTGTGATGGTGTACTTCATAGACGAACCTGACAACAGTAGATCTTTGGCATCTCTGCTTTTATATAAGACTATTTCTTTTTCCATCATGGTATTCAAGTCAGGAAGGGCTATGCGGTGTTCTAACGGAAATAGTTTTAAAAGATATTTTTGCGCCATATCAGCCACATTCACCTTCCCATTAGAACATATAGGCTCATATAATTTTGTGAAATACAGTTCAGCCACATTTGATATTTGTTCCAATTTAAACGAAATGAGAATAATCACATTCGGCTGAATCAAATACTTCCTTATCTGCTCCATCATCTGATAAGCCTGCTCTGTATTGTTATCCAAGTCATCAACAGGTATTACTAAGATATCTTTATCAAAATACTTCAAGTAAGTGTTTATCAGTATGTTGAGATTCTTTTTCAAGTCCACTGTAACAAGTAAATTTCCCAATTGATGAAAGTCGGTATCATTATCGTTCAGTGGCGCTCTGCCCATCATTGTTATATTGGAAAGAACTTTTGAGAATGCTTCCATCAAATCATGTGTGATTCCTTCCCGTACTAGGCTCTTGCTTCGATCATTATCGATACTTTCTCTGAATGTGGCAAACATCTTTCCTACCACCAAGTATATGATGTTTGTATTATCATCAAAAAATGAAGGATCCACAATATCTACTGATGCGATTGTTTTCTTTATCTTATTCTTTTGGGGGCGTTTTTCCATATGGCTAGGCAGTATATTCAGAACTGAAGCCATACATGATGTTTTTCCTGTTCCTCTATCACCGATAAAGGCTATTATGTTGTTCGGAACATCCTCCTGCTTTACTCTGTTTTTTTCTTTAATGGTGTCAACATAATCAACATAAGCATCTATTACGCTTAGAGCTTTCTTATATTGCACAGCAAATAATGATGAGTCGATATCTGCATAGTCCTCAACAATACGACGGGATTCTTCCCCTAAATAAAATTTCAAAGGTTGTGCCATCTTTATAATTTTTTAAATTGTTATTTCTACTTTCTCTATAACTCAACCTCTTGCCACTTTTTTGACGTTTACACTTCGTTCATCGCCTCAGCTAATCCTCCGGGGATCATTTCCGCAAAGAGTCCTTTATTTCTAAAAACGAGAGAATGCTTTCCTCTCTAAATGTCTCAACAAGTGCAATGAACAATGGATACTCTTAAAGCATAGTATTAACATCGACATTGCCTTTTGAGGTTCTCAAGGCTATAAACAGTCTCAAAAATATGTCCAGAGTTTGGTCAAGCATAAATATTAATAAAATTTTAGCTGCCTAATTAAACACATGTAAATGTGTTACACCATTCCATTATTACCCTTGCTCTCATGCTCCTATATTCCAATTCTTTTCATCTTTGAAATACAACATTCGATTACACATTGAATCATCAAAGAATCTAATCTTATGGATTGATGACAATCAGTTTGTTATCAAAGGCAATAATAATGTCATTTTAATTGCAAAGATATAAAATAATCTTCAATTTGAGATAAAAGCAAGGGTAAAATAATGAAATTTTTAAATAATCTATGGTTTCCCTTTCCGCCCATTCTTGCGTTCTTTAGGAAAATAATATCCATCATCTGAGAGATTGTTGGGCATAATACTTTTTGCAACTATAATTAAGATCCTGAGGTTGAAATAACAGTCAAGGTATAATGTAGCAATGGAGTAATTAGAGGTCCTTTTTGATGACTTTTCATATCACTCATATCAGATAAGAATATCAAGGTCGTTATGTCTTTCTGTGAGAAGTAGGACGCTGTTATCTCCAATATCAACAGCAGCTTATAGATGAAGGTTATAGAGATGGTGTTATCTGTGTCATTTGTGGATCATTGGACATTAATCACTTCTTTACAGCTAAAACATATCGCAAAAATACCGATAATAACGCAGATTAAAAAAATGCCACCTTTAGACGGTTGTGGAAGGAGAGAAATAGCACTAATTTTGCAGCGGAAACCCAACTTAGATGGAATTAAGGGGTTCTGCACGAAAAATCGTCTGCTGAACGTGTACACAATTTTCCGGCAGTCCTTACGAATAGCTAATCCCCCATCTATTTAATTGACAAGGGCTGTATGCTGCACGAATCTGGCTATAATGTCCATTGTAAATCCTTTCTGGTCTATGGTGAGCGCCCCTGTACGATCTCTCATGCAGCCTTGTCAACGGTTTCTCATAAAGCTTAAGATTATGGATATCGCAAAATCAATAACAAAACTAAGGACCAGCAGACTCTATACGAGAAAGGCGCTGGCAGAGAAAGCAGGGATTGACCTTCGGCACCTTATCGCTGTTGAGGATGGTAGGGAAGAAACCACTCAACAGGATATAGAGGCCATTAGTCGAGTATTCCATGTTAAACCTGAAGACTGGCTAAAGTAAGATGGAAGGCTATGTGATAACGACTCACCTGATAGATAACCCCAAGATCACTTTATACTACAAAGGGACAGCTAATGAGGAAGGGGTATCTTTCGCCATGAATACTATAGTGGGATTTGATATCTCAGATGCAATGGTCTTTCACGATAAAGAAGGTGCCGTTCAACTATGTGAGAAGCTGAACCAGGATGGAAAGGTATTGTTAAAGTTTGGATATGAGTCGTTCGAGATACAGATTCTGTAGTCAATAAATATATGTTGTTCTTGTATTCATTTGATTGGATGTTATCATGAGGCCTGCTACCTTTGCGGCATAAAAGGTGGTAGCGACAGGACAATGTCAACATTTTGTTTCATCAATGCGGCTTCACGGTATCATAACTCTCCCGTCAAGCAGAGGGCCGTGCATAAAGACGAAAAATAGTGGACGGCCACGCCCACTATACCTTGAAAGCAAACCACCGCCTCACAGCGGTCGGTATGTGGCACAAAAAAAGCCCCAGAACAAGACAAGCAAGGAGTTCTGAGGTCATTTGTGATATATAATTTCTATCTGGTTATCTTCTTACGTTTAAAATATGAATACGCAAATACTATAGCTAATAAGATGCAAAATACACTATAAATTTTGATGTATCGCCATGATGCTTTTTTAATGTCATAATCTTTTACTTTACCTGAACCAAAGAAGTCATTAATAGTTCTCTCGTCTTCAATCTTAAAACATGTGCTATAGCTTATTTCATATAATATTTCAAAATTTCCATAATTAATAATGTCGTAAATATAGACTGATTGTAAATCAGAGTTATCGTTTTTTGAAAGAACTTCTTTATCAGACCATATATTATTAGGAAGTGATCTTTGTTTTATAGAGTAATATCGCGAGGTAAAGTTATTTCTAATAAGGTCAAATGGAGATGACTCATCATAACTTTTGTTTGTGATAATTTGAAATTGTTTAGTAAAATCAGAAAATGCAGTATAGATATCTCTATCTGGGTAGATGTTTGAAGTTATATACCTTATTCGTGAGGGTTTTATATGATAAGCAATGATATATAGATCTCCAGATCCGTAGAAGAATTCATACTGCTCTGCATTTTTTGCTAATATAATGTCAATATATGGCGAATAGGATTTAATATTAAAGGTATGAATAGATGATTTGTTTTCTCTTATGTCTTTATCACGTTCAAACCTCGAATAAAAATCATAACCTAAATCTTTGTCAAACTCACGATTAGAGATTTCCTCTAAAGTAATTGGTTTTTGGTAGCTAGCATGATTTTCATAATTATAAGAAACATCATTTTCTATGTGATAATATAAATTAGCATCTTCAATAAAATTGGAAAACCTTTTTTCAAGTTTATCTTCACAAATAATACTTTTTATTTCATAGTAACCACATATAGCACAATATGTTGCAAGAATGATACCTACAATTAAAAGAATTGTCTTTTTTAACGCAGCCTTATATTGTTTATCTGTAAGAGATGATGAAGAAAGATATCTTGTTAGTCTGACAAACAGAAAAACTAAAGCAACAATAATAATGAAGGTAATAATTGACTCAATAGTAATAGGATCCGTTTGCAAAGAGTCTTCCTGGGCCTCATGCATTGCCCATGACTGTGCTTTACTAATTAATGAATACGTTGCGAAAAAAAGACCAATTAAAAATCGTTTACTTGATTCCATTGTTACTATATATTTAATTACATGTGAGAGAGTTATTTTACTTTTTCAGTAGGTTATCTTTAACAAATGATGCTACGACGTTCTCCAGTTCAGGGCGTTGAGGAATTTGATGTGGTTGGCTAGGCCGATGTAAAATCGGGCCACGCCCACGATCTGATAGGCATCCGTGTCGAAGTACCAGATATTGTCATCGCCCTTGTGGGGCTTGATGAACTCTTTTGCCGATGGGAACTCCTCTACAATGAGTTTCTCGGCGAAAAGAAGTATCTGGGATGCAATCACTATCTTAAATACATAAGTCAACCTACTATTTAGGTTACTTCTGAGTAGGTTGTTTTGCTTTATAGTACGCAATAAATGGGCATGCTTTAGAAGTTGAGGCCTCAGGAGTGATAGGTTGAACATCCGTATCAATTAGTCCTTTTTCATTGCTTGTTGATGACTGATCTTCTAATGTGTTATATGCAGCGAAAACATATTTGGCATATACACATCTTTGACGCCACCAATTGTAAACCATAATTACACATAAAAGAAAAGAACCTATGCCCCACCATAGAGACAACCTCCAATTAATGAAAAGACAAATAAGGCATAATATTGTGAATAGAACCTGACATCCTGCAAGATTTCTAGCGAGTATGGACTGAGCATAAAATACATTTATGTTCTCATCATTGCGTAATGCTTCTTTAGCACTCTGAAACGCTTTGTTTGCTTTATCATTATCAACCTTATCGATACCAATAAATACTTTTAATTGATTGAGATTATCAATGTGATAATTATCGTTTTTCCCTTTTAACACATATGCAGATGGTCTTGTGGCCTTTGGGATTCTATATATTATTCGTTCGAAATAACTTGATCCCACATTAATAATATAACCTATGACAAAACCTATAAATGGTAAAATTAATGCCATAGTATTCGCGAAGGATGACTTTATTAATGAAAGAATAGTGGACCCATCAGATACATCAATCCAACCAACCCACACAAACAAGATAAAACACAGTGTTATAAGATATAACCCAGGAATTACCATTCGTAAAATGTCTTGAAATCTGTAAGTCATAGTTTATCGAGTTTAATTAGTCGTTATCGTTATATAGCCATTTGTATCCAGGCGGTGGATTCTTATAACCTAATTCTAATGCTTTCCCGTCTATTTTCTGAGCATCTATGAAAGACTTAATTGGAAGGCTAACTATTTGAGATGCATACAACTCAGCACCTTCGTGGCGATAAATATATCGCTTATGGTCTTTATCTCTAAGTGAGAAACAGATTGAACCACCATAATGACCAGTGTTGCAAATAATCACATTACAATATACTAGTCGAGAAATTGCCTCACAAAGATAGTAGAAAGATTTAATATCTTTATTATAAGCAATGATAAATAAGTGTTGAATCCTTCCTTTGTATAATGCAAATCTCTCTATATCATAAAAATCAGCACAGATAGCTAATCCAATACGACCATATTCTCCAGCATTTAATAGGTAGAAACTATTACATGGCCTGAATGTTATATTGCCGCATGATTCTAGGTAATACTTTTCTTCACGAGCTAAAGTGTGCTTGCCAAAATAAAAAGTCTTAGCTCTTGATCTGCCATTCTTGTGAGGCCAATTGTATGGAATTGCTACAAGAGCTTTATTTTCAACAAGGTTATCATTAACAATAAAATCAAGTCCTGTAATAATAATGCAGCCGGTTTGGTCAGCTAATTGTCGTATTTCAGATTCAAAACGTTCTGCAATAGTAAGTTCTGGAAAGATTATGATTTGGGGCTTTCTGTAATCTTCCAGATTAATAAATCCGTCTAAAGTATGTATGATCTGTTTCCATACTCTCATAGCTTCAGCATAATCCATTTTTGGAGCATTGGGGGAATATTTACTCCAAGCTACATTGTTGTCAAGTGTTGGTTGTACTATTGCAACTTTTAAATAGTCTTTCATATCGCTTTTCAGTCTAAGTCCATTATTATTAATTGTCTATGTGCTTCATTCGCAACAGATATTAGGTTGTTTCTCATAAGCAAGAGAGACTCTTTCAATTTATCTCTTAATTGATGCCAATTCTCAATCTCAGGATTATCTCTAAATACCTCCTTAACATACTCATTATTAAGTATATTACGAAGTATATTGTTCTCCCTTTGCCGAGGAGATAAACAAGAACTAATTATACGATAGTTCAAAGAGGATATCCTTCCATTTCCTTGTAGTCTATGGAGCACAAATTGCCACTCAAAGCCGACCTCTTGACTATTTAAGCTCCATGGCAAAATTTTTCGTTTACTCAATAGTTGAAGAAAAATGATACCCAAGCCATAACTCCGAGATAAATTGGCTGGTATTCCATTATTTAAAAACTTCGGATAATCATATGGAAGACAATCTAAATTGTTGTTAGGCACGTATTTCACATCAAAAAGCTTATTCTTATCGATCATAGTCAAACAATCGTTCCAATTCTTTTTTATTGCTTTATCATCTATAAAGAAATTGTCAGGGTGAATTTTTATATTCTCAATATCCTCTCCCATATCATCCATTGTTTTTATAACAGACAGTATTATCATTATGGGTAAAATTTCAGAATGAACTAGTTCATATCGAGCATCACCTTGCTTAATAGTTAATACTGAATCAATCCATTGGGATAATGAAATATGTCCACTAACGGTTGCAGGAGCATATTTTTCATTATCTGCATCCTTTAACATTCTCTCTTGCAGACCATGGACCGGTGGAAGATTGACAAATGTGTATTTCATTAAATCGTTATTCCAATTGACATCATATTGTAATGTGTCGGGCAATATCATATGATTATCTCCAGTAATAGATATTTCCTTAAGATATGCTTTAAAAAATGATTTATAGTAGCCAGACTGTGGATTAGCCTCTTTAATATAATTTCTCATTAACTCGTTAATGACTCTTCTTTTGTTATTCTTTTTGCTTGCAAGCGAATCAACAATCCAAAGGAGCCAAAAGGTTGAATCAAGCGTAAAGGAATGGTAATCCGAACGTGGAGAGAAAAAAGATTCTTCTATACCAACAACAGGCATCCCTATCTGCGCCGCAAACAAATCATAAAAAGCAAATGCTTTTGATAACATATATTCTGAATCATCTATAAAAAAATGTAGATAATTATCATTTTTAAAGATTTTTTTATGGATATTATTTTTCCATATTTTGATGACAGAATCAAGAAATTCCTTGTCTCTTTCTATATCTCCAGGATTCTGATAGTCTTTCACAACCAAACGTGAAGTCGTTTTTATTATACTCTCGGCACATAATGAGTTCAGCAAAGCATATATAAACTCAACACTCATCATATGCAGCTTAGTCCCCTTCAATTCTAATAGTTTATAATAAAGCTTATTTATTTGTTTTGGCTCATTGTAAACGCAATAGAAGAAAGCCCTTATCCAGACTCTTACCTTATCTGGCACTTTATCTAATGCGTGCATTAACATATTAAAAACTTGACGTTTTCTTGATTTAGCAAGTTTCTCTCCCTTTGTCAGTGTTTCTTCTAATATATCGAGTATACCATAATCCAGTTCAACTGATGAATACTTTTTTTTGAGCTCATCAATAACTATTGGTTGTGCGTCATTAAAAACTATTTGCGTACAGTCTTTTATCATAGTATCTATTTTTTTAACTGATTCAAAACCATTAATCGGTTTTCCGTTATCGATGCATCTTTTTAAATATTTTTCTTTATCAGATATCTTCTTTAGCCAAACTTTTCTCATGTAATGAACTTTTTCATAATCAACATCACCATCCATTATCAGACGCGTAAGCATAGTACATGCAAATGATATTCGTGTACTTTTTTTTATCTCTTGTTCTGAAAGCTCAGCAACAAGTAATGATTGGAGCTCTCCAAACACCATCTCAAATTCTCGAGTTGTAAGCATATTCAGATTAAGCCCTTGTAGCATCGAAATCTTTTGAAGGGTTTGAGTCATTAATGGAGTGGGATACTTGGGGTCTATTACGGAACACTCTTCTATCTTATTTAGAATCTCATCTCGGTATTCAGAGAACATAAATGGAGAATTAGAATTTTCTATCTTCTCTTCTGAATTAAGTATACCATCTAATAATTCATGTGGATTAAGTTTAGAAATATTAAGTTTTAAACCATAATCTATAAGCTGCTCCTGATACCAAACCATCCAGTTATAGAGTTTCTCAGCATCTGATGACACAATAACATGATCGTCCACATATCTAAAATGTATTATTTCATGGTCTTGACTGAGACGTTCCTGTACTTTATTATCGAGG
>Ga0247609_10004340_pt1 | contig 14146 bp, 8 predicted proteins | sample 172DNAGHGlowgp2_FD_193487 | JGI IMG/M metagenome (GOLD analysis project Ga0247609, IMG submission 193487) | Sheep rumen microbial communities from Palmerston North, Manawatu-Wanganui, New Zealand - 1728 DNA GHGlow gp2 | ecosystem: Host-associated > Mammals > Digestive system > Stomach > Rumen ...
GCCTGCGACGAGTTTCGCACGGTCGGCTTCAATGAGCTGACCTCGCGACAGGATGCCCAGCGTGCGGAACACATCAGCCATGATGCGGGCCACAGTGGTCTTACCAGTTCCCGGATTACCCGTGAAGACATAGTGCTTGCCCTGGAAGGTATTGGTCTCGCCACGACGAATCTGCAGATTGAGGAAAGCAGCAAGATTAGAGATTTCCTTCTTGACAGCAGCCAGTCCGACCATGCCATTGAGCTTGGCCAGACACTCCGTATAGTCTACCGCCTTCGGAGCCTCATAAGGAATGTCAGCCACATCGATAGTCATCATCTGCTCGTTGGTGAGCGTAGCTATATCGACTTTCTGCAGACGCTCAGCCTGCTTGGCCACAATCTTATCGAAGATCTGGCGCATCGTACGGCCGTTGGCGAAGTCCTTGCCACGTGAATTGTAGAGCTCAGTTATCATTTTGAGCGTCAGCTCCTCAGCCTCCGGCGTGAATACATATTTCTTCTCCTTGGCGAAGACGCACATAATCTGATACAACTGATCGGGCGTGTAATCGTCGATGTTGAGGAAATAGCTGAAACGGCTGCGCACACCAGGATTGATGCGGAACAGGTTGTCCATCTCCTGACGGTAACCGGCAGCAATGACGACGAATTTGCCTCTGTCGTCCTCCATGCGTTTCATCAGCTGTTCCAAGGCCTGCGTACCCTGCTGGTCCTTGTCGCCACTCTGGCTGAGCGGTGCCAGCGTATAGGCCTCGTCGACAAAGAGAATACCACCCATGGCCTTGTCGCACAGACGATCGACGACCTTCGGTGTCTCACCCTGATAGGGGCTCACCATCTTCGAACGGTCGACCTCGACAACATGCCCGCTGTCGAGATAGCCTATCGACTCCAGAATCTCGCCTAACTTGCGGGCGATAGTGGTCTTACCGGTACCGGGATTACCGGTCAGAACGATATGGATGCCGGACTTCTCCTGTTCACCCAGTCCGCGCTGAGCACGCTGAACATTGTTGTGAACCGTAAAGGCAATCTCGCGGACGGCCTTCTTGACTTCGTCCATACCAATGTAGCGGTCCAGGTCGCTGAGGATGTCCTCCAGGGAACGCTCCTCGGGAACATATCCGCGGATGTCTGACTCTTCCACCTGCACAGCATCGGCACCACGGCTGATAAACGAGGTGAAGATATCTTCAGCAGTCTTGATAGCCACATGGGCAAAGCCGAACGTATCGTCCTTGATCTTGACCTGATACTGGAAGAAGCGCAGCAGCTTGTTGTCGGCAGCAGGCGAATAAGCCGCAATGCCATACTTCGTGCGCAGCTCCAGCTTACAGATGTCGCACAACTCCTGATATCCAGGAGTGGGCAGACGGAAGGTATACTTGAATCGGTTCTGGGCCGCCGGGTTGGCTGCCAGGAAGTCGTCCAAACCCTTGGGCAATCCGGCAATCATGACAATGGGATTCTCGCCCCACTTGTCCATCTCGACAAACAGCTTGTCGAGGGGATTCACCTGATTGGAATAGCGGTCGGGCAACAACTTCTGCACATTGTCGAAGAAAAGAATGCCATCCTTGGCCTTCTTCACGTTGTCGTCCCACTTGTCGACGAAACGCTGATAATCTACGGCATCGACCATCGTCAACTTGGGCTTGTCGATGATCTTGTGCTGATAGAAATAGTCACGTATCACTTCGGCCAACGCCGTCTTTCCCGTTCCTGTCTCACCAATAATAATTGCATTGACACTCAGACGGACATTCATAATGTCCTTGCGCGAATGCAGATAGGTGTAGGTGTCGACTACCGTCTTCAGTTGTTGCTTCACATCGGAAAGTCCCACCAAACGGTCCAGCACGTTTTGCGAAACGAGCGGTTTACCACACCAACGGCAAAACTTGGCTATTGAGCGGTTTTCCTTATGACAATGCTCACATATCATATTATTCTACCTTCTTTTTTTCTGTATCCGATTTTGCATCCTTCTGTTCCCCATCCGACTGCGAGTCCGCTTGTTCCTCGTCGGTTTCTGAATCCGTACGTTCTACATCTTTCTGTATCTGTTCCACGACTTCAGCCGGATTGACGCGAATATTCTCTGTATTGGGGTTGTGACGATTGATTAACTTGGGACTGAACACAATCATCTCCATCAGCAGCAGGGCCACCATCGTGCTCCAGAGGATGTAATGCAGCACGGACTCGCCACTCAGTGAGCGTACCTGGTTGGTCACATCGTCGAGCATACCAAACTTGGAACCCTTGAACTTAAAGGTCTTCTGCTTGAACGTATAGTACAGCGGCTCCAGGAGTGTCGACTTGATGTCGTCTTCCATCACTTCGTTAATCAGTTGGTTGTCGCCCTTGGAGTCTGTATGGTAGTCAGTCACGTGACATACTACCATATATAATAAGGTGACGACGAGCACGGCAGGAATGAACAGACTCGGCCAACTGCCATTGACGGTCCTGAGTATGAGGATGGGCAGATAGGAAGAGAGGAATCCCAACAGTCCCCACAGGCAGGACATCACGAAACCATAGCCCCGGAAATAGGCGCGCAGACCCACAATGATAGCCGTCATACCGCCCACGGGCAGCATCACGGTCAACATGGGATGCTGGAAGATGTACTGGCGTCCCGACTCTGTAATGCCACAAATGAGCACCAGCAATATCCAGAGGGCACAGAGACCATAGAACGTATAACGCCAGCGGTGCTCTTTCTTCTTGGCTTTGTTGAAGCCCGAACGGACTTCCTGGTATTTCCGCGCCGTTTCTTCTTTGGCATTACCGTAGCGCTTGTAGTAATAGTTATTCTGGTCTATCTCGCCCAGATTGTAGATCCACTCCTCCAACTTGCGCTCGTAGCTATAAGTCTCGGCGAATTCCTGGAAGGGATCCTCATGATAGAACACTGCCATCCACTGGCTCAGCGAACCGCGCTTGATGGCTGTCAGCAACTGGGGACGATAGGCTAACTTGTCCATCGTGATAGCCGACGTCAGCTCCGTTCCGTCTTCCAAGGCATAGGTTGGTGTCACGCCCAAAATGCGGCAGAAGCGATACACCGCCGTGCGGATGTCATAGGCACCAAGGCGGTTGCGGTTCTCTTCACTCTTCATGTCGAAGCAGGCCCGTGCCTGACTGATCTGTTCGAACCATCCGTGCAGCTGGGCAAAGTATATGAAGCGGCCTTCGGGGTCACTGTAGTCTTCAGCCTTCTTGGCATACTCCTCATCGGGCAGATTCTGCCATTCCTTCAGCTGTTCGCGCATGACCTCACCGACCTTAAAAGGCGAATCGGCATCGCGCAGGTCGTAGGCTGCTTCCTTATCGATATTGTAAAGCACCTTATAACCTAGCGAACGGCTTGGTGCCTTGCCCGCAGTCAAGATGCGCAAGGCCTCGCAGGCCATATGGTCTTCGTGGCAATACATCCACGACAACAGGCGACCGTCGCTCAGACTGAGCCATTCGTCGTCGGTACATTCTTCATAGCCGAACGAATGAACGATGTCCTGCAAATTTCCGGACGGACGATTCACTAGGAACGGAATGTCAGTATCGATTTCGTAGACAAAGCGAAGGATGGCCACTCGGCTGTCAATGCCTGAATCCTGGGCTAAATAGCTGCGCAGACGGTTCACATCAGCCTTGCTGTGCGACTCCAGATACAGATACAGCGTGTCGTTCGGATTCGACAAGGCCAGCTTGTATTCGTCCTGATAACTCAACACCGAGATGGCTGCGCTATGCACATCGTCGCACAGGTTTCCACGTATATCTTTATAAGGATAGGTGGGCTCCATGACGTAGACTGCAGCCATCAGTCCGGCATGCTGGTCGACGGGATAACGGTTAACCACGATATCCTTGACGGCAGAGCTCAGTTTCACGTTACCACACTGTTCGAGCCAGCCGGCAATACGTCCGTTATACAGATAGTTGATGGCCAGTCGCTCGTTTTCCAGCAACATCGGTATCAACTCGTGCACGTTGTCGGCCACGAGGTTGCGCTCTGGGTCGACAATGAAACTGCGGTACTTCAGGATGGGCGACGACAGGTCAATCTTCACATCCTCACCCAGGAACCAACGTTCCACCTCATCGTAACCCCATCGTGTCAGCGGATTGACAGCTGTCAGACCCTGCACAATCATCTTCACACGGTCGGGCAGCTCGTTGATGCGCGGCAAACGGCCTTCGTTCTTCTTACGCATCATCACGCGCTCGTTATGACTAAGCGGATTCTCGCCCAACCAGAGAGTCATCAGCGTGATACCCAGCGAATAGAAGTCGACGGCAGGGGTGATTTCCACCTCACCGTCAATCACGTCGTTATACATTTCCGGAGCAGCATAGACGGGCGTACGGGCCTGTGTCGTACGGTGCACCTTCTCGTCGCCTTCCAACACACTGGAAATGCCGAAGTCGCCCAAAACGATTTCCTTGTGATCGGTCCCACGGAAGAAATAGTTTCCGGGCTTGATATCCTTATGGATGATGTTGCAGTTATGGCAATAGGCCAATGCTGCCGCAGCCTGCAGGGCGATACGGCGGAACTGGTTGAAGTCACCGTCCAGATCGTAGTCGTTCAGCGTACCTCCACGAAGATACTCCATGAGTTCGTAGTCGCGGTTCTTGCCGTCCACGTAGGTCTTTCCGAAGTCGTCAATCCGCACTATCATCTCCATGCCGATATTCTGGATGATGCGCATCAGCGTCTTCTTGATGGTGAAATTGGGATAGTAGATTTTCAGCACACGCTGCCCTTCTTCACCTTCAACCAAAAACACCTGAGCCTCACCCGAGTTGTCGCTCAGGCACTTGATGCTCCTATATACTCTGCCTTTCAGAAAAAACTCTACATCCCCACCCGACTGGTCCTGCGTCTTCGTCCCAGGACGGACGGTCATCTCGCCGTTTCCTGCAAGCTGGCTCGAACCTACGCGAACCGTTGTGGTCGTACTGGCCGACTGGTCAGCCGGTTTCGCCGTTGGCTGAGAGTCTCTTATGGTCATATCGTCCATATATCTTATTTATCGTCTTTTATTTCCACGTTACTATTACTGCCTAACACTACCCACTTGCCGCCCATCTGGGGCTTGGCACAACCACAGGGACTGCTGTGCATGGCGTGCTTGTAGTTGCACACCCATGCCAGGCGGACACCTACCGGCTTGCTGGCCATCGCATAGTTGCGGGCCTTGGCTGGCGAAGGACATGCCGGAACAGCCAGCTTGTCGAGGATAGCCGACAACATCTTGATTTTCACAGCTTTCTGCTCTTCCAATTCTTCCTTGGTCATGCGCTTCGTCTCAGGCTTTGGAATCACCGGATTCTCCACACCGTCGTCCTTGGCCAGTAGTGTCAGCACGCGTTCACGCAACTTGTTGTTAGCCTGTTCACGCAAAATGTCGCGCTCCGAGTTATAAGGCAATGCATTCTCCAACTTCGAAAAGTCCTGCACGATATCCACCAACTCCTGATAGTCAGGGTTGTGCTGCAACTCCTTCACCAGCATCTTGGCCTCTTCCGTCAGCGCTGTACCACACTTCTTGCAGAACGCAAAGTCGTTCAGGGTACGGCAGGTCGGACAGACGATGCCGCCACGCGGGCTGCCACATTCCGGACAATAGGCCTCATTACCGACCAGACGGGCTCCGCAATACGAACAGATGTCCTTGCGGGTGTAATGATGGCACACCTCGCAGAAGTCTGCGTCAGGATCCATCTCAGCACCGCAGTGCGGACACACGGTCTTACTAATGGGTTGGCCACACTGTGCACAGAACATCGCCTCGGGTTCATTGATGGCTCCGCAATAGGGGCACGGCTTTCCACCTGCCTGACGCTGCTGCTGTTGCATCATCACGGGCTGGTCTTCACGGGGCATTTCCATTTCTCTTTGCAACGTCTGCGGACGGGCCGTACGCTGCGTACTCTCTATGTCAAATTTGTTGTCGTTCATCATACGAGTAGTAATAATTGTTGCAAAGTTACTAATTTTTTTTAATTCCAACAAAAAAACCGCCGTAAATTTATATTTACGACGGCATTTTTTGCTTTTTGGCAGATGATATCACCATAACGGCAGGCGTTCAGCCTTGGGAATGAACATTTTGTCACCCTCTTTCACGCCAAAGGCATCATACCACATATCGATATGCGGCAGGGCGCCATTGACGCGCCAACGACCCAAAGAATGAGGGTCGCTCTTGGTGCGGTTACGGATTTCGGCCTCCGTGATGTTGCCTGCCCACACACCGGCATAGGCAATAAAGAAACGCTGGTCGGCGGTCAGTCCGTCAATCACCGGCAGGGGATTACGCTTGGTGGCGTTCTTGTAGGCATACCATGCCACCTGCAGTCCACCATGATCGGCCAGATTCTCACCCAACGTCAGACGACCATTGGCATTCAGGTCGGGCAACACCTTGATATTCGAGAAGAAGTCCGCATACTTATCTGTACGTTCCGTAAAGTTTTTTCCATCTTCTTCCTTCCACCAGTCGTGCATGTTTCCATCCTTGTCGTACTGGCGTCCCTGATCGTCGAAGCCATGGGTCATCTCGTGACCGATCACCACACCGATAGCACCATAGTTAAAGGCATCGTCTGCAGTAGGATCAAAGAACGGAACTTGCAGAATACCAGCGGGGAAGCAGATTTCGTTCGTGGTAGGGTTATAGTATGCGTTCACCGTCTGCGGAGTCATGTGCCAGTCGTCGCGGTCGACGGGTTTTCCGGCCTTGTGTTCTATCTGCCACTTCAACCAGAAACGCGAGCACTCCTTCATATTCTCGTAGTACGATTTTTTCGCATCAATCTTCAACCCGGAAAGGTCGGTCCAGCGGTCGGGATAACCAATCTTCACATAGAAGCTGTTTAGCTTCAGCAGGGCATTCACCTTCGTCGAATCGTCCATCCAGTCCTGAGCGGCAATACGCTCACCCAAGGCAATGCGCAGGTTCTCCACCAGCGTCTTCATACGCTCCTTCGACGAAGCGGGGAAGTACTTCTTCACATAGATGCGACCCAGAGCTTCGCCCATCACGCCCTGCACCTGATTGGTCGAACGGCGCCACAGCGGGTGGTCCTGCTGACGACCTGAGAACACCCTGCCGTAGAAATCGAAGTTTGCCTCTCGGATGGCATCGTTCAGCAGTCCCGTAGCACTATTGATGACGCCCCACTCCATCACGTCACGATACTCGGCAGGCTTCATCGTGGCAAACAGTTTATCGGCAGCGGCCATGAAGTCGGGCTGTCCGACAATCAGCTCCTGCAAGTACTTCACGTTCAGTCCCATGGCCTCGGCCTGCTTAGCCAGCTGGAAGTGCGGATACTTGGCATTAAACTCGTCCAGCGTCATCTTGTTGTAGTTGGCCTGCGGATTGCGCAGTTCCGTACGCGACTTCGACACCTTGGCCAGCGCCGTCTCCACCTTCAGGATGTTCTTCATCTTCTGCTCGGCGGAACCCTTCTTGAATCCGAAGAGCTGGAACATGCGGATAATGTGCTTTTTGTAAGCCTCGCGAATCTTCGTCGTAGCCTCGTCATTCTCCAGATAGTAGTCCTTCTGACCCAGCGTCAGTCCGCTCTGCATAATCGTTACGATATTCTCCGTAGCGTTCTTCTCGTCGGCACCGATATAGGCACCGAAGAACTCCTGTTCGCCATAGGGGGCCATGTCCAACTGAATGGCAAACAGCTGCTCCTTGGTCTTGGCAGCCTCCAGACGCTTGATAAGCGGCATCACGGGCGACAGGCCCTCCTGTTCGCGACGGGCAGAGTCCATCGCCAACTTATACAGGTCGCTCAACTTCTGTTCGACAGAGCCCTCTTCGTACGTATTCTCCAGCAGTTCCTTCAGAATGCCGTTGATACGCTTGTTGTTGTCTTCTGCCAAACGGTCGAAACTACCATAACGCGAATAGGCAGCAGGTAGCGGATTGGCTTTCATCCATCCGCCACAGGCATACTCATAGAAATCGTCGGCAGGACGCACACTGGTGTTCAGGTCGCTCAGGTTAATACCCGAACGCAACTGCTGTGCCGACACTCCTGCCGTCATCGATGCAAATGCCATCATAATCAATAATTTTTTCATAACTTTTTTATTTTATATAATGTATAATTGTCAATTCTCAATTATCAATTCTCAAAAGTTCCTCTGAGAGTTTTTCCCACCGTTCCACCTCTTCGTCCAAGGCTTTCTTCGTCGATGTGTACTCCGTCACGAACTCCATGTTCGAGGCATTTTCGGGTTTCATCAGCAGATCGTCCAACTCCTTCAGCCGATGTTCCATATCGCTAATCTTACGCTCCGATTCCTCGACGGCCTTCTCGGCCTTGCGCACCCGCTTCTGCTGTTCCTTGCGCTCCGCATAGTTCGTTGTTTTAGGGGTAAGAGGTGCGGGTTGTGCGGTCTGCGATTTGCCAGGCTGGGCGGAAACCGTCTCTGTCTTGAAATCTATTCTCTCACCTCTTAACTCTAACCTCTCACCTCTGTCGCGCAAGAAGTCGTAGATGCCTCCTAAGTGTTCGCGCACCCGTCCGCCACCGAACTCATACACCTTCGTCACCAGTCCGTCCAGGAATTCGCGGTCGTGGCTGACGATGATGGCCGTACCGTCGAAGGCCTTGATGGCTTCCTTCAGCACGTCTTTCGACACCATGTCCAGATGGTTCGTCGGCTCGTCCAGTATCAGCAGGTTCACGGGCTCCAGCAACAAGCGTATCATCGCCAGTCGGCTGCGCTCGCCGCCACTCAGCACCTTCACCTTCTTGTCCGACTCCTCGCCGCCAAACATGAAGGCACCCAGTATGTCGTTGATTTTCAGGCGCACCTCGCCCTTGGCCACGTAGTCTATCGTCTGGAACACCGTCAGCCCTTCGTCCAACAGCTGCGCCTGGTTCTGGGCAAAGTAGCCTATCTGCACGTTATGGCCTATCTTCAGGTTGCCGTCGAAGGGAATCTCGCCCATGATGCATTTCACCAACGTCGACTTACCCTCGCCGTTCTTACCCACAAAGGCCACCTTCTCGCCGCGCTTGATGGTCAGGTTCACGTGGTCGAACACCAAGTGGTTATACGCCTTCTTCACCTCGTCGCAAATCACGGGATAGTCGCCGCTGCGCAGACAGGGCGGGAACTTCAGGTGCATCGCCGAGTTGTCCACCTCGTCCACCTCGATGGGCACTATCTTCTCTAGCTGCTTCACCTTCTGCTGCACCTGCACGGCCTTCGTGGCCTTATAGCGGAAATGCTCGATGAAGTCCTTCATCTCGGCTATCTCCTTCTGCTGGTTCTCGTAGGCCCGCAGCTGCTGTTCGCGACGCTCCTTGCGCAGCACGACGTACTCGTCGTACTTCACCCTGTAGTCCGTAATCTGACCACACGAAATCTCCATCGTCCGGTTCGACACGTTATTGATGAATGCACGGTCGTGACTCACCAGCACGACAGCCTTCGCCTGGTTGGCCAGATACTGCTCCAGCCATTGTATCGACTCAATGTCCAGATGGTTCGTCGGCTCGTCCAACAACAGCACGTCGGGCTTCCTTAGCAGAATCTTCGCCAGCTCGATACGCATACGCCAGCCACCCGAGAACTCACGCGTCTGTCGGTCCAGGTCACTCCGTTCGAAGCCCAGTCCCGTCAGCGTGCGCTCTATCTCGGCCTCATAGCCGTCGGCGCCCATCATCTGGTAGCGGTCGTGCTCCTGCGTGAAGCGTTCCACCAGCGCCATATATTCCTCGCTCTCGTAGTCCGTGCGCTCGGCCAGCTGCTGGTTCATCCGTTCTATGCGCTGCGCCATCTCCTTGATGTCCGCAAAGGCCTTCTGAGTCTCCTCGCGTACCGTCATCGAGTCCTGCAGGTTCATCACCTGCGGCAGATAGCCCACCGTCGTATCGCTGGGCACGTTCACCACACCCGCTGTCGGTTTTTGTTGCCCGCAGAGTATTTTGAGCAGAGTCGATTTCCCCGCACCGTTCTTGCCCACCAGGGCCACACGGTCGCGGTCGTTGATCACGAAATTCGCATTCGCAAACAACGGCTTCACACCAAACTCCACACGCAGTCCTTCTACTGAAATCATTTTACCTTATTCTATTTCAGCCGCCAAAGGTACAAAAAAAAATCGGACTGACCGCACATCAGCCCGACTTTTCTTATTTTTTATTTCTTATTTTTCATGTATCCGAAGAAACACCCCTGATGTCTGCACGATGTTCGGTTATTCGTCTATTGTCAGTTCGCGGAAGATGGCCTGCAGGTCCTTGGCGGCAGCATACTGCTTACTCTTGTTGTTTAATTCGTTTCTTTTGCAAAAATACGCTTTCTTGGCGAATAATCCTCGATTTAGTAGTGATTATTAACAATTCTCTTCAAATCCTTGGCGGTTTGAGCAGAAATACTTACCTTTGCCGACAGTAATAATAACAAAAGAGTCTGAAACTATATGAAACAATTTTTGGTGTTATTGTTTGTGGTGGTCGTAGCGGCGTGTAGTACGCTGAAACCGGCCGAGAAAGCTGAACAGCAGGCAAAGATGGCGCAGGCGGTAGCACAGGCACTAGCCGAGCGCCACTACAAGGTGAGCGTCAACATGATGTTCCCGCGTCGTGGAAAGCCACAGAACATATCGCCCGATTTCTCGCTCGAGGTGAAGGGTGACACGCTAGTATCTTATCTGCCATATTTCGGACGAGCCTACAGTGTGCCTTATGGTGGCGGCAAGGGACTGAACTTTACCGCTCCCATCGCAGAATACCAAACGGCAAAGGGCCGCAAGGGAGCCACTTTGGTTTCTATCAAGGTCAAGAACGAGGAGGATACCTATTTATACCATCTGGAGATTTTCGACAACGGCAACACAAGCATCGACCTAACAGCCCATGAGCGTGAGTCGATAAGCTATAGCGGTCGTATGGATTCCATAGATCAGTAAAACGGTACCATCACTCGGGAGTGATGGCGTTGAGCAGGCACTGACAGCCGAGGAGGACGTCCTGCCAGGTGGCTTCGAAGTTGCCGGTATACCAAGGGTCGGCCACGTCGCCGGGCCGTAGGGTAAAATCGAGCAGCATGCGGATTTTGCCCTCGGGGTCGCCTCCGCAAATGCGGTTCATGTTGCGTATGTTCCAGCTGTCCATGCCGACGAGTAGGTCGAAGCGCTGGTAGTCGCTGCGTGTCATCTGGCGGGCCGTTTTTCCCTTGCACGAGATGCCGTGCTCGGCCAGTTTGCGCTTGGCGGGGGGATAGACCTCGTTGCCTATTTCCTCGGTCGAAGTGGCTGCGGAATCAATATAGTAGCGTTCGGCGACGCCGGCTTGCTCCACCAGATGCTTCATCACGAATTCTGCCATCGGACTGCGACAGATGTTCCCGTGACAGACAAAAAGTATTTTGGTCGTTTTCATATCGTTTGCAAATATACGAAGAAAATGTTAATAATCGCTACTAAATCGGGGATAATTAGGCAAGAATGCGTATTTTTGCAGAAAGAGTCGGACAAAGCATCAATAACACTTAATTATTTAACCAAAACAAGATGATGAAAAGAACGATGATGACGGCGGTGGCCCTGGTGATGATGCTGGGGGCATGGGCGCAGAATAGCGTGGAGAGCATTCGCCAGCGATATGCTGAGGCGAAGGAGTATGCACGGACGCATACGGGGTCGGACCATTATGACGGTGCAGACTTCGGGGCGTATTACCATCTGGAGGTGCGCCAGTGGCTGCCGGGAACGGGTGGCCACATCGACAACACCTACCTGTATTATGGTGAGCTGGACAGTGACGACGAGGATGTAATCTACAAACCGCACTATCTGAACTTTGCCACGAAGCGATTCAACTACGCTGCGCGCGAATACTATCAGGAGTTTTTGTACGACAAGGACGGGAAGGTGGCTTTTATCTACGTCTTCGACCCGATGACACAGCTGGACGGTGACGAGCACTTTGCACAGTATGAGTTCCGGTTCTATTTCAACCAGGGGAAACTGATGAAAGCCATTGTCAAGCGCAAGTCCGGCGACGAGAAGGAATTCCAACAGGTGTATGCCGGCGCGACGTTAAAAGCGGCGTATCAGGGGGATTACGACCAGCTGGTGAAGGCTGCGCACGCCGTGCGGAAGCTGTTTACTGACATTGAGAAGGAGGCGTATTGACTATAGGCTTCATCGGATGTTTAAAACAAATGGAAGTAACTGATTGGTTACTTCCATTTTCTCTTTCTGTCGGGGCGACAGGACTCGAACCTGCGACATCCTGGTCCCAAACCAGGTGCGCTACCAACTGCGCTACGCCCCGTGCCTTAAAAAGCGGGTGCAAAATTACAAAAAATTCCGCACCCGTGCAAATTTTTCAGTAATTATTTACTTAATAATTCCTTGTTCGACGAAGATTTTCTTCAGTGCGACGACAGAACGATCGACCTGCTCTTTGGTATGGGTGGCCATCAGCGCATAGCGCACCAGCGTGTCCTGCGGAGCACAAGCGGGCGGAATGACGGGATTGATGAACACGCCGGCCTTGAAGGCGAGAGACGTCACGAGGAACGTCTTGTCGACGTCGCGCACGTAAAGGGGAATAATAGGACTCTCGGTATCGCCAATCTCGAAACCTTCCTCGCGGAAACGCTTCAGGGCATAGTGGGTGACGTCCCAGAGTGCCTGGATGCGCTCGGGCTCCTTCTGCAGGATGTGCAGAGCCTCCATAGCTGCTGCCGTTGCTGCAGGGGTGTTCGAAGCGGAGAAGATGTAGGTGCGACAGGTGTGACGCAGGAAGTTGATGGTGTCCCAGTCGGAGGCAATGAAACCACCGATGGAGGCCAGCGACTTCGAGAAGGTTCCCATGATGAGGTCGACCTCGTCGGTGAGCCCGAAGTGGTCGCACACGCCCCTACCCTGACGGCCGAATACGCCGATGCCATGAGCCTCATCGACCATGATGGAGCAGTTGTATTTGTGTTTCAGCTCGACAATTTCGGGCAACTTGCAGAGGTCACCTTCCATCGAGAACACACCGTCGACAACGATGAGTTTAATGGCCTCGTAAGGCAGCTTCTGAAGCACACGCTCAAGGTCTTCCATGTCGTTGTGCTTGTAGTGCAGCTGCTTGGCAAACGAAAGACGACGACCGTCCACAATCGAAGCGTGGTCGCGATCGTCGCAGATGATGTAGTCGTCCTTGCCCACTACCATTGCCAAAACGCCCTGATTGACCGAGAAGCCTGTAGAGAAGCACAAACAATCGTCTTTGCCGATAAACTCTGAAATCTCCTTCTCCAGCTGTACGTGCAGGTCGAGCGTTCCGTTGAGGAAACGGCTTCCTGCACAGCCGGAGCCATACTTGTCGAGAGCCGCCTTGGCAGCATCGATGATGCGCTGGTCACCGGTAAGGCCCGTGTAGGCGTTAGAACCAAACATCAGAACCTTGTGGCCACCCATCTCTACCTCTGTTCCCTGCTTGCCCTCAATGGCGCGGAAATAAGGATATACGTCAGCCTCCATATACTTCTGGGGCTCACGATAAAGCTTGTATTTTTCTTGTAATTGTCCCATAAAAATAGGTGTAGCCGAAGCCACAAATTTGTTTTCAGACTGCAAAGGTACACATTTTTTTAGAATTCGTGCAAGAAAATGCGAAATATTTCGTAATTTTGCCGTCAGAATGAATAAAAAACAACAAATAACGTTCATCGTGAACCCCATTTCGGGTACCAGCAGCAAGGAACACATCCCCGCGCTGATTGAGGAGACACTGGATCACGAGCGGTTTGACTACGAGATTCGCCAGACGGCTTATCGCGGTAATGCTGCCGAGATAGCCCGCAAGGCTGCAGCGGCCGATGTGGACATCGTGGTGGCTGTGGGCGGTGACGGTACGGTGAACGAGGTGGCTCGTTCGCTGGTGCATACGCAGACGGCACTGGGCATTATTCCCACGGGCTCCGGCAACGGACTGGCTCGCCATTTGTGCATCCCGATGAGCAGCAGCAAGGCGCTGGAGCTGATTAACCAATGCCAGATAGAGGACTTCGACTATGGCATGATCAACGGACTGCCTTTCTTCTGCACTTGCGGCATGGGGTTTGACGCGTTCATCTCGCTGAAATTCGC
>Ga0247609_10004342_pt1 | contig 14140 bp, 12 predicted proteins | sample 172DNAGHGlowgp2_FD_193487 | JGI IMG/M metagenome (GOLD analysis project Ga0247609, IMG submission 193487) | Sheep rumen microbial communities from Palmerston North, Manawatu-Wanganui, New Zealand - 1728 DNA GHGlow gp2 | ecosystem: Host-associated > Mammals > Digestive system > Stomach > Rumen ...
TGTCGAGGGTGTAGTCGCTGTTGTCGTAATATCCTACGTAGCTGTATCCGTAAGATGTGTCGATATATGTGTTGCGGAGGTATTTCATAGTGGGGTCGGCATGGGTGTAGCCGCGGTCGCCAGCCTCACCGTCGTCGATACCGGCAATGAGCAGAGCCCTTTCCAGATAAGTGGTGCTCGGCATGGTGTACTGCTCGTACATCAGTGTTTTCTCTATCTGTGCACGTAGTTGTTCTTCGGTCTTTGCCGAAAAACGTCCGTAGTAGCAGTCGGGGATGACGTCGCCGCTGGTCCACGAGGCGTAGTAGAGGTCGGTGGAATGGTTGTCGGCATTGCCTGTAAAGGCAGGAATCTGTTCCACATCGCCCACAAGAAGCAGAAATGTGGGGGCGGGATTTTCAGTTGTAGCGTTGGTGTATTGCGATTTGATGTAATTTGCTATGGATGTGGTAGTCGTGCCAACGGCGGCAGAGCCTGTATAAACAATGTCGGTGATGAATCCCTTGCGGCGTTTCCAGTCGGCAAAGGTGTCGAGCATGCCGCGGAACGAGTTGTGCGCCACTATAAGATAACGTATCGGCGTGGACGAAATCTCGTTTTTTTCGGCGTGGTTGGGCAGATTGTTGAGGGTGGTGGCATGGCCGAACATTGCAGAGTGGTGAAGTCGTTTCATTTTGGCGGTACCTGCCACGTCGACGTTGCGGAAAGTTATCTCCACTTCGGCGCGGGTGCATATCTTCAGCTCGCCGCTAACGGGATTGTAGTTGTATGGCGAGAAATAGAGTGTGGCAAGGTTTTTGTCGCGTGCCACGCCCACTTTCTCCAACTCAACCAGAACCGGCTGACAGAAAGCGTCGGTGGCGTAAACCTCGTTGTTTATCACCAGTTCGAAAGGTCCTTTCTCGGATTTGGACCGCGACGGCTGTCTCGGATAAACGGGGTGCGAAATACCGAGTCTTTCCGTGGTAAAGCTCTGCCATTCCTGACGGGTGATGCTTACGTTGAAACCGTCACAAAGGGGTATTTCAAGCATGGAAACCAATGCTGGAAGTTCGGGAGAGCCATCGTTGCCGTAGGGCAGAAAACCGTCGGCGTTTATCCTGCTGAACAGGCCTTTGTCGGTGCTTACGGTGGTGGCGCTTATCTCGCCTGCGGTGAGCGTAAGGGTTATCTTGTCGTAGCCGCTGTGTTTTACTTCGGCATATTTAACGCTTTGTGCAAAGCATTGAAATACAATTGCAAGGATGGTGAGAAATATGGCAGTTTTTTTCATTGTGAGTGTTTTTTAAAAGAAGAAATCGAGTTCCATTTTTGCTTCGTCGCTCATTTTGTCCATGCTCCACGGCGGGTCGAAGGTTATCTCCACTTCGGCGTCGGAAACGCCTTCTATGCTGAGGATTCTACTGCGCACCTCGATGGGCAGCGAGTCGGCCACGGGACAGTTGGGGGCGGAGAGGGTCATAAGTATTTTGACTTTCAGCTCGTCCGAAACCTCAATGTTGTAGATAAATCCGAGGTCGTAGATGTTGACGGGGATTTCGGGGTCGAACACGGATTTCAGCGCGTCGATAACCGCCGAATGGATGGTCTCTTTGGTGGGTGTCATTGCTGTTGTTGTGCTAAGGTTTGGAATGCGAGGGCGTAGATTTTCATCTGTTTCACCATTGCCGTAAGGCCGTTGGAGCGGGTGGGGGAGAGGTGTTCCTTCAGCCCGATTTTCTCGATGAACGAAAGGTCGGAGGCGAGGATGTCGGCGGGAGTCTGGTTGTCGAAAGTGCGTATCAGCAGCGACACTATGCCGCGGGTGATGACGGCGTCGCTGTCGGCGCGGAACCGTATGCGGCCGTCCTCGAACTTGGCGCTGAGCCATACTTTGCTCTGACAGCCTTTGATAAGGTTCTCGTTTACCTTGTCTTTCTCGTCGATTATGGGGCAGTCCTTGCCCAACTCTATGATGTAGTTGTATTTGTCCAGCCAGTCCTCAAAATTTGCGAACTCGGCAATAATTTGATTTTCAATTTCTTGTATGGTCATTGTTTAGTGATTAGTGAATTGTGATTAGTTAAGATGTTAAGGTGTGAAGTTGTGAAGGCGTTCAACTTCCAACTCAAAACTACAAACTGCACACTAATTAAATTGTTCATTGTCAATTGTTAATTATTAATTCTCAATCAGTTCCGGACTCCGAATTCCGAACTCCGAACTGAATTTGCTATTTCCAAAAGAGGGTCAATTGTTTCGCGGGTGTTGTTCAGTCGAGGTACTTTGCTTTGTCCGCCGAGGCGGTTGCGTTGTTTCTGCCATTCGAAGAAAGTTCCTTGCGGTGCCACGGTGAGCAGTAGTGGCCGCAGAATGAAGTCCTTGTAGCGTTTCGACTGGTAGTCGGTGTTCACCACTTGCAGGTTTTTGTCGAGGGTGGCGGCAAAGAGGTCGATGTCGACGGGCTCCCGCTCGAACTCCACAAGCCACTGGTGTCCCACGGGTTTGTCGTCGGACGAGAAGTAAGGCGCGGCGGTGAACTCACGCACCTCGCAGTCGAGCTGAGCGCAGGTGGCGTTCAGGGCCTGAATGGCATTGTCCACAATCAGCTCCTCGCCGCATACGTTGATAAAATTCTTTGTCCTTCCGGTGATTTGTATTCTGTAGGGAATTAGCGAGGTGAACATCACCGTGTCGCCGATGATGTAACGCCAAAGTCCCGAGTTGGTGCTTATCACCATGGCGTAGTTGCGGCCTTTCTCCACTTGCCACAGCGGTATCAGTTTGGGGTTGGGCTTGTCCGTCTCCTCAAGGGGCATGAATTCGTAGAAAATGCCGTTGTCGAGCAGCAGCAGCATGTCGCTGGAGTGGACTTGGTCCTGCACCCCGAAAAAGCCTTCGGAGGCGTTGTAGATATTCACGTAGTGAATGTCGGGCTTGCCTATCAACTGGTCGAATTTTTTGCGGTAGGGGTCGAAATGCACTCCGCCGTAGAAGAAAGTCTCAAGGTTCGGCCACATCTCGGCCACGCTGTTTTTTCCGGCGTATTCGATGCTTTTCTGCAACAGCACGGCCATCCACGAGGGTACACCCGAAAGGCTTACTATTTTGCGGTTGTATGTCGATTTTACAAGGGCATCGAGTTTCGTTTCCCATTCGTTCATCAGGGCCACCTCCTTGCGCGGGAAACGGAACCGTTCGGCCCAAGCGGGCAGGTTGTCCATCAGTATGGCCGACACGTCGCCGCAGAAGAGCTTGGTGTCGGGGTTTTCCTGACGGCTGCCGCCGAGGGCGAGGCTGTAGCCGGTAAACAGATGGGTGTCGGGGTACATGTTGCAGTAGATGGCCACCATGTCCTTGCCCCCTTTGTAGTGGCACTGCTCGAGGGCGGCTTTGGTTACGGGTATGAACTTGCTTGCCTTGCCCGTGGTCCCTGACGATTTGGCCAGCCACCGCACTTTCTCGTTCCACAGCAGGTAGTTCTCGCCTTTCATTATGCGTTGCACGTAGGGATAGAGGTCGGCGTAGGTGTTCACTGGCACCTGCTGTGCGAAATCCTCCCACGAGCGTATGTCGTTGTAATGGTATTTGTCGCCCCATTCGGTGCCGAGTCCTCCGGCGATGAGTCCCTCGAACACCCTTTGTTGCACACCTATAGGGTCGTCCATGTAGCGTTCCACCTTGCGGTAGCGCCGTTTCATGAAAGTGTATGCCGTTTTGTTGATGATGTTCATAGTACTTGTTATTTAGGCGATTTTTTAATTAGTATAAAGGCGGCGGCCCCGAACACTATTATCGGCAAAAGTACTGCCATAAAGGGACCGAGGCTTCCGTTGGTGGCGAACACCGTGGTTATTTTCATGAAAATGACGAAGAAAAAGGCTATGGCAATGCCTATTGCAAGGTGCAGACCCATTCCTCCGCGCTGCTTGCGCGACGAAACGGCCAGACCGATGAACGTCATAATGATGATTGCCAATGGGTTGAGCAGACGCTGGTAGTATTCGATGCGGTAGCCCGCCACGAGGTGCGAGCCGCGTAGCTCCTCTTGTTTGATAAATTGTCGTAGTTTGAAAAAGTTCATCGTCTCCACGTTCTCGTAGTTGATATTGAACTCGTTGGGCTGTATGGGCAGCGTTATCATAGTGTCCACCTTGCGGTAGAGCGACTCTTTGAGTCCCGACATTTTCCGGCAGGTGTAGTTGAACGCCCGCCATTTGTCCTCCACCGAGTCGTAGCATATCTGGTCGGCACTTATTTTCATCACCATCTCCTTGCCATTGAAAAACTCTTCGGTGTAGCGTATTGCCAGGTTGTTGTTGTTGTCGAAACTCTCGGCGTAAATCTGGTGTCCCTCGCGGTATTGAATGTGTATGTTGGTGTAGCGGTTGTTGTAGGCGTTTTTGATGTATTTCCGCTCGAAATCGGTAACGTAGGTGTTGTTGATGGGTATGATGAAATTGCCGAGTATCAGTATCACAAAAGCTATTATCGAAGAACCAATGATGTACGGCTTTATCATCTGCTTGAAACTTACGCCGTTGCCCAAAATGGCGATTATTTCGGTATGCCCAGCCATCTTGGAGGTGAAATACACCACCGAAATGAACACAAACAGCGGACTGAACAGGTTTATGAAACTCGGAATGAAGTTGAGATAATACTGAACTACAATAAGATGCAGGGGCGCGTGGTTTTCAAGGAAGTCGTCCAGTTTCTCGCTCACGTCGAACACTATGATAATGACAATAATCAGGCTTATTGCCAGACAGAAGGTGGCGATAAACTTGCGCAGAATGTATTTGTCTATTATCTTTAGTTTGTCTATTCGCATGTATTGTGTTGTTTCTCCGAGGATTAAATGCAGTTTTTGTGCTACGGAATAACCTACAAATATACGAAATATTTTAGAATAAATTTGGCTTTTTTGTAGAGAAGGATAATGTGGGCATAATGGCATAAAAAAGAGCGGATTGAAAAATCCGCTCTCTTTTTCAATAAGATTCAATCGTCTTATTTTTTCAGTTTTGATTTAGCTTTGGTGGATTTTTTGTCCAAACCAGTTTCAGCGTTTACTTCTTTATTAGCCTCAATCTTGACTTCTTCTTTTACAGGAGCGGGTTCGGGAGCAACTTCCTTTTTGGTAGTTGTGGTTTTCTTTGTGGTTGTAGTTTTTTTGTTGTTGTCAACCACAGGAGCCTGTTCCTCAGCCTGAAGAGCCGAGTCGATGGTTACATCTTCGATAGGTTCTTCGAGAACGCTGTCAACGCTGTCAACAACTGCTTCTACGGGTTGGTTGTTGTTGCAAGCAACTGCAAGACCCAGAACCAAAGCCGAAAGGCCTAATAATCTGAATGTTCTTTTCATGATTTTTTATTTATTTTAAATGTTAATAGTTACTTTTTGTGATTATTTTTTACCTTCACCCAAGTCTTCGAGTGCTATGTTTTTGAAAACTACGCTCAGGGCTTTCATTTCGCCAGTGTGAGTCTGAGTGTTGTCGATTTCGTACAAGGTGCCTTTTACAGTACCGGAAATCACAAGGTTGGAAGAGTTGAAATCGGTAACAGCAATTGTCATGTTGTCATCGTCGCCCTGGCCTTTTTCCCAACCAAAGAAATCCCATTCGCCACCATCTTGTAAAGCATAGGTGTTCTCAGCTTTTTCGTAGTATTGTACATACACATCGGTACCGTGGTTGTTGCCTTTTTGTGCTTCGGTTTGGAAGTACAGCATGGGGAAGGTCAGGTATCCTTCTTCGTCACCATCTTCTACATAAGGAATGTATCCGATGCTATCGTTAGGAGTAGCGTAGATTGCGAAGAATCTTTTGTTCAGACCATCGGTAACGATGTATGTAGCACCTTCTGAATATTTGGCGGACCAAGTGTAGTTGCCAAAGGTTACGGTTACACCGTCATCGGATAATGCTACTTGTTCGTCGTCTGTGCATGATGTCATGCTGAACATGGTTGTTGCCAAAAGGGCAAGACCTAATACTTTAAAATACTTTTTCATTTTTTTTTTGTTTTTTAATGATACTTAATTTTCTTTTTAATGTGAAAATTACTTTTGTTAGTAAATTTTCAAGGTGCAAAATTACGAAAAAAAATGATACAGCATGTTTTTTTTTTGTTTTTTTTTGGACAAAGATATTAAGTATTTGAATGTTAGTTGTTTATGCAATGGGCTTTATTGCATTTTTTTATTATTTTTCTTTTCTAGCCATTGTTTTGCATTGTGTTATGTGTGTTTTTTTGTGTCTGAATTGTCGTTTTAGCAAATATGAGCGTTTCCACGAAAAAGTGTTCCGGAGGGTTGCGTCAAAAAAATATTTTTTTTTGTCGGATAAAATATGTACCTTTGCAGTTTGTATATTTAATAGTATTGTAATAAAAACCAAACGTTATGAAGCTGAGAATCATAGTTTTGATACTATCCATGCTGCCTCTTTTGGCTGTTGCACAAAACCAGATCGACAAGCAGGGCCGCCGTCAGGGGCCGTGGACAAAGGTGGACAAGAACAACCGTAAGATATACGAAGGCACCTTCAAGGACGACCACGAGACGGGCGTTTTCACCTATTTCTACCCCAACGGCGCGGTACGCATGAAAAACACCTTCACCCCCGACGGTAAATATTGCAGCCACGAGGTTTATTCCGAAAAAGGCCACCTTCTGGCAACCGGTTTCTACAACCAGAAAAACCGCGACAGCGTTTGGCATATCTACAACGAAGACGGAGCTTTGGTAAAGATAAACCGCTACCGCATGGGCGTTAAGTGGGGTACTTTCTACACTTTCTCGCCCGAAGGCGACACCCTCGAAATTTTCACTTGGAAGGACAACAAACGCGAGGGATACGCACGCCGTGTTACCCGTGAGGGATATGTTGAGATGCATTACAAGGACGGACTTCTGCACGGACCCATGGCCGAATACGCCAACGGCAAACGCATAAAGGAAGGTCAGTTCGAAAATGCCCTGCGTGTGGGCGAATGGAAACGCTGGATTCGTGGCACCCTCTCCGTAAAGGAGACCTGGCGCGACGCCATGCTCATCGACCGTAAGGTGCTTGTGCTTGCTACCGACATGCCTCGCTTTGTATCCACCAAGGAAATTGCCTATTTCCACAAATCGGGCAACTCCAACACTGTTGTTATCCTGCGCGACGGCAAACAGATGTCGTCCAACGAGGATTTCTACAGCTTCAGCGATAAAATAGGTACCGAAAACTTCGTTATCGTTGACCGCAAGAACAAAGTGGTTGCAGCAACCGACTGCATCAAAGGCTTTGCCAAGGACCCCGAAGGACGTATGGTTCTCGAGCTTATCCCTCAAAGCCGTTTCACTATTTTTGTTGACGAGAAAAAGGACGCCGACCTCATCAAAATGGTGGAATACCTGCTTCAGGAAAACAACAACTAAACCTGCAAGGCCTCTCTTAAGAAACCGACAAACCTCTTTGCCATGGGCATAGTTGCGCGACAAAGCATCAAAGGGTCGATATTCAGCTACTTGGGTGCTTTTATCGGCTTTGTGAACACTCTGTTCATCGTCACCGCCATGATGGAGAACGAGGTTTACGGCCTCATCGGCGTTATAGTGGAGGCCGGCACCCTGCTGGGCAGCTTCAGCATGATGGGCATAGGCTCGGCGGGCTTCAAATTTTTCCCTTTCTTCAAGTCGAAAGACGGCACCCACAACGGATTTTTCTTTTATCTGCTAGTGATACCGCTAATCGGATTCGCCATCTTTTTCTCGCTGGCCATTATCTTCAAGGCCTCCATCATCAGCTATTTCAGCGAAAATGCCTCGCTGTTTGTCGATTATTTCTGGTGGATATTCCCGCTGGCCTTTTTCTTTGCCTACCAGACGGTGTTTGCCACTTATTCCAACGTGCTGATGCGCGTGGTAGTGCCGCGCTTTGTACAGGAGGTGCTGGTGCGGGTGCTCAATATGGCAATCTTTGTCCTTTACGGATTCCATATCATAAACCTTCAGTGGCTTATAGCCCTGCAGGTTATGGTTTACGGTGCGGCTATGCTTGTAAACCTGTTCTATATCTCGCGCATAGGCAAGCTGACGTTGAAACACGACATTAGCTTTGTGTCGCCGGAGCTGCGTGGACAGATTGCCCGCTATTCGGCTTATACACTGCTGGCGGTTATCGGATCCACCATCATGATAAAGATAGACACCTTTATGGTGGGGGGCGTGTTGGGACTGGCCAAGCTGGGCATCTACCGCGTGGCGCTGTTTATGGGCGTGATTGTGGAGATACCGTCGCGGTCGCTCTTCGCCATAGCGCAGCCCATAGCCTCGGAGGCGATAAAAAACGATGACCGTGCGGCTCTCTCTCAGTTGCTTAAAAAGGTATCAATCAATCTGTTGCTTATCGGCTCCGCGATATTTCTGCTTATCTACATAAACCGTTTCAACATTTTCGAGATAATGCCGAACGGCGACAAGTACGCCGCCGGCCGCGATGTGATGGTTTTCATCGCCCTGGCCAACCTTGTCAACATCACATTTATGTTCAATTTGTATGTGCTGCAACTTTCCAAATACTATATATATTATCTGCCGTTTTTGTTGCTTCTTTCGCTGTTAGGCATTCTTGGCAACTATTTCCTGCTGCCCGTTATGGATATGACCGGCGGCGCGGTGGCCAAGATTATTACGTATGTTTTAGTGGCTGTGATACTTACAGCGTTTGTTTATTGGAAACTGAAGATACATCCCTTCACACTGCGGCACTTGTATATGGTGCTGATACTGCTTGGCGGCATCGGTGTCGATTTTTTGTTGCCTGTAATTCCCAACGCCATTGCCGACGGCATATACCGTACGCTGATTATCGGTGGGGTAGGGGCTGTTTTGGTGTATCGTCTCAAAATTTCACCCGATGCCAACGCCATCGCTGACAATTTGCTGGATAAGGCTAAGGGTTGGAAATCAAAGAAATAGGGATTGAGATTGTACCCCATTTTTTTAATCTGATACTTTTTGTTCTGCTATTCTACAATGCTGAACACGAATTTTTTGTTTAGTTTGGAGCGGAGAAGGTACAAGATGAAATAATAAACTGCCACTAGAGCTATGGCCACTACTGAGGCCACTAGTTCCGATGCCCCCACGGCAAGCATCACGGCTATGGCCGCCACCACCACAATGGCGGGTATTATGTAGGCGAAGACCACTGCCAGCAGTCCTTTGCCCGACGATGCCACCACCGTAACTTCGTCGCCAACATGGTATTCCTTTTGCAGTAGCGTGCGTTTTACGTCGATGATTTTGTCGGTTTTGTCGGACATGGAGCAGAGTCCCTTGGCGTGGCACGAGGCACAAGCCGACGCCGATTCTATCTTAACCCTTACAAGGCCGTCGGTTACTTCGGTAACTATTCCTTTATGTTCAGCAATATCAGCCATTTATCTTAGTTTTTTGCAATTTTTTACGCATTTGCCGTCTTTGTTTATCATGTGAATTACGCCGTTTTTCACCACCTCGGCACGGCCGCTCTCGAAATAGGATGCGGACTCGTATTGTACGGCAATCACCATCTTACCGGTGGTGTCGATATAACCCCACCAAACCCCGTCGCGCACCGCCGCCAACCCCTCGCTGAAAGGGTAGGCGTTGGTGTAGATGAGCGGCACCACAACCTTGCCTTTGGCGTTGACAAATCCGAAACGGCCGTCCTTCTCAACCAGCGCCAGTCCGTCGCGGAGCACGTAGGCGTTGGATCGTAGACTGGCGTTGCCGTATTCCACGGGCAGCACAATGCGGCCTTTTTTATTTATGATGCCATAACGTCCTTTCTCCACAACCATCGCCAGTCCGTTCTTGAAACTCGTCACCTCATCGTATTTGCAAGGTACAATGGTTTTGCCTTTGGTGTTGACAAAGCCCCACAGCCCGTCTTTCTTCACAGCGCACATGCCCTCGCTCACACGTTGCATGTCCTCGTAAATGAAAGGTGTTATGGGTTTCAGGTCTTTGCCCATAAGGGCGGCTTCTCCGTTGTAGGCGGCAAAGGTGAATCCGTCCTGCATCTGCCCGAGAATCTCGTATTTTATTGGCAACACTTCCTTGCCGCTATGGTCGATAAATCCGTAGCGTTCATAGGCTTTCACCACTGCCACGCCTTCGGTGAAAGGGTAAGCGTATTCGTATATGGCGGGTATGGCCATCTGCCCTTTTTTGTCGATGAAACCGAAAGTAAGAGTGCCGATGCTGTCGGTGATAACTGATACTACCGCCAAATCTTCGTAAAATGACGAAGCACTGGCGTATGTGGCTGGAATGACGATATTGCCTGCCATATCCAAAAATCCGTAGCGGTTGTTTTGTAGGAACCGTGCCAGTCCGCAGCTGAAATAGTCCAAATCCTCGTATTGGCAGGGTATTACCTCGTGTCCGGTGGAGTCGATGAGGCCGCATTTGCCAACTTCGAGCCACACTTTGCAGTAGCCGTTCTGAAAACGGTCGGTCTCGAGGTATTTGTTGGGGGTGAGTATTTTGCCGTCGTAGCGTTTGAAACCGAACTTGCCGTCCTTGTAAGTCTTTTGTATGCCGTTGATGAAATACAGGTCGCAGCCGCATTCCTCCTCATCCACATAAAGCGAGTCGTTTTGTGCTAACGCACTGACACAAAACAGCGTGGCGAGTGTGGCAAGGACGATTGTTCTGACATTCATGGCTTAAATCGTTTCGATGTTGGAGGTTTCTGTCCATCCGGTGTTGCCGTCGGCAATTTTTATCTTGGCCCAGTCGTTGATTACGTCCTCGATTTCCACCTTGGTGCCTTCGTGCAGAAGGAATTTGTCGGCGGCGTCGCTTTCGGGGGAGGTCTTAACCGAAACGGCGGGCAGCATTATTATAGCTTCGTCGTGGCTGGTGGCGTTGTTGTGGCTAACGCAAAGGTTGATGAACGACAAAATCAGTATCGCCGTAAGGGCCAGACCAGAGAAGAACGACGCTTTTTTGGTGTTGTACGAACGTGCAAGGAAAAACAGCGCCCACACGGCGCAAACGATGAACATAAGAACTATGCACAGAATCGCCCATCCGTTGGTGGAGAGCATACCCACAATGGCGTCGGTCCATTCCGAAAGGAAGAAAGTGGGCATTTCGTTAATTTTGTCGGAGGTTTTGCTGCGGGCGAATTCGAGGCTGTTCCGTATGTCGTCGTCGTTTGGCGAAAGGCGCAAAGCTCGCTCGTAGTTGAGTATAGCGTTGCCGAGACTGCCGTTGCGGAACTCGGCGTTGCCAAGGTTGTAGTACAGGTCGCCCGACTCGTAGCCGGAGGCGAGAATTTGGTTGTAAACCTCGATGCTTTGTGCAAACTGACCGTTTTTGTACAGCTCGTTGGCACGGTTGAACAGGGTGTTGTTGTCTTCGGCCATGATATTTGCCGAAAGTGCCAAGAAAAATGCTGCGAAAGTTATGATGCGTTTCATTGTGTGCGTTGTTTTTCGTTACTTCAACTGGTTTTCGAGGTCGAGAATCATCTGCAGGGCCTGGTTGTATATCGACTGTTTTTTGGAAGTGCTGTCGCCAGGAGCGAAACGAGCGAAATCCACTTCGCCTATTGTCTGCATGATGGTTTGGATAACGTTTTCGGACACGTTCTTGCTTTCCAGCGTGCCCTGTATCGTCTCCGACGATAGTTGCGATGTGGGTATGGTGAATTTGTCGGACACGTAGCCCCAGATGGCTTGGTAGATTTCGACATAGAAACGCTCGTCGTCGTTGTCGGCGAGGAATTTCTCGGCTTTGCGCAGACGTTTTTTTGCCAGTCTTGTGGCTTTGCGCAGACGCACAGCATTGACGTCGGCTTTGCTCTTGCTCACTTTGCGGATGATAATTACCGCGGCAATTGCCAGTATTACAGGCAGTAGGAAGAGAATCCAAAACAGTGCTCCGCCGAAAAACGAGGATCCTTTTTTGTGCAGTCCGGGATTACCTGTCTTTATGTATTCTATGTCGTTGTTAAGCAGTTTTACGTTGTTTTTTGCGGCATCTCCCACACTCGATGTTCCGCCCTCGCCTTTGGCCACATCTATGGTGAATTCGCCGGTGGTCTTGGTTACGAAAGTCTTGCTTTTGGGGTTGAAACATACCAGTTTAGCCGGAGGAATGGTGTATTTGCCTTCGCTGCGCGGAATCAGCACCCATTCGAAAGTCTTGCTGCCCGAAATGCCTGCCGCTGTGCGTTTTATGTTTGAGCTGATTTTGGGGTCGTATGCCTCGAAAGAGGGCGGGAAGTCCACGTCAACGTTGTCGATAAGCATCAGGTTGCCCTTGCCGGAGATGGTGAGGGAGTAGGTAAGGGCCTCGTTGGCTTTCAGTTTCTTGGTGTCTACGCTGCTTTTCACCGAAAGGTCGCCCACAGCGCCGAAATATCCGTCGGGCTCGTCGGGGAGACTCTTGATGTTGATGGACAAAGTATTGGATTTCAGTTTTTTATTCACCACTTGATATTGGCTGCCGCCGAAGAAGGGGTCGTCGAAGAACATGTCGAAAATGCTGCCCGACTGGCGGCGGTTGCTCTGCACCTGCACCACTGCGGCCACCTCGGTGTTGATTGGCGAGAGGGTGAGGGTGCCTGTCTCTTGTGGGAAAAGGGCAATTTTACGTATCTCGTACACGGCGTAGCGGCGACCGTCTATCACCTCTTCGCGTTGTTGCGGATTCTGGTTGTCGTCGGTGAGGTCCTCGCTCCAGAACCCTTTGTTGCTCGGCAGTTTGTCTATCTGGAACTGGCGCACCTGCACCTGTGTGTAGAGCTTGTAGGTTACTATGACTTCCTCGCCTTGGTATGCCGAACCTTTGTTGGCCACAGCCCGTACAAACAGCGTTTTGTCGCTTATCCCAACAGGCTCGGAGTGCTGTTGTTGCTGTTGTTGGTTCCATCCGTTGCCGCCGTTGTTTTGTCGTTGCTGTTGCTGTTGGTTTTGAGCTTGATTGCCTTTTTCAACGGTTATTGTTACAGGGTCGCTGCTTATGGTCTTGCCGTCAACCACGCAGGAGGCGGAGCCTATTGTGTATTGCCCTTCACTTGTGGCGGAGAGGTTATATGTGTACGAAACCTCGACAGACATTGTTGTTTGTCCGTTGATGTTGCGCATGCTTGAGCTGTGCGACTGGAACGGGCCGCCGTGGTAGTTCAGACCTTTGAACGAAGGCGCCTTGAAATTCGACGGCTCGGCGTTAACCTTGAACTGTACCGAGAACCGTTGTCCTACGCTGACGGTGCGGGGTGCGGTAACCGACAATCGCGGGTTTTGCGCCATGGCCGCCACCGATATTACAAGCATCAGGACCCAACACAGTGCCCTGCTGGTGATATTTTGGAATGTCTTTGTTTTAAGAATGTTCATAACGCTCTATGTCAAAGTGTTTTAAGTTGTTGGTATGTGTAGATGTTCAGTCGTGCAAAGATAACGAAATTTTTTGATAGCACGAAGTACGGAGAACAAATGGTGAACGTGTGAATGGTGAATTAGTCTTTATTACCCAATCCGTCAAATTCCGAATTCCGAAATTACCAGTCTTTCTCAACTCTGCCACCGGCAGGAATTTTCACCTTTTGTTTGTCCAAAGTCTTCTGTTCTTTGTTTTTCAGAGCTTCGAGCATGCGTTCGGCATCGGATTTCTTTTTCTGTTGATCTTTGTTCTGTTGCTGCTGCTGTTTTTGCTTATCCTTATTCTGTTGGTCTTGGTTCTGGTCCTGTTTATTTTGCTGGTCTTTATTTTGGTCTTTATTTTGGTCTTTATTCTGGTCCTTGTTTTGGTTTTGTTTGTTCTGTTGCTGGTTTTGTTGGTCTTGGTTCTGCTGGTTTTGGTTTTGTTGCTGTTGTTGTTGCTCTTGTCGAAGCAGTTTCTGGGCCATGGCCAGGTTGTATTTGGTGTTGTCGTTTTTGTCGGAGGCTTTCAGTGAATTTTTGTAAGCGTCCACGGCTTCTTGGTACGATTTTATCGCATCGGGGGTGCCGCGTTTTTCAAGACCTTCCTGCATAGCACAGTTGCCCATGTTATGCAGTGCCGCGCTTTTCTCCTTTGCCGATGTCTCGGGGGCTTCGGCGGCTTTGGCGTAGTATTTCTTGGCCATGTCGTATTTCTTTTGCTTGTACAAGGCGTTGCCCAGATTGTA